>Ga0316224_1000218_pt1 | contig 87699 bp, 72 predicted proteins | sample TBH18013metaG_FD_206254 | JGI IMG/M metagenome (GOLD analysis project Ga0316224, IMG submission 206254) | Freshwater microbial communities from Trout Bog Lake, Wisconsin, USA - TBH18013 | ecosystem: Environmental > Aquatic > Freshwater > Lake > Hypolimnion/Profundal zone | place: USA: Wisconsin...
GAACTTACAGAAATTTCTTGACGCAACTGAAGTAGGTGGGCACGCCGGACGTCACCCCCATGATCCCGCCGTGCAGCCGGGACCCGAAGACGAAGTCCATGCGCTTCATGAACTCCATCCACAGCTTGATGCTGGTGAAGTAGCGCACCTTGCGGCTCTTGAGCAGGGCCCGGATGCCGGCGAAGCCCTGGTAGATCCGGTGTGCCTGGACCAGGTCGGCGGCCGTGATCTTCCCCGGCCAGTAGAGGATCTTGGTCAGCACCGACAGGTGCTGCTCGATGAACCAGTAGCCTTGCTCGGCGGCGAGCGCCAGCATGGCGCCGATCAGGGACTCGGCGCCCAGGGCGTTGTTGGTGTAGCCGAGGGCCACCTCCCGGACGTCTCCGAACGGCTTGCGCTGGAGCAGGCTGGGCGGCAGCGCCGGGCCGTTGACGAACATGGAGGGGCAGCCGATCGCCTCGACGTTGGTCAGGCCGAGCTGGCGCAGGACCTCGGCCGAGAATTCGCCCCGGGTGCCGACCATGGGCGACATCTCCCCCACGGTCCGGAGGTAGCGGACCGCCTGGGGGCTGAGGCGGCGGGCCAGGTCCCGGGGGTAGTCGTACTCGTTGATGAAGATCGATTCGTTGGCCGAGATCACCGGGATGGTCAGCTTCCGGAGGAAGTCGGTGACCCGGTCGAAGTACCAGCCGGAATCCAGGGCCGGGTCGATCATCCGGCACGGCAGGAACATCACCAGCCGGGAGTACCGGGCGTTGACCTCCTCCGGGTCCAGCGGCAGGAAGTTCCAGGCATCGAACGGCTGGTCGCCGATGGCCAGCTGGGCGCCGGCGAAGCAGAACACCAGATCGCCCGCGTTGGGCCGGCCGACGATGTAGGGATAGTCCTGGAGGGTCTTGGGCACGCCCTGGGGCGGATCCCACAGCGCGTAGAGGATGGGCTTGTCCATGGGATCTCCGCGGCTCAGGGTTGGTGGTAGAGCGTGACGAGCGGATTCGGCAGGCCGAGGCCGGTGCGGATCTGGCGCACGATGTCGCGTTCGAACTGCATGGAACTGATCAGGATGGTTTCCTGCCGCCCGGCCAGGTCGGCGGGCGAAAGCACCGGCCGGCCGGCCAGGACGGTGCCGTGGCTGCGCGGATTGCTGTCGACGAAGGCGACGATCGGTCCGGCATCCAGGAGGCCCTCGGCCAGGAGCCGCTGGGTGTGCACACCGACGCCCCAGACCAGCAGGGGCACGCGGCGCCGGGAGAGGTCCTCGAGGGTGGTCCGCAGCCTGGCGTCCAGGCCCCGGGAGGCCTCGAGGTAGCTCCGGATGCCGGCTTCGGAGGTGGCGTCCCGGCCGGGTTCCGGGCGGATTCCGGGGTCCACCTGGAACAGCGCCTTGAGGTCCATCACCCACTTGCCTTCGGTCTGGAGGATGCTGGGCTGGCGGGCCTCCACCAGGCGGAAGCCGTGCCGGGCCAGGAGCGTCGCCAGGCTGGCCGGGCTGAAGAAGTTGATGTGCTCGGTGCTGAATTCCTGGAACGGCGCGTCCAGCCCCTCGGTGAACCGGGTGGCGTCGGGGACCTCGATGTAGAGCCAGGCGCCGGGCTCCAGGGCCTGCCGGATCATGGCCAGGATCGGCCCCACGTCCCGCAGGTGTTCCAGGACGGAGCCGAGGATGACCAGGTCGCACTCGCCCTTGGCCACGTCGGCCACCCAGCCCTGGCGGACCTCCGCCTGGACCCGCCTCCGGGCCTGGGCCACGCAGGAGGCCGAGGGGTCGATGCCGGCCAGGCACGTGAACCCGGCCCGGGCCAGGGCCTCGAGCTGCCCGCCGCGGGCGCAGCCGACGTCCAGGACCCGCGCATCCTTCGGGACCCGCGCCGCCAGCTGCTCGGCGACATACCCGTAGTGCCGGAGGTCGTAATCGGTGAGGGAGCTCCCGACCCGGTCGTGGCCCTCGTAGGGATTCTGGTCCCGGTAGTAGGCGTCGAAGGCGGCCTGGTCGGGCAGGGGCGAGGCGAAGGCCATGCCGCAGGACGCGCAGGCCACCACGTCATACCCGGCCAGCAGGGCCCCGGACTCGGGCACGGCCAGCCGCTGGGTGTGCAGGCGCTCCTGGCCGGCGGCGCCGCAGGACGGGCAGGGACGGGGCAGGGCCGGGGGCAGGGACATGGCGGTTCCTTCAGCCTGGGCCCAGGGCCCGGATGGCCTGGCAGACCCGGGCCTGCTGGTCCGGGGTCAGGCCCACCGAACAGGGGATGCTCAGGGCGGTGCGGTTGAGCCGCTCCGAGACGGCGCCGCCCAGGGCCTGGGCGTCCCTGTGGGCGGGGCTCAGGTGCATGGGCTGCCAGAGCGGCCGGGCCTGGATCCTGCGCTCGCCGAGGGCGCGCAGCAGGGCGCGGCTGTCCAGGCCATAGCCGGCCTCGTCCACCAGGACGGTGTACATCCAGTAGATGCTGCGGGCCCAGGGGGCCTCGGCCATCAGGGTGAGGCCGGGCACCCCGGCCAGGGCTTCGGCGTAGCCCGCGGCGATCTCCCGCTTGCGTTCGACGAAGGCCCCGAGCTGCTCGATCTGGGCGCAGCCGATGGCGGCCAGCACGTTGGTCATGCGGTAGTTGTAGCCCACCTCGCCGTGCACGAACTCGATCGGGTCCTGCTTGGCCTGGGTGCTGAGGTGGCGGGCCCGCCGGGCCCAGTCCTCCCGGTCGGTGAGGATCATGCCGCCGCCGCCCGTGGTGATCACCTTGTTGCCGTTGAAGCTGATGCAGGAGAGGTCGGCGCGCTGGCCGACCGGGAGGCCATGGTACCGGGCGCCCAGGCTTTCCGTGGCGTCCTCCACCAGAGGCAGGCCGAAGGTCCGCGCCAGGGCCAGCAGGGGCTCCAGGTCCACCGGGTGCCCGACCACGTCCACCGGCAGCAGCGCCGCCACCCGGCGGCCGGTGCCGCGGTTGACCAGCACCCCGTCGCGGGTCTCGCACTGCTCTTCGAGGAAGGCCCGGACCAGGGCGGGGTCCATCTGCCAATGGGCGGGCTCGGCGTCGACCAGGACCGGGTGGGCGCCCAGGTAGCGGATGGCGTTGACCGGGGCGATGAAGGTGAGGTCGGAGACGAGCACCTCGTCCCCGGCGGCCACGCCGGCCACGAGCAGGGCCAGGTGGATGGCGGCGGTGCCGTTCATGGTGGCCACCGCGAAGCGGGTGCCCACGGCCTGGGCCAAGGCGCCTTCGAAGCGGTCCACGTAGGCGCCCACCGAGCTGACCCAGCCGGTGTCCAGGCAGTCCTTGACGTAGTCCCATTCCCGCCCGCGGATCTCGGGTACGGAAAGCGGGATGAAGTCATCCGGCATGGCGTTCTGGGAGCCGTCGATCAGCATGGGGGGGCGTTCCGGTAGTGCGGTCCGTACCAGGCCAGGGTGTCGGCGAGGCCGGCGTCCAGGTCGATCCTGGGCTCGTAGCCCAGGCGGGTCCGGGCCTCGGTGAGGTCCGGGCAGCGCCGGGCGACCGGGTCGTTGGCGGCCGGAGCGGGCAGGATCCCGCCGGGCAGGCCGGCCTGGGCCAGGATGCGCCGGGCCAGTTCGGCCATGGTCACTTCGGCCCGGTCGTTGCCGACGTTGAAGGTCCGGCCCTCGCCCGCGGGCAGGCGCAGGGCGGCGATGGTGGCGTCCAGGGCGTCGGAGATGTGGCAGAAGGCCCGCTGGTGGTCGGCGCTGAACACCTTCAGGGGCGTTTCGCCGCCCAGGGCCCGGCGGTAGAGCTGGGGGATCACGTGCTCGTGGCCCATGCGCGGGCCGTAGACGTTGTGGAAGCGGACGATGGCGAAGGGGAACTGGTGCATGAGCCCGTACTGGGTCACCGCCAGCTCCCCGAAGATCTTGCTGCCGGCATAGGAGCTGCGGGGGTTGGCCAGGTCGGTGAGGGCCAGGGGCACCGCCTCGGGGGTGGGGATCGGCAGCGGGTGGAAGGCCTGGGTCCAGGCGTAGGCTTCGCTGGTGCTGCTGAACAGCAGGCGGCGGGCGCCGCCCCGGGCCATCCAGTCCAGGAGGTGGATGGTCGAGAGGGCGTTCACCCGCACCACCTCGTGGGGGCGCCGGAGCACGTTCTCCACGCCGATGATGGCGGCCAGGTGGTAGACCTCGTCGTAGCCGGTGCCCAGGTCCTCGAAGGCGGCCGGCGCGGTGAGATCGGCCGTGTGGATCCGCAGATTGGGCAGCCGGGCCAGGGCCTCGAGCTCCTCGTCCCGGCGCCCGCGAACGAAGTTGTCCACCAGGAGGATCTCGCTGCCGGGCTCCTGGGCCAGCCGCCGGGCCAGGTGGCAGCCCACGAAGCCGGCGCCGCCGGTGATGAGGATGCGTCGCGCGGGTGTCGTCACAGGTGGTACCCCTTCTTGATCCAGTGGCCCTTGCCGATGCCCAGGACCCTGCGGCCGCCCGCGTGCAGGGCCTCGGCGGTAGCGTCGGAAAGGACGTTCATGGCGTCCACGAGCACCGTGCCCGGCCGGGTCATGGCCAGGATCTCGGCGGCCCCGAGGTTCCGGTAGGCGGCATGCGGCGTGGCGAAGACCACCGCCTCGGCCGGGCCGAGGGCCGCGGCCAGGTCGGCGTGGATAGGCTCGGCGGGCCGCTCCGGCCACCAGCGCACCCAGGGATCGTGGCAGAGGGCGAGGCCTCCGGCGGCGTTCAGGGCCACCACGAACTGTTCGGCCGGCGTGTTGCGGGTGTCGGGCACTTCGGCCAGGTAGGAGATGCCGCAGAGGGCCACCTTGCGCCCGGCGAGGGAGCCCAGGAGTTCCCGGACCCGCTCGAGGGTGTGCAGGGGCATGGCGTAGTTCACCCGCAGCGCCGCCAGGGTCAGGTCCAGGTTCAGGGGCAGCTGGAAATGCCCGCCCAGGGACCACTGGGCCAGCAGGCTGTCCTTGGTCAGGCAGTAGCCCCCCACCCCGAAGCCCGGGTAGCGCATGTTGTCGTGGGTCCCGCGCCGGACCCGGATGCTGTCGACCACGGCGAACAGATCCACGCCCAGGGCCTCGGCCGCCAGGGTCCATTCCTGGAGGAAGGCGATGTTCATGGCGCGGTAGCTGTTCTCCATGAGCTTGGCCAGCTCGGAGGCGCGCGGGTCCTGGAGGTCGGTGAGCGGGAAGGCGGCGGTGTCGATGAGGGTTTCCAGGAAGGCCCGGGCCCGGGCCGAGCTGCGCGCATCCACCCCCGAGAAGCTCCGCCAGAACCGGCGGATGCTGTCCAGGTAGCGGGGGCCGGGCATGACGCGCTCGTAGCAGTGCGCCACCAGCGGCTGGGCCTCCAGGCCGCGGTCCCGGAAGGCCGCTTCCAGGATCGGCAGCACCACCTTCTCGGTGGTGCCGACCGGCACGGTGGTCTCCACCAGCACCAGGGCCTCGGGCCGCAGGTGGCGCCCGACCGCCGCCACCGCCTCGCGGAATCCGGTGAAGTCGACCTCCAGCGCGGTGGGATCGGCCACGGTGCGGTCGAGCACGTCCAGGGGGATGTCCAGGATCACCACGTCGGCCAGGCCGTAGACCTCCTCGGCGCAGGCCGCGCAGAGGTTGCCGTCGTCCTGGACGGCCCGGCGGGTCAGCAGGGCCAGGTCCGGGTCGGGGCTGTCGAAGGGGGACCGGCCGGCGTTGATCCGGGCCACCTTCCAGTAGCCGCCGGGGGTCGGCAGGTCCACGCCGACCACCCGGTAGCGGGGGGTCCCGTCGGCCTTGCGGACGGCGGCCACGGCGGCGGCCACGGCCGCGCCGACGAAGCCCAGCCCCTGCACCACCACCGTGGGGCCGCCGGCGGCGACGGTCCGGGCCCGGCAGGTCAGGGCGGCCACCTCGGCCGCATCGGGGAGGGGGTAGGCTTCGCCGTCGGGCGCCAGGGCGCAGCGGGTCTCAGTCGGCTCCATAGGCTCCATCCTCGAGGTCCTTCTTGGCCTTGGCGTAGTCGGCGTGCTGGCCGATGTCGAGCCAGTATTCCCGGATCGGGTAGCTGACCACGGTGCGGCCGGCGTCCAGGAGCCACTGGATCAGCTCGGTCATGTTGAAGCGCTCGCCCTGGTGGATGTACTCGTAGACCGAGGGCTGGATGAGGTAGATGCCGGCGTTGATCAGCACCCGGCTCTTGGGCTTCTCCTTCAGGGTGCGGATGTTCACCCCGTCGCATTCCACCACGCCGTAGGGGATCTGGAACTCATGGAGGTTCACCGCCACGGTCATCTCCGCCTCGTGCTCCTGGTGGAATTCCAGCATGGTCCGGAAATTGAGCTTGGTGAACACGTCGCCGTTGATCACCAGGAACGGGCCGTCGGGGGGCGGCAGCAGGCCGAGGGCGCCGCCGGTGCCCAGGGGCAGGTCCTCGTTGACGTAGTTCAGCTCCACGCCGAAGTCCTTACCGGTCCCGAAGTGCTCGTGGATCTTCTCGGGCTTGTAGTGGGTGCTGATGTTCAGGCGGTGGATGCCCGCGGCCCGGAGCTGGTCCACGATCCACTCCATCACCGGCCGCCCGCCCACGGGCAGCATCGGCTTGGGGGTGTCCTCGGTGAGCGGGAGCAGCCGGGTGCCGAAGCCCCCGGCCATGATCAGGGCCTGCATGCCCATGTCGGGCGGGGGCAGGAAATCGCTGAGGAGCACGATGTCCACCACCCGGCCGAGCTCGTCCAGCAGGGGCAGCTGGCGGACCTTGGCCTCCTGCATGACCCGCAGGAGCTGTTCCGGATCGCTCCCCACCGGGGCGGTGACCGCGTGGGGATTGGGCATGGTCGCCTTGATCGGCAGCAGCGCCGAGGCCGGCGCGTCCATGGTCAGCCCGGCCAGCATGCCCCGGCGCAGGTCGCCGTCGGTGAGGGTCGCCACCAGGTGCTGGTCGGCGTCCACCAGGAGGGCCAGGCTGATCCGCCCGGAATGGTTGATGCACTCGAAGACCTCGCGGAGCGGGGTCCGCTCCTGGACGCACAGGCCCTGGAAGGTGGTCTGGTTCATGCCGGCCCCCCGGGCGTCGCGGGCAGGTCGGCGAACCGCTTGGGGATCAGGGCTGCCGGATCCGCGGCCAGGAGCTGCGCGAGAATGAGTCCGGAGGCGGGGCCGTCGGCCTGGTAGGGGTTGCGGGCCCCCGCCAGGGCGGCACGGAAGGCCGGGTCCAGGGCCCGGCGCAGCCCGGCCAGGATGGCCTGGCGGTCGCCGGCCGTGTCGATGACGTTGGCCCCCCGGGTGCGGCCCCGCTGGCGGTTGCCGACGTTCACCGCCGGAAGCTGGAAGGAGCCGGCCTCGATCAGGCCGCTGCTGGAATTGCCCACCATGGCCGCCGCGCGGCGCATGAGGCTGAAGTAGGCGCGGGTGCCCAGGTTCTCCACCATCCGGCTGCCCGGATGGGTGGCCAGCCAGGCGCGGATGAGGTCGGCGACCCGGCGGCCCTGGGTGTCGGCGTTGGGCAGGGTGAACAGCACCGGCGCGCCGGCCAGGTCCAGGGCGGCCAGGAGTTCGAGGACCTGGGTTTCGGCCTGGGGATATTCCAGGGTCACCGGGTGGAAGGTGGCCAGCAGGGGCGGCGGGTCCAGCGGCAGGCCGATGCGCTCCGCCAGGGCCTGGTCGGAGAGCCAGTCCAGGTCCAGCAGGTGGTCGAGGCCGGGCGCGCCGCTGTGGAACACCCGGTCGGCGGGTTCGCCCAGTTGCCGGATCCTCCGGGCGTGCCCTTCGGTGGTGGCGAAATGCAGGTGGCTGAGCTTGGTGATGGCGTGGCGCAGGCTGTCGTCCATCGCCCCCTCGGTGATCTCGCCGCCGTGGATGTGGGCCACCGGCAGCAGGAAGGGCAGCGCCGCCAGGGCCGCGGCCATCATCTCGAAGCGGTCGCCCAGGACCACCAGCAGCTCCGGGCGGCGGGCCGCGAAGGACCGGGCGAAACCCTGGATCCCCAGGCCCAGGGAGGTGGCGATGGCCGCCGGGGTGTCGGCGGACAGGAGCATCTCCACCCGGTCCAGGATGGGGAACCCGTCGGCCTCGATGTCCCGGACCGTCAGGCCGAACTCCGGGCACAGGTGCATGCCGGTGACGTAGAGCCCCCAGTCCAGGCCGGGCGTGGCCGCCATCCGCCGCAGGAGCGGCAGGTAGATCCCGTAGTCGGAGCGGGCGACGGTCACCACGGCCAGGCGGGTCATCGGAGGTCCTCCAGGCTGAGCAGATGACCGGCAGGCAGGGCTCGGGCCAGGGTGCGTCCGGCCAGGGCCGGCAGGAACGAGGCGTCCAGCCCGGTCCCGGGCCGCATCAGGACCAGGTCCTCCGCCCCCAGGGTGCTGCCGGCGGCCAGGGGCCGGGCGGTGACGAGGCTCTTGCGGGCCACTTCGGCGGTGTTGCGTTCGCAGGCCGCGGGTTCCTTGCGGCCGTGGCCGAGGGCCGACTCGACGGCCCGCACCCCGGCCACCAGGCGCTTGAGGTCCCGGGGTTCGAGCGAGGCGATCTGGTCCGGGCCGGGCAGGCTCCGGTCCAGGGTGATGTGCTTCTCCAGGATGCAGGCCCCCAGGGCCACCGCGGCCAGTGGGATCTCCAGGCCGGTGGTGTGGTCGGAGTAGCCCACGGGCACCTGGAAGGCCAGCGCCAGGGTGGCCATGGCCCGCAGGTTGGCGTCCCTTGGCTCGGTGGGGTAGGCGCTCACGCAGTGCAGCAGCGCCACCGGAGGGTCGCCCTCGGCCCGTAGGACGGCCAGCGCCCGCTCGACCTCGCCCAGATCGGCCATGCCGGTGGACAGGATGATGGGCCGCCCCTTGCGGGCCACGTGGGCCAGGAAGGGCAGGTTGGTGATCTCCCCCGAAGGCAGCTTGAATGCGGGAAGATCGAGGCGTTCCAACAGATCGGCCGAACTTTCCTCGAACGGGGTGGAGAGGAAGAGGAGACCCCGGCGGGCGCAGTGGGCCATGAGCTCCCGGTGCATGGGTTCATCCAGCTCCAGCGCGCGCAGCATGGCCTGCTGGCTGCCGTCGCTGCCGGTGTTGCGGGCCTGGTAGTCGGCCTTGGGGGCCTGGGCGGTCACCAGGCGGTCGGCCCGGAAGGTCTGGAACTTCACGGCGTCGGCGCCGGCCTCGGCGGCGGCGTCGATCAGCCGCAGGGCCGTGCCGAGGTCGCCGTTGTGGTTCACCCCGGCCTCGGCGATCACGAAGCAGGGCATCCCGGCGCCGATGGCGCGGCCTGCGATGTGAAGGATGTCGAGGGGCATTCGGGACCTCCGCTCAGGGTTGGTCGAAGAGGTGCATATTGCGGCTGACTTCCTCCCGTGGCAAGAACGGGGCCATGTCCTCCAGGGGCCTGGATTCGAAAGTGCCGTCCGCCTTGCGGAAGGCCGAGGCCTTGGGGCTGATGGCCTGGGATGGATCGACGATCACCTCCACCAGGGCGGCGCCGCCGCCCTCCAGGGCCATGCGGATGACCCCGTCCAGGGCCCGGTGGTCGGGGATCCGGTGGTAGGCCATGCCGTAGGCCCGGGCCAGGCCTTCGAAATCGGGATTGGCCACGCCGCTGCCGGCCTCGGCGCCCACGAAGAACCCGCCGAAAAAGGCGTTCTGGGTGGCCCGGATGCTCGAGTAGCCCGCGTTGTTGAACACGAAGATCTTCAGCGGCAGCTGGTTGTGGCGCACGGTGAGCAGTTCCTGGAGGTTCCACTGGAAGCTGCCGTCGCCGGTGACCAGCACGGTGCGCCGGCGCCCCCGGGCGATGCAGGCGCCCACGGCCAGGGGCAGGTCCCAGCCCATGGCGCCCCAGTTGGCGGTCACCACGGTGCGCTGGCCCCGCTTGATCCGGAAGGCCTGGTAGTGGCTCACGATGTCCATGCCGTTGCCGGTGACCAGGGCGTCGGTGGCGTCCATGGCCTCGGCCAGGCGGTCCATGAACACATAGGTGTTCACCTTGTCCGCGGGTTCCAGGAATTCGGGGGTGATGAGCGGGTAGCGCGCCTTCCAGTCCGCGCAGGCCGAGGCCCAGCGGGGGTCGGGCGCCAGCCCGGCCCGGGCGACCCGGGGCGCCAGGCAGGTGAGAAATTCATCGATGTCGGCCGCCACCGCCAGATCGGGCTTGATCGGCTGGTGATGGAGCTGGCCGGGATCGATGTCCACCAGGATCTTCTTCGCCCGGGGGGCGAATCCGGCGGTGGCGAAGCCGGTCTTGGCGACGCAAAGGCCGGTGGCCAGGCTCAGGAGGCAATCGGCGTTCTGCAGGGCGAAATTTGCCCGGCGCTGGCCGGCTGTGCCGAAAACGCCCATGTTCGAAGGATGGTCCTCCCACAGGAGGTCCTTGGCGCTGAACGGGAGGACCACCGGCAGGCCGGTGGCCGCCAGGAACTCGAGGAAACGGGCTTCGCAGTGGGCCCGGTGGATGCCGTTTCCGGCCAGGATCAGGGGCCGCCGGCTGCGGGCGAGCATGCTGGCGGCCTGATCGGCCAGCTCCCCGAGCCGCTCGGCCCGGGCCGGATCGGCGGCCGGCGGGAGGAAGGGCTCCAGGGCGGCCTCGTCGATTTCGGCGCCCTGCACATCCAGGGGCAGGTCCAGCCACACCGGCCCGGGCCGGCCGTGGGTGGCCTCGTGCAGGGCGTGCTCCAGCTCCCAGCGGATCCGCAGGGGATCCAGGACGGTCACCGCGTGCTTGGTGACGTGGGCGGCCATGCCGACCACATCGGCTTCCTGGGGGCCCAGCTGGCGGATCTTGGTGTAGTCGGCGATCAGGTCCCGGCGCACCTGCCCCGAGAGGACCAGCATGGGGGTGCTGTCCATCCAGGCGCCGACCACGCCCGACAAGGCATTGACACCGCCGGGGCCCACGGTCACCAGGCAGGCGGCGGGCTTCCCGGTGAGCTTGGCATGGCCTTCCGCGGCGATGGCGCAGGCCTGCTCATGGTAGTTGCACCAGTAGCGGAGACCGTCCTGGCGGCCGATCGAATCCAGCAGGTGCATGATCCCGCCGCCGGAGACCATGAACACATCCTGGATGCCGTGGTCGGCCAGGAACCGGGCGACGTAGTCGGAAAGTTTGATCATGGGGCCGCCGTTCCTTCCATTTGATGCCAGGCCGCGGTGCGCCGGATCGCCTCCTCGAGGCCGGTCCAGGGCTCCAGCCCCAGTTCCCCGCGGGCCCGGTCGATCGCTGGAACGTAGCAGCGGGGCGGCTGGCCCGGCTCGGGGGTGCCGGCCACCGTGATCGGCAGGCCGGGTTTGACCACCCGGGCCACCGTGGCGGCGAGCTGGGCGATGGCGATGGGCTGGTCGCTGCCCACATGGATGGGCCGGCCGGACGGGCCCTTGAAGTAGAGGGTCCACAGCCAGGTGGCCAGGTCGGCGGCGTAAAGGTACGAGCGCAGCGGCGTGCCGTCCCCGGCGATCCGGATCGCCTCGCCCCCCAGGGCGTCGCGGATGAAGTTGCCGATGGCGAAGTTGGCGTCGAGCTTCAGGTGGGGGCCGACGAAGGCGAAGCACCGGGCCAGGATGGCCTGGGCCCCCCGCTCGCGGGCGAAGGCGGAGAACAGGAATTCGCTGGCGCGCTTGCCCTGGCCGTAGGCGCTGGCGGGGTCGGACGGATCCGGGGCCGAGCGGCAGTCCTCCGGGATGGGACCGGTGGCGGGTCCGTAGACCGCCCCCGAACTGGTGAACAGGAGCCGGGCCGCGCCGCTGGCCTGGGCGAAGGCCAGCATCCGTTCGGTCCCGGCCACCATGCTCCGGAACTCGGCCAGGGGCGGGGCCGCGGCGGTGGCGGCATGGATCAGGCCGTGGAAGGCGCCCTCGGGAACCTGGAAGCCGGAGAGGTCCCCGGGGACCCGGCGCAGGCCCGGGCTGGCCTCCAGATGGGGGAACCGCGCCGCCCAGGCCGCGGGGTCCCGGCACAGCAGCCAGAGCTCCCCGCGCAGGCCCAGGCGCGCCCGGGCATGGACGAAACTCTCCACCAGCCAGGCCCCGAAGAACCCGCTGCCGCCGGTGAGGAAGATCCGGCCGTCCCCCAGGCCGGCCCAGAGCGCCTCCGTCCGGGCCAGGATGGCGTCCAGATCGGCGGGCGGGAGGGGCTTGACGGGGGCTGCCATGGGGAAGGGAGGCACGCGGTGGGAATGGGGGGGTTAAACTGCCGGGGAAGGACCTGTCACCAACTTGGGGTGCAGGATGATGATTAGCAAGAATCTTGCCTGGATGCAGGCCTGGTGGGCAGGATTCTTGCAAACTGCGCCCCGACCGGTCCGATCCCCGAGGCTTTCATGACACCCAGGCTCAGCGTCGTCATCCCCACCTTCAACCGCCGCCACTGGCTGGGCGCGGCCATGGACAGCGTCCTGGCGCCGGGCCTGGATTGCGAATTGATCGTGCTGGACAACGGGTCCACGGACGGGACCTGGGCGCTTCTCGAGGACCGGGCCCGGCTCGATCCGCGGATCCGGCCGGTGCGCTGGGAGCGGAACAACGCGGGCGCGGCCTATCCGGCCCTGCTGGAAATGGCCCGGGGCGAATATGTCAATTTTTTCGCAGACGATGACGAGATGCTGCCGGGCGGCCTGGCCCGCAAGATCGCCGTCCTCGACGCCCGCCCCGGCATCGGCGTGGTCTTCAGCACCGTCCGGGCCTTCGAGCGCGAGGGCCAGGATCTGGGGGAGGCCGCCTGGACCCGCCTCGCCGAGACCGACCTGCTGGACGGCCAGGACCTCTTCCAGCCCCTCATGCTCGGCAACTTCGTCGCCATGCCGGCCGCCATGTTCCGGCGGGCCCTGGCGCCGACCGGGGCGATCATGGCCAACCCGCGGTTCATTCCGTCCTCGGACTGGCAGTTCTGGCTCGACCTGGCGCGTCGCACCCGGTTCGCCTACCTGCGGGAGCCCACCGTCCGCCTGCGCATGCACCCGGACCAGGTGACCGTGACCCATGGGGTCCAGGGAGGCTACTTCAGCGAAGTCAATCTGCGGATCTGGGCCTACTGGATGCTCGAGGCCGTCCCGCCCTTCATTCCCTCGGTCCAGCAGTGGGAGATGATGGTGCGGAACATGGCCGGAGCCCTGATGGCCAGCCACGGCAACGACCAAGCCAAAGTCACCGCCGGCCTGATGCGGCTCCTGGCCCTGCGGACCGAGCAGGAAGCCCTCCTGGACCGGACCGCCGAGGTCCTCCCCGAGGCCTTCTGGTTCGAGCCGGACTGGACCGGGTCCGGGTGGGTGGAGATCCTGCTGAGCTACCTCGAGGCCTTCGCCCCCGGCGAACCGGTGGCCCTGGTCCTCCACCTCGATCCGCAGCGGCCCGGGCCGTCCCTCGCGGCCGCCCAGGACGCCGTGGTGGACATCGCCCTGCGCAGCGGCCGGGAGCAGATCCCCGACGTGATCCTCTGCGAAGGGCCCCAGGACCTCCTGGAAACCTTCCGGCGCTACCCGCACATCCAGTTCGTCCAGGACCGGGGCCTGCCGGGGCCGCCCCTCGAAGGGCCCTTCGGCGCCCGCTTCGGCCTGGCCCGGCGGGCCATGGCCCTCAAGGAGGGGGCATGATCCCCAGGATCCTGCACATCATCTGGGTGGGCGACGATTCCCGGCGCCCCGGCCGGTGCATCCAGACCTGGGTGGACCATCACCCGGACTGGACGGTCAAGCTCTGGGGGAACCCCCAGCTGGAGGCCGGCAACTGGTTCAACGCCGAGCACATGAAGGCGATGGCCGGCAAGGAGTGGAACGGCGTGGCGGACATGATGCGCTGGGAGATCCTGGAAGCGGAGGGCGGCGTGCTGGTGGACGCCGATAGCGTCTGCGTCCGTCCCCTCCCGGACTGGCTGCTGGAATGCGAAGCCTTCTCCTGCTGGGAGAACGAACTCGTGCGGCCCGGGCTGATCGCCGCCGGCTACTTCGGCTCGGTCCCCGGCACCCCCTTCCTGGCCGAGCTGATCCAGGGGATCAAGGCCAAGGAAACGGTGGTGGACCGGATGGCCTGGGAGACCGTGGGCCCCCTGCACCTCACGGAGACCTGGCGCCGGACCCAGTACGGCAACCTGACCATCCTCCCCAGCCATTTCTTCATCCCCAGGCACTTCACCGGCGCGACCTACACCGGCGGCGGGCCGGTCTTCGCCCGCCAGGAATGGGGCTCCACGCTCCGCCGCTACGATGCCCTGGCCGACGACGCCCCGGGCCAGGCCTTCCTCTGCACGCCGCGGTGGGACCAGGCCGAATGGGTGGAAGTCCTCCTGAGCTACCTGGAGGCCTTCACCCCGGAGGATCCGGTCGCCCTGATCCTGGTGCTGGATCCGGGCGCCTCGCCGGACCAGGCCCGGGCGGCGGTCGCGGCCATGATCGCCCGCACCGGCCGGGCGAGCTGGCCCGAGCTGCGGTTCGCCGATACCCCGGCCCGCCTGGCCGAGCTGCTCCGGCGCCATCCCCGGGCGACCTGGATCCCCCCCGGCCGCGGCCGCACCGAAGGCCTGCGGGGCCCGCTGGGCCAGCGGCTGGCCGAGGCCCGGCGGAAGATGGCCATCGCCCCGGAGTGACCGATGGCCTCCCCCCTGCTGTCCCTCTGCATCCCCACCTGCGCCCGGGTGAAGCTGCTCCCCACCGCGCTGGAGAGCGCCCTGACCGAGGCCGCCACGGCACCCGAGGGGGTGGTGGAGGTGCTGGTCTCGGACAACGGCTCGGTTGATGGCTCGGCCGATGTCATCCGGGAGTTCCAGGCGCGCTGGCCGGCCCTGCGCGCCACCCGCTTCGAGACCAACCGGGGCTATGATGCCAACTACCTGAACTGCATGGAGGAGGCCCGGGGCGAGTACGTCTGGATCGTGGGCGACGACGACGCCTGGGCGCCGGGCTCGGTCGCCCGGATGCTCCAGGAACTGGCGGCGGACCCGGACGCGGTGCTCTGCGCGGCCACCGAGTGCGACATGGCCATGCGGCCCACCGGAACCCGGGGCTGGTTCGACCACCCTGAGACCGCTCCCCGGATCTGGCGGCTGCGGAACCGGGCGGACCTGGCCGCCTACTTCGACGCCCTGCGCTACCAGGCCGGGGCCTTCGCCTTCATCAGCGTCGCGGTGATCCGGCGGCGCCGGTTCCTGGCCAGTCTCGAGAACCCGGACGGCTACCGCCAGGCCCACCAGGAGACCGGCTACATCCACGTGGCCGGCATGCTGCCGTTCCTGCTCGCCCCGGCCGTGCTGCACTGGATCCCGGAGCCGCTCATCCTCAACCGGATCGGCATGGACACCACCGGCGCGGCCGATCCCTGGGCCCGGGGGATCCTGGATCTCCGGGGCTGGGTCCGCATCGGCGAGCGCTTCCTGGGCGACGACCCGGTCCTGCGCAACGCCTTCATGGGCGTGCTGCGCCGGAACCACCAGGACATCATGGTCCGGCGCATGCGCATGGGGGCCGCCGACGATGCCGGGCGCTGGCGGGAGGCCCGCGAGCTCCTGCTGAAGGCGGGCTTCGACCCGGTCTGGGTGGAGGCCGCCGATTTCCTGTACCGAATGTACATCCTGGACATCCCCATGTCCCCGCAATTGCGGCCGGCCGGGCTGTGCCTGGCGGATCTCCCGCTGGCGGCCCTGGGCGCCCGGCGGGCCGCGCTGAACATTCCGGGCGGGCTGGAGGGGCTGCTGGACGCCGCCGGCCTCCTCGCGGCGCTGCGGGACTCCGGGCGCTTCGAGCGGATCCTGGTGGTCTGCGCCCCGGGCGGGGCCGACCTGCTGGAGGGCTTCGAGGTCCTGGAGGCCGACCCGATCGACTTCGGCCGCGACCGGGCCTTCCAGGAGCACTGCCTGGCCCGGGTGCAGGCCTTCCGCCCCGGCCTGTACGTGAACGCGGACCGGGGCCGGGGCCTCCAGGGGGATCTCCTGGCCGCCCGGGCCCAGGCCCCGGCCGCCCTGGCCTTCCGGGGCCGGAGCGAAGGCCTGGGCGACGCCCTGTTCAAGGTCCTGGACCGGGCCTACGCCCTGCGCCTGGAGCCGGACGGCGCCAGCGGGACCCTGGCCGCGGCCCTGGGCCTGCCGGACCTGGGCGGGCGGCTCTGGCCGTCGGCTCCGCGCCGGGAGGAGGCCGCCCGCATTCTCGGCGAGGCCGGCTGGGATCCGGCGCATACCCTGGCCGTGGTCGGCGACGACCCGGCCTTCTGTGCGGATCCGGGCCTGCCGGCCGCGCTGGGCCGGGCCGTGGCCGCCGGGGCCACGCTCCTGGGCGTGGGCGGGCGGACCTCCTACAACCGACTGGACCCGCTTCTGGAACCCTTCGCCGAAAAAGCCATGAACCTGGGCGGGGCCCTGGAGCCCGCCGCCCTCGGGGCCCTGCTCGGGCTGTGCATGGGGTTCCTCGGCGGCGGCACCGGCGCGGTCCTGGCCCGCTGCGTGGCCCGGCCGGGGCCGGCCTGATCACCCGTCGGGGCAGGCCAGGCCGCGGCTGCGTTCTCCGGCCAGATCCACCCCCAGCCGGCGCGCCGCGGCATACAGGGCGGGCCGGGCCAGCCCCAGGCTCCGGGCCGTGGCGGTAGCGGAAAAGCCGTTCCGTTCCAGCGTCTCGATCAACAGGCCGCGCTGGAAGGCGCGCGTGGCCTCCTGCCAGGTCCGGTCCTGTGCCTGGGTTCCGGCCCGTTCCTGGAAGTGCCCCGGCCCGAGCCGGCCCGGGCCGCACTTCAAAAGGGCCCGCTCCAGGGCGTGCCGCAGCTGGCGGAAGTTGCCCGGCCAGGGCTGGTCCGCCAGGAACGGGGGCAGGTCGGGGTGCACCTCGGGCGGCGCCAGCCCGGCCTCGGCGGCCACGGCCGCGGCGAGCCGGGGCACCAGGTACGGGAACTCGTGGCGGCGGTCCCGCAGGCTCGGCAGCCGCAGCTCGGCGCCCTGGAGCCGGAACAGCAGGTCCGGGCGGAACCTCCCGGCCTGGGCCAGGACCGCCAGCGGGCGGTTGCTGGCGGCCACGAAGCGCACGTCCACGGCCCGGGTGGCGTCGCTGCCCAGGCGGCGCACCTCCCGCTCCTGCAACACCCGCAGCAGCGCGGCCTGAAGTCTTCCCGGCAGGTCGGCCACCTCGTCCAGGAACAGGGTGCCGCCGTTGGCCGATTCCACGGCCCCGGCCCGGTCCCGGTCGGCCCCGGTGAAGGCCCCCCGCACGTGCCCGAAGACTTCCGATTCCATGGTGCCGTCGGCGATGGCCGGGCAGTTCACGCAGACCAGCGCCCCAGGGCGCCCCGAGAGGCGGTGCAGCTCCCGCGCCATCAGCTCCTTGCCGCTGCCCGTGGGACCCGCGAGGAGCACCGGGAGGCGGCTCGGGGCGACCCGCGCCAGCTCCGCGAGCAGCGAGCCCATGGGCTCGCTGCCGTCACAGAGGAGCTGGGAGGGGCGTGCCGGCACCCCCTCAGACTATCGCGCGTCCATGTACGGCCGGTTGACGGTCTTGTCGGTGGTGATGGGCAGGGTGTAGATGCCGTAGAGGTCCACCTTCCGGGTGTAGCGGAGGGTGATCACGCAGGTGCCGGCCTGCTTGTCGCCCCGGATCTGCACGGTCATGGCGCCCTTGGCCAGGGCCTCGGGGATCTCCAGCTCGGTGGCCTTGCCGCGCAGCTGCGCCTCCAGGGCGGGCAGGGCCAGGATCCCGGCCCTCGAGCCCAGGTCCTCGGCCGCGTTGGCCAGCCCGTTGTCGGAATAGATCACCGGGACCAGCTTGACGGCCAGGGCGGCCAGGATGGCCACGATCAGGAGGGTCGAGATGCAGCCGATCTTGCCTTCGCCGCGCTGCCGGTGGTGGAAGGAGGTCATGGCGATCCTTTCAAGGTTGGAGATCCTGGAGGGCCTGCCGGGCCAGCGGCGCCAGCAGGGGGCCTTCCGGGCCGAACAGGGTGGCCAGCGGGTATTTCAAAGCCAGGTTGAAGGCCTGCAGGGCTTCCGTGAGATAGACGTTGCCCATGCGGAGCAGGCAGACGCCCGTATAGTAGTCCAGCGTGCCCTGGCTGACGCCCTGGACGGTGCCCATGCGGGCGTCCCGGAGCACATCCTGGGCCTTCTCGTATTCGCGGAAATGCATCAGCGCCAGGGCCTGATGCAGGCGCAGCAGGGCCTCCTCGTCGCCCTGGGCGCCCAGCTGGCGCAGGCGCAGGTCGGCCAGCACCATCGGGTAGCAGAATTCCTGGGAATTCACTGGCAGTTCCACGGCCATGGGCGTGACCGCCAGCTTGACCGGGGCCTCGCCCTGGCTGACCGTGAGGCTGCCGCCCTTGGCCTCGGCCACGGCCTTGCGGAACTCGGCGACGCTGGCCAGGGGCTTGCCGGCGGCTTCGAGCAGGGGCTTGCCGATCCGGATCCCGGCCTTCTGGGCGGCGGCGTCGGCCTGCAGCACGTAGACCCCGGTGGGCAGGTCCAGCAGGGTCACGCCGGCCCAGGGCTCCAGCAGGCTGGGCTGGCGATCCATGCGCGCCGCCAGGGCGCCCAGGGGATCGTTCTCCAGGGGCTTGACCAGGATCCGCTCCTCCTCGCCGGTGAGGGTGGAGAGCAGCAGTTCGATCTGGTGGATCGGCTTGCCGGGCACCGGCCGGGCCCACAGGATGAGCTCGGATTCCTTGCTGGCCTTGAGCCTGGCGATGCAGTCCTTGGGCGCCTCGCCCTTGGGCGGGGCGAGGAAGGCCACGTTGTGCAGGCGGTCCCCGAGCGCGGCGAGCATGCCCAGGATCCGCTCCCGGCCGGCGAAGTCGTCGTTGCCCTCGAACCCGGCGTAGGTCAGCCGGGCCTTGGGCCGGGCCGCGATGGTGACCGCTTTCCCTTCCTTGAGCTCGATGCGCTGGGTGAAGCTGCCGGTGGGATACTTGATCTGCAGGTCGTAGAACTGGGCGCAGACCTGGAACGTGCCCGGGACCGGCCCCATGGTCAGCCCGTTGAGGATCAGCTGGCCGCCGGGGGCGGCGCTCTGGATGGTCAGGGAGGCCTGGGAGGGCTCGAGCTTGACCGGCTCCAGCTCATGGTCGGCGAAGGGCGTGGTGAACTGTTCGCCGATCTCCAGCAGCACGGGCCGGTGGCAGGGCATGCGCACATCCAGGCGGTGCTTGCCGGCGGCCAGGGCGGTCAGCAGGAACCCTTCGGAAAGCTGGTCGGGCTTGAGCCCGGCCTTTTCGGCCAGGTAGACCTTGCCGGCCGCGACCTGGCCGGTGGTGACGCCCAGGGACTTGCCGTCCAGGACCAGCTCGGCGCCCGCGGGGGAGGTGTAGACCGTGACCACCGAGGAGGTCCGGGTGAGCTTGAAATCCACCGGATGGGTGTCCTTGGCGGCCAGTTCGAAGTGGGCGTCCTGGGGCTGGAAGCCGGGCCGGGTGTAGGCCAGGACATGGGCTCCCGGGGCCAGGTGGTGGATTCCGGGTTCGGCCCGCTTGGTCTTGCCGTCGAGGGTGAGGGTCCCGTCGGCGGGCTCCAGGGTCAGTTTCACCTTGCCGAACTTCTGCGTCCGCAGGTTGTCGAAGGCGGTCTGGAGCTTGGCGCTGGAGACGGTGCGGTCGATCTCGAAATCCGGGTCGAGGTCCAGCAGGCTCTCCAGGCGCTTGTTGGCCTGGGCCGCCTTGCCGGGCACCCGCGAATCCAGGATGGCCATCCAGTTGTAGGTTTCGCAGAGGACCTTGGTCCAGCCCTCGTCCAGGGTCCTGGCGCCGGGCTCCAGGGCGGCGAGGATGGTCTCGAACCGGGAGGCGGCGCCGTCCCGGTCGCCCTGGGAGGCCCACAGGAGCTTGCCGGACTGGAGGGCGTCGCGCAGGGCGGGATCCTGGGCCCGGGCCGGCAGGAAGGCCAGGGCCGCGAGGAGGAGGAGGAGGACGGGACGGGGGCAGCGCATCATTGCAACCTGATCAGCAAATCGTTGGAACGGTCCGCGAGGATGATCCCGCCCTTGCGGTCCAGGGCCAGGGCCCGGAACTTGCCGGCGATGCCCAGGGCCTTGTAGGTGGCCGAGCGCAGCACCGCGCCGTCGGGCCCCCAGACCACCACGCCCTCGAAGTCGCCGTCGACCAGCGCGGCCACCTGGCCGAGCGGGTCGGAAGCCAGGGCCACGACCGACTTGAAGGCGGCGGGCAGGTCCTTGCCGTAGGGCAGGGTCAGCTTCACCTGGCCGGCCGCGTCCAGGAAGCGCAGGGTCCTGGAACTGTCCGAGGCGGCCACGGCGCCGCCGGTGGGCAGGGCCGCCAGCGCCTGGACCCGGGGCACCGGCAGGGACCGCGGGGTCTCGCCGCCCAGGACCACGAGGTTCGGGGCATCCTCGTCGCAGAGCCAGGCATTGCCCCAGCCGTCCACCATGCCGCCGCAGGGCGACGGCAGGGGCAGCGGGCCCGGCAGGGTCTCGTCCTTGACCAGCCCGGCCTTGCGGTCCACCACCCAGACCTGGCCCTGGGCGGTCACCAGAAGGGCCTTGGGGTTCTTGGTCACCGGCCCGGCGGGTTCCAGGTTGCCGTCCTTGAGGCGCGCGGGGCGGTCGTCCTTGGTCTGGTAGAGGTAGAGCTCGCCGTCCGGCCCGGTGGCCAGAAGGATGGGGGTGTTCAGCCATTTCTGCCGGCCCGGGGGCCACGACCCTTCGGACTTCACGGGCGGCTTCTCCAGCCGCTGCATGACCCGCACCTGGATCCGCCACTGGGCGTCGGCCGCCTCGGCGGACTGGGGGTAGCGGTTGCGCAGGTCCTGGAGCATCCGCAGGCAGCCCGGGAGGTCGCCCATGATGTCGAGGGTCTCGGCCGCCTCCAGCTGGGCCCGGTGGGCGATGGCCGCCCCGGGGTCCAGGCGCATGGTCTCGGTGAAGGACTGCATGGCCCGGGCCCATTCGCCCTGGCGCTTGAAGGCCGCGCCGAGCTGGTAGCGGGCCTCCTGGACCTGGGGATGGTCGGGGAACACATCCACCAGCCGGTCGTACTCGCCCATGGCCTGCTTGAGCTCGGCCGGGGTGCGGGCCCTCGCCGCCTTGATGTTGCCGAGCAGGAGCAGGGCGGTGCCGGCGTAGGGCGTGCGCAGGTGCTCGGCCTTGACCTTCTCCAGGAGCGGGACGGCGGCTTCGGGCTTGTGCTCCACCTCCAGCTGGTGCCGGGCCAGGGCCAGCAGGGCCTGGGCGGCGAAGGGCGACTGGGGGACCTGCTCGGTGAGCTGGCGCCAGGTCTCCAGGGCCTCGGGGTAGGTGTGGGCGGCGTACGCCCTTTCCCCGGAGCGGTAGAGCCGTTCGGCCATGTCCGAATCCTGGGCGGCCAGCAGCGTCGCCGCCGCCAGGATCAGTGCAAACGGTCGGATCCTGGTTCCTGGAAAGGGCATGAGTTCCTCGAACTTGACGTTTGGTAAAAGCTTACGCCATTCACGCATCGACAGCCTGAAGGACTTGCTCGGTGGGGTAGGGTTTGAACAGGGCCCCCACCACCCAGGGGTGCTGGCGCAGGCCGGCGATGTCCCGGTTGGCGGTGGACAGCAGGGCGTAGCGGAAGCGGTCCCGCGCCTTCAGGCCCTCCAGCCAAGGCTGGAGATCGCCCTGGGCGTCCTTGCTCTCGGTGATCAGGAGGTCCACCGGGTGCCGGTCCAGGATCGCCGCCGCCTCCTCGCGGCTGCCGGCCTCCTCCAGTTCCCGTTCGCCGTTGGCCAGCGCCATGGCGAGCCGCTTGCGGAAGAAGGCGCTGGGTTCCAGCAGGAGGATGGAGCGGACCTTGGGCCGCCGGTTGAGCTCGGATTCCTCCAGCCCCAGGGCCAGCAGGGCCAGCCGGGCGGCGCTCTTCAGGCCCAGCCCCGTGGCCGCCTGGAAGATCTCCCGGATCGGATCCACCAGGGCCGACTGGCGGGTGATCCCGCCGATCTCGCAGAGGTGGGCGGTCTCCCGCCATTCGCCGCCGGGCTGCCGGAGGTTGTCCAGGACCAGCCCGGCCAGGGACTCGGCCAGCTCCGGGCGGATGATCAGTTCGGGATCGCTCAGGGACTCGCGCAGGGCCAGCAGGCCCTCCACCCGTTTGGGCCCCTTGTCGGGCAGCTTCTGGATCTGGGCCTGGATCGCGGCTTCCTTCTGGGCCAGCAGACCCAGGCCGTCGCCCCGGCGGCCGAGCTCCTTGACCACCGCCGCCACCTGGTCGTTGGATTCCCGGTCCCAGGTCTCCTTGGTGCGCATGTCGAACAGGAAGTCGGAGATCCGGTCCTTCAGGTGGGCGTAGGCGGCCCGGTCGAAGGTGAACAGGTTCTGGGCCGCCAGGATCGCCCGGAGCCGCTGGCCTTCACCCTCGCGTTCGTCGCAGCAGCGCTCGAACAGGGCCAGGAATTCGGGCAGGGCGTCCAGCGGCAGGGGCCGGTCGAAGCCGGGGAAGGCCGCCATGGACCCCTCCAGGGCCAGGATGAGCACCTGCGCCTGTTTGAGGTTGGGGGCCTTGTGCAGCAGGCCGAGGGAGGCCTCGGCGGTCCCGACTTCCTTCAGGGCCCCGGCCAGGGCGATCTGCAGGTCGTGGGGCTTGCCGTCATGCAGGAGTTCGAGCAGCACCGGCGCGCTGCCGGGGTAGCCGATGGTGGTGAGGGCCTCGGCCGCCTCCACGATCAGGGCATCCCGCTGGTCCTTCTGCAGGAATGCCAGGAGCGGTTCGGCCGCCATGCGGGTGCGGTTCTCCCCGAACACCCGGATGGCCATGCGGACCTGGTCCACCTGGCCGGTCTCGAACATGGCCATGAGGGCCGGGAAGCTCGAGGGCAGCTTGCCCAGGTGGTGGATGGCCCGTTCCCCCACCTCGATGATCGGATCCTGCATGGCCTTGAGGAAGAACGGGGTGAGCGCGTCGTCCTCGCGGATGCCGAGGGCGTCCAGGTATTTTTCCCGGCGGGAGATGTCCGGATCCTGCAGCAGCTCGTCCAGGATCCCGGTCTCGGTCACCGGCAGCAGGCGCAGGTAGGCGGTGACGAAGCCGTCCCCGCCGGCGCGCGAGCGCAGGATCGGGGTGAACGCCGGCAGGACCTCCTCGCGCGGGACCATCCCGCTGTCCACCTTGAAGGCCAGGGCCTCGGCCACCTGGTCGATCCGCACCACCAGCTGGGCCAGGCGGGCCTCGGCGCCCTGGGCCGCGTCGGAGACCACGGCCGAGTAGCGGGCCACCTTGCCTTCGCCCACCAGGGTCAGGGCGTCCAGCAGGAAGGTCTCGAAGACGCCCTGGGCCCAGGGCCGCAGATCCTCCAGGGCCGGGGCGAAGCTGCCATCGGGCAGGGCGGCGAGCCGCTGCAGGCTGTCCAGGGCCGGCCTGGCCCCGGGGTAGCGGGCGCCGAAGTGGGCCGCGACCTGGCGCACCAGTTCGGGCTGGACCGAGGCGCGGGGCAGGGTCTGGAGCCGGTTGAGGCTCTCCATCAGGTGCTGGTGGTCCAGGAAGTCCTCGCGGGCGGTCCCGGCCAGTTCCATCAGGAAGGCGGTGGCGGCGGGGTCCTCCAGGGAGCCCATGAGCCGGATCACCAGCCGCTGGGTCAGGGCGTCGCCGTTGTGGAAGGCCTCGGCGATCGGGCCGATGTCCCCGGGCCCGGCCAGGGCGCCCAGGAGCTTGGCGCCCTGGGTGGTCATGCGCAGGTTGGCCTGGCCCTCCATGAGCCGGCTGAGGTGGTAGCCGACCGATTGCTGGGACTGGAACTGGCCCAGCTCCCGGTTGAGGATCACCAGGAAATCCGGCTCCGTCCGGCTGGCCCTGAGGCCCTCCAGGGCGGTCAGGGCGCCCCGGGTCCCGATCAGGCCCAGCGCCGCGCAGCCCTCGTCGAACACCCCCAGGTCCTGCTCGGCCTTGAGGGCGCGGGCGATCCAGGGGACCCACTCGGGCCAGTCGAACTTGGCGATGCTGGCCAGGATCGCCCGGCGCAGGCCCCTGGGGGTGCCCTGGGAGCCGAACCGGGCGCCCAGTTCGGGCAGGGCCTGCTTCTTGAGGGCCTGGATCTGGCTGGCGAGCCGCCCGGGGAACCCGGCGTCGCCCTCGGCGTACTCCTTCAGAAGGTCACGCAGGGTGTCCAGGGGGGTGAGCGGGATCTTGCGCAGCGGACTCGGCATTCCATCCTGTGGGAGAGGCGGGGCAAATGAAGTTAAGCATTATTCTTTTCACAATGGTCGCGATTCGCTAGCGTTTCTCCATGGGCATCCGGAATTTTCTCCCCCTGGCGGTTTCCTGTCTCCTGAATGCCCAGATCCCCTTCGCGGAACTGGCCCCCATGGATCGGGCCGAGGCCCAGCGGATCGTCACCAAGGCCGACTTCGTCTTCGAGACCCGCACCAAGCCCACCCGGGTCAAGGTGCGGACCATGGAGAAACTGTTCGACCACCCCCGCCTGGGCGCCGCCATGTGGCGCTACTGCCAGTTCGTGCCGCGCTTCTACGCGTTCACCTACCCGGACGGATCCTGGTCCATCGACGACACCCGGGGGCTCACCGGCCGGATGCGCTGCGTCCTGGCGCGCAAGGGCTTCCGGGTCTACCTGGTGGAGGGCCGGACCGAGGCCGGTCGGCTGCCCCTGCCGTTCGCGGTGAACGCCCGGATGGCCGTGGCCTACCGCTACTGGGAAGGCCCGGGCGGCTTCGAGACCTACCTGCAGACCTGGACCGCCATGGACAACGCCCTCCTGGGCTTCGCCGCGCGCCGCTTCCAGGGCTACATCCGCCACCGCCAGGACGAATTCATCGCCTACATCAACATGAACATCGCCACGTTTGGCGAATTCGCCGAACTGGACCCGCGGGAATTCCAGGAGCCGCTCAAGCGGGAGGGCGACCCGATCGCCATCCGGGATTTCGCCGGGCTGTTCCAGGGCCGCTGATGGAATCCCTCCGCACCCTCCTGGACCGCGCCCTGCATCCGGGCCAGGGCTTCGCGGAGCGGGCCCGGGAGGCCCCGGAGCTCGCGGAGGCCGTGCGCGCCATGGTCCTCCTTCGGTCGCCGGTGTCGTTCATCGGTCTGGTCCTGGGCTACGTGGGCTTCGGCGCCCTCTACACCCAGATCGCCACCCCCGGCAGCAGCTTCTGGTCCCGCCTGCCAGCCGAGCTCCTGGACCGGATCGACCCCGCCGAGCTGCAGGCGGGTCTGGCCCGGCTGCCGGCCCTGCCCAGCCTGCATGCCGCCCTGCCGGCCCTGGTCCTGCTGGCGCCGGTGATGGTCCTGAGCCTGTGGATGCACGATGTGGCCTTCGACCACATGGCCCTGTGGATGCTGGGTGGCCTGAAGACGGGCCGTGGCGTCCGGGCCACCTGCGTGGCCGATGCCGAGGCGCTCAAGGTCGGGGTCCTGGGGGCCGCCCTGGGCCTGCTGTCGGAGCTGCCGGTGGTCGGCTGGGTTCTGGGCCTGCTGCTTTTTCCCGTGGGGATATGGTTCTGGGTGTTGCGCGGCCACGCCCTGGCCGCCTGGCATGGCTGCCCCGTCTGGAAGGGGGTGGTGGCGACCCTCCTGCACGTCCTCCTGGCCACCGTCATGGTGGTGGCCCTGATCGGGATGTGCGTGGCGATGGTGTTCATCGCGTTGTAGGGTATGATGTCCCCACCTTCCGCCCATACCCTCCAGGGAGCACCGCCATGTCCTTCCAGACGATTCTGGACAACCTGATAGAGCGGGTGCCCGAGGCCATCGCGGCCACCTTCAACGACAAGGACGGGGATCCGCTCTGCGCCCGCACCATCGAGGTGCCCAACGACGCCCTGCAGCTGCTGGGCGCCTACCGGAACGTGGTCAAGCGCCACCTCCAGCAGTCCATCGAGGAATTCGACCGGGGCGAGGTCGAGCAGGTGGCCTTCTGCACCGACCAGCACTGGATCCTGATGATGGGCGGCCTGGAGCAGTGCTCCCTGGTGCTCGTGATGCACCGCGACGGCATCCTCGGCCGGGCGCGGTTCCAGATGGACCGGGCGCTGGAGCTGCTGAACCAGGAACTTTGAGGCAGGACCAATAATTTGAATTATTTTTAATGGGCTTTTCATGCTCTCTGCCGCAGGTCTGCTGGGCATCGTCGTCTTCCTTTTCCTGGCCTGGGCCGGCTCCGCCAACCGCCGAGCCATCCATTGGCCGACCGTGGCCTGGGGGGTGGGGCTGCAGTGGGCCCTGGCCCTGGTGGTGCTCAGGGGCCCAGCCATCGCCCGGCTCCTGGCCTTTCTGCCGTGGCCGCCCCATGCCGGGTGGGGCGTGCTGGTGCTGACCGCCGGCCCCTTGGCAGCCCGGCGGCTGGCCGAAGACCAGGGCTGGACGGGGGCCCAGGGCCGCGGGCTGAAAGAGGCCTCGGCCGCCCTGGTGATCCTCGCCCTTCTTCGGGGCGACCTGGTCGGGGCGGCCTGCCAGCGGGCCCGGGTGGTCGTTGAAGGCCTCATGAGCTATGCCACCGTGGGCGCCACCTTCGTGTTCGGGCCCCTGGCCGCGCCCGGCGGGGCGGCGGTGCGCGATCCCCAGGGCGCCACGCTGGGCGGGATCGGGATGGTCTTCGCCTTCGCCGTGCTGCCCACCATCATCTTCGTGGCCAGCATCTTCGCGGTGCTCTACCACCTGGGCGCCATGCCCTGGCTGGTGGGTTCGATGGCCCGGACCATCCGCCGCGTCCTCAAGGTGAGCGGCGCCGAGAGCCTCTGCGTATCCGCCAGCATCCTCATGGGCCAGGCCGAGGCCCCCCTGGCCATCCGCCCGTATCTGGCCGGCCTGACCCGGTCCGAGCTGATGGTGGTCATGACCTCGGGCATGGCCCATGTCTCGGGCGCGATCATGGTCGCCTACGTCCAGGTGGCCCACGTGGACGTGGCGCACCTGCTCACCGCCGTGCTCATGACCGCCCCCGGGGCGATCGTGATCGCCAAGATCCTGGAGCCCGAGACCGGCGCCCCCGCCACCGGCGGCGGCGCGGCCGCCGACCTCCCCCGCACCGACGCCAACCTCCTGGACGCCGCCGCCCGGGGCGCCGGCGAAGGCCTCAGCCTGGCCCTGAACGTGGCCGGGATGCTGATCGCCTTCATCGCCCTGGTCGCCCTGGCCGACGGCGTCCTCCGCTGGGCCGTCCCCGGCCTGTCCCTTGAGCGCATCCTGGGCTGGGCGTTCAGCCCCGCCGCCTTCCTGATGGGCGTCCCCTGGGGCGAGGCCCGGGCGGTCGGAGGCCTCCTGGGCACCCGCATGGTCCTGAACGAATTCGTGGCCTTCGTGGAACTCGGCAGGCTCACCGGCCTGAGCGCCCAGGCCCGCCTGGTCGCCACCTTCGCCCTCTGCGGCTTCGCCAACTTCAGCAGCATCGCCATCCAGGTCGGCGGCATCGGCGCCCTGGTGCCGGAGCGCCGCGGCGATCTGGCCCGTCTGGGCTTCCGGGCGATGCTGGCGGGCACCCTGGCCAATTTCATGTCGGCCTGCATCGCCGGGATATTGGGTTGAAAAAAGACAGGATTTCGCTAATGAACCGCCGCCACGCCCGTAAGAATATTGCGGGTGCCCGGCATGCAGGTCTTGTGGGTCAGGTGGTACTCGAACTCCGGCCGGAACTTCTGCAGGAACGATTCCACCGGCCCGCAGGCGGCGTCGCCCAGGGGGCACAGGGTGCGCATGTTGATCCGCGGGGGCAGGCTGGCCAGGAGTTCCAGGTCGCCCTGTCGGCCTTCGCCGTGCTCCAGGCGGTTCAGGATCATCTCCATCCAGTTGCAGCCTTCCCGGCAGGGGGTGCACTGGCCGCAGCTCTCGTGGGCGTAGAAGTGGGTGAGCCGAAGCAGCGCCTGGACCATGCAGGTGTTCTCGTCCATGACGATCATGCCGCCCGAGCCGGCCATGGAGCCGCGCGCCTTGACCGTGTCGAAGTCCATGGGACAGTCGAAATCCTTGGCGTCGAAGACCGGCGCGCTGGAGCCGCCGGGGATGATCGCCTTGATCCGGGCGCCGGTCGCGGAACCCCCGGCCAGGTCGTTGAGGATGAAGTCCATGGGCAGGCCCAGGGGCAGTTCGTATAGGCCGGGCCGCTTGACGTGGCCGGACAGGCCGTAGATGCGGGTCCCGGTGTTGCCGGGGGTGCCCAGCTCGGCGTAGTTCCGGCCGCCCATGCGCAGGATCGGCGGCACCGCCGCCAGGGTCTCCACGTTGTTCACCGTGGTGGGCTGGCCGAAGGCGCCCACCGAGGCCGGGAAGGGCGGCTTGACCCGGGGCTCGCCCCGGCGGCCCTCGAGGCTGTTCAGCAGGGCGGTCTCCTCGCCGCAGATGTAGGCGCCGGCGCCCCGGTAGGTGAGGATGTCGAAATCCCAGCCGCTGCCCTGGAGATCCTTGCCCAGGTAGCCCGCATCCCGGGCCTCCTGGATGGCCGCCTCGAGCTTGTCGATGAGCCAGGAGAACTCGCCGCGCAGGTAGATGAAGCCGAGCTTGCACTGCATCGCCCAGCCCGCGATGATCATGCCCTCGATCAGCTGGTGCGGATTGTATTCCAGGATCGCCCGGTCCTTGAACGTGCCGGGTTCGCCCTCGTCGCCGTTGCACACCAGGTAGCGGGTGAACTTCTTCTCCGGGGTGTCCTTGGGCATGAAGCCCCACTTCATCCCGGCCCGGAAGCCGGCGCCGCCCCGGCCGCGCAGGTCGGAGGTCTTGACCTCGGCGGTCACCGCCGCGGGCTCCATGCGCAGGGCCTTCTTCATGGCCTCGTAGCCTTCCCAGCGGTCCTGGTAGACCTTGAGGTGCCAGTTGTCCAGCTCGCCGGCGCCGCGGAGCATGAGGTTGGGGTATTTGGACGAGCCGAAGCCCTCGAAGGTGTAGCGCTGGTGGTCGGTCTTGGTGCGGATGGCGGCCATGGTCACTCCCCCCACGCGGCGACCTGGCCCTGCCGGCAGGCCTCGATGATCGCGGCCAGCTTGGCCTCGTCCATGAACTCGTCGTAGACGTCGTGGTTGATCTGGAGGCAGGGCCCGCTGCCGCAGGAGGCCAGGCATTCCACCTCCTCCAGGCTCCACAGGCCGTCCGGGGTGGGCGCGCCACCCGGCTGGGCGCCGGTCCTGGCCATGACCTGCTCGAGCAGCTGGGCCGCCCCGTTCAGGGCGCAGCAGAGGTTGGTGCAGACCTGGAAGTGGAATCTTCCCACGGGCCGCTTCAGGAACATGGTGTAGAAGGTTGCGACCCCGAACACGTGCCCCTCGGGCACCTGGAGGATCCCCGCCACTTCCTTCATGGCGCCCAGGCTCAGGAAGCCGAACTCTTTCTGGGCCTCGTAGAGCGCGGGCAGGGTCGCCGCCATCCGGGTCGGGAATTTCACGGCCAGGGCCTGGATCCGGGCCACGGCTTCCGGGCTCAGCCGGGCCCGTGGGCTTACGGCGAGCCGCTCTCCCGGGGCCAGTGGGGTGTCGCTGGTTTCAGGTGGCAGGGGATGATTCATAGGGTTGGCTCGCCGGCGAAGGGGACATGGAAGGATCAGTCTATCCTGACTGGCCGGTCCGGAGAGGTAAAGGAAAGCCGCCGGGATCGGGGCTTTGCGTGGAGATCCTGGAGTCCTGCTAGGCTAGGTCGAAAAGGGGATGGACCACCGCATGCAGCTACGCGACGAACTCCATATCAACAAAAGCATGGATCCCGGCCAGGAGCTGCTCCTGTCCATCCTCCTGTGCCGGGAATACGCCACCCGGCTGTCGGATGAGCGCCTGTTCCGGCCGGCCGGAATCACCGACCAGCAGTTCAACGTCCTCCGGATCCTCAAGGGCGGGCCTGCGGAGGGCTATCTCATCCGGGAGATCCGCCGCCGGATCATCTCCCGCAACGCGGACGTGCCGCGGCTGGTGGACCGGATGGTGAAGTCGGGGCTGGTGGCCCGCCGCGCGGATCCCAACGACCGCCGGGGCTGCCTGGTCCAGCTCACCCCCGCAGGCCTGGCCCTCGAGGCCAGGCTGGCGCCGGTGCACACCGCCCTGTGCCGGGAGGTCGACGGGGTCCTGGACCCCGAGGAGGGCCGGACCCTCCTGGCCCTCCAGCAGAAGCTCCGGGATGGGATCCGGGACCGGCTGGATGCGGGGGAGGCCGAGTCGGCCTGACCGCTAGCATCCCTTTGCGGAGCTTGCTCCGCAAAGGGATGCTAGCGCCCAGAACGGGCGCTGGATTGACCGGGATCTTTCGGGCTAGCCTTTTTTGGGGCCGGGCTTCTTGGCGAAACCGGTGCTTCGGCCCGCCGGCTTGGATCCGGTGGGTCGTCCGGAAGAGGGCCGGGCGGCGCGCTCGCCGTACGGGCGTCCACCTGCCGGGCGGGCAGGACGATCGCCTGAGGGGCGGCTGGGGCGATCGCCCGAGGGACGGCTGGGGCGTTCGCCCGCGGGACGGGTCGGCCGATCACCGGAAGGCCGGCTTGGGCGCTCGCTTGCTTGCCTGCTAGGCCGATCGCTAGTGGGCCGGGCCGGGCGCTCGCCCCCGGGCCGGCTGGAACGCTCGCCCGACGGACGGGCCGGACGATCCTCGGAAGGCCGGGCGGGACGGCCGGCGGCGGGGCGGAACGGCCGGTCTCCGGCGGGTCGGCGGCTTTCGGGGGTCCGGCCTTCCGGGGTCCGGCCTTCCGGGGTCCGGCCTTCCGGGGTCCGGCCTTCCGGGGTCCGGCCTCCCGGGGTCCGGCCTCCCGGGGCCTCGGCCCGGGCGCGCGAGGGGCGGTCCTCCGGGCCGAACCGTTCGGCCCGGCGCACCCGGTCGAGCTTGCGTTCTTCGGTGATCTTGGGCTTGTAGAGGCCTTCCTCGCCCTGGATGCCGGCTTCCGCCCGCTCCACCCGCCGGCCGGTTCGCAGGGCCTTGAGCACCTTCTCCATATCGGCGGGCATGACCGCCGTCGCCGAGACCGGCTCGCCGGTGACCGGGTGCCGGAAGCCCAGGAGCTCGGCGTGCAGGGCCTGGCGGTCGATGAGCTTGCTGGGGGTGCCGTAGACCTGGTCGCCCAGGAGCGGGAAGCCGCGGTCGGCGAACTGGACCCGGATCTGGTTGCGGCGCCCGGTCTCGAGCTTGACCTCGACCACGGTGTGCCCGGGCAGGCGCTCCAGGACCCGGTAGTGGGTGATCGCCACCTTGGCCCCCTTGACGTCGTGCTTGGCCTTGGAATTCTCGGGAACAACCTGCATGCGCAAGGACTTGCGCTCGACCAGCTTGTCCGAGAGGGTGCCGGAGTTCTCGGGCAGCTCGCCGACCAGGATGGCCTTGTAGATCCGGTGCAGGTGGTGCTCGTCGAAGATCCGCTTGAGGCCGTTGAGGGCCTCGGGGGTCTTGGCGAACACCAGCACGCCCGAGGTGAACCGGTCCAGGCGGTGGGCGATGAACAGGTGGAAGCGCTTGAATCCGCGCCGGCGGAAGTGGTCGGTGAGGGCCTCGGCCAGGCAGGGATCGCCGGGCTTCTCGGCCGGCACGGTGAGCAGCCCCGCGGGCTTGTCCACGAAGACCAGGTGCTTGTCCTCCAGGAGGATCTGGAAGGGGCAATCGGCCGACTTGCTGGGCTTGGGCAGGGCCGAGTAGACCATGTCCGGGTCGAACACGACCTGGATGGTGTCGGTGGGCTGGAGCCGGGTGCCGTAGCTGCGGGCCTCGGCGCCGTTGACCTGGACGCAGCCGGCGTCCAGCAGACCCTTGGCCTGGCGGTGGCTGACCCCGAGTTTGGTGTGCAGTTCGGTGGCCAGGGCCGTGCCTTCGGCCGCGCCTGTCCAGGTTTCGTTCGATCGGGCCATCGTCCCCTCCAGTGCCTGGCGTTCATTGAAACGCTGGGCTTCATCTCCATGGGACCAGGAAATGCTAGATTTTTCAAGCAAAAAGGCGGCCCCGGGGAGGGGCCGCCCAGGTGCTCGGGGCTTCCTACTTGGTCTCGGCGGCCTTCTTGAAATCGCCGGCCTTGACGATGCTGATCTGGGCGGGGACCAGGTACTTCTTCAGGGCCGCCAGGATCTGGTCGTTGGTGAGGGCGCCCACCTTCTGGATCAGGTCGGCCTGGAAGGCCAGGGTCCGGCCGATCTGGGTGTTGCGGTTGATGGCCCCGGCCAGCTCGCGGTCATGGCCCCGGCTCTGGGCCTGGTTCTGGATCCAGCCGGATTTGGCTTCCGCGATCTCCTTGTCGGTGAACCCGCTGCCGAGGACCTTGGCCAGTTCCTCGTGCAGGGCGACCTCCACCTTGGCGGCGTTCTGCGGCGCGCAGATGGCGAAGAAGGACCAGCTGGCCTTCGGGTCCAGGGCCTTGGCCTGGAACTGGGAGCCGACCCCATAGCTGAGCCCGTCCTTGACCCGGATCCGGGCGGCCAGGCGGGAATTGAGGAAACCGCCGCCAAGCATGAAGTTGCCCAGGACCATGGCCGGGTAGTCGGGTTCCGAGTCCTTGATGGCCATGGTCATGCCGGCCATCACCACGGAATTGGCCTTGTCGGGGGTCTCCAGGACCTGGGACTGGGCGGGGATGGGCTTGTAGAGGTCGGCGATGCGCGCATACGGGGCCGGGCTGGCCCAGCTGCCCAGGAGCTCCTCGACCAGGCCCTGGGTGGCCTTGGCGTCGACGTCGCCGATGATCGTCAGCTCCCCGTCGGAGGCGCCGGCGAAGGCGGCATGGAACGCCTTGGCCTGATCGACCGTGGCCGCCTTGACATCCTCGATGCTCTCCTCGATGGTCTCCGCATAGCGGGGATGGCCCTTCGGCCAGATGTTCATGATCCGGGCGAAGGCGACCCCAGCCAGGGAATTGGGCTCGCTGCGCTGGGACTCGAGTCCGGTCAGCTCCTCCTGGCGGAGGGTTTCGAACTCCGCAGCGGGGAACGCCGGCTCCTTCAGGACCTCGGTGACCAGCCTGAGCACGTCCGGCAGGTTTTCCCGGATGGTCTCGATCTGCACCCCCAGCCCCTCGGCGCCGCCGCCGACGGAAACGTTCGCCTTGAGCTTGTCGAAGGCATCCTGGAGTTCCTGGCGGGAGTGGCGGCGGGTGCCGCGGAGCAGCATGTCGGCGGCCAGGGAACCCGCCGTGGCCTTGCCGGTGAGGGCGGCCTCGGTGCCGAAGTGGAGATTCATCGCCAGGGTGACCGCGCCGCCCCGGGTCTTCTTGGGGATCATGGCGACCTTCAGCCCGGCCTTGGTGGCGAAGCGCAGGGTGCGGGCCTCGATCGCCGCCGGCGCCACGTCGAAGGCCTCGCCCTGGCTCTTGGCCGCCTGGCCCTTGTAGTCCTTCACCAGGGCGTCCACGTCCGGCATGGCCGCGATCTCGGCCCGGTCCGGGTGGGCGGTGGGAATGAAGGTGCCCAGGGTGCGGTTGCTGGGCTTGAGGTAGGCCTTGGCGACCCGCTGCACGTCGGCCGGGCTCACCGCCTTGACCCGGTCCCGGTCCAGGAACAGGAGCCGCCAGTCGCCCAGCGCGATGTACTCGCTGAGCGCCAGGCCGACCCGTTCCGACTGGTTGAGCTCAAGCTCCACTTCCTTGAGGATGCCGGTCTTGGCCCGGTCGACCTCCTCGGCGGTGAAGGTCATGGCGGCCGTGTCCTCGGCGGTCTTCAGCGCCAGGTCCCGGGCCTCGTCCAGGTTGCCGTCGACCCGCACCACCGCGCCCAGGAAGAACAGGCCCGGCTCGCGGGTCGGCCGGGGGAAGGCGAACACTTCCGCGGCCTTCTTGGGCTCGACTAGGGCCTTGTAGAGCCGGCCCGAGGGCGCGTCGCCCAGGACCTGGGCCAGCACCGCCAGGGCCGCGGCGTCGGGGCTGCTGGCGGCCGGCACATGGTAGGCCGCCAGGGCCACCTGGAAGTCGCCGACCCGGCGCACCGTCACGCTCCGCTCGCCGTCCTGGGTGGGCTCGACCGTGTAGGTGGGGTCGAGCTTGCGCGAAGGCCTGGGGATCGGGCCGTAGATCCGGTTGATCATGGCCAGGGTCTTGTCCGGGTCGAACTTGCCGGCCACGAGGAGGACGGCGTTGTCGGGCTGGTAGTACTTCTTGAAGAAGTCCGAGAGGTGCCAGATGTTGACGTTCTCGATGTCGGCCCGGCAGCCGATGGTGGGCTTGCCGTAGTTGTGCCAGAGGAAGGCGGTCTCCTCGACCCGCTCCATGACCACCCGGAACGGGCTGTTCTCGCCGCTTTCGTATTCGTTGCGGACCACCGTCATCTCGGTCTTGAGCTTCTCGGCGGCCAGCTCGGGCTTGATCGCCACCCAGCTGTTGATCATCCGGTCCGCTTCCAGTTCCAGGGCCCACTGCAGGTTCTCGTCGGTGGCGCTCATGGATTCGAAATAATTGGTCCGGTCATAGGAGGTCGAACCGTTGGGCCGGGTGCCGTGGAGGGTCAGCTCGTTGGGGATGTCCGGGTGTTTGGGCGTGCCCTTGAAGATCATGTGCTCCAGCAGATGGGCCATGCCGGTCTCGCCATAGCTCTCCATCCGGCTGCCCACCAGGTAGGTGATGTTGACGGTGACGTTGGGTTTGGACGGATCGGGGAAGAGAAGCACCTTGAGGCCGTTGGCCAGGCGGTATTCGGTGATGCCCTCCACCGAGGCGGTCTGGACGGGCGCCGGCGGCGCCGCCTTGTGGACGGCGACCTTGGCGGCGGGTTTGGCGGCCGGCTTGTCCAGGGCGCGGACGGGGCTCCCGCCGAGGATGAGAAGGCCCGCGAGGGGCAGGACGAAACGGACTTTGAGCATCGGAATTCTCCTGTCGAAATCGATATCAGGACAAGCGTGGCACGGCCCCGGGGGCGGGGCAATCGGGCGGAAAATTAATATCTTTTAACGATCAGAAGAGGCGGAATACGGCTAGAGCCCCTCCGGCCAGGGCCCCGGTCGCCGCCAGCCAGCCCAGGGCCTTGAGGCGCCGGGGCTCCGGTGGCGCGAGCCAGACCGAAAGGGCCGCCAGGGTCATGGGCAGGTAGACCGCCGGCCCGGTCCAGGCCCGCGCCCCGTGCCGGGCCAGAACCCAGGCCCAGGCGGTCAGCGCCACCCCCAGGGCGAACGCGATGGCGCGCGGCAACCAGCTGCCGCCCCGCTTCAGGGCGATCAGGTGGCAGTGGACAAGGGCGGTGCCCAGGCTGAACAGCCCGGCCAGAAAAAAGGTCAGGGCCCGGGCCCGGGGCCCGCCCGCCCCGCCCAGGGCCGCCACGCAGCCGGCGCAGGCGGCGAAGGCCCAGGCCGCCACCAGCTCGCCGCCGGCGGTGCGCTCCAGGCGCGCCAGGAACAGCAGGAACAGCACCCCGCCCAGGGCCGCCGCCGGGAACAGCGACAGCAGCGCGGGGGCCGGTGCCCCGCCCCAGGCGAACAGCGCCGCCAGCAGGGTCACCGAGCCGATCAGCAGCAGCCGCAGGCCGGCCCGGACCTTGTCGGTGGCCGCCTGCCTGCCCCGGCGCCCCATCAGCACCAGCACCGGCTCGCTGGCCAGGAACAGGCCGGCCGTGAGCACCGCCTGGGCCGCGCCCCGCCAGGATCGCCCCAGCGCGGCCCCGCACAGCAGGGCCAGCGCCAGCTGGACGTAGGCGCCGTGCTCGCGGGGCCAGAGGGATGGGGTGTCCTTGGCCATGGTCATGCCTCCAGCAGGGCTGCCAGGCGGGCTTCCCAGCCGCGCCTGAGATCTTCGAGCTTGAGGCCCCGGCCCTTGCCGGGGGCGGCCTGGAGCAGGCCCTGGGCCGAGGGGTGGGGCAGCGTGTGCAGGTCGAAGCCCGCCTCCATCCGGGAGAACACCCATTCGGCCCGCTTGCCCATCGCGATCACCCGCAGCCGGCCCGGGCAGCGGGCCATGGCCTCGGCCAGTTCCGCGCGCAGCCGGGCCTGGTTGGGCTCGGCCTTCAGTTCGGCGTCGGTCGGCGCCCGGAAGGTCTGGAAGTCCCGGGTCGGACAGACCGGGAAGGCATTGCTGAGCGCCGCGCCGGTGAGCCGGGGCGAAAGGCCGAGGGTCCGGAAGCGCGCGCCGTCCCAGTCCAGGTAGGCCTCGGCCGGCACCCGGGCCAGGCCGGCGGCCTCCAGGGCCCGGTACACCAGCGTGCCGGCCCGGTCCCCCCAGAACGGGATCCCGCTCTGGTCCGCGCCCCGGGGGCCCGGGGCCTCGCCGAACAGCATCACCCGCACCGGTCCCTGGGGGGGGAAAAGGGGGGCGACGAGGGTTTGAAGAATTCGAGCCATGGCATCAGATTGCCAGATGCCTATCATATGGGATGCGAATTTGAAGTGAGGGAGGCCGGCATGGGAACGCTGACTAGGACAGAGATCGGGTCAAAAGGGGTTCTGGAATCAGAACTTAGCGTTTTCGCGGCTGGGAAAGTCGAAATTTTCGATCAGGACGCCCCCCCCCGGCTCCGCCCTAGCGACCTGGAGGAACCCGAACGTTTCCACCATCGGCTGGTGGAATGGCTGATGATGCAGCATTGAGGCTGCGACTCGATCTCAACCATTTTCAGGTGGAGAAATAGCGGGCCTGGGGATGCCAGGCCACCAGGGCCGAGGTGGAGTACTCCGGATCCATCTGGAACTGTTCGGAGATCGCCACGCCGATGGAGCCGCCGTCCAGGAGGTCCAGGAGCGCGGCGTTGCCCTCCAGGCCGGGGCAGGCCGGGTAGCCGAAGGAGTAGCGGGAACCCTGGTAGCCCTGGCTGAACAGCTGGCGCAGCTCCCGGGCGTCCCGGCCGTGGATCCCCAGCTCGCGGCGGATCCGGGCGTGCACCAGCTCGGCGTAGGCCTCGGTGAGCTCCGTGGCCAGGCCGTGGAAGAGAAAGTAGTCCGAATAGCGGTCGGCGCGGTAGAGGGACTGGCCGAACTCGGCGGCCTGCCGCCCCAGGGTGACCAGCTGGACCGCGAGCACGTCGAACCCGTCCGGCGCGAAGAAATCGGCGATGCACAGCCGCCGGCCCTCCCCCTGCCGGGGGAAATCGAGCGTGGCAAGCAGCTGCACCCGGTCCGGGGCGAACACCTGGAGCGTGTCGCCCAGGGCCCGGACCGGCAGGTAGCCGTAGCGGGCCCGCGGCGCCACCAGGGAGGTGGTGATGATCCGCTCCTTCCAGGCCTCGAGCAGGGGTTCGGCCTTCTCCCTCAACACGGCCTCGAAATCGGCGTCGGAGAGCTGGCCCTGGGTGAACGACCAGCGGTTGCGCAGGACCACGAAGCTGTCGAGGAAGCCGAACAGCTCGGCCACGGAGGCCGGGGCCTCCCGGATCCCCCAGAAGGGCGGCTCGGGCCGGGCCTGGCCGTGGCGCACCCAGGAGCTCTGGCCCGCGGGGGTGAGCGGCACCCCGCCCGTGCCCCGGTGCAGGACGGTGATCTCCGGGGCGGCCGCAGGCTCGGGGACCGGTCCTGCGGGTCCCGCGCCGGTGATGCCGTCCATGTGCCGCAGGCCCTCGAAGGCGTCCTCGGCGTAGAGCACCCGCCCGGGGTAGACGCTCTGGCACTGGTCGGCCACGAAGTCCCGGGTCAGGGCGGCGCCGCCCAGGATCACCGGTATGGTCAGGCCCTTCTCGGCCATGTGGATGAGGTTCTCGCGCATGATCGTGGTCGACTTCACCAGCAGGCCGGAAAGCCCGATGGCGTCCGCGGGGTGCCCCGCCAGCGCGGTGAGGATCGCCTCGATGGGCTGCTTGATGCCCAGGTTCAGCACCTCGTAGCCGTTGTTGGAGAGGATGATCTCCACCAGGTTCTTGCCGATGTCGTGCACGTCGCCCTTGACCGTGGCGAGGATCACCTTGCCCTTGGTCATGGAGGATTCCTTCGGGATGTGCGGCTCGATCACCTTCACGGCGGTCTTCATCGCCTCGGCGCTCTCGAGCACGAAGGGCAGCTGCATCTCGCCCGCGCCGAACCGCTCACCGACGATGCGCATGGCGTCCAGGAGGATCGTGTTGACGATCTCCAGGGGCGGGATGGTGGCCAGGGCCTCCTCCACGTCCTTGACGATCTGCCGCTTCTCCCCGCCCAGGATGTCCCGCTTGAGCCGCTCGGCCACCGGCATGTCGGCGGTGGCCGGCCCGGCGTCGGCCCGGCCCTTGCCGTCGCTGAACAGGGCCATGAGCGCCTTGAGGGGATCGTAGCCCTCCCGGCGCCGGTCGAAGATCAGGTCCTCGGCCGCGGCCCGCGCCTCGGGGGCGATGTCGGCCACCGGGATCACCTTGGCCGAGTTGAAGATCGCCAGGTCCAGTCCAGCCTTGACCGCATGGTAGAGCATGAGCGCGTTGAGCACGTGCCGGGCCGCGGGCGCCAGGCCGAAGCTGACGTTGCTCACGCCCAGCATGGTCAGCACGCCGGGGTGGTTGGCCTTGATCAGGGTGATGGCGTCCAGGGTGGCCATGGCCGAGCGGCGGAATTCGTCGTCGCCGCTGCCCAGGGTGAAGGTGAGCGGATCGATGATCAGGTCGGAGGGGTCCAGGCCGTACTCGCCCACCGCCAGGGCGTGCAGGCGGGCGGCGATGGCCGCCTTGCCCTCGACGGTCTTGGCCATGCCCTGCTCGTCGATGGTCAGGGCCACCACGGCCGCGCCGTAGGTGCGGCAGAGTTCCAGCACCTTGCGTGCCCTTCCCTCGCCGTCCTCGAAGTTGATGGAGTTGATCACGCACTTGCCCGGCGCGGTCTGCAGGGCCCGCTCGATCACCGGCACTTCGGTGGAGTCGATCATGATCGGCAGCAGGGTCTGGGTGACCGCCTTGCGCAGGAAGGCCTCCATGTCGGCCAGCTCGTCCCGGCCCACGTAGGCCACGCAGACGTCCAGCATGTGCGAGCCCTCGCGCTGCTGGTCGCGGGCGATGTCGACCAGCCCGTCGAAGTCCTCCCGCCCCAGCAGGTCACGGAACTTCTTGGAGCCATTGGCGTTGGTCCGCTCGCCGACGATCAGCGGGCGGGGCTCCTGGTGCAGCGGGACGCTCTGGTAGAGGCTGGACACGCTCCGCTCGGAGGCGACGGTCCGGTGGGCGACGCCCGCGCGGCTCAGCCGGGCCCGCAGCGCCCGGATGTGCTCGGGGGTGGTGCCGCAGCAGCCGCCGACGATGTTCAGGCCGAACTCCCCGGCCAGATGCGCCACCTTGGCGGCGAAGGCCTCGGGCTCCAGGGGGTAGACCAGGGCTCCGCCCTGGTTCACCGGGAGGCCGGCGTTGGGCAGGCAGCTGATGTTGAACGGCGACTGCTCGGCCAGCACCTGCAGGGGCGCGTGCATCTCGTCCGGGCCGGTGCCGCAGTTCAGGCCCAGGGCGTCGATCCCGAGCATCTCCACGGCGGTGAGCACCGCCTGGATCTCGGTGCCCAGCAGCAGGGTGCCGGTGGTCTCCACCGTGGCCTGGACCCACAGCGGGCAGGCCCGCTTCAGCTCGGCCATGGCGTCCTTGGCCGCCCGGACCGAGGCCTTGATCTGGCCCAGGTCCTGGGAGGTCTCGATGAGGATCGCATCCACGCCGCCCAGCAGCAGGCCGCGCATCTGCGCCAGGTAGCTGGCGTACAGGTCCCGGTAGGAGATGTGGCCGAGGGTCACCAGCTTGGTGCCCGGGCCGACCGAGCCGATCACGTAGCGGCGCTGGTCGTAGGACCGGGCCACTTCGAGGGCCAGCCGGGCGGCAGCGATGTTCAGCGCCTCGGCCTCCCCGGGAATGCCGAACTCGCCCAGGACCACGGCGTTGGCGCCGAAGGTGTTGGTCTCCACCGCGTCCGCCCCGGCGTCCAGGTAGGCCGCGTGGATGGCCTTGATCCACTCCGGCCGGCGCGTGTTGAGGATCTCCATGCAGCCGTCCAGCGCGTTCCCGCCGAAATCGTCCAGCCCGGGGCGCCGGGCCATGATCTGGGTGCCCATCCCGCCGTCCATGAGCAGCACCCGTTCCAGGAGCAGGGCCGAAAGCGAAGTCACAGGTCAACCCCCAGGTATTCCACGTCCAATTCGCCCAGGACCGTGACCTGGCAGGCCAGGCGCTGGTCCGCGGGGGCCCCCAGGCCGAGCAGGAAGTCCCGTTCCTCGGCGGCCATGGCCGAGCAGTGCGAAAGGCCCCGCAGGATCCGGACCCGGCAGGTGCCGCAGGACCCGCTCCGGCAGCCGAAGGTGATATCGGCCCCGCTGGCGTCGGCGATGGCCTGCAGGGCGGTGCCGGCCGGGGCCTGGACCAGCAGGTCCTCGGGCAGGAAGCGGATCCGGACGCGCTCAGCCACGGGCGGCCCCCGGCTCCAGGCCGGCCTCGAACAGGGTGTCCAGCAGGTCCACGTTGCCCAGCGGCGCGGACAGCTGCAGGCCCTGCACCCGGGGCCGCACGAGGGCGATGATCTCCCGGGCGATGTCCAGGCCCTCCTTGAGCTGGTCCTCGGCCGAGGGGTACTTGGCCATGCGCTTGAGCAGCACCGGCGGCAGGGTCACCCCGGGCACCTCGTTGGCCATGAACTCGGCGTTGCGCAGGCTCTTCAGCGGCCAGATCCCGGCCAGGATGGGTATCCCCAGGGGCTGGGCGAAGTCCAGGAAGCGGAACAGGGCCTCGGCGTCGAACACCGGCTGGGTGATGGCCCACTCGGCGCCGGCCTCGACCTTGTAGCGGTAGCGGGACTGCTCGCGCTCCATGTCCACGGCCACCGGGTTGGCCCCCACGCCCACGCTGAACCGGGTCGGCTCGCCGATGTTGCTGCCGCCCAGGTCCAGGCCGTTGTTGAGGCTGCGGATGATGTTGACCAGGCCGATGGCGTCCACGTCGAACACCGCGGTGGCCTGGGGGTAGGGGCCCATCTTCGGCGGATCGCCGGTGATCGCCAGGACGTTCTGCACGCCCAGCCCGGCCGCACCCAGCAGGTCGCTCTGCATGCCCAGGAGGTTCCGGTCCCGGCAGGCGTAGTGCATGAGGGCCTCCATGCCCACCCTCTGCTGGATGATCACCGAGGTGGCCATGGCCGACATGCGGGCCATGGCCCGGGGCCCGTCCGGCACGTTGATGGTGTCCACGCCCCGCGCCTTGCAGTGGGCGGCCTTCTCGACCAGCTTGTCGGGGTTGATGCCCTTGGGCGGCACCAGCTCCACCGAGATCACGAACCTGCCCTCGGCCAGCTTGCGGCTGAAGGCGCTGCGCTCGGACGTGGGCACGGCCAGGTGGACGGTCTCAAGGACCGGGCGGTCGGTCACCCCTTCCACGAAGGCCCGCTCCTGGCGCAGGGCCCCGCGCATGGCCCGGGTGTGGGCCGGGGTGGTGCCGGCGCAGCCGCCCACGGCCCGCGCGCCCAGCTGGAAGGCCTGGCGGGCGAACTCGCCCAGGTACTCCGGGCTGGCCATGTACAGCAGCCGCCCGTCCACCATCCGCGGCAGGCCGGCGCTGGGCTGGAGGATCAGCGGCCGGGTGGTCACGGCCCGGAAGCGCTTGAGCAGGTCCAGCAGGGGCGCGGGACCGCTGCCGCCGTTGACCCCCAGCAGGTCGGCGCCCCACTCGGCCAGCTTGGTGATGTACCACTCCGGCTCGGTCCCGTAGAGGGTCTGGCCCTCGTCGTTGGGGGTCATCTGGGCGACCACCGGCAGATCGCAGACCTCCTTGATCGCCAGGATCGCCTGGTGGGTCTCGTTCAGGTCGGCGAAGCTCTCCAGCACGAACAGATCCACGCCACCCTCGAGCAGGGCCCGGGCCTGCTCGGCGAAGAAGCCCCGGGCCTCGTCGAAGGAGGTCGGACCCCAGGGCTCGATGCGCACGCCCAGGGGGCCGATGCAGCCGGCAACCCAGCCCGGCGCGTCGTCGTCCAGGGCCGCCCGGGCCAGCTGGGCGCCCTTGATGTTGATCTCCCGAAGGCTCTCGGCCAGGCCGTAGCCCTGGAGCTTGAGCCGGTTGGCGGCCCAGGTGTTGGTGGTCAGCACCTGGGCGCCGCCGGCGCGGAATTCCTGGTGGATGGCCAGGACCAGATCCCCCGAGACCAGGTTGGCCTCGTCGAAGCTGCGGTTGATGTAGACGCCGCGCTCGTAGAGGACCGTGGGGGTGGATCCGTCGAACAGGAAGCACTGGCCGGATTGGAGAGCTTCAGAGAAGGTTTGGCTCATGATCACATCTTGGCAGGGGGGCGGTGGGGCGGTTCCGTCCATTATCAGCCCCGAAAGGCATTTCTATCGGATTCAGGATCCGTCCCGCTCGATGCAGTGCGCATGCAGCCGGGGGATCAGCTCGCCCAGCCGGTGGTCCGGGACCAGGAAGGCCACGGACACGCCGGTATCCCCGGCCAGCAGGGCGGCGACCGGTTCGTCCACCAGCGGCCCGAGCAGGCTGAGGACCCGGCCCTGGGCGGTCCGGAGGCCCTCCCCCACCAGCGCCACCGCGGCCCAGCCCCGCTCCACCTGCAGGCCACCGGCCTGCAGGTCGGCAAGGACGGCTTCGGATTCCTCGGTCTCGGCCTTGGCCACCAGCAGGCCGCCGTCGGGCGTGGCCAGCAGGCCGTAGAGGGAGGCGCCGGCCTCCAGCAGCCGGGTCGAGGCCTGGAACAACCGCTCCGCGTCCTGGGCGGGCGGCAGCCGCAGGCAGGAGACACCCTCCTTGTAGGCCACCGAGGTGATCTCCCCGGACCTTCGGCTGGGCGCTTCCGTGCGGATCTCGGTGCGCCCGCCGTGGGGCCGGTGGGTGTTGGCCACCACCAGCCGGTATCCGGCCCGGCCGACCGGGGCCAGGGCATCGGCGTGCAGCACCTTGGCGCCGTAGGCCGACAGGGCGGCGGCCTCGCGCAGGCTCATCTCGGGGATCGGCCGGGCCCCCTTGACCAGGCTGGGGTCGGCGCTCAGCACCCCGTCCACGTCGGTCCAGATCTGGACCTCCTCGGCGCCGAGGGCTTCGCCGAACAGGGTGGCGCTGGTGTCCGAACCGCCCCGGCCCAGGGTGGTGGTGGAGCCGTCCGGGGCGGCGCCCAGGAAGCCCTGGGTGACCCAGAGGGCGCCGGCGGCCAGTTCGGCACGCCAGGGCGCAGCCAGGCGAGCGAGCTGCTCCAGGTCGGGCCGGGCCCGGCCGTGCCGGGTATCGGTGCGCAGCACCTCCCGGGCGTCATGGAACTGGGCCGCGAAGCCCTGCTTGCGCAGGAGGGCGGTCAGCAGGTGGGCCGACAGGGTTTCGCCCACCGCCAGGGCCGCGTCCCGGGACCGGGGCGAAGCCTCCCAGAGCAGGCCCATGCCCTGGAGCAGGCCGGTCAGCGAGGCGAACAGGGGTTCCCAGTGGGGCCGCACCGCATCCTCCAGGCCCAGGGCCCGGGCGGTGGCCCAGTGCCGGCCCTCCAGGGCGCCCCGGGCGGCGCCCGATTCCTCCAGCTCGCCTGAAGCAGAAGTGCTGATAGCGCGTAAGATGCGATCGGTCGTGCCGGAAAGGGCGGAAACCACCACCAGCCCGCCCTCGGGCAGTTCCTGGGCGATGATGCCGGCCGAACGTTCGAGGGCCTCCGGGGTGCCGACGCTGGTGCCGCCGAATTTTAGGATCTTCAAGGTCGCTCCTGTTTCCTGGGGTGGGGAGTTCCACGTGAGCCATGGGTGGATACGGAAAGGGGCCCGATTGGAATCGGGCCCCTTTCCGCATGTGCTTGTCAGTCACATCAGTTCGGTATCTATCCGGGTCGTCGAACACGCGCACGACTCCGGCAGGAATTGGCACCTTGCTTGCGCAGGTTGCCAAGGTTTCACAGGGCCCGTCCCTCCACCTTTCTGGATAGCTCACTATGGAACTGGCAAAGAACTAAGAACCCTCATGATGGGGAACGGTTCCGGCCGAGTCAAGGCCTTTCGCCCCGGTCTGAGGTAGGCTGAACCCATGCTCGCATCGCTCCGCATCCAGAATCTGGCCCTGGTCGAGGATCTCGCCCTGGAATTCCAGGGCGGCTTCACCGTCCTCACCGGCGAGACCGGCGCCGGCAAGTCGCTTCTTGTGGACGCCCTGTCCCTCCTGGTCGGGGCCCGGGGCGATGCCGACATGGTCCGCCAGGGCACCTCCCGGGCCGTGGCCGAGGCCGTGGTGGATGGCGCCTTCGAGGCCTGGCAGGCGTTCCTGGCCGAGCGCGGCCTCCCCGAGGAACAGCCCGTGGTGCTGCGCCGGGAGGTGGCGGGCAACGGCCGTTCCCGGGCCTGGATCAACAGCGGCGCCTGCAGCCTTGCGGATCTGCGCGAGGCCGGGCGGATCTGGATGCGCCTGACCAGCCAGCACGACCACCAGTCCCTGCTGGCCGAGGACCGGCACCTGGGCCTGCTCGACGAAGTGCTGGGCCTGCGCGCCGACCTCTCGGCCGAGGCCGGCGCGGTGCGCGAGGCCCAGGCCCGGCTCGCCGCCCGGCGCAGGAGCGAGGCCCAGCGTGGCGAGCGGCTGGAATGGCTGGCCGAGCAGATCGCCGATCTGGACAAGCTCGATCCCAGGCCCGGCGAGTGGCTCCAGCTGCGCTCCGAACGCGAGCCGCTGCGCCATGCGGTCCATCTCGAGCAGGCCTTCCGGGAGGGCGCCGAGGCCCTTCACGAGGCGGTCCGGCGGGTCGAGGACGGCCACCGGGCCCAGGCCCGGGCCGCGGCGATCCTGCCCGCGGCCCAGGCCGAGGTGGACCGGCTGCGTTCGGCCCTGCTGGAGCTCGAGGACCTCCAGGCCCTGGCCCAGGACCAGGCGATCCGCTGGTCGCGGGAGGGTGTGGACCGCATCGAGGCCCTGGAGACCCGCCTGGCCCGGTTCGAGAAGCTGGCCCGCCGGCACCGCTGCGAACCCGAGGACCTGCATGGCCGCCTGGAAGCGCTCCGGGCCGAGCAGGGCGAACTCCAGGGCGGCGGCGCCAGTCCGGCCGAACTGGAGGGCGTCCTGGCCCGGGCCTGCGAAGCCTACCGGGCCCTGGCCGAGGCCCTGCACCTGCAGCGGGCCGGCCGGATCCAGGCCCTGGAGCAGGAAGTGCACCAGCGCCTGGCCCGCCTGGGCATGCGCGGCTGCCGCCTCCAGCTGCGGCTGTCCCTGGCCGAGGACCCCGCCAGCCCCGTGCTCCAGTCCGGCCTGCCGGCGCGGGTGGCGCCGCAGGGCTTCTCCGCCCTGGCCATCTGGATCGAGCCCAACGTCGGCGAGGGCTTCCGCCCCCTGGCCAAGGTCGCCTCCGGCGGCGAACTGAGCCGGCTCATGCTGGCCCTGCAGGGCGCCGGCATGGTCCTGGGCGGGGCCGGCGGCGATCCGCTGGTGCTGGTGCTGGACGAAGTCGACGCCGGCATCGGCGGGGAGACCGCCATCGCCGTGGGCGCCGCCGTTCGTGAACTCGGCCGGCGCCACCAGGTGCTGGCCGTCACCCACCTGGCCCAGGTGGCCGCCCGTTCCGAGCACCACGGCCTGCTGCGCAAGGAGGTCCAGGAGGGCCGCACCCGCAGCGCCCTGGCCTGGCTGGCCGGCGAGGCCCGGGTCCGGGAGCTGGCGCGCCTGCTCTCCGGCCATCCCGACCGCCCCGAGGCCCTGGCCCACGCCCGCACCCTGCTGGAAGGCGCGACCAGCCCGGCGCTGCCGGAACGGGAACGGGAAGTCGCGGCCGGTCCCCGGCCGGGACGCCGACGAAAGGCTTGACGATTAGCGCTCGAAAAAAATTTTACCTTTACAAAGTGTAAACAAATTTTGACTTCACCCGGGTCCTCGCCCCGGTCGGGCGAACCTCCTTGGACCAGGTTCTTAGTGTTGGATAATAATGACTTATGATGATCGGGCGAGCGCGGGTGAGGCCCTCGCCGGCGCCTTTCCCGCCAATTGGGACCCAGGTCACAGCTTCCCGGCCAAATAGGTAGATCCTGATTTGATAGTCTTTTTCGACCCTTTGGGACGACCCTGACGAGGAGGAACCTATGAGCTACAAGATCGCTTGGCTGCCCGGTGACGGGGTGGGCGTGGAAGTCATGGAAGCGACCCGCATCTGCCTGGACGCCCTGAAATTCGACGCCACCTACACGCACGGGGACATCGGCTGGGAATTCTGGTGCAAGGAGGGCGAGTCCTTCCCCCAGCGCACCATCGACCTGCTCAGGAATTCCCATGCCGCCATGTTCGGCGCCATCACCTCCAAACCCGCCAAGGACGCCGAGGCCGAGCTGTGCGACGAGCTGCGCGGCAAGGGCCTGGTCTACCGCAGCCCGATCGTGCGCATGCGCCAGATGTTCGACCTCTACACCTGCCTGCGGCCCTGCAAGGCCTACCCCGGCAACCCCCTGAACTTCAAGGAGGGCATCGACCTGGTGGTGTTCCGGGAGAACACCGAGGGCCTCTACTCCGGCGTGGAATTCAGCCCGGTGCCCCTGGAGGTCTCGAACGCGCTGAAGAACGCCTCCAAGCCCTTCGCCCATTTCGCCGCGCTCGCCCCCGAAGACTACGCGATCACCTGCAAGATCAACACTCGCAAGGGTTGTGAACGGATCATCCGGGCCGCCTTCGAATACGCCAGGCAGTTCGGCTACCCCAAGGTCACCTGCATCCACAAGGCCAATGTGGTCCGCGCCACCGAGGGGATGTTCCTGGAGATCGCCAAGCAGGTCGCCAGGGACTACCCGGGGATCCAGATGGACGACGCCAACGTCGACGCCATCTGCATGTGGCTGCTGAAGAACCCCAAGAGCTACGGGGTGCTGGTGGCGACCAACCTGTTCGGCGACATCATCAGCGACCTGAGCGCCCAGCTGGTGGGCGGCCTGGGCTTCGGCTGCTCGGGCAACATCGGCGAGAAGCTGGCCGTGTTCGAGCCCAGCCACGGCTCGGCCCCGAAGTATGCCGGCCAGTACAAGGTCAACCCCATCGCCACCATCCTGGCCGCCAAGATGATGCTGGACTGGCTGGGCGAGGCGGATCTGGGCCGGCGCCTGGAGGCGGCCACCGCCGCGGTCATCGCCGAGGGCAAGGTGCGCACCTACGACATGGGCGGCACCAGCACCACCCTGGAAGTGGGCGAGGCCATCGCCCGGAAGCTCTGAGATGGGCGCCATCATCCTCCACGAGGTCGGGCCCCGGGACGGGCTGCAGGTCGAGCGCCAGGCGGTGCCGACCGCCGTCAAGGAAGGCTGGCTGCGGGGGCTCCTGGCCTCGGGCCTGGACTGGGTGCAGGTCGGCTCCTTCGTCCACCCGGACAAGGTGCCGCAGATGGCCGACACCGACGAACTGTTCCGGATCCTGGCCGGCGTCCCGGGGCCCCGGGCCGGCCTGTCCGGGCTGGTGCTCAACGAGCGCGGCCTGGACCGGGCCCTGGCCTGCGGCGTGGAGTTGATCTGCATGGGCGTCTCGGCCAGCGAGACCCACTCCCGCAAGAACACCGGCATGGGCACCGAGGAGGCCCAGCGGCGGATCATCGCCATGGGCCGGAGCGCGCTCGCCGCCGGCCGCAAGGTCCAGGTGAGCGTCCAGAGCGCCTTCGGCTGCGGCTTCGAAGGGCGGATCCCGGACGAGAAGGTCCTGGCCATCGCCCGCGCCTACGTGGAGGCCGGCCTGACCGGCATCAGCCTGGCCGACACCGCCGGCCACGGCCACCCGGACCAGGTCCAGCGCCTGTTCGGCGCGGTCATGGCCCTGGGACCGGTCCAGCCCATCGGCCACTTCCATGACACCTACGGCCTGGGCATGGCCAATGTCTATGCCGCCATGGCCGTGGGCGTGGAGAACTTCGAGACCTCCTTCGGCGGCCTGGGCGGCTGCCCCTTCACCAAGGTGGCCGCCGGCAACGTCGCCACCGAGGATCTGGTGCATGCCCTGAACCGCGTGGGCCTGCGCCTGGACATCGACCTGCCCGGCCTCATCGGGATCGCCAAGGACCTCGCGGCCTTCTTCGCCCGCGACCTGCCCGGCCGGGTCCACCGCACCGGCCCACTGGGGTATTGACCATGACCAAGACCCGAATGCTCGAAGGGGTGAAGGTCCTCGACCTCACCAACGTCCTGTCCGGGCCTTTCGCGACCCTGCACCTGGCCCTGCTCGGGGCCGACGTGCTCAAGGTGGAGAACCCCAAGGACGGCGACCTGTCCCGCAAGCTGGGGATCGTCCCCGAACTGAACAAGGCGCTGATGGGCACCAGCTACCTGGCCCAGAACGCCAACAAGCGGTCCATCACCCTCAACACCAAGAGCGCCGAGGGCAAGGCCCTGTTCAAGCAGCTGGTGCGCGAGGCCGACGTCCTGGTGGAGAACTTCAGGCCCGGGGTCATGGACCGGCTGGGCCTGGGCTACCCGGTGCTGGCCGAGCTCAACCCCAAGCTGATCTACTGCGCCATCTCCGGCTTCGGGCAGACCGGGCCGGACGCCATGAAGCCCGCCTACGACCAGATCATCCAGGGCCTTTCGGGCGAGATGGCGGTCAACGGCGACCAGCGGCTCAACCCCCTGCGCACCGGCTTCCCGGTCTGCGACACGGTGGGCGGGCTGAACGCGGCCTTCGCCCTCATGGCCGCCCTCTACCACCGGGAGCGCACCGGCCAGGGCCAGTTCATCGACATCGCCCTGCTGGATTCCATCATGCCGCTCATGGGCTGGGTGGCGGCCAACCTGCTGATCGCCGGCCAGGAGCCGGTGCTCATGGGCAACGACAACTTCACCGCCGCGCCCTCGGGCACCTTCACCACCGGCGACGGCTTCATCAACATCGCCGCCAACAAGCAGGAGCAGTGGGAATCGGTGTGCGACGTCCTGGGCCTGCCCCACCTCAAGAAGGACCCGCGGTTCCAGGAACGGGACAACCGCAAGAAGAACCGCTGCGAGCTCACCGCCCTGCTGGAGGACCGCCTGCGCACCGGCACCACCGAGCACTGGGTGGAGCGGCTCAACGCCAGCGACGTCCCATCGGGCGCCATCCTGACCCTGCCCGAGGCCCTGCGCCAGCCCCAGGTCCAGCACCGGGGCGTGCTCCAGAAGACCGAGGTCGAAGGCCTGGGCGAGATCGAGGTGTTCGGCCTCACGGCCCTGTTCGGGCAATGCTCGGGCGACGTCACCGCCCCGCCGCCCACGCTCGGCCAGCACAATGCTGAAGTTTACGGACGCCTGGGCCTGGGCGAGGCCGAACTGGCCGCGCTCAAGGCCAAGGGCGTGATCTGAACCCCCCCGGAGGTATCCCCATGGGAATGACCGTAGTTGAAAAGATCCTCGCCCGCGCCGCGGGCCGCGAGACCGTCAAGGCCGGCGACGTGCTCGAGCCGAAGGTCGACCTGGCCATGTCCCACGAGAACGCCGCGCTGGTGATCAACCAGTTCGAGGCGATCCACGAGGGCACCGGGATCGCCCCCCGGCCCTGGGCCCCCGACCGCATCGCCATCATCTTCGACCACCGGGTGCCGGCCGAGAGCCCCAAGACCGCCACCAACCAGAAGAAGATCCGCGGATTCGTGACCCAGCACGGGATCTCCAAGTTCCATGACATCCGCGGCGACGTCGGCGGCATCTGCCACCAGATCCTCCCCGAGTTCGGCTACGTCCGCCCCGGCTTCGTGGTGGTCGGCACCGACAGCCACACCACCAGCCACGGGGCCCTGGGCGCCTTCTCCTTCGGCGTCGGCGCCACCGAGATGGCCTCGGCCTGGACCCTGGGCTACGCCGTCAACATCGAGGTGCCGGCCACCATCAAGATCGTGGTCGACGGCGAGTTCTCGCCGATGGTGAGCCCCAAGGATCTGATCCTCCACATCATCGGCGTGCTGACCGCCCAGGGCGCCAACTTCCGCGTGCTGGAATTCCACGGCGAGACCATCCGCCGGATGAGCACCTCGGGCCGCCTGGCCCTGTGCAACATGAGCGTCGAGGCCGGCGCCACCAGCGGCATCGTCCCCGCGGACGCCGAGACCCTGCGCTACCTGCGGGAGGAGGCCGGAGTCACCGACGTCATCACCCCCGTCACCCCCGACCCGGATGCGGTGTACGAGCGGGTGGTGGAGATCGACATCGCCGCCCTCGGCCCCCAGATCGCCTGCCCGCACACCGTCGACAACGTCCATCCCGTCGCCCACGTCGCCGGCAAGCGCGTGCACCAGATCGTCATCGGCAGCTGCACCAACGGCCGGCTCGACGACCTCGCCATCGCCGCCGGCATCCTGCGCGGCAAGAAGGTGGCCGAGGGCACCCGCATGCTGGTGTTCCCCGCCTCCGGCAGGATCTTCGGCCAGGCCCTGGACATGGGCTACATCCAGGACTTCATGAAGGCCGGCGCCGTGGTGATGAACAGCGGTTGCGGCCCCTGCCTCGGCGTCCACGAAGGCGCCCTGGGCGACGACGAGGTGGCGCTCTCCACCACCAACCGCAACTTCAAGGGCCGCATGGGCAATCCCAAGTCCGAGGTCTACCTCTGCAGCCCGGCCGTGGCCGCGGCCTCGGCCATCACCGGCGTCATCACCGATCCCCGAAACAGCTGAGGAGCCCGCCATGTCCAAAGTCATCATCAAGCTGGAAGCCGACATCTCCACCGACGACATCTACCCGGGCCGCTACATGGCCACCGTCCTGCCCACCGAGACCCCCCAGTACTGCTTCGCCAACCGCACCGACCTGAACGAGAAGCTCAAGGCCGGGGATTTCCCCAAGGGCGCGGCGATCGTGGCCGACCACAACTTCGGCTGCGGCTCCTCCCGCGAGCAGGCCGCGTCGGCCCTGAAGGGCTACGAACTGAACATCGTGGCCCGCAGCATGTCCCGGATCTTCCTGCAGAATTCCATCAACCTGGGACTGAACGTGGTGCTCTGCCCGACCATCGAGGCCGAGGAAGGCCACGATCTGGACATCCAGAAGGAGCAGGTGGTCAATCTGACAACCGGCCAGAGCTTCCCCGTGGTCCGCCTGCCCGAGGCCCGGCAGTCCATCATCGACGCCGGCGGCCTGATCCCGTACACCCGCAAAAGACTGCTGGAGACCGTTCGTTAGCACGATAGTGGCCGACCGCTTTTAGACCGGGGTCTTTTATCCATTTTTTCGGTTTTTCACGGATTTGAGGGAAGACCTCGACCCACACTGGCGAAGCCATGGTTGGGACAGACCTGCCGGGTCCGGCCTCCCGGGGCCGGCACAATGGGGCATTTCATCTACTTGAAGGAAAAGACTTAACGCGGAGATCGCGGAGATCTCGCTGAGGATCGCGGAGATAAAAAAATGCTTTTTCTCCGCGATCCTCAGCGAGATCTCCGCGATCTCCGCGTTAAGTCTTCTTCTTCAAATCGCCGAAATGCCCAATTGTGTCGGTCCCCCGAGACCGGACCCGAGAGGCCTGTCCCAACCATGGCTTCGCCTGTGTGGGTCGAGGTCTTCCCTCAAATCCGTGAAGAACCTTTTTAACGGTGAACGCAGATATTTGGGGATGAATAGGATATTGATTCTGGATCAGGACCGAGTTCTTCCCCACGCCACCAAGGCCAACATCGCCGCCAGGGCCAATCCTGCCGTGGCCAGGAAGGCCGCCTTCGCCCCGGCCCAGGCCATCAGCAGTCCCATCACCGGGCTCGCCAGCAGCGCTCCCAGTCCCAGCACCGACTGCAGCGCCCCGAAACCGGTGCCCCTGGCCTCGGGCGGCAGCAGATCGGCCAGCAGGGCCTTCTCCACCCCTTCCGTGAAGCCGTAGAAGGCCCCGTAACCCAGCAGCGCCGCCAGGAACACGGCCGGGGTGGCGGCGGTGCCCATGATCGCGTAGGTCACCCCGTAGACCAGCCAGCCCAGGGCCAGGAACCGCACCCGGCCGAACCGGTCCGATAAGCGGCCAACCGGAAGGGCCAGGGCCGCGGCCAGCAGGTTGAACACCAGGAACGCCACCAGGATCGCCCGGATCGAAAAGCCCGCCTCCCGGGCCCGGAGCACCAGGAAGGCGTCGCTGGAATTGGCCAGGGAGAACGCGAAGACGATGCCCAGATAGGCGCGGGCCTGGCGGGGGACGTGCCAGGACAGGCGGCGGGCGGCGGTGGTGGCGCGGGGGATCCGGGGCACCCAGAACACGAGCAGGGCCACGGTCGCCAGGCCCAGGGGCAGGGCCAGCCATACGCAGGTCCGGAACATCGCGGCGGTCATCGGCCCCCGGCCCACCCCCAGGGCCAGGGCCAGGGCGATCCCGGCGACGGCGCCCAGGGTGTCCAGGAACCGGGTCATGCCGAAATCCCGGCCGGCCCGGCCCTGGGCGGCTGCGTCGGCGACCATGGCGTCGCGGGGGGCGGTGCGCAGGCCCTTGCCGACCCGCTCCAGGACGCGGCTGCCGCCCACCAGGACCGGGCTGAGGGTCGCCAGGTAGAGGGCCCGGGCCAGCACCGACAGGGCATAGCCGGCCACCACGAAGCCCTTGCGGCTGGCGAACCGGTCCGAAAGCCAGCCGCTGATCCCCTTCAGGAACACCGAGGCGCTTTCGGCCAGGCCCTCCACCCAGCCCACCAGGGCCGGGGAGCCGCCCAGGACCGCCACCAGGTAGATGGGCAGCATCCGGGCCAGCACCTCCCCGGCCGCGTCGTTGAGGCAGGCCACCCACCCCAGCCGGGTGGAAATGCTGGCAGAGGTCGGGGATGGCGGAGTTGGGGAAGGGGGCATGGCGACCGCCCCAGAATAGCCACTTGGTCTTGGGGCGGCTTCAGGCCATCCTGAAGGTTCGTTATTGAACTTGTTGGGCGCCCGCCTCACTACCCAGGCAGGCGGCCATTGCGGAGGTCAAGGTATGGTTTGGACGGTTGCGAGGATGGGGCGGGTCGCCTGCGGGCTCCTGGCGGGACTTGGGGCGGGCCTGGCGACGCCGCTGGCGGCCCAGGCGTTCTGGCTCCCGGCCTCGGACCCGGTCGGCATCGCCCGCGGCGGCGCCGGCGTGGCCTTCGGCCAGAGCCTGGAGGCCGCGGCCCTGAACCCGGCCCTGCTGGCCACCCTGCGCGAGGACCGGAGTGCGTATCTTTCGGCAGGAATGGATATGCAGTCATCCCAGGCGACCCTGGGCAGCAACTCCGAGGTGCTGTTCAGCAGCGACCGGAACCGGATCCTGCCCGCCCTCGGGGCGGCCTGGAAGCTCCGGCCGGATTTCTGGCTGGGCCTCAAGGCCGACAACCCGTTCATGCGCCATGCCACCATGCCCGCGCAGTACAGCGGCCGCTTCGAGAGCCAGTCCTTCGGTCTGGACGCGCGCCGGCTGGAGCTCCAGGCGGCCTGGGCGGCCAGCCCCAACTGGTCCTTCGGCGCCTCCCTCGGGATGACCCACGTCACCTACGAGATGGAGAACTCCGTGCGGGTCCCGGTCCCCCAGAACCCGGACGCCCCCGTCTCCGCCGGGAACCCGGCCCTGGGCATGGGTGAAATGAGCCTGGCCCAGTCCGGCAAGAAACTGGTGCCGAGCTACAGCCTGGGCTTCCGCTACGCCATCAACCCGCGCTGGACCCTCGGCGGGTCCTACCAGGGCGCCATCTCCGGCACCCTGCCCCTGGCCGCCACCAACGGCGGCATCAACGCCTACACCGGGATCAACGGCTACGGCGCGCCCGAAATCGGGACCAGCGCCTACGGTCCGGCCCTGGCCGCGGCCACCAGCGTCCGTGCCGGCGACGGCGGCTTCAGCCTGCCCGGCAAGCTCCAGGTGGGCATCCGCCAGAGGGTGAACCAGGCCTTCACCTGGGAGGCCGACCTGCGCTACGTGCTCGGCGCGAGCACCCGCCTTCCGGGCTATCCCACCCTGACCGGCCCCAGCGGCGTGACCAGCGGCGCGGCCACCGGCGGCGGCCCCGGGAGCCAGGTCCACGGCGGGACCGGGGCCAGCCTGGCCGGCGAGGTCCTGCTGACCAAGCGGCTCACGGGCCGCCTGGGGCTGTCCACGGACCCCGGCCTGCGCAACGACCCCTACCTCGAGCCCACCTTCGGCGGAGCCCGCAGCGCGGCCTTCTCCGCCGGCCTGGGCTGGCGGGTCTTCGGCGGCGAGGCCAGCTTCGGCTGGCAGGTCCGGCAGAGCCAGGACCGGGACGTCACCAACCTGGACGGGCTCTGGAAGCTGGCCGGCTACACCACCACCGGCGCCACGACCCGGGTCGAGGGCATGGGCCACCTCTGGTCCCTCGGCTTCAAGAAGGCGTTCTAGATGCGTTTCCTGGGCCCGCACGCCTGCGAGGAGGCCCTGGAGCGGGGCGAGCTGCAGACCCTGCGGGTGGCGCCCCCGGCCTGGGAGCGCTGCGCTAAGCTGCGCCTCGCCGCCCGCGAAAAGGGCGTGGTGATCCACCGGGAGCCGATGGACAGCCTGGACCGCAGGGCCCAGGGCCAGCGTCACCAGGGGGTCATGGGCGAGGGCGAGGACATCGCCTTCGGCTCGATCGCCGAACTCGCCGCGACCATCCGGGAGAAGGGCGCCGGAGCGCTGGTCCTGGCCCTGGACGGGGTCACGGACCCGCACAATTTCGGCGCCATCCTGCGTTCGGCCGCCGCGGCCGGGGTGGACGGGATCGTCTTTCCGGAGCGCCGTTCGGCCCAGGTCAACGAGACCGTGGTGCGCTCCAGCGCCGGCACCGCCGGCCGGGTGCCGCTGGTGCGGGTGGTGAACCTGGCCCGGGCCCTTGAGGATCTCAAGGAAGCCGGCGCCTGGGTCTACGGCCTGGCCGCCGGGGAGGGCAGCCGCGACTACCTGGACGAGGCCTTCGACCGCAGCACCGTGCTGGTGCTGGGCTCCGAGGGCGAGGGCCTGCACCGGAAGATCCAGGAGCACTGCGACGGCCTGCTGGCCATCGGCATGCCCGGCGGGATCGAGAGCCTGAACGTCTCCAGCGCCGCGGCGGTCATGCTTTTCCGGGTCCTGGCCCAGCGCCGGAACCAGCATGTCTGAATATTTTCTGTTGTGGCCCCCGGGGGGGCGTGTTACCTTGATCGTTCCCGGTCGGGAAAGCTTTGCCCCGCAGAGCACCCCGATCGAGAGCTTTGACAAATGCCTAGATGGCCGAGTGGTTAATGGCAGCAGACTGTAAATCTGCCGGGCTCCGCCCTACGGAGGTTCGAATCCTTCTCTAGGCACCAGTTCTTTCGCGGAAGACTGGTTGTTTTGCGGGAATAGCTCAGTTGGTAGAGCGTCAGCCTTCCAAGCTGAATGTCGCGGGTTCGAACCCCGTTTCCCGCTCCAGAAAAGCATGGCCCACATAGCTCAGTGGCAGAGCGCGTCCTTGGTAAGGACGAGGTCTCCGGTTCAATCCCGGATGTGGGCTCCACTTTTCTTCCCCCGCCGCGAAGCATTCCATCGCACTCCAACATCCCCCACCACCTCCAGGAGGCACCTGTGGCCAAAGAGAAATTCGATCGCTCAAAGCCTCACGTCAACATCGGCACCATCGGGCACGTGGACCACGGCAAGACGACCCTGACCGCCGCCATCGCCACCCTTCTGTCCGTCACCACCGGCGGCACGGCGAAGTCCTATGAGCAGATCGACTCCGCCCCTGAAGAGAAGGCCCGCGGGATCACGATCAACACCGCCCACGTCGAGTACCAGACCAAGAACCGCCACTATGCGCACGTCGACTGCCCCGGGCACGCCGACTACATCAAGAACATGATCACCGGCGCCGCCCAGATGGACGCCGCCATCCTGGTGGTCGCCGCCACCGACGGCCCCATGCCCCAGACCAAGGAGCACATCCTCCTGGCCCGTCAGGTGGGCGTGCCCTACATCGTCGTCTTCATGAACAAGATCGACATCGCCGATCCCGAGCTGAGCGACCTGGTCGAGATGGAACTGCGCGAGATGCTCAGCTCCTACGGCTTCCCCGGCGACGACATCCCGATCATCCGCGGCAGCGCCAAGCTGGCCATGGAGCACGCCACCGACGTCAACTCCCCCGACGTCAAGTGCATCTTCGAGCTGATGGAAGCCGTGGATTCCTACATCCCGGATCCGGCCCGCCCGATTGACAAGCCCTTCATCATGCCCGTCGAGGACGTCTTCACCATCACCGGCCGCGGCACCGTCGTCACCGGCCGTATCGAAGCCGGCATCGTCAAGGTCGGCGAGGAAGTCGAGATCATCGGCCTGCGCGACACCGTCAAGAAGGTCGTCACCGGCGTCGAGATGTTCAAGAAGTCCCTGGACCAGGGCCAGGCGGGTGACAACGCGGGCATCCTGCTCCGCGGCGTCGAGCGCAAGGACGTGGAGCGCGGCATGGTGCTGGCCAAGCCCGGCAGCATCACCCCCCACACCAAGTTCACCGCGGCCGTCTACGTCCTCGGCAAGGAAGAGGGTGGCCGCCACACCCCCTTCTTCAACAAGTATCGCCCCCAGTTCTACTTCCGCACCACGGACGTGACGGGTTCCATCGAGCTGGAAGCGGGCCGCGAAATGGTCATGCCGGGTGACAACGTCACCCTGACCGTCGAGCTGATCGTTCCCATCGCCATGGAAAAGGGCCTCAAGTTCGCCATCCGTGAAGGCGGCCGCACCGTCGGCTCCGGCCGGGTCGACGAAGTCATCGCTTAAAGGACCACGCCATGCGTGACATCATCCAACTACTCTGCACCGAGTGTAAGCGCAAGAACTACACCACCACCAAGAACAAGCGCACCACCACGGGCAAGCTCGAGTTCAAGAAGCACTGTCGCTCCTGCGGCGGACACAAGGTCCATCGCGAAGGAAAGTGATGTGAGGCTCCCGGGATCCCGCTTCGGCGGGATCCTGCTTCCTTGCAAAGCTCAATAGGGGAGTAGCTCAGCTGGTAGAGCAGCGGACTCCAAATCCGCAGGTCGCGGGTTCGAAACCTGTCTCCCCTGCCAATCGTGCTCGGCCCCAGCCAACGACAGCTGGGGCCAATTCATTAAAAGCGACTTGAAAGTCGGGAGATCCTGGTGATTTCTTCAATCAAGCATCAAGCCAAGGAACTCCTCGCGGAACTCAACCGCGTGGATTGGCCAGGGAAGCAGAAGGTCCTCAGCGCCGCCTACTCCGTGGCCATCGTCTCGGTGTTCGTCGGGATCTTCCTTTATTTGGCCGACAAGGTCATCTCCTGGGGGATGGCGCACATCCTCCCTCATTCCTAGTTCGGAGGACTCATGAGCGATCTTCTGGGCACGCAGGGAGAGATTCTGGCGGCCCCCGTTACCGAACGGAAAATGGCCTGGTTCATCATCCACACCTACTCCGGCTACGAGGCCAAGGTGATGGAGAGCCTGCGCCAGCGCATCAAGATGGAAGAGCGGGACGAGCATTTCGGCGACATCCAGATCCCCGAGGAGACCTACGAGGAGATGAAGGTCGACGCCAAGTCCGGGCGCAAGGAGCGGGTGCTGAAAAAGCGCAAGTCGTTCCCCGGCTACCTGCTGGTCCAGATCGCCGTCACCCGGAAGGGCAACAACCATGAGATGGAGGATGCCGATTGGCACCTCGTCCGGAACACCCCGAAGGTCACCAGCTTCGTGGGCGCCAACAAGAAGCGCCCCACGCCGCTGACCGACGACGAGGTCCGGCAGATCATGAACCACACCGAAGAGACCCAGGAGAAGCCCAAGCCGAAATACCACTTTGAGAAGGGCGAAAAGGTCCGTATCATAGATGGCCCGTTCGCCAACTTCGAAGGGGACGTGGAAGAGATCCACGAAGAGCGCTCCACCATCAAGGTGATGGTGACGGTGTTCGGTCGCAGCACCCCCGTGGAGCTCGATTTCATCCAGGTGGAAAAGCGGTAATCCAGCCGCCCACCCTACAAGGCGACAGTCGCCGGCATCCGCCGGAATCCGTCGCGGGAAAGGAAAGAAATGGCTAAGAAGATCACTGGTTACATCAAACTGCAGCTGCCTGCGGGCGAGGCCACCCCGGCCCCTCCGGTCGGTCCCGCGCTCGGTCAGCACGGCGTCAACATCATGGAATTCGTCAAGCAGTTCAATGCGAAGTCCGTGACCGCCGTGGAAAAGGGCACCATCCTGCCGGTCGTCATCACCGTGTTCGGCGACCGCAGCTTCAGCTTCATCCTCAAGACCCCCCCCGCCGCCGTGCTGATCAAGAAGAAGCTCGGCCTGGCCAAGGGCAGCCCGATCCCCAACAAGACCAAGGTCGGCAAGATCACCAAGGCCCAGCTGGAAGAGATCGCCAAGGTCAAGATGCCCGACCTCAACGCCGGCAGCCTCGAGGCCGCCATGCGTTCGATCGCCGGCTCCGCGCGCTCCATGGGCGTCGAAGTCGTCGACTAGTAGAGCTTTTCAACGGAGACCCGCAACGTGCGGGAATCCCGGCAACCGCGACCGTCATCGCGGGAGATCTTTAGAGTAGGAGTCAATATGGCAAAACCTGGAAAGAAGTACCAGGCCGCCGCCTCCAAGATCGAAGATCGTCCCTACGACCTCGTTGAGGCTGTCACGGTGATCAAGGACCTGGCTTTCGCCAAGTTCGACGAGACCGTGGAAGTGCACATGAGGCTCGGCGTCGACCCCCGGCACGCGGACCAGATGGTTCGCGGGACCCTTGTCCTCCCCCACGGGACGGGCAAGACCATGCGGGTGGCCGTCATCGCCACGGGCGAGAAGATCAAGGATGCGGAGGCCGCAGGGGCCGACATCGTGGGCGGCGACGATCTGGTCGAACGCATCGCGGGCGGGTTCCTGGAGTTCGACGCCCTCGTGGCGACCCCGGACATGATGAAGGGCGTCGGCCGGCTGGGCAAGGTGCTGGGCCCCCGCGGCCTCATGCCCAACCCCAAGACCGGGACCGTGACCTTCGACGTGGCCAAGGCCATCAAGGAGATCAAGGCCGGCAAGGTGGAATACCGGGTCGACAAGACCGGCATCATCCACGCCGGCGTCGGCAAGATCTCCTTCGGCGTCCAGAAGCTGACGGAGAACGCCAAGGCCCTGATCGATGCCGTGCAGAAGGCCAAGCCTCCCGCGGCCAAGGGCAAGTACGTCCGGACCATCTACATGGCTTCGACCATGGGCCCGAGCGTCACCGTCTCCCACGCCATGCTGGAAAAGTAGGAGCCGACCATGGAACGCGAACAGAAACGATCCGAAGTGGCCACCCTCAAGGGCACGTTCTCCACGGCCAAGTCCGCCGTCGTGCTCGGGTTCAAGGGCCTTACCGTCGTCAAGGACACCTCCTTCCGGAAGTCCATCCGGGAGAGCAAGGCCCAGTACCGGGTTTCCAAGAACACGCTGCTCAAGCTGGCGGTCAAGGAATCCCCGTTCGAAGGGCTGTCCGAATTCTTCAAGGGCGCCACCGCCGTCGCCACCACCGAGCATGATGTGGTGGCCCTGGCCAAGGCCGTGAACAACTTCCTCAAGGACAACCCGGCGGCCAGCCTCAAGGGCGCCATCCTTGATGGCCGTGCGGTCGACGCGGCGGAGTTCAAGATCATCGCCGAACTCCCCTCCCGCGACGTCCTCATCGGCAAGCTGCTCTACCTCATGCAGTACCCCATCTCCGGCCTCGCAGTGGCTCTGGAGGCGATCCGCAAGCAGAAGGAAGGCCCGGCGCCCGTCGAGAACTAGCTCGGCAAGGTCTCAGCCTCCATCCAACCACCCCGAAACCAACATTTGAGAGGAGAACTTCATGGCTCTCACCGCTGATATGCTGATCCAGGAAATCGAAACCATGACCGTCCTGGAGCTGGCCAACCTGGTCAAGGCTCTCGAGGAGCGCTTCGGCGTCTCCGCCGCCGCGGTCGCCGCCCCCTCCGCCGGTGGCGCGGCTGCTGCCGCCCCCGTCGAGGAGCAGACCGAGTTCAACGTCGAGCTGCTCGAAGCCGGCGCGAACAAGCTGAACGTCATCAAGGCGGTCCGCGAGATCGTCTCCGGCCTGGGCCTCAAGGAGGCCAAGGACATGGTCGACGGCGCTCCCAAGGTCGTCAAGGAAGGCGTCACCAAGGACGAAGCTGCCAAGATCAAGGAAAAGCTCGAAGCCGCCGGCGCCAAGGTCGCGATCAAGTAAAAAGCCGACCGGCCGCGTCAAATCCAAAGCGCGAGGTGTCTTTGTACACCTTGCGCTTTGTGGTTTGTGAAAAAGTGGTATGCTTATTTCTTGCCCCCGGACCCCAATCCGGGCATTTCGACCCCAGCCACCACAAAGGGCCCCGGTTGCATCATTTTCCGTGTGCCAAACCAGCGCGATCCTCAGGGTCAGCTTCCTCCGGCGACGGTGGAAGGCTGACCCCAGGTGCGTCCCTAGGTGAGTCGCCTGCGCCCGGGCCTTTCGTCGTGCCTTCCGTCCGTACTCTCCAACGTTTTCCCGACGGCCCGTACAGGGCCTGCGCGGGTGTCCTCCGGAGTGAACCATGAGCGTTCAACAGAACATTTACCGCCAGCGGGTGCAGTTCTCGAAAATCCGCTCCCTGGTTCCCATCCCCAACCTGATTGACATCCAGAAGCGCAGCTACGACGAATTCCTGCAGATGAACCTGCTCCACGGCGAGCGGGAAGGGCGCGGCCTCAAGTCCGTATTCGAATCCATGTTCCCGGTTCACAACGGCAAGAACCCCGACGGCACCGACGCCAGCCTCGAGGTCGAGTTCGTCGACTACACCGTCGGCCACTGGGCCTGCAAGTGCGGCAAGAACGAAGGCCTCGAGCACCTGCGCACCACCTGCAAGAGCTGCGGCCACCACATCGTCACCGACCACCCGAAGGACCCCACCGTCGACTGCCCCAAGTGCGGCACCCGCAACAAGAACCAGGCGAAGATCTGCGACGTGTGCTCGGAGCCCGTGGGCCTGCACCAGAAGATGCGCATGGAAGAGTGCGTCGAGCGCGGCGCCACCATGGCCTCGCCCCTGAAGATCCGGGTGCGCCTGAACCAGTTCGACAAGGATGAGAAGGGCAACCGCCGCTACAAGCAGTCCCAGGAATCCGAAGTCTACTTCGGCGACCTGCCGACCATGACCGACCGCGGCACCTTCGTCATCAACGGCACCGAGCGCGTCATCGTCAGCCAGCTGCACCGCAGTCCCGGCGTGTTCTTCGCCATCAGCAACGACAAGGCCCTCTACAGCGCCCAGGTGATCCCCTACCGCGGCAGCTGGATCGAGTTCGAGCTCGACACCAAGGGCCTGCTCTACGCGCGCATCGACCGCAAGCGCAAGTTCCTGGGCTCGACCTTCATGCGCGCCCTCGGCCTGTTCGACGAGCGGCTCGCGGACAACCAGTCCATGCTCGCGCACTTCTACACGCCCCAGCGGTTCAGCCTCAAGGGCACCGACATCTTCCTCGAACCCAGCGAGCTCCTGGTCAACCAGCACCAGAAGGCCCTCGAGGACGTCAAGGATCCCAAGACCAAGGCCGTCCTCATCCCCAAGGGCAAGGCCTTCAGCCCCCGCCTCCTGGATGTCATGGTCAAGGCCGGCGTCAAGCAGGTCGGGGTCGAGCGCAACCTGCTCGACGGCGCCGTGCTGCTCGAGGACGTGGTCAACATGAACACCGGCGAGGTCCTGCTCGAGGCCAACGACGCCTTCGTGCAGACCCACCTCGAGATGTTCCTGGCCAACAACGTCTCGGAATTCGCCGTCTGCTTCCCCGAGAACGACGCCACCGGCAAGGTCTTCACCGAGACCCTGTCCAAGGACCACACCGAGGACAGCGAAGAGGCCGCCAAGGAGCTCTTCAAGAAGATCCGTCCGGGCGAACCCGCCACCCTGGAATCCAGCAAGAAGCTGCTGTTCTCCATGTTCTTCGACGGCCAGAAGTACGACCTGTCCAAGGTCGGCCGGCACAAGATGAACGCCAAGCTGGGCCTCGACACCGCCCTGGACGCGCGCACCCTCAGCACCGAGGACTTCGTCGCCACCGTCCACTACCTCCTGCGCCTGAAGAAGTACGACACCACCCGGTCGGACCGGGTGGACGAGGTCGCGCCGGTCAAGAAGGACGACATCGACCACCTGGGCAATCGGCGCGTCCGGAGCGTGGGCGAACTGCTGGAGAACTGCTTCCGGGTCGGCCTGGTGCGGGTCCAGCGGGCCATCAAGGAGAAGTTCTCCATGGCCCAGGATCCCAACAGCCCCCTGCAGCCCCATGACCTGATCAACTCCAAGCCGGTCATCGCCGCCATGAAGGAGTTCTTCGGGTCCAGCCAGCTGTCCCAGTTCATGGACCAGACCAACCCCCTGTCCGAGATCACCCACAAGCGCCGCCTGTCGGCCCTCGGACCGGGCGGCCTCAGCCGCGACCGCGCCGGGTTCGAAGTGCGCGACGTGCACACCTCCCACTACGGCCGCATCTGCCCCATCGAAACGCCGGAAGGGCCGAACATCGGCCTGATCTCCAGCCTCTCCTGCTACGCCCGGATCAACGAGTTCGGCTTCATCGAGAGCCCCTACCTCAAGGTCGAGGACGGCCGCATCGTCAACTACGCCAAGGTCACCAGCGTGGGCGACTCCAAGTTCAGCTACATGAACGTGGTCCGCCTGGACGAGCTCGAGGAGGAGAACGTCAAGCTCGAGAAGGCCGGCAAGCGCCCCGCCAAGTACGAGATGCACGCCTGGTACCTGTCCGCCTGGGAAGAGGACGATCAGGTCATCGCCCAGGCCAACGTGCCCGTCGACGCCGACGGCCGGCTCCTGGACGACTTCGTCGTGGCCCGCGTGGCCGACGAGACCAAGACCGTCGAGCGCGAGAAGGTCACCCTCATGGACGTGAGCCCCAAGCAGCTCGTGTCCGTGGCCGCCAGCCTCATCCCCTTCCTCGAGAACGACGACGCCAACCGGGCCCTGATGGGCGCCAACATGCAGCGCCAGGCGGTTCCGCTGGTCCGCACCGAGGCCCCGATCGTCGGCACCGGCATGGAATACTACGCGGCCCGGGATTCCGGCGCCTGCGTGCTGTGCCGCCGCTCGGGCATCGTCGAGACCGTGGACGCCAACCGCATCGTGGTCCGGGTCGAGGACGACCCCGACACCGAGGGCCTGGAGTCCGGCGTCGACATCTACACCCTGATCAAGTACGCCCGCTCCAACCAGAACACCTGCCTCAACCAGGTGCCGCTGGTCAAGAAGGGCGAGTACGTGGCCGCCGGGCAGATCCTGGCCGACGGTCCCTGCTGCGAGCACGGCGAGCTGGCCCTGGGCCGCAACCTGGTGGTCGCCTACATGCCCTGGCGCGGCTACAACTTCGAGGACGCGATCCTGATCAGCGAGCGGGTCGTCAAGGAGGACCTCTACACCACGATCCACATCGAGGAGTTCGAGGTCCACGCCCGCGACACCAAGCTCGGCCCCGAAGAGATCACCCGCGACATCCCCCAGGTCCGCGAGGAGATGCTCAAGAACCTGGACGAGTCCGGGATCATCCGGATCGGCGCCACCGTGCGCCACGGCGACATCCTGGTCGGCAAGGTCACCCCCAAGGGCGAGACCATCCTGAGCCCCGAGGAGAAGCTCCTGCGCGCCATCTTTGGCGAGAAGGCCTCCGACGTCAAGGACGCCAGCCTCACGGTCGGCCCCGGCATCGAAGGCACCGTGGTCGACGTCAAGGTCTTCACCCGCAAGGGCCAGGAGAAGGATCTGCGCACCCAGCAGATCGAGCGCGACCAGATCTCGAAGTGGGAGAAGGACCTCGAGGACGAGGAGCGGATCATCCGCGCCGAGGCCAAGAAGAAGATCGTCGCCCTGCTGAAGAACAAGGAACTGGCCGAGCCCCTGACCGACGACAAGGGCAAGGAGCTCCTGCCCAAGGCCAAGAAGCTCACCCAGAACATGCTCGAGGCCGTGCCCTACCACCGCTTCCGCCAGGTCACCGTGGCCGCCGGCAAGGAGCGCCTGGAGGCCCAGGTGCTGGACATCCTCGACAAGACCGAGAGCCAGCTCCGCGTCCTGCGCGACATACTCAACGAGCGCATCGACCGCCTGGTCAAGGGCGACGAGCTCATGCCCGGCGTCCTGAAGACCGTCAAGTGCTACGTCGCCGTCAAGCGCAAGCTGCAGGTCGGTGACAAGATGGCCGGCCGCCACGGCAACAAGGGCGTGGTCAGCCGGATCCTGCCGGTCGAGGACATGCCCTACCTGCCCGACGGCAAGCCGGTCGACATCGTCCTGAACCCCCTGGGCGTGCCCTCCCGCATGAACATCGGCCAGGTGCTCGAATGCCACCTCGGCTGGGCCGGCAAGACCATGGGCGTGCACTTCACCACCCCCGTGTTCGACGGCGCCCGCGAGAGCGACATCAAGGAGTGGCTGGTCAAGGCCTGGGAGAAGAACGGCAAGCTCGGCCCCGACATCACCGGCAAGACCAAGCTGTTCGACGGCATGACCGGCGAGGCCTACGAACAGCCGGTGAACGTGGGCTGCGTCTACATGCTCAAGCTGCACCATCTGGTCGACAACAAGATCCATGCCCGGAGCATTGGACCCTACTCCCTCATCACCCAGCAGCCGCTGGGCGGCAAGGCCCAGTTCGGCGGCCAGCGCTTCGGCGAGATGGAAGTCTGGGCCCTGGAAGCCTACGGCGCGGCCCACGTGCTGCAGGAGCTCCTCACCTACAAGTCGGACGACATGCATGGCCGCACCCAGATCTACCAGGCCATCATCAAGGGCGAGACCATCAAGGATCCCGGCCTCCCCGAGAGCTTCAACGTCGTCAAGAAGGAGCTGAACGCCCTCTGCATCGAGGTTGAAATGCTGACCCGCGAGCAGCTCGAACCTCTCCGGGACGTGGAAGAACCCGCCTACAGCATCGATGCCTGAGGTTCCTTCCCGCGCCTGGTTGCAATCCCAACGATATTGAGAGGTCCAAATGTATCCCGAGCAGCAGAACATCAACGCCTATGAATGCATCCGGGTCACCCTCGCGTCCCCTGACGTGATCCGGTCCTGGTCCCGGGGCGAAGTCACCAAGCCCGAGACGATCAACTACCGCAGCCTCAAGCCCGAGCGGGACGGCCTGTTCTGCGCCCGCATCTTCGGCCCCGTCAACGACTGGGAATGCCTGTGCGGCAAGTACAAGCGCCAGAAGTTCAAGGGCGTGGTCTGCGACAAGTGCGGCGTCGAAGTCACCAAGAAGGCCGTCCGGCGCGAGCGCATGGGCCACATCGCCCTGGCCTCCCCGGTCAGCCACGTCTGGTTCTTCAAGGGCGTGCCCAGCCGCATCGGCTACCTGCTGGATATCCCCCTCAAGGATCTTGAGCGGGTGCTGTATTTCGAAGCCTACGCCGTCACCGATCCCGGCAACACCCCCCTGAAGGCCAAGGACATCCTGGCCGAGGAGAAGTACCGGGAGTACAAGCTTGAATACGGCGAGGGCTTCCGGGCCCAGATGGGCGCCGAGGCGATCAAGGAGCTCCTCAAGATCGTCGACGTCGAGGCGCTGGCCATCGAGCTGCGCCACCTCATGAAGCAGGAGACCTCCACCCAGAAGCGCGTCAAGATCGCCAAGCGCCTCAAGGTCACCGAGGCCTTCAAGCGCAGCGGCAACAAGCCCGAGTGGATGATCCTGGACGTGGTCCCGGTGCTTCCGCCCGAGCTGCGGCCGCTGGTGCCCCTGGACGGCGGCCGTTTCGCCACCTCCGACCTCAACGACCTCTACCGGCGCGTGATCAACCGCAACAACCGCCTCAAGAAGCTCCTCGAGCTGCGGGCCCCCGAAGTCATCGTGCGCAACGAGAAGCGCATGCTGCAGGAGGCCGTGGACGCCCTGTTCGAGAACGGCAAGCGCGGCCGCCTCCTGCGCGGCGTCTCCAACCGCCCCCTGAAGTCCCTGTCCGACGCCCTCAAGGGCAAGCAGGGCCGGTTCCGCCAGAACCTGCTCGGCAAGCGCGTGGACTACTCGGGCCGGTCGGTCATCGTCGTGGGTCCCGACCTCAAGCTGCACCAGTGCGGCCTGCCCAAGAAGATGGCCCTGGAACTGTTCAAGCCCTTCATCTTCAACCGTCTCGAGCACAAGGGCCACGCGGCCACCATCCGCCAGGCCAAGGAGATGGTCGAGCAGGGTGTCTCGGAAGTCTGGGACGTGCTGGATGAAGTGATCCAGAACCACCCGGTCATGCTCAACCGCGCCCCGACCCTGCACCGCCTGGGCATCCAGGCGTTCCAGCCGGTCCTGGTCGAAGGCAAGGCCATCCGCCTGCATCCCCTGGTCTGCACCGCCTTCAACGCCGATTTCGACGGCGACCAGATGGCCGTGCACGTCCCGCTCAGCCCCATGGCCCAGATCGAGGCCCGGGTGCTGATGATGTCCACCCAGAACATCCTGAACCCCGCCAACGGCCGCCCCAACGTGGTGCCCTCCCAGGACATCGTGCTCGGCGGCTACTACCTGACCAAGAAGCGGCAGAACCGCAAGGGCCAGGGCATGGTGTTCGGCACCATCAACGAAGTGATCGCGGCCCACGAGGCCAAGGTCGTCGACACCCACGCCATCATCCAGCTGCGCTACACCGGCGAGGTGGTGGACGCCGAGGCCTGGCACAAGAAGGATCCCAAGAAGCACTCCGAGCAGGAGATCTTCGAGTGCCCCAGCCATGAAGTCAAGAAGGAGCTGATCACCACCACCGTCGGCCGGGTCATCTTCAATCGGTCCATGCCCGAGGGGCTGCCGTTCATCAACGGCCTGCTCAAGAAGGAGGGCCTGCTGTCCCTGGTGAACCGCGCCTACAAGCTCAACGGCCCCGAACTGACCATCAAGCTCCTGGACGCCATGAAGGATGTCGGCTTCCTCTGGGCCATGAAGGCCGGCGTGTCCGTGGGCATCGACGACATCGTCGTCCCGCTCACCAAGGAGAAGCTGCTCAAGGCCGCCCACGAGGAGGTCCGTGCCATCGAGCACGAGTACTACCACGAGGGCAAGCTGGACGCCGCCACCCGCTACAACCGGATCCTGGAAGTGTGGGGCAAGACCTCCGAGACCGTCGCCACCGACATGATGAAGGAACTGGAAAAGCGCAACGAAGAGGGCGAATTCCTGAACTCCATCTACATCATGGCCGACTCCGGGGCCCGCGGTTCCAAGACCCAGATCCGCCAGGTGGCCGGCATGCGCGGCCTCATGGCCAAGCCCTCCGGCGACATCATCGAGACGCCCATCACCTCCAACTTCAAGGAGGGCCTGAGCGTCCTGCAGTACTTCACCTCGACCCACGGCGCCCGCAAGGGCCTGGCCGACACCGCCCTCAAGACCGCCGACTCCGGCTACCTCACCCGCAAGCTGGTGGACGTCGCCCAGGACGTGATCATCAACGAGGACGACTGCGGCACCATGGACGGCATCGAGGTCAAGGCCATCGTCAACAGCGACGGCACCATCCGCTCCCGGCTCCGGGACCGGATCATGGGCCGCGTGGTCCTCGACGACGTCCTCGACCCCTACTCCAAGGACGTCATCGTCGCCGCCGGCACCCTTCTCAGCGAGGAGCTGGCCTTCCACATCGAGACCTCCGGCATCAAGGCGGTCAAGATCCGGTCGGTCCTCACCTGCGAAGCCCGCCGCGGCGTGTGCGCCAAGTGCTACGGCCTGAACCTCTCCACCGGCCGGATGGTCGATCTCGGCGAAGCGGTCGGCGTCATCGCCGCCCAGTCCATCGGCGAGCCCGGCACCCAGCTGACCATGCGGACCTTCCACGTGGGCGGCGCCGCCAGCCGGACTTCCGAGAAGTCCACCCACGAAGCCCAGATCCAGGGCATCGTCAAGCTCGAGGGCATCAAGTACGTCGAGAAGACCCTGGCCGACGGCACCACCGAGCTGATTGCCATCAGCCGGTCCGGCAACATCCTGGTGGTCGACGCCAGCGGCAACCAGCGCGAGAGCTACAAGATCGCGCCCGGCGCCGTGATCCGCGTGCGCGACGGCGAGGAGTGCGAGCCCAAGACCGTCCTGTCCGAGTGGGATCCCTACAACGACTATCTGATCTCCGAAAAGGCCGGCGTCGCCGACTTCAAGGAGTTCGACCTGAACGCCAGCTACCAGGAAGAGAAGGACCAGATCACCGGCCGCTTCCGCAAGCGCGTCATCGACCCCACCGACGACAAGCTCCATCCCCATATCAACATCAAGGGCGAGAACCACAAGGTCCTGCAGCGCTATAACATCCCCACCGGCGCCTACGTTGAAGTGGAGGACGGCCAGGAGGTCAACCCCGGCGACGTGCTGGCCAAGACCCCCCGGCAGCAGGCCAAGACCTCCGACATCACCGGCGGCCTGCCCCGCGTCACCGAGCTGTTCGAAGGCCGCAAGCCCAAGGATCCCGCGATCATCAGCAAGGTCACCGGCATCGTCAAGTACGGCAACCGGGTGCGCGGCAACCAGAAGGTCATCGTCGAGAACGAACAGGGCGACCGTGAGGAATACCTCATCCCCCGCGGCAAGCACATCCAGGTGCAGGACGGCGACGAGATCCAGGCGGGCGAAAAGCTCACCGAAGGCGCCGTCTCCCCCCACGACATCCTGGAGATCCAGGGCGACAAGACCCTCCAGGCCTTCCTCCTCAACGAGGTCCAGGAGGTCTACCGGGCCCAGGGCGTGACCATCAACGACAAGCACATCGAGACGATCATCCGGCAGATGATGCGCTGGGTGCAGATCACCGAAGTGGGCGACACCCCGCTCATCGTCGACGAGAAGGTGGACAAGCACCGCTTCAAGGAGATCAACGAGCAGGCCTTCAAGGACGGCGGCGCCCCCGCCACCTGCGAGCCCCAGCTCCTGGGCATCACCAAGGCCGCCCTCACCAGCGAGTCCTTCATCTCCGCCGCGTCCTTCCAGGAGACCACCCGCGTCCTCACCGAGGCCGCCCTTGAAGGCCGCGTCGACTACCTGCGCGGCCTGAAGGAGAACGTCATCCTGGGCCGGCTCATCCCCGCCGGCACCGGCATGGCCATCTACCGCAACCTCGAGACCGAGGAAGGCCAGTACCCCGAAGCGTCCGATACGGACATCCTGGGCCTGGACGACTTCGACGACGAGTACAGCCGGATGGCGCAGCACGTCGAAGAGCAGATGCAGGGCATGAGCGAGGTCGAGGGCGAGGACCTCTAGTCCCGGCCTGGAAATTCCTGGAAACACCCGGGGTCTCTCCGGGTGTTTCTTTGTACGGCATCCTTGAAAAATGAATAATTATTAAAAAAATAGATGAATGGCCAAGCATTGGCCTTTCCAATGCCTAAACTTGGGAATCGGGACAGTCCCGATAGGTGAATTGTTTATGAATTCAAGGCCTTCCTTGGATAGGGCGACCAGGCCCGTGGCCCCAGGCGGCAAGCGCGTCCTGGGGTCCGGGAGGTTCCGTTGAAAATGCGGATCTGCATCGTCGGCTGCGGCAGGATCTCCCAGAAGCATGTCCAGGTGCTCACGACCCATCCCGATTTCGAATTGGCGGGCGTCTGCGATGTGGACGGGGCCAAGGCCCGCGCGGTGGGAGAACCCCGGGGGATCCCGCACTACCAGGATGCCCTGGCCATGGTGAAGGCCCTGACGCCGGACGCGGTGAGCATCCTGACCGACTCCGGGCTCCATCCCCAACTTGGCCGCTTGCTTGCCCCCCACGTCCCGGTGGTGATCGTGGAAAAACCCATGGCCCTGACCTTGGCGGATGCCGACAGCCTCATCGAGGCCTGCGAGCAGAGCGGAACCCGCCTGTTCGTCGTGAAGCAGAACCGCTACAACCCGCCGGTGGTCCTGCTGAAGCAGGCCATCGAGCAGGGGCGGTTCGGCAAGATGGTGCTGGGCACGGTCCGGGTCCGGTGGGCCCGGACCCAGGCCTACTATGACCAGGCGCCGTGGCGGGGGACCTGGAAGCTGGACGGGGGCGTCTTCACCAACCAGGCCAGCCACCACATCGATCTGCTCCAATGGCTGCTCGGGCCGGTCGAATCCGTGAAGTCCTACATTTCCACGCGGCTGGTGAAGATCGAGGCGGAGGACACCGGGGTCGCCGTCCTCAAGTTCAAGTGCGGGGCGCTGGGGGTGGTCGAGGCGACCACTGCGGCCCGGCCCCTGGACCTGGAGGGCAGCCTTTCCGTCCTGGGGGAGAAGGCCTCGGTGGTGATCGGCGGTTTCAGCGTGAACCGGATGGTCACCTGGAATTTCACCGAACCCGCCCCAGAGGATGAGGCGGCGATCCGGGCCGTCACCGAGCCTCCCGATGTGTATGGCTTCGGCCACAGGGCTTTCTATGAGGACATGCTGGCCTGCCTGGAGGCGGGCCGGCGGTCCATGCTCGATGGCCTGGAGGGGCGGAAGTCCCTGGAAATCATCAATGCGCTCTACGAATCGGCCTTCACCGGCCGGGAAGTGCGGCTCCAGTACGTTCCGGAAAGCGTCCCCCTGGGCAGATGAAAAGGTCGGAGAGGAACCCAACCATGTTTGAAACCTCGGTCAACCCTCTGGCCAACCTGATGGCCCGGATTCAGGACCGCTCGGCGGTCGTCGGCATTGTCGGACTGGGTTATGTGGGTCTGCCGTTCGCGGCGGAAAAAGGCAAGACCGGGTTCCGGGTCCTCGGCTTCGACCGGAACGCCAAGCGGGTCGCACAGGCCAACGCGGGCGCCAGCTATATCAAGGATGTCCCCACGGAGACGCTGTACTCCCTGGTGAGGAAGGGGCTGTTCGAGGCCACCAGCGACCTGGACCGGCTTTCCGAGGTGGACGTGGTGGTCATCTGCGTGCCGACGCCCCTGAACCGGAACCTGATGCCCGACCTGTCCTATGTGGAAGGCTCGACCCGGGCGATCGCCCTGCGCCTGAAGCCGGGCCAGCTCATCAGCCTCGAAAGCACGACCTACCCGGGGACGACCGATGAGCTGATGCGGCCCATCCTCGAGGCCGGTGGCCTGAAGGCGGGGGTGGATTTCTTCCTGGCCCACAGTCCTGAGCGGGTCGATCCGGGCAACCTCCGCTACACCACCAAGAACACCAGCAAGGTGGTCGGCGCGAGCGACCCTTCCAGCCTCGCCGCGGCCGTGGCCTTCTACAACCAGACCATCCAGAAGGTGGTGCAGGTGAGCAGCGCCCGGGCCGCGGAGCTCACCAAGGTGTTCGAGAACACCTTCCGGGCGGTGAACATCGCCCTGGTCAACGAGCTGACGCTCCTGTGCGACCGGATGGGCCTCTCCGTGTGGGAAGTGCTCGATGCGGCCTTCACCAAACCGTTCGGGATCATGCCCTTCTACCCGGGCCCCGGGGTGGGCGGGCACTGCATCCCGCTCGATCCCCATTACCTCGAGTGGAAGGCCCGGGAATACAACTTCAACACCCGGTTCATCGCCCTGGCCGGGGAGATCAACCGAAGCATGCCGGAATTCGTGGCCCAGAAGGCGATGCGCATTCTCAGCGACCGCGGCATGGGGCTCCGGGGGGCCCGGGTCCTCATCCTGGGGGTGGCCTACAAGAACGACATCGATGATTCCCGGGAGAGCCCCAGTGCCGAGGTCCTGCACCTGCTGGCCTGCCGGGGCGCGGAGATCGCCTACCACGATCCCCACATCCCCAGCTTCTCGGAGCGCGGCCATCACCTGCGCTCCCAGGACCTCACCGCCGAACGGCTGCGCCAGGCGGACCTGGTGCTCATCCTGACCGGCCATACCCAGGTGGACTACCCGCTGGTCGTGGCCGAAGCCCGGGTGGTCCTCGACACCCGCAACGCCACCCGCCACGTGCCGGGCGCCAAGCCCAACGTCATCCTTCTCTAGCCGGAGGCCCCATGACCCAGCGGCCGGTTCCCGCCCCGATCTACATCCACCCCAGCGCCTGCGTGGACGCCGGCGCCCGGATCGGGGAGGGCACCCGGATCTGGCACTTCTCCCACATCTACCCCCGTGCCGTGATCGGCCGGCACTGCATCCTCGGCCAGAACGCCATGGTGATGGACGGCGTACAGATCGGGGACTTCTGCAAGATCCAGAACAACGTGTCCCTCTACGAGGGGGTCGTCCTGGAGGACTACGTCTTCTGCGGGCCGAGCATGGTCTTCACCAATGTGAAGACGCCCCGGTGCCTGTTCCCGCGCAACACCAGCTCGGGCTACGTCGAGACCCGGGTCAAGCGGGGCGCCTCGATCGGCGCGAACGCCACCATCGTCTGCGGCATCACCCTCCACGAGGGCGCCTTCGTGGCCGCCGGGGCGGTGGTGACCCGGGACGTGCCGCCCTACGCCATGGTGGCCGGCGTTCCCGCCCGGATCACGGGCTACATGTGCGAGCGGGGGGAGATCCTCCGCTTCGATGCCGCCGGCGAGGCGGTCACCGGATACGGCCAGAAGTACCGCCGGGGCCCGGATGGCCTCGTCGGGAAGGTCGAGGCATGAACCCGCCGCGCATCCCCGTCCTGGACCTCGGGCCCCAGATCGAGCGGCATTGGGAGGCCCTCAACGAGGCCTTCCAGCGGGTGCTCCGGTCCGCCCAGTTCATCCTGGGCCCCGAGGAGCGGGCCCTGGAGGCGGAGATCGCGGGATACCTCGGCGTCCGCCATGCGATCGGCCTGAACTCCGGCACCGATGCTCTCAACATCGCCCTGCGCGCCCTGGGCATCGGGCCCGGAGACGAGGTGATCACGACGCCCTTCAGCTTTTTCGCCACCGCCGAGGCCATCAGCCACGTCGGCGCCACCCCCGTGTTCGCCGACATCGAGCCCGGCACCTTCAACCTGGACCCCCGGCAGGTGGAGGCCCTCCTTACCCCGCGCACCCGGGCCGTCATCCCGGTGCACCTGTTCGGGCGGCCCTGCGCCATGGACGCCTTCCAGGAACTTGCGGACCGGCACGGGTTCAAGATCGTGGAGGATTGCGCCCAGAGTTTCGGGGCGGTCCGGGGTGGCGCCCGGGTCGGCGCGGGCGGCGCCTTCGGCTGCCTGAGCTTCTTCCCCACCAAGAACCTCAATGCCTTCGGCGACGCCGGGATGCTCGTCACCGGGGACGACGCCCTGGCGGAGACCGCGCGCATGCTCCGTGCCCACGGAAGCCGGCGCAAGTACCACAACGAATGCGTCGGCTACAACTCCCGCCTGGATGAACTCCACGCCGCCCTGCTCCGGGTCAAGCTGCCCTGGATCGACGCGTGGAACGAGGGCCGGCGCAGGGCCGCCGCGCGCTATCACCGCCATCTGGGCCAGGTCCCGGGGCTCGTCCTCCCGGAAATCGTGGAAGGGCATATCTTCCACCAGTTCACGGTCCGGATCCCGGGCGGGCGCAGGGACCGGGTCCAGGCCCGGCTGGAGGCATCCGGCATCGGGACCATGGTCTATTACCCGGTTCCCCTCCACCGCCTCAGGATCTACCAGGAATCCCACCGGGCCACGTCCTGCCCCGTGGCCGAAGCTGCCGCACAGGAGGTGCTGAGCCTCCCGATCTGGCCGGAGATCGAAGAAGAGACGATCGGGACTGTGGCCGGAACCCTGGCCGGCGTCCTCGCCGGCCTGCCGTGAAGCACTGTGGATGAGGGAGGAGCGATGAGGATGGGGGCCAGGAAGCGTTGGGTGATAACCGGGGTGGCCGGCTTCATCGGGTCGCATCTGCTTGGCCGCCTCCTGGCGGACGGCCAGGACGTGGTCGGTGTGGACAATTTCGCCACCAGCGACGGCTCGAGGCTGGAGGCCGTGCGGCGGGCCCTCGGGGCGGAGCGGTGGCAGCATTTTCGTTTCCTGGAGGCGGATGCGGCGCACCTCTCCTCCCGCTTCGCGGAAATCGGGCCGGTGGATCATGTCCTCCATCAGGCAGCCCTCTGTTCCGTGCCGGAGTCCATCGCCGATCCCAGGACCTACTACCTGAACAACCTCCTTTCGACCATGGAGATGCTTGAAGGGCTGCGGCAGGGCTGGTGTGGCCGCCTGGTCTTCGCCTCCTCCAGCGCGGTCTACGGGGAAGGGGGTGGCACCCCCAATGAGGAATCCCAGCCGCTCCACCCGATGTCCCCCTACGGGGAATCCAAGCGGCTTTCCGAGCTTCTGGCGGCGCAGTATTCCCGGTGTCACGGGGTCGAGTGGGTCGCCCTGCGCTACTTCAACGTCTATGGGCCCGGACAACGGTTCGCCGGGCCCTACAGTTCCGTCCTGCAGGTCTGGGCCCATGCGGTCAAGGAAGGCCAGCCCTGCAGGATCCATGGGGACGGGTTGGCCGTGAGGGATTTCGTTCCGGTCAGCCAGGTGGTGGATTTCAACCTCCTGGCGGCGGGCCTCCCGGCCGCCTCCGTGAACTGCGCCTACAATGTGGCCAGCGGCCAGGCGATGACCCTCCTTGAACTCTATGCCGCCTTCCAGCGGGTGGTCCGGGCCCGCCTGGGACGGGCCTTGCCGGACCCGGTCTTCAGCGACCCGCGGCCTGGAGACATCCGCCACAGCACTGCCGACATGCGGCTGGCCCGGGCCCGGTTCCCCCGATTGCCCAGGCCCGATCTGGAGGCGGACCTGGCGGGCCTGATCGCGGCGGCCCTGGGCTGATCGGCCGCGTCGCCCGGGGGCCATGTGCGAAAGATGGAGGAGGTGCCGTTGAACATCCGGATCTGCAGCCCGGTCCGAAGCCTGGCGCTTTTCAGGGCCAGCCCATGGGTGCGGGACGGGGTTCGCGCCGCCCGCCTGGCCCTGGGGGCCGCCCTGGCCGTGGCCGGCCTGAGCCTGTTCATGGCCCCGGGCTATCGTTCGCAAGCCCGCCTACTGCCCCTGGAAGCCCGGGGCAGCTCTGCCCTCGGGGGAATGGCCGCCGCGGCCGCGGCCATGGGGATCGGAATCCCTTCCGCCGATGGTTCGGACATCACCTATCCCGAGATCATCTCCAGCCGGTGGCTGCGGGAAAACCTCCTGGACACGCCGTTCACCTACGTCACGAAGGGCACGCTTCTCGCCAGGCCCCGGACCGAGACCCGCACCCTGCGCCAATACCTGGGAGTCCCCGGCAATGACCAGGCCTGCCAGGCCCTGGGTGAGCTGATCACCACCCAGCGGGACCTGAAATCCAAGATGCTGACGGTGGCCGTGGAGACCCGTTCGCCCCAGCTCAGCCAGGCGGCCCTTGCGCGCACCCTCACCCTGCTCGAGACCTTCCTGATGGAGAAGGCCCAGACTCGCGGCCGGGCCAGGGCGGCCTTCGCCGCCTCCCGGCTCAAGGAGGCGGAAGCCGAACTTGCTTTGCGGGAGCAGGCGTTGAAGCGGTTCATCGAGGTCAACCGCAACTATTCGATCAGCCCGGACCCGACCGTGCGCATCTCCGGGCTGCATCTGGAAGGCAGCCTCCGGCTCCAGCAGCAGCTGGTGTCGACCTTGGCCATCAACCGCGAGCAGGCGTTGCTGGAAGAGAAGAACGACGTCCCGCTCCTGAATATCCTGGATTCCGCGAACCTGCCCACCGGGCGTTCCCGGCCGGCCCGTGCCAGGATGACCCTGCTGGCCTTCGTCCTGGTCTTCGGGGGCAGCCTGGGATGGCTCCAGCGCCGGGCTCTGCTGGCGGGCCTCTCCCCGACCCTGGACCGGTGAACATCGCGCCATGGCTGAGAACGATCTCCTGCGCCCCACGGGCCCGCGATTGCGGACCCTTTCGATCATCCCGGGCCCGGAGCCGGGGCTGGGCATGATCCACGCGAAAAAGCTGGTGCGTGCCCTGGAGGCCACCGGGGCCGTGGAGAACAGGACCTTTTTTCTCCCCTCCGGCTGGAACCCGATGGCGGTGGGACGGGATCTGTGGGCCCTGGTCCGGATCGCCCGGCGTTTCCGGCCCCAGGTGCTCCACAGCCATTTTGGCGGCAAGGCCGGCCTGGCCGCGGTCCTGGCGGCCCGCCTCTGCGGGGGCCGGGCCGTCGTTCATTTCCGCGGCAGCGACCTGAACCCGACCCCCCATAAAAGCCGCGGATGGAACCTGCTCATGCATGCCATGTCCCAGTCCGCGTGCTTCGCGGCGGACCACCGGATCTTCGTCAGTGCCGAACTGCGCGGGCGCGCATGGTTCCGGGGCAGCGCCGGACGGGGGTGGACCATCCTGCCTTCCGGCTACGACGACGCGGTCTTTTTCCCCTCCGACCGGGCCCAGGCCCGAAGGCTGTTGAACCTGCCTCCGGATGGGCCCGTCCTGGCGTTCCTGGCAGGCTCCTCCCCGAAGGTGAAGGGGGAGGCGTTGGCGCTCAGGACGGTCGACCACCTGCGCCGCCGGTTCGAGTTCCGGTTCGTCTCCGTCGGCGGGGACTGGCCTCCAGACCGGGTGGCCGGCCTGATGGCCGCCGCCGACGCATTGATCTTCACCAGTCCCTTCGAGGGTTCGCCCTGCGTGGTCCAGGAGGCTCTGGCCTGCGGCCTGCCCATCGCCAGCGTGGAGGTGGGGGACGTGCGGGCGATCGCCGGCGGGTCGCCCGGGGTGGTCTTCGCCGAGCGGAGCCCGGAGGCCCTGGCCAAAGCCCTGGAACCCCTGCTCAGGTCGCCCCGGCGGGTCCCGACGCCGCCGGCGGTGCTCGGGGCCTCCTTCAACCGCCAGGCCCGGCAGATTCTCGACCTGTACCGGCAGATCGGGGGACATCCTTGAAGGCGCTCCTGGCCTGCCCCATCCGCCAGGGCCTTGCGCGGTTCCGGCTGGACGATCTCGCGGTCCGCCAGCTGACCGGGATATCCTGGACCACCCTCGGGAATCTGGTCGCCGCCGCCGCCAGCCTGGTGGGCGCCTTCCTGCTGGCCCGGATGTTCGGACCCAGCGGGTTCGGGGAATTCGGCCTGATCCAGGGCACGCTGGGGATCTTCAACCTCCTGGCGGGGCCGGCTCTGGGCGTCACCCTGACCAAGTCCGTGGCCGAGTTCCGCCACTCCGATCCGGTCCGGCTGGGCCGCATCATCCGCCTGGTCTTCTCGGTGACCTTCGGGTTTTCCCTGGCGAGCGCGGCGGTCCTGTTCCTGGGCGCCGGGCCCATCGCCTCGCGGCTGCTCAAGGCCCCGGGCCTGGCGGCGGGCCTCCAGGTGGCCTCCTTCGCCCTCCTGTTCACGGCGGTGAACGCGGTCCAGCTGGGGATTCTATGGGGCTTCGAGGCCTACCGGGCGGTGGCGCAGGTGAACATCGTCCGGGGCCTGGTCACCCTGCCATCCATGTGGATCGGAGGGCGTCTGTTCGGTCCTTCGGGCGCGATCGGGGGTGTGGCTGCGGGCTGGTGCCTGGCCTGCCTGCAGAGCCGGGTCCTGGCGAGGCGGCTGAAACTACGCCACGGTGTCCCCCTGAGGAATCCGGGGGCCTGGGCCGAGTCGAGGCTGATCCTGGCCTTCTCCGTTCCGGCCTGGCTCGGCCCCGTGATGGGGGGCATCGCGAACTGGAGCTGCAACATCCTCATCGCCCGCCAGGCGGGAGGCCTCGTCCAGGCAGGGATCCTCAATGCCGCCAACCAGATTTTTCTGGTCCTGATGTTCCTTCCCCAGGTCGCCAACCAGGCGGCGCTGCCGATCCTGTCGGAACGGACCGGGGCCCGGGATGCCGGCGGCGCGCGCCGGGTCCTGCGCCGGCTGGTGAAAGTGAACTTCCTGCTGACCGGCCCCTTGGCGGTGGCGGTGGCGGCGGCCAGCCCGCTCCTCATGGGCCGGTTCGGCCCCGGGTTTGCGTCCGGCTGGCCGGTTCTGGCCATTTCGGTGCTGAGCGTGCCGGTCTACGCCATCGCCGTCGCCGGAGTCAACCAGGTCATCGCCCGCGGCGAAATGTGGATCTACGCTGCCATCTATGCCATTTACATGATGGTCATGGTCGGGTCCTGCCTAGTGCTCAGGCAGCACGGAGCCATGGGGCTGTCCCTGTCCCGGCTGCTTGGTTTCATGGGGTTCGGCCTCGGGGCCCTGTGGCGGGTTCGGCGTCCTCGCCAGGGGCAAGCCCCTGCCGTTGCGCCCTGAGGCTGTCATGGCGACCCCCATGGCTTTCCTGTTGGCCAGCCTGTTCGGGGTGACCCTGTTCGGCCTGGGCTACGACCTGCTCCCGGCGAGCTGGCATTTTGGCTGGTTCACCGGGTTCTACCTGGCGCTCGGACTCCTGGCCGTCCACGGGTACCGGCGCGGCCGGTTCCTGGATGTCTTCGCCCCGCTCCTGCCAGGCCTGGTGTTGTTGTATCTGTATGCAGCCGCCAGCGCCCTGGCGATCGAGGTGACCGGCATCAGCAACAGCGGGGATGTGATCTCCCCCGGAGTCCTTCGCCCGTACTATCTTGCCTGCCTGCTGGGTGGCGCCGGACTGGGCCTGGGCTCGGTGCTTTCTCCCCATCCGGGATCGGACCCCTTCTCCCGGGCCCTGGGCCCTGAGGATGGCCGGTTCCTGCGGATCTTGTGGGTCCTGGCGCCCATCCTGGGGTGCCTGTGCCTGCCGTGGTTGCGGGAATCCTTCGACGTGCTCCATGTGAAGGGCTATGTACAGACCGCCGGGGAAGGCCGCCTGATCAAGCAGGCCATGGGCAGTTCGCAACCCCTCCAGGAGGTGTTCCTGACCCAGGTGCCGCGGGTGCTGATCCTGGCGCTGGCGGTCCTGGCGGTGGTGCGCACGCGTAACCTGGGCGCGCGCCTGCTGGGCGCCGGCGTGCTGTTCCTGCACGGGGCGACGCTCATCCTGGGGGGCCAGCGCGGCATCCTGGCCATGTTCGGCGCATTCCTCCTGGCGTTCTGGCATTACCGGATCCGCCCCATGACGTTTCCGGCCCTTGCCGGCGTGTTCGTGGCCGGCTTCCTCATGACCAGCACCCTCTCGTTCGTGCGCGTCACCAGTGATCCCGCGGAGATGGTCAGGCTGCTGGGCGAAGGTCTGCGAAGCGGGGACACGGGCTTTCTGGCCTTCCGGAGTTCCACGGAGTTTGCGGTTGGGCAGAACCTGATGCGGCTGATCGACGGCCTCGACCATGGCCAGGCGCGCTTCACCCATGGTGCGTCCATCCTCACGGAGGCGGAAACCTACATCCCAAGGATCCTCTACTCCGGCCGGCCCCTGCCCATGAGCGAGCGGTTCCTCGAGGTGTTCTATCCCGGCATCCGGGAAGAGGGCGGGGGGCTGGGTTTTTTCATCCTCATGGAAGGCTATTGGGCGTTCGGCCTTCCGGGGGTCTTCCTGTCGATGGTCTTCTTTGGCTGGGCCCTGGACCGCGTCTACCTTGCCTTCAGCCGCAATGGCATGACGGACTTCTCGGCGATGTGGTACGGCTATGTGCTTTACAGCTGCGTATTCATGTCGATCCGGACCGGGCTCCTGGGCACTTTCAAGGTGGCCTTGATGGTTTCCCTGCCGTTCCTGCTGGTCAAGGCCTGCTCCAGGCTGGCGGGCCGCCCAGCCATTCCCACCGATCCGCTTCCAGGGTCCAGCCGGTAGCCTGGGCATTGCTTTCGGCCTGGGCGGGGGTGCGCGCCCCGGCAATGGCGCAGGCGACGCCGGGGTGGTCGAGCACCCAGCGCAGGGCCACCTGGGCGGGGGTCCGCCCGATTTGATCCGCCACCGCCTGCAGGCGGCTCAGCACCGGAGCGGCCCGGTCGCGGGCCGCGCGGAAGGCCGGCGATCCGGCGCGCCGGTCGGTCACCGGGAACTGCGCGCAAGGGCCGTACTTTCCGGATAGTAGCCCCTGGGCCAGGGGGCCGTAGGCCAGGTAGGCGAGGCCATGCTGGCGGCAGGCTGGCAGCGCCTCGGCCTCGGCGCGCCGGTCCAGGAGGCTGAAGGAACCCTGGACCGCCGCCAGGGTTCCGGCCGCCGCGGCCCGCCGCAACTCCGCCCCGGAATAATTGGAGACCCCGAAATAGCGGATCTTGCCCTGCCGCTGGCAGTCCTGGAGGGCCGCGATGGTCTCCTCCACCGGCACCCGGGGGTCGGGCCAGTGGACCAGGTACAGCGGCAGGCAGTCCAGTTTCAGCCTTCGCAGGCTCCCTTCCAGCGCCGCCCGCAGGTGGGCCGGGCTGGCGTCACGGAAGGTGAGGGCGCGGGCCAGGCCGGCCCCGGCCTGCCAGCCGACGCCGAACTTGGTGATGATGACCGCCTCCCGGCGGCGGGATCCCAGGCACCGGGCCAGCCGGGTTTCCGCCTCGCCCAGGCCGTAGACATCGGCCACATCGAACCCGTTGATCCCCAGGTCCCAGGCTCTGCAGACGGCCTGTTCCACCTCCTGCGGCCGGAAGTCCCCCCAGTCGGTCCCGCCCAGCGGCTCGCAGCCCAGGATGAGGCGGGAGACCTCCAGTTCGGTGCCCGGCAGGCGCAGGTAGTCCATGGCTCACAGCCGGAACAGGACCCGACCCAGGGTCCGGAAGAGGATCTGGAAATCCAGGAGGAGGCTGCGCTCCTTGACGTACTTGACCCGGAGGGCGTTCTTCCGGGGCCGTACCTGCTCCTCGTAGACCCGGTCCGGCTCCTCCCGCCCCAGCACCTCGTCCAGGCGGGAAAAGGCCAGGGATGCCAGATCGGTGATGCCGGGCCGGACGGTGAGGATCAGCAGCTCCTCGCCGGCATATTCCCGGGTGTACAGCGGCACCTCGGGCCGGGGCCCGACCAGGCTCATGTCGCCCTTGAGGACGTTGATCAGCTGGGGGAGTTCGTCGATCTTATGGCGGCGGAGCCAGCGTCCCAGCGGGGTGACCCGGGGGTCGTCCAGGCCGCTGGAGGGACCGCCGAGGCTGTCCGCGTTCTCGACCATGGTCCGGAACTTGAACATCCGGAACGGGACCCCGCCCTTGCCGGACCGGACCGCCATATAGAAAACCGGGCCCGGAGAGGCGGCCTTCAGCAGGGCCGCCAGGAGCAGGAGGCCGGGACCCAGGAGGACCAGCCCGGCCAGGGCGAACAGGACATCCAGGAACCGCTTCATGGGCCGCCGCTCCCGGTCACAGCCGAAGCCGGAGGACTTCGAAGGCTTCTGCGAACGGCGCCTTGACCATCGTCCCGCGGACCCGGGCAAGGCTCAGGATGAATTCCTCGGAAAAATAGGACCGCCCCATTTCCAGCTGGGACCGGTAGCAGGACAGGGCCAGCCACTTCCGCGCGAGATGGCGCTCTTCCAGGCAGAAGAAGGCCTGGGCCGAGAAGGCGACATGGTTCCAGGGCAGCTCGTAGCCCAGGACCGAGAGATCCTTGAAGGCCCGCAGGCCCTCGGCGTGCATCACCTGGTGATCCTGGTGGAGGTCGTTGCAGGAGGGCAGGAAGACGGCGCTGGGTTGCACCTCCCGGCGCAGCCGGACCAGCTCCTCCAGCACCTCCTGCCGGTAGTAGCCGAGCTTGCGGACGGGGAATTCATAGACGTGCAGGTTTTCCCTGGGCACCCCCAGGAGCGGCAGGGCCTCCTGGAACTCGCGGCGCAGGGTGTCTTTGGGCACGCCTTCCGGCAGGGAATCCTCGGCCGTTGAAAAGGCCGCCACATGCACCCGGGAGTTCTCTTCGAGCAACCGCACGATCGTGCCTCCGCAGCCCAGCTCGGCGTCGTCCGTATGCGGGGCGAGGATCAGGACATCACGAAAGTCCATGCAGGGTCTCCCGGGAAGGCACAGCCTTATTGAGGTAGCGCGCGGCCAGCAGGGCTGGATCGTGGTTCGCGACCAGATAGGCCTTGGCCGCCTGGCCCATCCGAAGGCGATCCTCGGACGGCATGGCGGCCAGCGTCCGGAACGCCGCCGCCAGGGCGGAGGGGTCGCCGGCCGGCACGGAAAGGCCGCAGCCGGCCTCCCGGACCGGGTCGTTTCCATAGGCAAGGGCGTGGACGATGGGGCGCCCGGCCTGCATGTAGTCCATCATCCGGTTCGGGCTGAGGCCGAACCGGTAGAGGGGCTTGGCTTCCCAGCCGATATAGAGCGCGTCCGCGAGGCCCTGGAGGGCGCAGCAGACCCGCCGGGGGGTCCGCGGGAGGATCAGCACATTGGTGATTCCTTCGGCCTGGATCTGCGCCTCGTAGCTGGCCCGGTTCACCCCGTCGCCGACCAGGAGGAAACCGATCCCGTCCGGGGCCACCTCCCGGGCGGCCGCCAACAGGGTGTCCACGGTATCCCCGTTGCCCATCGAGCCCGTAAAGGCCACCAGCAGCCGGAAGCCCGCCTTGTGTGCCAGGATGCGCGCCAGCATGGCCGGAGGGATCTCCGAAGGAACCGGGGGGGGGACCAGGGGGGTCATGGCCAGCGGCAGGTAGGTGAATCGGTCCGGTGTGACGCCCCGGGGGGCCAGGTAGTCCATGGCGAAGGGCAGGGTGGAGACGAAATGGTCGGCGGTCCGGATGGAAAAGGCCTCCAGCCCCTGCAGGATCCTGGCCTTGAGGCTGTCGGCGGGGAGCGCGCCGAGTTCGATCAGGGTCATCGGCCATAGATCCCGGAATTCCCGTATGAACCAGGCGCCGGCCAGCCGGCTGATGGCCCATGCGGGGATGGAATCCAGAAGGTAGACCGAAGAAGCGATGACCAGGTCGGGCCGGGGCCGGAAAGCCCACCAGGGCACAAACAAGCAGGCCAGGGCGACGAAGGCCAGCATGTTCCAGGTCCGGCCCCACCCGTTGTCGCGGAAACCCGGGGTCCGCAGCAGCACGAACCGGACTCCCTCCACTTCATGCACGCCAAACAGGCCGTGGACCTTCGGCTGCTCATTGTAGATGTGGGAGTAGGAAGCGGACACCAGGGTGACGCGATGCCCCTGGCGCTGCCACTCGGTGGCGATGGCCGCGAACCGGGAACTGGCGCTGTAAGTGAAGGAGGTCTGGTAGTGGTTGAAGATCAGGATGTTCATGGGCCTGTTTCGGGGTATCGTAAGAAATAATTTATAATAATACTTTAATTACCCGTAATGTCAAGATTTCATGTCGATCCCTTTCATGTGGTTTTTAATGAATATATGAAGAAAAATTGTACTTGCGGCGATGGGTTCTGGAACCATCCTTAGCTAGATTAATATATACAATTTATTCAAGGAGGATCCAGAGCCCATGATCGTCGCCATCCACCAGCCCAACTTCCTCCCTTGGCTGGGGTACTTCGACAAGATGAACCGATCGGATCTGCTCATCCTGTTGGATACGGTTCCGTTCACCAAAGGCGGCTTCCAGAACCGGGTGCAGTTCCGGGGCCGCCAGGGCCCGCTGTGGTTGACCATCCCGGTCCTCACCGCCGGGCGCCTGGGGCAGCCGACCCGCGAGGTGGCCATCGACCCGGCTGGCAAATGGCGGACGGATCATCTCAAGACCCTGCAGGCCAATTACGCCAAGGCGCCCGGCTGGCGCACGCTGATGCCGCAGATCGCCCGGCTTTACGAGGATCCTGGGAGCCTCCTGGCACCTTTCGCGACCCGCGGGATCATGCTGCTCCGGGACCATCTTGGCATCCGCACCCCGGTCCTCGCCGCTTCCGGGCTGGACTGCCGGGGCTCGGGCTCCGAACTCCTGCTGAATCTGGTCCAGGCGGTGGGCGGCACCACCTACCTTTCGGGCCCCAGCGGACGGACCTATCTGGACGCCGGGCTGTTCGAGCGGGCCGGAATCGGGTTGGCCTTCCATGCCTTCACCCCCCAGGCCTGTCCGCCCGGCCTGCCGGGGCTGAGCACCCTGGATTTTCTGCTCATGGGTGGGCGCGCCATCGAGGAGGCGTGAACCCGCCCGGGGCGGTCTCCCAGATGGTGGCCCGGTAGTCCACGGCCGCCAACGGGCGCAGCCAAGGGCATCGGGCCAGGCATTCCAGGCACTGGGGATTGTTGTAGATGATCCGGCAGTAGCGGGGATTGGCTTCCAGGCTTTGCCGGAGGTTCTCCAGGACCGCCGCCAGGGTGCCTTCGCCGAACGGATTGAAAAGGAACAGGACGGTCACCTCGGACAGGTCGGTGGCGGTGGCGTCCCCGGTGCGGATCTCGATGGGGGTCCCGCTCCGGATCCTCTGCGCATTGGCCTGGGCGATCCGGGTGAGGCCGGGGAGGATATCGACCCCGATGGCCTTGCGCAGCCGGCGGTGGGCCGCGAGGTAGCAGACCACCCGGCCCTTGCCGCAGCCGAGATCCATGAAGGTGTCCTCCGGTTCCAGGGGGAGGCTCGCGAGCAGTTTTCGCAGGAAGTGATAGGAGGTGGGCTGGTAGTCGGCGCCGTCGGGGATCGCCATCCGGGCGAGGTCGTCCTTGTCGAGGCGATGCCAGCTCTGGGTCCGGATGCCGAGGCGGCGGTCACCCCAGGCGCCCCTGAGCGTCTGGATGAGGTTGACCAGGACCCCGGGCAGGGAGCGCCGCAGCGCCCGCTTGAGCCGGTCCCGGGCGTGGATGGCGGATCCCTGGCCCGGCTCCGGCGGCACTCAGACCCTCGCCGGCAGCGCGACCAGGTCCCGGACCTGGTCCACGAGCTGGGCTGCGGTGGGGTAGTAGACCCTTTCCAGAACGCCGGCGGTCGGCGCCGGCAGGTCCGGCAGGGTGAACCTGCGAATCGGAGCGTCCAGGGCGCCGAAGGCCTCTTCCGCGAGGGTCGCGGCGATCTCGGCGGCCACGCCGCAGGTCCTCCAGCCGGTGTCGGCGATGAGCAGGCGATGGGTCTTGCGCACCGAAGCCAGCAGGGTCTCCCGGTCCCAGGGCTTGAGCGAGACCAGATCGATGTGTTCGGCGCGGATGCCCGCGTCCGCTAGCTCCGGCAGGGCGGAGGCTACCAGCCGGTTCATGTGGGAGGTGGCGACCAGGGTCACGTCGGTGCCCTCCTGGCGCACCGCTGCCCGGCCGATGGGCGTCTCGTACATCTCTTCCGGGACCTCTCCCTCAAGGTCATAAAGCCAGTTGTCCTCGATGTAGATCACCGGATTGCCATCGCGGCTCGCGGCAATCAGGAGACCCTTGGCGTCCCGCGGGCTGGCGGGCATGACCACCTTCAGCCCGGGGATATGCATATAGTGGGATTGAAGGGCCTGGGAGTGCTGGGGGCCCTGCTCGCGGCCGCGGTTGACCAGGGCGCGGACGGTCAGGGGAACCCCGGCCCGCCCCCCGAACATGTAGGACCAGTTGGCCGCCTGGTTGACGATCGGGTCCATGGCCAGGATCATGAAATCCATGCGGGGGTGGATGACGATCGGCCGCATGCCGCAGAGGGCGGCTCCGACCGCGGCTCCGGTCGTGCCGTTCTCGGAGACGGGGGAATCGAGGACGCGGCTCCGGCCGAACTCCTTGTCCAGATCGGTCATGGTGTTTCCGACATACCAGGGGCTCCACAATCCCTGGCCGAACATGAAGACCCTGGGGTCGGACTGCAGCAGCTGGGCGGAGGCTTCCCGGATGGCCTTGGCGTAGGTGAGGGTGCGCATGATCGTAGGCCTCAGGCTTGGGTGAACAGGTGATCGTGCAGGGTTTCCGGGCCTGGGAAGGGGGCGGCCAGGGCGGCGGCGAGCGACGCCTGGACCCTGGCGTGGGCTTCCTCCACCAGGGCATCGAGCTCGGAATCCGTGGCGCCCTGAGCCAGGAGCTGGGCCCGGCAGCGGGCGATGGGATCCCTGGGCAGCCATTCCTGCAGCATGTCGTTCCGCTGGACGCCCACGTCCAGATCCCATGAGGGTCCCACATGGCCGCGCCAGCGGAAGGTCCGGCACTCCAGGAGCACCGGCCCGCAGCCCTGGCGGGCGCCCGCCACGGCGCGGGCCGCGGCTGCGTGCACGGCTTCGACATCATTGCCGTCCAGCTCCTCCCCGGGCATGCCATAGGCGCGGGCGCATTGTTGGATATTGTCCTCGGCCCGCCGCTCGAGAATATGCATGTGGCTGGCGTACAGGTTGTTCTCCACCACGAACAGCACCGGCAGCCGGTAGGCCGCGGCCAGGTTCATGGATTCATGGAACGAACCCTCCTCCGTGGCGCCGTCTCCGAAGAAGGCCACGGCCACCAAGGGAATGTCCCGCAGCTTATAGGAGAGCGCCGCCCCGACCGCCAGCGGAATGGTGGCCCCCACCAGCGGCACCGTTCCCAGGATTCCCACCTGGTCATCGAAGATGTGCATGGAGCCGCCCCGGCCCCCGGAGCAACCGGAGGTCCGGCCGAGGATTTCCGCCATGAGCCCGTCGAGATTCCCGCCCTTGGCGAGGAAGTGGCCATGGGAGCGGTGGCAGCCCCAGACCGTGTCCTGGGGCTCGAGGGCCGCGCAGACGCCAGCCGCGACGGCCTCCTGGCCGATGCAGAGGTGGACGGGCATGACCCAGGGGCCCGCTTCCATCTGTTCGGAGAGGGCTTCTTCGAATTTCCGGATCGTCTGCATCTCGGAGAACATCCGGCACAGCCATTGATTATCCGGGACGGATCGGGGCTCCATGGGGACTCCAGGGGAAGCGGTGAAAAACAATAAAATATACATTGTTTGAATCATCCATCCAGAAAATTTTCAAACCCGATTTTTCAATTATTTAAATATTCAATGACAATAAATTGGTGGTTGCGAGGGGCCAGGCAAGACTTGCATTAATAATTTTTTCATTTAATTTGAAAACGTTGTTCTCTCCCCGCGTTCCCGGATCCGCGCCGATGTTCGAGCTCCCGTCCAGCGTTCTCGTGGTTGTCGCCCACCCTGATGACGAGGTGCTGGGCTGTGGCGGCACCATGTTCAAGCTGGCCCGGGCGGGTGTCCCCGTCCGCAGCTGCATTCTTTGCGCGGATGCCGACGCCAGAGTCCACCGGCCCGTGCTCCCGCGGCTCCACCGGGACACGTCCGAGGCCCAGACGCTCCTGGGCGGGCTGGAACCGGTCGGGGGGATCTTCCCGAACATCCAGCTCAACACCGTGCCCCACCTGCACCTTGTCCAGTTCATCGAGGAGGCCATCGCGGCCAGCGCCTGCGACGTGGTTTTCACGCACCATCCTGGAGACCTGAACAATGATCACCTGGAGACCTCCCGGGCCTGCCAGGCCGCCGTCCGGATTTCCCAGCGACGGCCCGGGCTGACCCGTGTCAGGGCCTTTTTCTACATGGAAGTGCCCTCGGCCACGGACTGGGCCCTGTCCCCGGGCCCCCGCTTCCAGGCAGACACCTACATCGAGATCGGCAGCGAGGGGGTGGAAAGAAAGCTGGAGGCCCTGCGGGCCTACGTGGGCGTCATGCGCCCCTTTCCGCATCCACGGTGTGACGAGGTGATTCGCGGCCTCGCGGCCTGCCGGGGCGGAGAATCCGGCTTCCACTATGCCGAGGCCTTCGAGACCGCCCTGCGGCTCCATTCCTGGGGCGAAGGCGGCGGCTGATCCCCGAGGAGACAACCAGGAGATGACATGCGTTTCGGCTTCGTGACTTGCGTGCGGCTCGGACTATCGTGCATGGAGGAGATCCATGGCGCAGGCGGTCGCCTGGATTTCGCCCTGACCCTCCACGATGACCTGGCGCCCACAAAATCGGGGCGGGCCTGGCTCGACGCCTTCTGCGCCCGGGAGGGCGTACCGCTGGTGAAGGTCCGCCACGTGAACGATCCGGACGCCCTGGCGGCCCTGGCCCAGGCGGAACTGGACTGGCTCTTCATCATCGGCTGGTCCCAGATCGCCGGTCCCGAGGTGCTGGGCAGCGTCCGCCGGGGTGCGCTCGGCATGCATCCCACCCTGCTGCCCGAGGGCCGGGGCCAGGCGGCCATTCCATGGGCCATCCTGAAAGGGCTGCCCGAGACCGGGGTCTCCCTGTTCCAGCTCGACGCCGGCGTCGATACCGGCCCGATCCTGGCCCAGGTGCGGATCCCCCTGGCTCCCCGCGAGACTGCCGGAACCCTCTATGAAAAGGTCGACCAGGCCCATCGCCGGTTGATCCGGGAGGCCTGGCCGGGCCTGGCCTCGGGTCGGCTCCAGGGGGTGCCCCAGGACCCGGACCAGGGCAGCCGTTGGCCGAAACGCCGGCCCGAGGATGGCCGCCTGTCACTGGAATGGACCGTCGAGGAAGCCGACCGCCTGGTGAGGGCCGTCACCCGCCCGTACCCTGGCGCCTTCCTGGACCAAGGCGAGGCACGGCTGCGCATCTGGGATGGACGGCCGGGCGCCGAGGGCCGTGGCCTTGTGCTTTCCTTCCGCGATGGCTGCTACCTGGCCACGGATTATGAATGGGTCCCCCTGTCGACCGGTTGACGTGCGCGCTTCAAGGTCGCCCATGACCTGGAACGGCCGCCCGCACCCGTCCGGCCTATAATGGATCCCCATCCCGATCCAAACATGCCGGAGGCCCACGGTGACATCCCAGACCCAGCGCGTGGCCGTGATCCAGGCCGGATCCTTCCTGTTCGACACGCCCCGGACCCTGGCCAAGCTCGGTGATCTGGCGGCCGATGCCG
>Ga0316224_1000220_pt1 | contig 87561 bp, 87 predicted proteins | sample TBH18013metaG_FD_206254 | JGI IMG/M metagenome (GOLD analysis project Ga0316224, IMG submission 206254) | Freshwater microbial communities from Trout Bog Lake, Wisconsin, USA - TBH18013 | ecosystem: Environmental > Aquatic > Freshwater > Lake > Hypolimnion/Profundal zone | place: USA: Wisconsin...
ATTCCGCGCGTTCTTGTTGTTGACATGAGTAATCTCCATGCACCGGTGGCTTGCCGTTGCTTTGTTTATAGTGCGTTGCCCAAGCATCCAAGTCAAGCCGGTCGAACGCAACGCCACGCGCGCCGATCGGAATTTCCGTTAAAGAAGGCCTCACTGCAGTATCAAACACGTCACGGCACATACCCAGGTAGGCAGGTGCATCACGGTGACGGATGAAGCGAGGATTGATAGTTGGCATAGTTGGTTAATCAAACGTGCTTGTTTCGCCCCTGAAGATCGTTTAAATAATTGGTATTTTTTATTCAATTACGTTAATTTCATTATTATCTTACATCTGTATATGAATACGCGCAACAGAATAATATATTATATTTTGTGGTAAGCATCGCTATGATGTGCGCGACGCTGTAAATCAACCGTCAAATGATGATGCCTTGGAGATCGCTGAGCAGATTGAAATCTAGCTATTAGTAGGGAGTGCGACTGGCGTCACCGCCAGTCGCACTCTGGTTCGGGTAATTTACAGTAAGTGGTAAAATTCAGCTTGTAGTAGGATGGCAATAAGCTGGTTAAATGATTTTGCTGCTAGAACCCACAAAAACTTTTGTAAATTGTATTGCGTTACGCACTACAACTAACTGATAAACCCAATATGGATCAAGCAACGCATAACAAGATTGCCTCTTTCATTTGGGGCATTGCCGATGATGTCCTTCGTGACCTGTTCAAGCGGGGCTACTGGATGGATTGCTGAAGGGAGCTGCCTATCCATGAAGAAGAAAACCACACCTTCAACACAGATGCCTGTCATTGTCGATGAGACGAGTCTCCTCTCGGATTTGCGCAGCCTCATTCAGACCGCTCGCCAGCGAATCGCCACAGCTGCCAACTCCACCGCCACCCTGCTGTTCTGGAATGTAGGTCGCCGTCTGCTCAGGGAGAATCTTCAGGCGGGACGTGCCGCTTACGGAAAGCATATTCTTGCGACAGTGTCGCAAGAATTGACGACGGAGTTCGGCGCTGGGTTCAGCTATACCGCACTCACGCGGATGGCCCGGTTTGCTGAATGGATGAGCGTAGTCAAGGACGATTTTCATCTCGACCTGCTCTTCTTCCACCGCCACCTCCGCAGGTTGATTGCCGTCGAATTGAAACTGGAGTCTTTCCAGCCTGCGCATGTTGGACAGATGGAGCTGTATCTGCGCTGGCTGGACAAATACGAACGCGCTCCGGGCGAAGAAGCACCGATCGGACTCATCCTGTGCGCCTCCGCCGATGCCGAGCAGGTGGAGCTGCTTCAGCTCGAAGCCAAATCCATCCGCGTCAGCGAGTACCTCACGGAGTTGCCGCCGCTGCCGCTGCTCCGCGCCCGGCTGCACCAGGCCATCGAACACGCACGGGAACAAGCGGCCAGACGGCTTCCTGACTCAGGGGGGCAGCCATGAGCGACGACGCCATGCAAGCGATCTGCACCCTCGCGGACAGTATGCAGAATCTTCAGCGGCAGGCTGCGCAGCAATACAAGCCGGTGGTTGATGACATCTTGCGCACCCGCTCTCGCGATACCCAGTACATCGAGCACACGCTCGATAGCCTACTCGACTTCTGCGGTCACGAACCCGTGTTGCAACTATACAAGCAGCTCTGTCGCCACTACTGGGACATCGACCCTGCAGCCACCGCCGACTACATCAACGCTTACCGCGAATACTGGGATAGCGATGCAGAGGAAGGTCAGTCGTGATCACCGATACTTCGACTCCGTTCGGTACAGGCCTCAGAGGCTGCCGCTTCGTTGGTGTCGTAATAGCGTTCATGTTTTCTCCAAAACATAGTGAACCAACATTGGCTTACTGGGTGTTGCTCGAACAGCAGGCAATAAAAACCCCCGCCAGTCAGAAACTGGAGGGGTCGGTGAATCTAATGCGGTTGAACTTGGGGATCTAATATTCCACAAAGGGCTTGCTTGAACGCCGGGATCGTGTCCAATCCATGCCAGTTCCACTTGCCTGACCACTTGTTCAAGTTTCCAAACACGACTTGTCCTGGTGCCTTGGCAAGTGCAACATTGTCAAATCGGCAGGCCAGCCAGTCTTCGTACACGGTGATTTTCAGTGCGCCAGATGTGGTTTGGATAATGTAATCATCTGTGTCTACGGCAGTCGCCAGCGTTGACAGGTACTCGTGGGCTGCGGTTTTGAAAGCTGCCACTTGTTTTTTTGTTGGGGCTTTATATCTTGACATTGATTTTCTCCATAAAAAATTAACTACGTTGGTTTACCAAATCTGGTATTTCGAAAATGCTTACTGATCGCCACCCCATGAATGCAGATAGAAATTAATCCCCTCAGCCTGAATTCCCGCTGAAAATAATCGATCCCGTGCCGCATCGGCATCACCCGAGAAAAACAGACGATGGGCATCAGATACGGCAGCCTCGCTGGATCTGCGTGCCGCCTCCAGTCGAGACGCTCGCTGTTCAGGTGCGTGGTACGCGACATATCGCTCTTGTTCAGGACTCATTTTTGATACTCCTTAAAAATAACCAACATTGGTTCACTGGGTATTGGCTGAACAGCAGGCAATAAAAAACCCCACCGGTCATGGACTGGTGGGGTTAGTGAAACTACGAACAACTAAAATGGTTCGTCGTCGTTGATAACAGGAGGTGTTTCCTCCGATTGATCTGCATGGCCGTTTTCAACCTTTTCAGCGTCACGAGCAGCTGACATTTCGGCTCCAAGCGTCTTTGCCATTTCAGCAAAGAAATTGGTTTTGGCTGTACGGGTAGCAGTGCTAATGGCTTCCTTGGTTACACCTGGAATTGCAGCAAGCTGAGTTTCCAGAGCTTTAACAACTTCGTTAACCGCGTTCCAGGCACCTTCAGCGACCTTAACTTCTCCGGCAGCGGTTTTCACCGATGCGGCATAGTCAGTAAAGGACGGACCAGTAGGATCTTTCGGATTTGGCTTGTAGCTACCAAACACAGAAATTTCCACTTCCTCGTTCAAAGCAACGTTGGACAGCTTCTGCAACAGCTTGTGCGTACCAGCATTGCCTGCATCCAACTTGAGTGTGTAGGACTCGCCGTTGTCACGAACAGTGACAAAAACACGGCGGTAAGTAACACCGTCCTTTTCCGATTCGTTGTAAGCAATGCCACGCAGTACGCCACCAACCGATGCTACCGATTGAATGCCATTTTCCTTCAGGAAAGCCAAGGCTTTCGCGGAAGTAGATGTACCTTTATATCCTTGGTAACCATCTTTTTGCTGCGCACCGGAATATTCGCGCGCAGCCTTGATGGCAGCTCTACTTTCCTCAGTATCGACGAACAAGCCGCCGAGCAATGGAACGAATGCCAAGAAAAAGCCAGGTTTACCCGAATTGGAACGTGTATTTATACCCATGATTAAATCTCCTCAAAAAATGAAGAACCGACATTGGTTCATTGCATATTGGTGAAACACGTTCATATAAAAAAAGTGGGGGCACCTCTTTTTAAAGAAATTGGTTGCGTTCAGCCAATTGCATCGCGTAGCTCTTTGGTGGACTTGTAAATAGCCACCTTGCGCGCAGGAATTTTAATGGCCTCACCTGTTCTTGGATTGCGACCGGCGCGCGCTGCACGTTTGGTCACGCTAATCCTGCAAATACCAGGCAAAACAAATGCCCCGGTTTTGGCAAGTTGCTGCTGGATCAATTTCACAGTCGATGCAAGCATCTTGCCCGCGAGCGCCTTGCTGATGTTGTTTTCTGCTGCAATATGGCCAATGATTTCATCTTTATGCATTGCCTTGCTTCGTGTTTTGCTCATCTGAAAATACTCCTTGGTGGTTGAAATATTGCGATTTTTTATGTGTATCCGGTGATTTTGCCGATCTTGCCGTTTTTGTCAGTTGCGGTGACTTTGCAATGTGGGAATCCGCTACACCCCCAAAAAACTCCTTTGGATCCTGTACGTTGACGCATGAGCTTCTTGCATCTTGGGCAGGTTGGAACTGATGTTGCAGTTGCCTTGGCATGACCAGCACCCACTGCAACAGCACGCTCCTCAAATACAAAATCCACTTTTCCGGATAGATCGGCGGCCAATTTCAGGCCGGTCGAAAAGGGTTTGCCGGTTTTTCCGCTCTTGAAGCCGTGAGTGGTAGGAAGCGCACCTGATGACAGCAAGGTTTCACATTGCGCATCCGTGAGGCAAAGACCCGCAATGTCACGCCATAGCTTGAATCCGCATTGACAGGACAGCGTGCGGGCATCGGCAGTAACCACGCCTTTGCATTTAGGGCATTTGGCTTTGATGGCGGATTGCGCCGGCATGCCGGGAATTTCAAGCTTGACCAGCTCGCTTTGCAGTTGGTCGTACACCTTTTGAATTACGTCCCTGAACCGCGCCTTTCCTTGTGCGACCAGATCCAGGTCTTTTTCCACGTCGCGGGTAAAGTTCAAGTCCATAAACTTGAATTTGCTCACGAGCGAGTCCACGATCAGTTCGCCCGAGCAGGTTGGTTCAAGAAATTTCTTTGCTTTCACATAACCGCGAGTAACGATGTTGTCCATAATCGCGGCATACGTAGCCGGGCGGCCTATTCCCTCGCTTTCCAGTTTCCTCACCAGCGATGCTTGCGTGTATCGGCCAGGTGCTTTTGTTTTTTTGGCCAGTAGCTCGCCATGCGCCACATCCAATATCTGTTCAGGCTTAACTACAGGAATCGGATTGGGCGCTTCTTTTTCATCTCCTTCTTCGGTCTGATCGGTTGTGAGGAGTTTAAGCCAGCCGCTATAAATTAAAGCTCGCCCTTTGCCGTCAAATTCGACTGTCCTGCCCTGCACAGACTCGGTTGCTTCCAACCTGACTGTCCGCACTTTGTAGCGAGCATCAGCGAGCTGGCATGCGATAGCGCGCAGGCGAATCAGTTTGTATAGCGCGCGCTGATCGCTTGTTTCACCGGCTGCTTCAATATTCCAATGTGTTGGTGTTATGGCAGGGTGGCCGATCTGCGCTCCCTCAGGACATGGAAACTTGCGCGGTATTTCAACTATATCCAGGCCCAGCTTGGCCGCTTCCGCGTAAATGTCCTTTAGCGAATCGTCCGATACGTTTGGATTGTCGGTACGATGGTAAGTAATATGGCCTTGCTCATTCAGCTTCTGCGCCGCTTGCATCGCAGCTTTAGGATCAAGCCCCAGAGACACGCTTGCCGCTTGCAACATGAGAGAGGTATTGAATGGCGGTGGCGGACTGCGGCGTGCTTCGCGTTCGTCAAAAGTCTTGACGGTCACTTCCTTAACTTCGGTCACGGCAGTTGCGAATGCGCGATCCATGAAGTACGGGCTGTCTTCCGACACAAAATTTGGCCGGACCTGCCATTCAGCTGACCATTCTTTTTCTGCCTTACCAAAATAAAGCATGGCACCAAAATGGTTTGTTGGGCGAAACGCTTTGATTTCCCGTTCTCGATCCACTACTAAGCGCACGGCAGGGCTTTGCACGCGACCGGCTGACAACTTTTGCCCGGTTTGATTACTCAAAACAGGACTGACCAAATAGCCCACCAACCGATCCAGGACGCGCCTGGCTTCCTGTGCCGCCACCAGATTCATGTCAATAGTGCGTGGCGTTTTTAAGCCAGCATTAACTGCCGTAGCGGTGATTTCGCCGAATGTCACTCGTTTTGGATTCGAGAGTCCCAAGCATTCCTTTAGATGCCAGCTGATGCTCTCGCCTTCCCTGTCCGGGTCGGTTGCCAGATATACAGTATCCGCACTGTTGGCGATCTGTTTAAGTCGTGCGATGCGCTCTTCTGCTGATGGGTAGAATTTACCCGCTTGCCCAGGAATTGGCTGTGCCGGAATGAACTCATACTGCGGTGCGAAATTTGGTGGTTGAACGCCCATTCCATCAAGTGGACTTCGTGGAAGATCGCGTATGTGCCCTACGCTGGCTGCGATCTCCCAGCCATCACCCAGTATGGCGGTGAGCTTTTTGATCTTGCCTGGGGATTCGATGATCATGAGTTTCATGCCTACCCCACGGCGCTGAAAGCAGCGCTGCTCTTAGAAATACGTGGCTTGATCAGTGGGCAGCTATCTACAACATAGTATTTGTGGCCTCTTTGATTCAGAAGTCGCTCAAATGACGTTTCTAATGCAGAGCATTCGGCAAGCAAATCGCCTTCCCCAACTCGATCACCTGAGTAGTATCGATAACGTTTCGAAAATTCACTCTCGGAGTATTGCGTACTCATGCTCTGGCTCCCAGAACAGCAAGGAACGAAGGCAGAGTAATTGCGATGGCTGCGGCCTCGGCGAAAGTTGTTATGGCGTGTTTATCTTCACCTAAGCTGTGCCGGTGAGCGGTAATTTCGTACCATTCGGAATCGCGCGGCGCGATTTCGCGCTTCATGTAAAACTCACCATCTTTGTTGCTAGACACGATCGCGATGTCACCCTCGCCAACCACGGCATGCCAAACGGCATAATCGTCTCGGCGGGTTGTCAGATACCACTTGTAACCGCCATGCTCCCTTATTTCCCAGGCGAATGACTCGGCAGCTTCTGCAGCATCAAGCGGATATTCAAAATACATGGTCTTGCTTATCTTCGCTCTTGCAACTTCGGGTTGTGCTTTAACTTCCAGTTTGAAATTGCCACCTGTTCCCAGGCACTCGCTTATTTCCGCACCGCCAGCCAACACGGTGCTCTCTAACCGGCGAAGAGAATCAGTACCCCAGAACTTGGCTTTCCACTCTCTGTCGTGGATCTGCACTGCCTTGTTGTACCCGTCGCCGACAATTACGAGTCCTGATGTTGAAAAAGTTGTTTTGCTATTAACTTCGCTCATGCTGACCTCCTGTTAATCATGTCGTAATAATAATTATAGACATTTTATGGATACGCGCAACAGAATATTATTATAATACACGAGCAAACTTGCATAGCAACACGCGGAGGAAAGATGGCTTTTTGGTTATGGATCGTCGGCGCAGCACTCATCATCATCCTGAGCATCGAGCCGCTGCGCAAAACATTCTTTGGCAAACCAGGTGAGCTGATATACAAATGGGGATGGTGGTTTCTGAAGCAAATAATTGATGCGCATTTGTGCGTGTTCAAGAACCTGATCACGCCACGCAACCTTATCTATCCGACTCTGGAATCGGACGAAACCACCAAACGCGAGTGAACAATCATTGAAATTGTTGGATTAAACCGCTCAATTCCGAAATGGGTAATAGCTAACCGGTAATACAATATGGGTAAGCCCGCACTTGGCCAGCTACCATTTTTATCAACCCATGTTTCGCCAATTCTCAGTGAACCAATGTCGGTTCTCTATTTTTGGAGATAAACATGAACAATGAAATAGTCAGGAGCATGACGCCTTTGTCTCGGGCTGATGCTGCGGCATCAATTGCCAAGCTGAAAGGCTTTATTGGGCATTCACAACTCGCAGTTATCGGGGAAATCTGCTATTCGGAAGAACGCGGATATATGTACGTCAAGCTGGCAGAGTTGGCCGGGGTTGTCGAAAATATGCCAAAGACCTACGAAACCGATGGTCAGCATGACCCGGTCGTGTATCTGCATTATTTTATGGGCTGCATGGACTGGCACATTACCGAGCGCGACATGATGCCGGAACAACTACAAGCCTTTGGTAAAGCGAACCTTGGCTACGGTGGAGAATTAGGCTATATCTCAATCGACGAAATCACGAAGGCTGGTGCCGAGATAGATCTGCACTGGCAACCCAAGCCGTTGAGCCAATGCGCAGGTTAAGCAGGATAAATGGGGGATATGCATTTATCACATTTGAACCATTAAGGCTCGATATCAAACCAAACCCTCCTTCTCTTTGAGATCGAGGGTTTTTTCATGTTTTGCTTTGTCCGGTTCCTTGTAAGACCGTCTAGCCGCTACTGCCGTGGTCGAGGGATTACCTTCGAGTCCCATCGACGCAGTTACCCGGCCCTGGTCCGGCCTGCGGGAGGCTCTTCAGCATTCCCCTTGGCTATTGTCCCTATCTGCCTCGTTATGCATGTATACGACTGCATAAGTATGCGCTGCCTTAAAAAGACGAAGCTTAACCCACTGGTGTTTATGGCATTTATCTAAAAACAACGCTAAAACTGGCTCAAACCTTGTGTTTGCCGGTGTTGGGTAGGCGAAAAATTTCTTTCGTCATGCCAGCAACACTAAATACTAAAGCAAGCTAGTGCTTGCATGACATTGGGAGGTAAAACATGGAACACATACACTTGTATATTGAGTTGTTGATTGTGTTGGCTTTGATACTAAGGGGCTAACAATGCAAGCAACCCCTGCTGCTTAATGCGGGGGGCTCTCTCCCTTTTTTGCTACTAATGAAAAGGGTTAAGTCTTTAAGATATAAGTCGACATTGCCCCGATAGCGGCCTCTAGGTCCTGCTCACTTTCATAGATAATAATCAAATCCCAACATTTGCCTCCTCCTCTAGAAAGAGAGGCTGTCGCTGATAGTTTGCTGTTGCCTAGATCATTTACAGCAGCTGCTAATGCCTTCGCATTTTTCATGCTGTCGCGTTTATATACCTTTGTGCAACTCACTTGAGATACCTTTTCTCCAGACCCTTCAGAATTTCCCCTACTGTCGTTCCCTGCTCAATAGCCATAATCTTGAACCGATTGTGTAAATCCTGCCTGATTTTGAAGGTTACATGCTCAAACCGTGATATGGCCGTTTTGCCATGAACTGTTAACACGTCCGTTGAAATACATCAAATAAAAAGCAACTTCCGTTTTTCCCATCGGTTCTGGTAAGGTTTTGGAGTAAGAGATTAATCCGCTAAATAAACCAAATGCCAAGGAATTTAGCCGTTGAGCCATGGTAGAAAATCCTGCTTCGGTCGAATCTATCCATTTCCGCTCATTCCTTTCAAACACGCTGTGCTATGTGACATCTATCCCGCCAAAATGGCAGGGATAAGGAAGTTCACAGAAGTTCCGAACCTTTATGGATACTGCCAACGCAAGCGCACGATTTGATTATATACTGACGGCCTTATTTTATTGCCTACCCGCCCAGTGTAGAGGCAAGGACAGATGCGAGCCGTGGCGTCAGATTGATGCTATGTGAATAAACCGTTGGGAGCGCCAAGCTGGCTTCCTTATAAAAATATTTGGATTCAATCTATGTGTGCATCATCTTCTGATGGACAAGAACCCATCAGCCCACCCGCCAGCGCGTGGATTCGCTTTTTGCGTTCCTACGGCCCGACCCCCAACAATGCCAATCTTTTTGACGAATACGTGACCGGTGCGCTGGGCCGTGCCAAGGTTCAGCCCATAACGCTCACGAGCCCATTGTTAGACAAAATGAAGGAGCGTGTGGCTTCTGGTGCGCCGGGCTCGATTCTTATAGCGGGGACTGCCGGTGATGGGAAAACTTATCACTGCCGCAGCCTTTGGGTCTCGATGGGCGGGAACTCACGGGAATGGTCCGAGCCTACGCTGGTTAAGAAACTCAACCTGCCCGATGGGCGCTGCGCTGTTTTCGTGAAAGACCTGAGCGAGCTCAACGACGTCCAAAGCGACGAGGTTTTGGGGCTGCTGGAGCGTTCGGTCTTGGGTTCTGAGGATTCCGAGTTTTTGGTAGTGGCGGCCAATCACGGCCAGATCCTTGAGCGTTTGCGAGACATAGGTCTTCGACAGAACAGGGTCAATCCTCTTAGAAAGCCGGTGCAGGACGCCTTCCTGTTATCGGGTCAGGTGCCCGATAGACTTGCGATTTACGATCTCAGCAAGGCATCTCACCGGCAATCACTAGAAGAAGTCTTGTCGAGCGTAGCCGGGCACCCCGAGTGGGCGAACTGCATCAAATGCCCGCTTCAATCTGCGGGACGCGTATGCCCTATTTTCGAGAACCGAGAACGCCTGCTTGGTGCCAAGGATGGCAAACAATTTGCACGAAAGCTCGGTGACCTGGTTGAGGTTGCAAGACTCAATGGGTGGCATTTACCTGTGAGGGACCTGCTCGCTTTGGTAGCGAACATGATTCTGGGGCATCGTGACGCCAAAGAAGGATTGATGGCTTGCGCCGATGTCTCCAGATATCAGGATGAGGGAACTACGGAGAAAGGAAGCCTTTACGACAACGTCTTCGGAGCCAATCTTCCCAGGAGGAGAGCCCTTGACAGACCCGTGTTTAAGGCGCTGGCCTCATTCGGAATCGGCGAGGAAACCTCCAACGGTGTTGACGGCTTGTTGGTCTACGGGGCCGATGACGTGAAACTTGCTGATGCGTTCTCTCGACTGGTCGCATCAGATCCTATATACGGAGCAACCCCTTCCTTTCTGGCCGCCCAGCAACGTTATCTGGAAGGAGAGGAAGCCGCCCGCCTGGAGAATGGGGCCGCCGATTTTCTGGACCGATTGGAGGCTCAACGCCGCCGCCTGTTTTTTACTTTGCCCGAGACGGAGACCGACTATCCGTTCTGGGGAATGACGGCATTCCGATTCGCGGGTGATTATCTGGACTTGACCAGGGCATTGGCCGAACGTAAACCCGTGAACGAAACCGTTCGCGCTCGTATTGTGCGGGGGCTGAATCGCGTCATGACGGGACTACTGATCGAAAATGCCGACCGCATATTTGTTGCGAGCTCGGGCGGGTTCACCCAATCAAAAATCAGTGTTCTCTGCGACACGGAAGCACCCGCCAGACGAGTAGGCGGAATCGGGATGTCGATAAAACTCGATACTCAGACCGGGCGTCCATCGTTGGATGTGGCTTTGGCACAGGGCCAATCTGGCTCGGTCACATTCAACCTCTCCCCCGTCCGTTTCGAATTCTTATGTCGCGTAGACGAGGGCTATTTGCCTGGTAGCTTCTCCAACGAATGCCTAGAAGATATGCTGGCCTTCAAGGCCAAACTTCTGCGCAAAGCGGAGTTGCTCAGGGATAGCAGGCAGGATGAAGACGAGGAGGAACCTGGGGCGCAGGAGGGAACACTGACACTTAGCTTCATCGAAATCGAGCAGAACGGGCACGGCTTTTCGCGACCTGTCACCGTGAGGACCGGCTTATGAGGCATCAAATAGATGGTGTTGATTTTGCTGTTGATGAGCACATTTGGGGCCATCGTCTTTATGATGAGCAGCTCCCCCACATGGCCGTTTTGGAGTTTTTGGGTGTTTTGGGTTCGAACAAGGATACCCCGCTGATAGCTGCACCAGCCGACCGCGTTCGCTATCGCCCCCAAAGGCAGATAAGGTTGAGGGGTTTGCTGTTTAATAATCCCTACGTGGAGTCGGTGAGCGAAAAGGCCATTCCCGACGATGATAAATGGAAATCCTGGAAAGAACTTTTCGCAGAGGATGCGACGGGACTAGGCGACGACGATATGGAATACCTGCGGCAGGTATTCTTGAACTTCGATGATTTTGCCAAAGCTATAGAGCTACTCCGGTCCTCGGCTTTCGAGGCGCGCAGCAACAAGCGCTGGAGTTCGAAGTTCGTTTTTCCGTTCGGACCCGATGCCCTATACGAAGATCTGCGAGTCGAATCTAGCGGGGCGTCGAACGACCGCAGATTTTTCGCACGCACCGGAGAGTTGCTGTATCTGATGTTGAGCAGGGCCACGCGGGGACCGGAGTTGGGGCAGAAACTTATCGAGCGACTATACGACTCGAAGGCTCCGATGAACCGGCTCGTTAAAGCGCTCCAGGGCGAACCGCAGTTTGCCAACGAGCCACGGGATGTAGGCTACCTGCCATACGCATCGAATCCCCGTTTCGACAGGCTATGCGAAGACTGGCTGGCGATTCTATCTCGGGATATGCCGATCTACGACGCATTGGAGCATCTGATAGCCAGTGCGGGGCTGAACCTCCTGCTTTATTTTCTTGAGTGCGGCAAGAAACAGTCGGGAGATGCCGAGCCCGTCGAAATCGTCTGCGAGATAGTCTCCCGCGAACGCACCAAAGTCAGAGCACTTTCCGGCGACTCCTACCAAGCCAACCAGGCTCTGTCGCTCCGGGCCGTCCGTTCCGCCGTCGAACAGATCAAGCTTACCGATGTTTGGGCAACCGCCGTGGGTTCGGACGACCCCGAAGGTGAATGCGTCAAGCTGATGAGGGAAAGTTTCCAATGGCCGCCAGTTGATGGCGAATACGAGCGCCGCTCGGGCGACGATCTGGTGCGAGAACTAGCCGAACGGGCAGAATCCAGACACGAGCAACATATCGGAAAAATACATGCGGCATGGTCTCGCGCAATAGGGCTCAGCTCGCGCCGTTTGGCCCGGCGCACCAGGTATGCGCCCAACGACAGGCTATTGAAGACGCTGGTTGTAACCATAGTCGATGACCGCATGCAGTTCGATGAGTTCTTGCAGGAGGTTCGCCGACGTTACGGTCTTGTTATCGGAGACATGGAAGGTGCACATCTGGTCAGAGAAAAACAGGTGGATCAAGAAGCGCTGAGCGAGAACCGGGGAAATCTGGAAACTCGCCTGGTCGGGTTGGGCCTGGTCAGGCGGCTTTCCGATTCATGTTCCTTTGTGGAAAATCCTTTCGGCTCCAAGGGAGATGACTGATGCTCACGGATAGAATCATTGGGCGCGTCGGTGCCGATATTTTGCAGCGCAGGCTGGGCGATGCGAGGCAGAGCGATGGCACGATGCCGGATTCGGCGGCGCTGTTCCGGCTCGACAAGCTGGCCCCTGGGCAAATAGCATCGATCGTGCGGGAGATATTAGCGAATCCGGCCCTCAGTTCGCGGGTGGATCTGCGCATTCCCGCCTCTTTAGTGGATGGGCAAGGACTCCCCGAGGAAGCGCTGACGGCACAGAATGCTGGTGCGGTTCGCAATGCCGGAACCACCAAAGAGGCACTGCTTACGGCCAACGGGAACGAGCACAATCTTGCGGACACCTTGGGCCATGTAACCGCTCTCGGGGCAAAAGAGTTCAGGGCGAACGAGGACGTATGGGTGGATGCGACCTGTCATGTGGCGGGCATCGCACCTACTCCGGACGACCGTGCCGTATTCCGTGCGGCACTGAAAGGGCTGATGGGAGCTTCGGAGTTGGCCTTGGGCCAACTCGGAGATTACTGCGCGCTGGTGAGCGAGGCCACATCCGCCCACGGGCTTCCCATCCGCGACGCGATAGGCTGGGCCTTGCCCCGTGCGGGACTGCCGAGGGACACATCTTTATTCTCCAATGCTAAAACTTACGGGCCATCGGTTGGCCCGTGGCGCAAGGCGTTCGAAAAGTTATTCGTTAACCGGGCTCCGCTGTTGGCGCGGTTGCGGTCCAACGGCCAGCCCCTGGACCCCGAGGAAATGCGCCAGAGATTGGAAGAGAATGCGACCTCCATCCAGGATAGCGTGCGGGTGTCGCTCGAAGCGTTCATCAACGCGCTTCCCGGAGACGAACAGACCGCCGCTGAGATCGCGGTGCTGGAATGGGAGATGGACGGTGTTCACTTCATCTTCGATAAGCCGAGGGAACGCCAGCAGGGTTTGGCGGATTCCACCATTCATTTTTTCGACCACGATTACGAAGATACGGATGTTCTTGAAGAACGTTGGCGCAAGCATCTTGAGGATCTGAGGGCTAGGGAGAAGAGGTCGGATTGGAACGAAGACGACGAGACCTTCTTCGAGCTCCACCGTCGTTTCATCGAACAGAATACAAAGCTACATGCCAGATGGGAAAAGGTCATCTTCGGCAAGCCCATCGAGTGCCACGATTTCTTCGATGGGTTTGCCGGTGTGGCCCACAGGCTCGTGGTCGGAGCGGGGGAGGCGCAAGGAGAACGATTCTTGCGCTTCACCGTTTCGAAGGGGCGCAAGGAATGGCGCGAGCGATTCAATCACGATGTCGGAGCTTATTTCTCTGCGATGTATCGCGGGCTCAAGGAGCTGATGGGTTCCAAAGTTGATTGGCGCGTCGAACGGATGGGGGCCGCGAATCTGCCCGACCCGTTGTTCGATTTTCCAGCTTTCTTTGAGAAGGAGAAGGAGATCAAGGGCAACAAGCTGAAATTAGTTTCATCGCTTGCCAAGAACTCCATCCAGATCAAGTTCGAAGTGGCTCTTGTCGAACGCATAGGCCAACAGGAATCTGTTCTGGAGAAAACGCAGTTGCTGTGGGTCTACCGTCCCGAGTCGATCGGTCTCTCGCTGGTCGACGACATGATGAGGCTCAAGGACAAAGGATCGGTCGGTTGCACCGAGGTCCCGAGGCGGCTTGTGAGCAAAAAAGGTGGAGTGCAAAGCGTTTCGCTGCTCGACACTGGAACGTTGGAGGCCACCTATTCGCGGGATGCGGGATCTCTTGTGCCACCGCCCAACCGGTTGCGCAGTTTTCGTGCCGAGATCAAGCGCAGAATCGACGAGCTGGCTGCGGATGGGCGGCTTTCCGATGAACAGCGCGACGAGTTGCGCACCGCTTGGGATGGGTTCGAAACGGACTACATCCAGGCTCTAACCGATTTTATCGGAGCCGGTCTTCACGGCGAGGCGGTATTGCGGCAGGCGGAGTCGTTCGGGGCGTTGCTGCGTGCTTTGGCGATTCATGCGAGGGGCGACGTGTGCCGCTCCAAGTTGGTCGCCGAGATTCTGTCCGTGGGCACGGTGCGCGTTTCCGGAGAACAGCCCTGTATGATTATTCCGCCCTGGCATCCCGAGAGGATGAAGGCTCTGGCCGTGAAGACGCGGCGGGTCGCGGGGCTCGTGACGCATGTATTGAGCGGCGACAACGTTCTGTTCGGCGACCGTGGGATCTTCTTCCGCGAGTTTTCGGAAGAGCTCGCGCATCCATTTTATCCGGAGATCGCCGTGGTTCAACGCGGTGGTACCCCGATCCTTGTGTCCGAAACCAGCACCGTAAACGGCTACAGCCTTCTCGAACGTCCGGTGCGTGGAAATGAGGACCTGTTGACTGATGTAGACCCTTCGGCGGCGGCGAAACAGGTGCGGGAGCTTATAGAGCGTTACGTCGGCTTGCAGCCCCACGAAGCGTCCAATCTCAGTGTTCTGCTCTACAACGCGGATGCCGCAGAACTGCCTCTTGCCGTCGTGCGCGAGCTCTCCAGCATGCAATCGGAAATGGATTTTCAATGCAACGTTTCGGTCCGCCATCGCGACCTGTCGAAGCTCAGGCGGGTCTATGCGGAACTCGTGACGAAGGCCGGTGACGACCCCGATCTGCCTATAGTCAGCGAAACATCCGCGAACTTCATGTCCAAGCTGCGCATTTCGGTAGCACCACCTTCGTCAACACCAGCGAAGGCCAACGATGGTTTCAGGGCGTTCGATGTCGCTTTTCTTCACGACGTCGTATCGAGAACGGCAACGGTGGATTGGATACCCGTGGATTGGACGAATGACCGTCCGAGCTTGGAACACGCACCGTCCCGATGGTCCTACCGGAGCGTTTCGGGTGAGAACGAACTCAAGTCCACAACGTTCTTGACCTGTCCGAGGCAAACAGCATCGGGCTGGGCGTATGTCGGAGCGGTCGCATCCGTTGTCCGTCAAACGGATACATCCGCAGGAACAAGTTTTTTACCATCCCGTCGCATCTCTTTGCAAAACGAACTGTTGAAGGGAACTCTCGACGACGCTCACGACTTGGCCGAATGGGTGGCAACCTACGACGAGCTGCTCGATAAACGGCAGCTTCAAGCCAATGGGGTTACGGTGGTCAGATATCGTAGAGCTTCCACCAACGGACGGAACATGATTGTCAGCTCGACTTCCGAGCTCAGGCTGTTGGGCGTGTTGGCCCGCCGAAGACTCGGCGAATTGGGGCTTCCGTTCGATGCCGATGAGATGGCGAAATTAGCCGACCGGGTCAAGAAAGACGCCCTATCCATTTCTGGCGATATCGTATTGCGGGCCGCCAAGCGTGGGGTTTCTGCAGGAGAAATGATAGGTCTCGTGATGAGCCGCTATCTGCTAGAACGCGAGTTCAAGGTTATTTCTGGCTCAGGATTAAGGCCGACATTCAGTGTGTTTTTCTTGCTTGACGATTACGCCGACTGGCTCGCCCAAAAGGAAAACCGCATCGCCGATATCTTAGGTCTGTGCGTCGAGGAAACCGAAGACGGTCCTCTTTTACATGTGGCCGTTGTCGAGTCTAAATATGTGTCTGGCAGCGGCGCTGCCGAAGCCCGCCGCTCGTCGAAAGCCCAACTCATGGCTACGCTTTCGACGTTCCGGGCGGCACTCTTCGGTGATCCTGGGCGCTTGGACCGCGATGTGTGGTTGTCCAGGTTGGCCGATCTGCTCATCGACGCGGAGATTCCACCTGGATGTTCTGGACTGCTGGAAAGAGTCAGGGCCAAACTACGCGATGGCGAGGCCAAAATCTCGCTACGGGGTTATTCGCATATTTTCGTCCATTCCGCCGATCCGGCGACGGGGCACTCTGGTTCGGAGCAGGTTATGATCGATGAGACCGACGGGATACAGGCATGGCAGGAGGTATTTGACCGACCCGAGTTGCGCAGCCTTGTCGAATCCTATTCGCGAAAAGAAGACCCATCGTCTATCAGAAGCCTACTTGGAACTGGTCAGCCGTGGATTTCTACGTCACCACGCCTTCCGGCACCCAGGGTTGCATGGATTTCCATGATCGAACTCTTGACTCCAAACGTAGGGGCAGTAGCCGAGCCCATCCCCGTTGCCTCATCTACTCCGGCAACTCAAGTGCCGGAACCTGCTCCCGAGCAGCCAGTTTCGACCATCCAACCTTCCGCCCCTGTCGAGCAGAGCCCTTTTGGGGCGGGCCTGGCCGAACTTATCGCAGCCAAGGCTGCCGTGCTCACGGCTGGAGTTGATGAACGTGAGGCGTGGGCGGAAGAAACGACTCGCAAGCTCAAATCCGCGCTAAACGGATACGGTCTTCAAGCGGCAGTTTTGGGGACCAGGCTTACGCCTAACGGATGTTTGGTCAGGCTTGCTGGTTCGGATCGGTTGCGCGTTGAAGATATCGAAGCGAAACGGATGCAGTTATTGACGACTCACGCCATCAACCTGGTAACCGTGCAGCCTAAGCCAGGCGAGATTGTCGTTACGATTGCGGGCTCGAAGAGGCAGTCGGTTTCGCTGTGGGACTTGTGGGCGCGCAGATCCTTGAACAGGAATGCGGCGGGCATCAACACATCCTTCGTCCTCGGATTGCAAGAAATAAATGGTGCGTTGCTGTATCTGAATCTGGGAGGCGAGTTCGGCGGACTGGCCTCACATGAGCCGCATTCGTTGGTAGCCGGAGCAACGGGAAGCGGCAAGTCGGTGCTGATCCAGGCAATGCTGCTGGATATCGCAGCCACCAATCCGAAAAACCTCGCTCACATCGTCCTGATCGACCCGAAGATGGGGGTAGATTACTCGGCACTAGAAGACCTTCCGCACATGCGCGAACCTATCGTGACAACCAGAGAGCGGTCAACAGAAGTTCTTTCGGCACTCGTAGAAGAGATGGAGGGGCGCTACCGGCTATTTGCTTCGGCGCGTGCGCGGGACCTTGCTACCTACAACGCAAAATCGGCACCATCAGACAGATTGCCGATGGTGTTTTTGGTTCATGACGAGTTCGCTGACTGGATGCTCGACGACGATTACAAGGGGGCCGTAAGTGCTGCCGTCCAGCGCTTGGGTGTCAAGGCCAGAGCCGCAGGCATACACCTGATCTTCGCCGCCCAACGCCCCGACAAGGATGTCATGCCCATGCAGCTTCGCGAGAACCTGGGCAATCGCCTGATCCTTAAAGTTGCCAGCGAGGCGACCTCGAAGATAGCACTCGATAGGCCCGGAGCCGAACTGTTGCTGGGCAAGGGACATCTGGCGGCCAAGTTGAACGGAGAGCAGGGATTGGTTTTTGCGCAAGCGCCATACTTATCCGATGAAGATATCGGCTTGGCGGTAAAGGCAATACAAGCCGACAATGCTGTTTGAGAGATGTATCGCAATCCTTATTCAGCCGATGGCTGAATAATTGGCTCTTAAACGTCCGCCTCTGGGGGCATTGAAGATTCTTGGTCGAACACCGACAAAATAATGCCCGACTTGGGAAGGATTTTATTATTTATTAGCACGGTATCGATGTTGATTTTGAATCGATTGACCAAACCGATAACCTTCCCGTTCTGAGCTTCGATATCCTTGTAACCTTGGCTTCTCGCACCAGGCAAGAAAACTCCTTTTTCCAATGCTTGTAAAAGATCGTCAGAGTTGCGCAAATGCTTGATGATATCGTGTGCGCCCGAATGAACAGCTCCCAGATCGACCGATCCTATTGCCTGGCAAATAGCCTCGCAAGCATCTTCGGCTAGTATGAGGCGCTCCTGTGGTTTTCCGTCATCATCGGGCCGTCCGATGAAGCAAACGCCTCCATCGTTAAGTGCTGGTATATCGAGTCTGAATGGTTTTTTCGAAGCGTCTGGAAGATACGCTTCGACACTCATGTGGAATGTTGCTGGCATCTGGGCCGTGATCCCGATTCTGCCGAGGCTCGAAAGTAGTTTCTGTTGAAGTTCCAAAGCGTGGGATTCGCGCAGTCGAGCAATGATCTCGAACGGTGGTTGCTCGACGGACAACAAGCTATCGATTTCAGCATGCGACAAAGTCTCGATGTGCTTGACGTTCCATCTGATCCAATAACGCTCACCGTTGACTATTTCCATAACTGGCGTTCTTGCTGAGTCATCCTTGTATTTCCAGTCAGAAGGAGTGAATGGCTGTAATGTTCCCACCAACAGTAATACCCGCTTGGCTTCTTTTCGTTGCAGATCGCATGCGGGGCTGAGAACCGCGAGGATATCTTTGTCGCCAAAGTCTTCCAGAAGTGCTTTTTGTGGCGCTTCATCGCCAGCATTACCTGATGGCACGGATCTGCGCCGTAGAATATCGCCGAAGGCTATACGGCTGCCTATTGCTCCTGGTAGCATCAGGCGCATCCGATTCTGGAAAAGTGATCTTTGCACCAGATCCTGCAGGTCTTTCGAGCCTGGTACGTGGGGTGGCGGGTAAGCTTCGCTTGTCAGACTGTTAAGCGAGATTGCCGCCGTGATGATCGAGTCCTCACGTTCGATTTCATGTTGAAGAACCTTGTCGAAAACGTCGACCAGATAAGTTCCGGTGGGTTCACCTTCTACGCTGAGAAGAAGTTGATGTATCTGCGCCAAATCGGAGAGGCTGAGTTTACGTATGAGGCGTGCGGTTCTGTTTTTCGCATTGTCCAGGCCCGTTTGCCAAGCATGAACGAACGATGCTAGTTTTAACGAATCGCCGTAATGGGTTGCGAGGCGAGTAAGCAGGCGGCGCAGTATTGTCTGGTCGGCGATGTCCGCTTTTTCAAGGATACGGAAATTGGATTCGAATAAGCCCGCGCTATCTCTGAACTCCTCGCGCTTACCTGGTAATCGCGTGCTGTTGGACATGAGCACCACAAGAGGGGGCGTGGCTTTTCGTTTGGAAATAACCTCGGCCAAGCCGTCAATGGACACTTTGATATCCTCCGATGCCTGCGAGGAGCTCAGGTATAGGTCGATAAAAATAATATCGGCTGAGGAGGCCTTCTCTTTGAACGAGCGTCCCGAGGTGTCGCACTCCAACCCAAGGTCTTTAAGTTGCCTGTCCAAGTTCTCCAGCTTTACCATATCGGTTGCTTTGTCGGTGTCATAACGGCTGAACAATGGATCGAACACTTCCTTGCTGATCGTGCCACGGCTCCTCCATAAAAGACCGACAAAATCATCCATATCGCGAAGGTTGTCGGCGCGAGTGCTTTCGTAGGCCGGAAAGATATTCCGAAGCGTGGATTTATCTTTTTCCGACATGTCGTCGAATACTTGCGTCCACTCATCCAATTCGATTGACAAGTCGGAAGCTAGAGGCACAGCATCATATGCATCGTCGATTATCAATGCCTTGCATACTTTGGCTGATTTGAGTATTTCTTGCAGGCCGGTCATCGTGTAGGAATACTTTCAGAAAGCTCTAGTGTGAAGCGATGTAGACGCCCGGTCTCGGGAGATACATGCTCATCCAGATCGAGGGTTCCGCCGTTATATTCCGCGCATTCTCGTGCGATGAACAAGCCGAGGCCACGGCGCTTGGACTTTTCTTTTAGCGAAAAGAATGAGCGAAAAACTCGCTCTTTGTTCTCGATTGCGATGCCGGGGCCGTTGTCCTCGTAAATAATAGTGGGAGGGGTGTTAAGCACGGCCAAACTAATAGTTGGGGTGAAGCTGCGCTCCCGGACTGAACGCATTTCAAGCCAGTATTTCGAATTGGATATCAGATTTTCTACAATCTGAACAACCATACCCTTGACTGCCCGGATACGAACCGGCCCATCGGGCATGTCGAGTTTCACCTTTATTTTATGACGGGAGAATTGCGCTTCATGAGCCTCAAGCGTATCTCGAATGAGTTCTTTAAGATCGAACGTCTCTACCCGCTGACGACCTGACACGCTCAATGGATCCAGCACTCGAACACGCTTTCCTAAGCTCTTCATTTGAGCCCGCAGAGATTCAAGTTTGGCACGAACCTCTTCGGGAACGTTTTTTCCACGAAGAGCCTCCAGATTCTCGATTGCATTTTCGGATGCTCTGGCTAACTCGTGTGCGACGACTTCAATCATCAATCCAACTCCGGCCATCTCTATCATTTGCCGACTTTCCTGCTCGACCTCCTCTATTCGCTGGCGAGCGCGCTCGGCGAATTCGGAGAACTCGAAAAGCGTTTGTTGCAATTCCTCAACCGCCTCCGTTCCCTCTTCGCGTGCGATTTTTTTTAGTCGGCCAAGAGCCGATTTGGCGCGAGCATTAAGGCGGTCAACTTCCGATTTTGCTTCACTGAGATCTACCTTTTGCCCCTTGTATTGCTTTTCAACATGCTTCATGAATCTGAAAAGCTGCTCTTGAATCACGTATTGCATGAGACCCAATAGGATTTGTTGCTCCGGGGTTTCCCTCAATCCTTCACGATTCGTCTGATCCAGCAAGGCGGGATTCGATACTCGTGATATTTCGACACGGCCTATGAATTGCGTCTTGTTCAGGGTATAGCCGGAGCGACGTAGCGCTTTTCGATCGAGGGCAAGCCAGTCATCTGCATCCTCCCCATAAGGGAATACGCGAAATCCGTCACGGAATAGCAATATCCCAGACCAACGCTCCTGGAGCAATCTGACGGCCTTCAGCTCCCCGATGCCATCGATGGCGCGCAATATGCGACGGTTATACCAATGGGCTTCAAAATTGAATGGACCAATATTGATTAGCGCGCTATCGGGCAGTTCTTGGCTTGTGCCGATCAGTGCGGATTGAAGATCGTGCAACGGAATGGTGACATACTCAACTTCCTTCGGGTGGTCGAATCCAAGATTTCTCGCCTCAAGAGTGCAACGCAATTGAGGCAGTCCATCCTGGATTTCATAGGATCCCTTAACCAGAGCATGCGCGTTGGCGATTAATCCTTGATCCATCCAAGGGATGCTTATCCTTTCATCATTCCAGAACAAGGCAACTCGTGGACGATGCTTTGGGTCAATGAATGGATCGGTCAACCGAGCGAAATCGTATTCGGCCATACGTTTGGCTCTTTCTTCGGTCCAGTCTTCGGAAAGCGAGCCTATTATTATTCTTGTCCCCGACCAGTTGGTATCAGGTTTCGGGCCACCCGCTTTGGGTTCGATAACGATATCGCTGAGCATCGCATCAATCTTGTCAAATGCCGCCCAATCAATATCGAGCGTATTGAGGGTTTTGTCATTCGCACGCGCAGTCTCAACCCTCAATGTTTCCCCAAGTCTCATGGCCGAAAGACGCCCGATTCCTTTTTCTCCTAAAAATGGCGATTTGGTGGCCCCGCGAGCAAGAGCATTCTCTACTTCTCTCTTCCTGGATGCCGTGCCTATTACCAGGAAGTTATCGGTAAGCTCAGAGATTGACATCCCCGAGCCAGTGTCGGAAACATCAATATTGCTGAGGTTATGAATCTGGTCGAGAGCCTTGATGAAATCTGTCGCTGATGTTGGCTCATCAAGCAACGCATAAGCTCGTTCCAGAAGCCCACCACCTGCATCAACATTGAGTTGCTCGCGAGTTTCGCTTCGTAGGGAAGCAAAATCGGCTTTGGGCATTTGCGCACGGGAACGCAATGCAAGGTAAGCATTGCGGCGCAGCAAGATGCTGAACCTGACCTCGACTCCATTGGTTGTTCCAGCATCGAATCCGTTCTTGATCAGTTCGTAGAAGGCTATGATATCCGAGCTTATCAGCTCTGAGCCAAGCTCAAGAACAGTGCGAGCCGTGATTTTGAACATTGCTCATCGCTCCTTGTAGATACAGTGACGGCTTTTATGCTTATTGTAACTGGACTATGGGAATTCCATGGCATTTGGCTACTTGTTATTTATGGCAGATCAAACATCCTCCACCGCCTTCTTCTTCGAGGTAGAGGTCATCTATATCGAGTGGGCTAACGACTTGTGGCCGTAATGGATTGACTCTGATGCGAGCATACTCACGTTGCTTCCTGATTTCGAAATCGGCATGGATCGCGGCGATACGTTCGGGTTGTTCCAGTTCGGTCAGTGACTCGCCTTGTGTCCAGGTAAAAGGCGAGCCGCTGGCTAGTGCCGTCTTTTCGTAGGCCTTCGCTTTCTCAAACTCATCAGGGTGTCTCTCACGAAGCCGGACCCACTCTATCTTCTGTTGGAAGAAGCAGAAAGTGCAGCCGCTGCGGGAACGCCACTCGTAATATTTTGGCATCCCGACACCCGAGGCATCCAGCAGATCGTAGACTCCTGGCTTATCTATTCCGTGTTCGCGGAAGGGAAGTATTACTTCGAGGTTCTCGTGTTGCGATACGAGTCCCTCGCGATGGTCTTCGTCGGCACGGATGGCAACATAGCTGTAGACTTTGTCGCCTTTCACCAGCCATGGGCGAATCCAGTTTTTGAAGGGGAGTAGTTTGAGTTGTCGCGTGCACCAACGAGTTTTGGGGCTGGGCAGAAAATTACCATACTCTCGGAGCCAAAAATCGAAATCGCGCTGAGAGTTCAGCCGGTCGATCTTCTTCCCCAGAAACCCCTCCAGCTTGGCTAGAAAATCGTAGACTTCAGGTAGCTCTTTTCCAGTATCGGTGAAGAAATATCGAATATTCAGATGCGGATATTTCTGGCGCATGAAAATCGCCAGAGCGGCACTATCTTTTCCACCCGACAAACCTAAAACATGATGTTCACTCATGACCGGAAGTTCCTTGTCCTGGGTTCAGATTTTCGAAAATATTCGCCCCGACTTCGGCGATCGCGGCAAGAAATATTTCTCGTTTGATGTTGCCGGTGGCAAGTTTTGCCAGCAACTCACTGGCTAAGGTCTGGATGGCTAGGTTGTCGCTTTCGGAAACATCGAAGGTTCCCGTCACAGTTCTTTTCGAGCCGAATACCACGCCGATAGCACGTCTTGTAGCTGGTCGTCCGCGCACCTGAGCCAACGATTCCAACCGCCTGAACTCCATTGCCCAGGATAGCAGTTGAACTTCACCAGCATCGATCTCGTGGTCGGTCCAGTCCCGGCTGGGCTTGCCCAACGCGAGCATCAGTAAGCCTTCGATATCTTCCATCGTTCCGGTGTAATCGGTGAGTCGCATAGCAAACGCATCGAGCTTGAAATCTGCCCCAACTCCGGCCACCGTTTTGCCCCTGACGTTCATCTGGCTCAGTTCCCCCTGATGGTCGAGCGCACCGAATAGTCGCTTCTCGACCGCCCGCAAACGGGATTCGAACGCTTCCGTCAGTTCGCCTGTAATGGCCGCAATTTTGTTCGCCAGCTCGACAGGCTCAAGGGTATCGAGGACCAATGGCAAGTCCGCGAAGAGCACCTTGTGGGGGTCGGAGGCATGAAGCAACAACTGGCGAACTTTCTTGGCATCCCCTGAGATGCTATTGGTGCGTCTCGTCCAATTGGGTAGTTGAAACACCAACGACACGAGCGCCCTTGCGGAATCGAGTGCGTCGGCGGCGACCTTGGTTCCCAATCGCTTGCTCAGCGCGGTGGAAAGGGCTTCGAGCATTTTCTTCTCGGTTGCCTCTATCCTCACGTAGCGCCAGCCGATACGCTTGGGATCTTGCAACCATTCATCGACATGAGCTTCCGTGACATCGGGAGTGAACAGTCCCTCGACATATAGAGCAAGATAATTGCGGTGGGCCATGAAGAATGCGAGGGCGAATATAGGTAGAAGCCCCGATTTAACGCCGAACGGCGCTCTCGTCCAGACGTCGTAAAGTTCGGAAAGGCTTACGATTCGACCAGAATCGATGATGAGTGATTTGGCGGCTTCCCAAACTCCGTGCATGGATTCGCTGCTGGCTGTGCCACTTGGATCGGTAAAGCGCCACACCCCCTTGACCTCGCGATGTAATCCTAGAGCTCTAACGATCGTATGATGCAGCCCGGCATCGGCTGAGAATGTGGTGTATCCCAGATGCTGACGGTCGGAGTTCGTAAGCATGGCATGGAGCAGATCCCTCTGTGCCTTAGCCGCATTGGAGGAAAGCGCATTGCGATTGACCAGTTCGCTTTTTACTTGAGGTGAGTTGCTGTAGATCGTTTCGGCCACATCTGACGCCAGCCGCGACAGGCCTTCGCTTCCCAACTGCTTCTTCGATTGCCCATCGTAATACCATGTAGCATTATGGAAAGCATCGCGCAGCTCATCGGACAACGCTGAACGCACCGCCTGTAATCTAGCTGTTATTTCCCTCATAGCGATACTGTCGGAGTGTAGTTTCTGGCTGTTCTGACGGACATATTCAAGGGCTGATAGCTCGCCTATCAGATCTTCTATTCTGTCAGCATTGGTAGGAGCTCCGACTAATAGTCCGAGTCCCTGCGTAAGTGAGGAGAGTTTTTTTGCATTGCGGTTTCTGACCGAAAGGTCGGACCGTTGGTCAGCCAGGACCAGAATGAACTCGCCGCATTGGCTGCCGGATGCCTTATAGTTGTAGATGTATGTCTGTGCTAGGTCCTCATGGATTATCGAACGGGAGAACCAACGCATCGCACCAGTATTCCAGTAATGGCGGCGGGCCGTAACGGGCCCCAAGTCGAATAGATCGCCGAGCTTGGAAAGATCGTGTGAGCCCAAACGGATGGTGGCGTCGTGGACGGCAGCCTCTATGTCGAAATCGCTGCCGGCATAAACGCCCCAGGCGTCCAGATGCTTTCTGAAAATCAGAATGGATGCCGATGCCAGTTCGGTAAGGGCCGCTTTGACCGCTGCTGATGCTGATGCGGCAACGCAGCATTTCAACAGCTCGTTTTCGGCGGCGAGACCGGAGCCGTTGCGCAGGAGTTCGATGAGTCCTACGGTCTTAACTAAAGCCACATGGAGTGGCGAAAAGCGTGATTCGGTGCGTTCTACAGCTTCGGCCCCTGCCGCCCAACGGTGTCCATCGGAAGACGCGAGTATTGCGGGTTCGAAATTGGTGCGCAGATAGTCCCAGAACTGAGACGGCCAATAATAGCTGTCCGGGTGAGCTTCCAATCCACCGAGCACTTCGGTAAAGCCCAGTGGTTCGGCGGATGCCAGGAAACTGAAAACGCTGCGTTCGTTTTGCCCGAAACGTTTCTTGGATGCGGGGCCTAACATCGCGGCAGTAACGGGATGTAGCGGCCAACAGGCATCCAGCAGTTCCCCTATATTCTGTGCCGCACTCGGCCTGCGTTTGCGGATAACCTTCGATACGTGTTCTGCTATTTTTGCCGATGATGAATGTTGGAAGTCCACCCGTAGCGCACGCCCTATCAGCGAAACCACTTCATCGGAACCCGCGACCAAGGGGATATCGACATACCGTCCTTGAACCTTAGCCCATTCTTGTTGTGCCGATTGTCCCAGACGCAAAGCGTATTGTTCGAATGATTGATGTAGAACGCCTATGACGACGAGTTTGCCTTTGCAGCGGCTCGCAGCTTCGGCTATTTCCTGGTAGAAACCGATGTCTTCACCGGTATGCGATGCGTGTTCGAGGAACTTTCCCAACTCGTCGATCACCAGCAGCACGCCGCCGATATCGTCGCGGGTCTCGGCGGCTCGAACGAGTTCGGTCACAACATCCCGTCTGCCATCGAGTTGGGGCTTTCTTCCCCTTACACCTTTCAGGTTGCTATCTATAGCAGCGCCGATTTCATCGATGACGGGGGCGCGTTTTCCCACTACAGGGATGACGGCCCAGGGTTTTCCACCGAAGAACTTCTGTATGCCATCGCTATTCGTAACCCCGATGGCGGTTCGAGCCGCCTTTCTTATCGTGGTGTCGCCACACGCAAGAGAGGCCAACATCAGAGCCAGCGAAGATTTTCCACCGCCATACGGACCTGTCCAAGTGAAGGCCCGCTGTTGCGTATTTAGCAGATGTTTGGCTGTGGTATCCAGCAAGTTACGTGCTGAAGGTTGCAAGATGTAGCCTTGCATCGCATCTGTTCTGCCAAGATCCGCATCGAGTCGAACCGAGCGTAAAAATTGGCGGTTGACGGCAACGTGTTGGGATAGCTTATTTTGCATAAGCCCCCTTCAACGTGCGGATGATGGCTTCGTCTATCGTCCCTTTACCGACACGGCTTACTTGGCGCACCCCCGACGAATCAGTCCATTCCAGATAGTTGCGAGTAATATCGGCTATCTTGGAAAGCCTGTCGCCTACCGAGTCTTCGTCCAACTTGAAAACGCGTCCGGGAGAACCGTATTCGTGGGCAATCTTGTTGAAAGAAAGCGTGGACTGTAAAGTTCCAGTGGATTGTTCCCACCGTTTCCAAAAATCCAGTAAGGCGAAAGCAAATATCCCATCGGGTAAAGAAAACTGCGGTCCGCGATGGAAGTGGTAGGTGTTGTTTCCGACCGAGGACAACAACCCCAAGTCGGTTAGAAGAGGTTCTGCACTGTCCTCGGTAGCGTGTTTAAGCGAAACCGAGGTGTAGCATCGCAAACACACCTCGACATCTCTGACGAGGGTGGTATCGGACCGGGTTTGTTTCATCGTCGCGGCATACTCCGCGATGAGCGACACGATGTCCTTCGATTGGAAGGATTGGTTTTGAACGAAGTTGAATACGATATACCAAGTCGCCGAACGCTTGGCCCTTCCCGCCAACAGCCAATGAACCAACCAAATGGTCGCGTCGCGCTCCAAATAAGGATCGCAAGCATGTTCGCCGAACAGCAGATTGCCGATATCTCCGGGCTCGAAGCCGTCGACTTCCTTGGATTCGCGGATGACATCGCAGGCGAGCGCCCAATGGCGGATGGATGAAACCATGTTCTTCCCGACGCCGAATCGCTCGATGGCATCATCATCGGAAAAAACCCCTTTTGGGGCGTGTTTCCCATGGCGTTCGATTTCACAAAACGCCTTGCGCAACCAAAGTTGGCGCAAGGGAAATGTTTCGTGCCCGGAAAACATGGGCTTGATATCGGCAGGAAAGCGTATCAGTGGCATCGGCTGGTTAACATCGCCAGTTGGCTAGTGTGGTGGACTGGCGAAGTCTACCAGTTCGGCAGCCTTTAGGATAGGTTCGGCATATTACGTCGCTCGGATTCGAGGGTTATGAATACGATTTAAGTTCGTTATCGGTCAGTCGAAAACTGTTGATGCAATGATGCATGCAAGCCTATACTTCCAATTCAACCATGTCTATCTCAGAAAAAATGACCAGATTCCAGATGGAATTACTCGTGACCACATCATTCTTGCGATTAGGAATGATTGAGGGCGGAGCACCCAACAAGTTTGCCGAGTCGACTGGATACGATGTTCTGTTTGAAGGTAAACAGTTCGCCCCCAAAGCTGTAACCTTGTAGCTGTTATTGTGCGGAAACTACATCATAAGTTAATTATGTGCTACGTAAATATCGAACTATACCTGAATGATGAGCTGAAACTGAAAGCCGTCATCAAACTTTGGGCTAGCATTGAAAAGAAAGAAGGTGTGCTGTGAAAAATGAATATTTCGGCTTGGTAACTATGATTGGCACTATGCTCGCATTGGGGATATGGTTATATCATGGTGTATCGCCCGCAGAAAAAAATCCTGGAAAGCTGAGGATCTTTCTTACCCTCACATTTGGCTTTACATTAACAGTTGGTGGATTCTTGACATTCGCATTTGCAAGAGAATGGGGTTCGCATTTCGCTGCGATCAATATGATGCTTTTCGGTGTCGCTTGTCTGCAATACACGTTTCGCACCTTAGAAATGTACAGAGTTACGCGTGTATCTGTAGCGGATGTTTCAGAGGATCATGATAACGATCAGAGATCGCCTTTTGATGAGAAATTCAAGACTTATCCTGGCCCTCAATGCGGAATCTATTTGATTTCAAACGCTGAGTAGCATCGGTAGGTCGCATCGTTCAAGCACTAAAGCGACCGCTGACACCTGCCGGGCTCATGTGACCCGTGTTTTGTAGTTTCCTGTATCTTTTCCTGGATTTGCGAATAAACAACATTTTGCATATAATCATAAAATATGATAATCAGTCAGATGGAGTAAGATTATGACTACCCGTTCAATTACCGCCACCCACCTTGCCAGGAATTTCTCCGATTTGCTTAACCAAGTGCGTTACCAGCATGTGACGTTGGAGGTGATGCGAGGGAATGAACTTATTGCTTTCGTGAGTCCGGGCCCCGTAGCTGCTGGCTACCCCATCGACCAGTTGGATCGTTTGCTGGCAGGTTTGCCGCGTTTATCTGCCGAGGAGTCTCAGCAGTTCCTGGATGATATTCATCACGGGGTAGCTGTTCAGCCTCTGGAGAGCGACGCTTGGGCCTCTTGATCGATACTGATGTATTGGTGCTTGCTGAACGCACCAAGGTCTCGCTTGATCTTTCGCGTTATGCTGAATACGGTGATGCCTATATCAGCGTTGTCACTGCGTCTGAACTCTTGGTTGGCGTCCATCGTGCGATGGATGAGGGTGTCCGTAGCCGCCGCTTGGCTTTTGTCGAAGGAATATTGTCGGCACTATCCGCGCTGCCAGTAGATATTGAGACTGCCCGCATTCATGCCCAGTTGGTAGCGCAGATTCCGCGAAACGAGACTGTGGGTGCCCATGATGCGTTGATAGGGGCAACGGCTTTGCGACATGGTCACGCCGTGTTGACTAATAATGGGAAGGATTTTTGCAAGTTGCCCGGATTGGTCGTTGTTGATTACCTTGTTGCTTAAGGAGCTCAACTTCACTTACGCACAGCCGCTGCCTTTTCTTGAAGTTCTTTCATTTTTGACGTAAATTGCACAGCACGTTCGTTTTCGCTGCCTGCCCCGTGCGTAAAGTCATACACTGCATCGCCAATCCACTTACCCGCCGTGTCAGCCCCTAGCAGTTTTCCTGCTTCGTACCCGGCCAGCAACGATGCTCCAACGCCCTTGGCCACTGGATTTGGGGTCATCATCAATGTCCCGGCAATGGCATTAATGCTGTTGTCGCCGTCCACACCGCTTTTAATCATGCCAGAAATTGCCCCTGCCAATGTTGCCGCACCGGCAATTGTGGCTGCCGAACCCCACAAATGCTTCGCACCTTCACTCATTGGCACTCCTGGTTTTGGGGGCCCAGATGTGGATGGTTTTGGCTTGTCTACACCTGAGCCAAAACCAGCAAGCGTATCTGCTGCAGTTGCCACAAGACTTGTTGCGACACCCGCTGCTCCGGCCAGCACACCCGCGTTGGTTAAAACGTTGCCCATGTTGTGAGCCAGCCTCCTTGTCACTCCATCGCCGCCCGTGCCTTCGACAAGGCCTGACATCAGCTTGGATAAATTCACGTTGCCGTTTTTGTAATCCTCTTTGAAATCAGCAATTGAAGGTGTTCCTTTATTAACGCTTTGTCCAGGTACGCCGCCCGCCTGAGACGCGAGCCCGGCCTCGCCTTTAGTTACAGCTAAAGGGGTTGCATCCTTATTTAGATTCACGGCTCTTGCCGCGTTTAATTTCGTGCTATCGGCATTAAGTTCGCTAAGATTTTTAGATGATAAATTGCCAACCCCATCAACTTCCGCCTGAACAGGCGCGATTTTTCCGGCAACCGTCCTCGTCAACTCGCCAGCGCCTTCTGCTTCAGAAGGCTTGCCACCATACAGAGCGGCTACCAAACCCTCTCGTGTACTGTTAGGTGCTGTTCCGTGTTGCCCACTCTCCAACAGCGCAATCCCCATGGCCAGCTGTTTTTGTTCCGGTGTTGCAAACGCCGTATTCTTTGCGCCATACCTTGCCAGAGCCTTCTCACCTGCAGAATCCCCGTGCGTGTTATACGCATCCATTGCAATTCTTTGAGCTGCGGTGTTACTTGATGCCTCCTTCGCCATCGCCGGAATATTGCGCGCGAAAGACACGTCTTGCGATACGGTACTCGATGCCAGAGCTGATTCGGTTCTGGCATACTGTTCTGCATTGGTGGCAGTAGACCCGAAAGTCTCACTCACCTGCTTCTGTGCTTGCCATCCACGGCTATTAGTCAGTGTTTGTGAAGTAAGGCCCTTTAACGCCGAAGTGTTAGAATTTTCCGTTACTTGACCAAGCGCAATAGCGTCCTCGTGATTCTTGGCGATTTTCTTATTCTCTGTTTCGGTAACTCCGCCCTTTAGTGAAACATCTCCTTGACCTCTTGCTTCAACAGATGCCGGACGTCCCTTCCTTATCCCGTTTGCCATCTCTGCAGCAGCCTGCGCCATCGCAACGGGCGAGCCTGTCAGCACACCGGCAGCACTGGCAGATCCTTCTATCGCCAGCTTTTCGGCGTTGGTGTAATCCAATCCGTCCGTCACCTTGTCGGCAATACCCTTAGAAATTTGCGCGGCCTCTTTATGATTCGCCGAGAATTCTTTCGCAAACGAGCCCATGTTAGCAACGGTTTGCGCACTTGTACCACTGACGCTCGCTGCTTCAGCAAGCCCTTGGCTGACCATTTTTCCTGCGGACACGGTATTTTGGTGAGCATCACTCTTCATGCTACTCATTTGCTCGCCTAACCTGATTAATCCGCTCTCCATTCCGACCGCTTCACTTGCCATCGTGTTCGCATTACCTTCACGCCGCGAACCAACCCCCATTGCCGGCCCCACTTTTGTTACCGACCCGGTCTCTTCCACATTCGGCGCAGCCCCTTTATTGTCAATATGATCCTTGCCAATATTGCTTGCGATCTGAGTGAGGCCGTAGACCGATCCAGTCAACAATGCCATTGAAATCAGCGGAACTGAGGCCAGCATCTCCGAGATGATGCCAAATTTGAGGGAGAGCATGTCGTAGAAGGCCGGGACGGTCGCAGGGTTCAACCCGTTTGGCGCTGCAGCAGCGAGGCGCAAGAACTCATTCTTGACCATAATTTGCCCGATGTAATTGATGACCACGGCGAACGGCAGCCATGTCTGTGACCACAAACCGAAGAGCAGGTACTTGGTCAAAATACCAAGCCCATGTGTGCCTGTCATCATGGCGAAGATAAACATGATGGGCGAAAAACCGAAAAACATCGCGAGTAATATATTCATCGCGGGTACCATTGACTTGGTGAACACGGTGGCGCTCCCGGCAGAATCGATTTTCCATTGCTCCATGGCCTGTGTAATAGTCATGGTGCACTGGTTGTATGTCGCCATGCTGCTGTTGGCCACCGCGCAGTTGTATGAATCACTAATCTGAGCGGAGGTGAGAGCGGTGATCATAAAATCCTGCGCCGTCATAGATGATCCCCATACGCCCTGGATCATATTGCCGTACAGTGCACTGATGTCATCTGCTGAGTAAATATTCGGCACAGCCGTGTTCGGGCTTGCCCGTTTATTCATGTTGGCATTGAGATACCCTGAGATCGGTGCGGCAGTACCAGTAGCAACAAAATTGGTTATTGTATTTTGTATGTTGACTGCCGCATCAGCGCACGAGTCACCAATTCCGGCGGGATTGGCTGTTGAATAAATTACCGTCAAGCCGTTGGCGTATACGGCTGGGTTGGTGATATATGAGATTGGATTGTTGATCCCCGGAATGTTCTGTTTTGCGAAAGCATTGGGATCGAAAGTAGTGCTTCCCGCAACGCAGTCTAAAACGAACACCTTGATGTTGGCAGTAAGGTATGGATCCGCGTCAGGAAGACCATACTTTCCACCACGCATTGAAAGCATGAGCTGCAAGGGGCTGGCAAAGCCATCGCTCGACAAGGCGATGTAGTTGCCGTCTACGCCAGAAAACGCCGTTTCCATGTTATTGGCAACGGATCGCGTCACCAGGGAGATCATTGCGCCTGGCACGGCCACGGCAAATGGGACGTTGGCTACCGTCGTTGCCGTTCCTGTGTAGTAATCCTCCACCTGAATCGTTACTGGCCGGGTGCCCACCGAATACACCATGACCAATACGAGAAGCATGGCCCAGTTGCCCGTTCCTCCACCGCCACCCTTTAACATCGAGATTGGTGCACCGATGAGCAGCAGAGCCAGCGTGACCAGCAAGCCAACCCCGGCAGCTGCGCCCAGCCCTAGCCCTGGGCCAGTCATGAAACCTTGCTGGAATACCATCGCCACACCATTCAAAACGGCTGTAAAAGTCGGGATGTCGCCGAGCGTGTAAATGGTCAATGCCATCGCTTATCGCCCTGTCGATATATGAACAAACAAGCCGGGGTTATTCGCCATAATCGTATCTACATACTGTTTGGCTTCAATAATCTTTTGTCGCATGTCCAGTTTTGCGACACGGATCGCGATGAGTTCAGTATTCAGATCTCCAATACGCTTGAAAAAATCGGGCGCGCGCGGGGTATTTTTGACTCCAGTGTACGCATTGCGTGCCGCCGTCTCTGCTGCGATCCCATATTTCTCAAGCAGCTCTATCGCCATAACAGGTGCAAGCATTTGAGCGATCGTCGCCATGGAAACCGGATCGTGTTGAACATCCCTCAACAATTTAAGAACAGGCGCGCTGATGGTTGCGATAAAACTATTCTGTGCAGCTGTGAATGTGCAATTTGCAACAGCGCAACTGTTGAGGTTGGCGATCAGCGATCCTGAACTGATACCTGCCGTGTCATCAACCTGTCCGAACAAGATGGTATTGACATACCCTTCTATGCCTTGAAAAGTCGTATCTGGTGTTGGCGTCGGGTTCAAACACCCATTTTCTGTGTAAGTATCGCAACGTAAAATAATGACTTCACTGCCAGCCGGCCTTTTGTCTTTGAGATCCCACAAATTAAGAGTATGGGCAATGGCAACCCCGTTTTGCGGTACTTCCACCCCGTTTATCATGGTTGGAGCTGCGGGCACTCCTGATGCCTGTGCGGCAGCGGATGGGGGCTGGATCGTTATAAGCGTACCGGTCAAACTCATCACGATTTCGTTCATGGGTGCAACGGACGTGGGCACAGTGCCACCGACTGGCGTTGGGGTTTGGACAAAAGAGGTGCCAGGAGACCCCAGCATCGCTCCCGCGTTGCTTTCGGCAAGTGCTTTCCACACCAGATTGCCGCAAGTAGGGCATACGCCCGCTGCGTTAGCAGCATTTACATCGCTTTGTGGAGTCGTAAAGTCATTGCTCAAAGCGTTCCACGCGTCCGTCACCTGACCTGTAGCGGTATTGCCTGCTTGCGCTTGTACTTGCAATCCATTCGCCCCGGCAATTGGATCACCAATGTCATGGGCGATGGCGGTGCCGACAGCGCAAGTGTTCTTTAATACGCCATTGAGTGCTTGCATCATGCTCTGAAAATCTTGCATGACTTTGCCGATTTCAGGTGAAATGGCATCGATCGCCATCTTGAATAATGCACCGGCCGCATTGGCCGCAATCTGGCGGAACAGCGCAGCAAGTTGAGCTGAATTGATAAACGTGAATGACCCGCCATACATGTCGATGCCACCGCACCCGGCAGAAAGTCGTGGCGGATCGAATGCCACCAGGTTGATGTTGCTGATGGGCGCGCGGACGGATATTCCGCCTCCAACAAATCCGCCTCGCGACTGGCTACTATAGGCCTGTGGCGCTGTCACGTTCGACATGAACATGCTGTTCAGCGAATCCTGCAAGCTTGCGTCCGCGATGCTGGGGAAAACCAATGCAATACTCAGCAACAATATGAGCAATTTTCTCTTGAGCATGATCAATACCTCCCATTCAGACGGTCTTTCAACGTTTTTACCCATATCGCAGGATCTTCTCCCGCGCCATTTTTCATGTCATCCGTTTTGAGTACGCCACGCGTGTATTGAGCGACTTTTGCTGCCAGTTCCGGAGATAACAAGTTCTGCGATTCGGCTGCGACCAGGATTCTTTCTTCGAGCTGCGTTTCCGCCATCATTCCCTGGCTGACGATCAGGTATGTTTTAGGAGGGACAACAAGCACCGTAGTCGGCGTCACCCGCATATTGAGCATGGCCGCATGGCCATTGTCTTTCACGAACTCGGGGATCTCGGGTGTGCCTTTGCCATCCAGCGAGATAAACTTGGTCAAGAAGCCGTGTTTTTTGGCTACCCGGTTAAGAATGTGCGCCTGTACCTTGCAGTAATCGCATTTGGAGTCAAAGAACATCCAGAGTCCACCGGTCTTGGCCAGTTCATTCAAGGCTGCGTTGCCGGACTTTTCAACGCTCAACAGGAATGCCGGTTTTGCAAACGATGACATCGGCACGCGGTTGTTTTCATCCAGGAACGGATCGGCATACACAACCCGCTGCGTTGCTTCGGCAAAGTTCTGCGACTTGTCCATGGCGACACGCTGCGCATACATGTAGGCCTCGATATTTTCCTGAGTCGGGCTGTCAATTGCGTGCTCGCGGAAGATTGGTAGATTCTTGCGCAGCCATGCTACGGAAAAAGGCTCATCCTTCTTGGGTTGTGCTTCCGCTTTTGCTGGTGTCACTGGCAAAGGTTTCCTGGAGATTTTTTCTTTCGGATCCTGATACCAATACCAGCCTTCGCCCTTGCGCTCAATGAAACGACCGACAGGCGCTTCATCGAGAGCCTGCTCGGCATTGTCATCTACACCGCCTTCGATCTGAGCGTCACTGGTGTACCCCAGTTGCGCGATCGCAAGCAAGGCGATGGCGAGCGCGCTACCAAAGAGGCGTGGCTTTAGCGACAATTTCGCTCTCCGGTACAAACCCCCAGTAACGGCCATCAAAACTGTGAGGCTCGGTGCCAAGTAACAACAGATGACCGGCAGGCACAACCTCTTTCCTGTCAAAGCTGCCCGGCTTCTGGCCAAGCTTCTCGATCAAATCCATCTTGCGACCGACCTGTTGGCCGTTGATGTAAGCAAGATCATTTTTAACCTCAAAGGCGTCGCCCGGCAGTGCAAAAACCATCTTGGTGATTTTCTGTCCGTCAAAACCATGTCCCATCCGCCCGTATTTCATAATTGCAACCAGAATATCGCCGCGATGGAACTCGACAGGTCGGCCTGCCGTGATGAAATACCACTTCCACGGCAGGCACTGGCGTTGCTGCAAATCCACGCCGATCCGATAAAATGATCCCAGTACATTTACTAGCAACAAGCCGGTTAAAAAAAGACCGGCCATAAAACCGGTCGTTTTTAACGCAAACTTGGCGCGAGCATCCATTACTGGATCTCCACCCCGACTTGTTTCGCGACCCGGCTGGTAATGTCGAGCCCTTCCGGGACATTCATCGCTACCGCCGAATTCAAAACGATATAGCCAGCATCCTTGTACGGTGCCAAGCTCGCGTTCATTTTCAACGAAAACTCTTTCGCTGCTTTCTGTGTGGCCTCCGGTAATCCAGCATCCGGTCCGGCAGCGAAAGCTTTCACCTGCGCTTTGAAAATGGCATTCCCGTCCACGAAGACCAGCCTGGAACCCACGCCGCCTGCGTTGGCATGGGTTTGCATATACCAGACCGAAATGACAGATGAAAACGCCGCCATGGCCATCGCAATAATCGTTGCCGTCAAGAATGAAATACCTTGCGGTGGATTTAAAGCCTGTGGTGATTGCAACTCCGCATGATCTTCAGCTGCTGGCTCAACCGGATTGCCCATTACTCAACCTCGCTGGCTGCTTTTTTACCCAGCATGAACATCGCAATCATGGCTGCGATACCGATGCAGACACCGGATAACAAAGGAAACACAGTCATGCCTGTGAGGGGCGTAGGCATCAGAGCAATGCCCGCCATCAGGAATAATGCAAAATAGAGCCAGGCATGCTTGAGCCTTCTTGGAAGTATAGAAAATTGCATAATTAAATTACCCTCTCTCTTCAATAAATTTATCGATTGCCCTTACCACATCCTCCCCGCGATCAATCGCATCGAGAATTTCATTTCGCTCCGCCCCCTTCGACGAGAAGAGAACCTGCGAGAACCGGTCTGTCGCCAAACGCACCACACCATAGTCATCACCGCGCTTGATCATCATTTCGGCATATCGCCCTGGAATGGTGTGAAGCGCGCGAAGCCGCCATTCACCATACGCGTCGATCTTGAAATGTTTTTCAGCAATTGCGGCGTCGATCGATTCAGATTTCTGCATCATGACGATATTGAACGCACTGTTTTCTGCGATTACCCGCCCGCTGGGTGAGCGATAGAGATTTGCGATAGACTGAGTGACGATACCCAGCGCACCTTCGTATTTGCGAACCCGGCTACCGGCCGACTCCAATGCCTTGGACATTACCGGGTCATCTATCAGATCCTTGGCTTCGTCTACAATGAGCAACTTCTTGCGTCCTTTTTCGCTGAGCTGGGCCAGGTACATCTCCTGATTGACCTTGGAGATAAGCTGAAGCAGGACGACCTGCTGCAAATGTTGACGCGCACTCAATTCTTCCAATTCCAGCACCACTAATCGATTATGAAACTGCAGGCTATTGTCGCCTTCAAACCAATGTCCGTAAGAGCCATGGCGAGTGAATGAAAACAACTGACTCCCGATATCCTGGGTGCGCTGATCTTTTTGAGACAAGCACCAGTCGGCGACAGCCGTTATGGAGGACTGATTACCAAAGTGAGTCCATACACCCTTGATCGCCTGTTCAAGAATCGACATCTGAAAATCGTCAAGGCCCTCTTTAGGTGCGGCCATCTTGGATAGCATGGCCTTCAACAAATCCATTTCGTCGTCGATAACGGTAATGTGCGTAAAAGGATTGAGGCACAACCCGCTGTCATCGGAAAATTGAATATATTCACCGCCAACTGCCGCACATAACTTCTTGTAAGAGTAACCTTTGTCGATCACCCACACGCGCGCGTCCTCAGCCAAAAAATCCGCAATGAAGGATTGGGTAGCGAACGATTTGCCCGCACCTGATTCGGCAATCAAATTAAAGTTGTAATTGGTTGGACTGTCGTAAAGACCAAACAACACCGGCTGCCCGCGTGGCGATATCATGATCGAGGTTGCCGACTTTCCTGTGCCCTGCCACTCACCGATGACCGGCAAGAACTGGACGGCTTGGGAAACGGCCTTTGACTGGAACCTGAACAGGCCTTTGATACCGTTATCTGTGGTGTTCAATGGCAACATCAGATTCCATAGCGCACGCAGAATTCGCTTATCCTCCCGCATTTCTATTGCAATGGCCGCAAAATACGTCTGCAAGCCCGCCGTCAGGCGATTCAGTTTCTTTATGTCTTTAGAAAAAAGCGCGAGCGTCAAATTGAACTCGCATAAAACTGCGCCGTTCCCTTCCATCTCATTCACCAACGTAGTAAATCCATCATTCTTGTATTTAAGCGACGGAATCATGTGCGCAGTCGGCCCGAACACCTGATGCTTGATCCACATGGCCTTACGATTTACTTCAGCGGATTTCTTGGTTTGATCCGGGTATCGGATCGTCATCGCGAGCATGAACGGGTCGGGTAGCTGGTTTACCAGCCCGCCCGGATCCCCAATCATGTAATTCATGATCGAGAGGGAAGCTTTTTTCGGGTAGTGCTTCACGCTCATGAATTTGGCGTGGTATTGATCATGGAACGTGAGGCTTGTTTTGTTGACATCTACATTATCGCCAGGGAAATAAACCTGTTCGCGCAATGGGCGATCTTCGTCGTACTCAGCATCCTTCTTGTCATAGAGATGCGTAATATTTCGCATCAAAACAAGATAGCCTTCATGATCCTGGCGGATCATGTTAATCCCTGCCGCCTTCAGCGATTCTTGAACCTTATCGGCAATTTCAGAAGCTCCCGCGAGCTCCTCGTCGCTTTGCGGGCTGTCGCACGGAATCTTGACCGTGACGATCAGACGCTGATTATTGAGGAGTACACCGGATTGTTTGATCAACGGATCATCCCTGCCGCTCAGGATAAACGCGGCTCGCCGTTGGCTGTATTCCTTAAGAACAGGATTATTGGTGCCATTCTTGTTACTCAAATAAGCGTCTGTTGCCCATTCAATATCCGGATCTGAAAACAGAGCGATCTGAATATAAGAACCAGCCGGAAGGGGGGTGGATAACGCGGAACGGAGCTTCTCAACCGTTCCGGCATCCGCGCCTAACAACGGCGAACCAACCCAGAGCGCACCCAGATGGTATTCGCCAAGCTCGGAAGCCATAAAAAAGACACGGGCATCCGCGTCATACGCGCGGACGGTGATATACCGCCACGGCGTATTCCTGCGTGCGTCTGCCTCCGGCTTTTTACTGAACAGTCGAAACATTACAGTGTTGCGGTAACGATGCCTGTCACAATCGCCGGCCCCGTGACGGCCACAATTGCAATGCCAACAGCGGCGGCAACAAACATCAAAGACTGCTTGACGATGGCGATGGACAAGCCAACGCCCAACACGCCAAGTGCCGCCATTTTGCCGTATGAACCATCAATCCAGCCGGTCAGCAGTGCTGTCGCTGATGTAAAGGTAGTGTCCACACCAGCCTGCACATTATTGGTTGCCATAAATGCAATGACAGCTATTGTGACGAATGTTGTCAGCACCTGTTCTTCGGACAAATGGATACGATGATTCGAATTTAATTTCATTTTGATTCTCCTTTATGGGTTTTCAGAGGGGGTGGGTAAAACCGCGTTGGACTGCGACGCAGGCTGCTTCGCTTTTGACGTAGCAGAGGGTTGTGCCGCAACACTTGCGGACAAATTCTTGTAAGGAACGACTGGGCTCATCGCCTTGAAATCAGGGTTGCCGAAACTCCACTTGCGCTGTTGAATTTCGGTATAAATATAAGACGGCCAGTGAAGATCATCATTCTTGTCCGTCCATGGCGCGATCCATACGCGCATTACTTTGGCTGGTTCACGGATTGGCATCGGCGTGTTCGCATCAGCGACCGACGCGACAGGATTGATGTTTTTTGCAGAAACCACTTTCGGTTCTGGTGCCAGCACGGAAGCGTCTAAAGTATTTCCTTCCGTCATTTTGTAAACCTGACCAGGTGTTTTGCACATTACGCCCGGCATACCAGGGCATGAGAACTCACCCGTGCCTGCGGTATTTAATGTACTGGCGCATCCTGTTAACAGCGAAACCAGAAGTATCGTGATTCGTTTCATAAATTATTCCAATACGCTTATTCTTAATCTGCAGATAAAAAATTATTTCGTCGGTAGCAGTTCTACGCCATGGACCAGAATAATCGTGACCCGACGGCCAGCATCGATTTCAACGACAGGGAACATCTCCTTGGCCATGTCGAGATAAAACTGGGAAAGCATTCTGGTCGAATCAGAAAGTCCTTTTGCCGCACCCGCCTGCGTAGCCATTCCAAGATTCGGGGTTTGGTATTGCTGTGACATACCAGGTGCAATGTTCATCTGTGGCACAGGGTTCGGCACCATAGCAGCCGAGAATCCTCCCAGGAATCCAGACAACAGGCTTTTTGCAAGCAAGCTGCCTTGCTTTGACACCAGCCGCCCGCGCAGGCCAACCTTGCCATCTTCACCCACCACGTAACCTTCGAGCTTGGACTCGATCACCTCACCGTTTTCCTTGACGCAGGACAGCGTTTCCGTGCGCAGTTGTGCGCGCTCGGTGGCCATGACACCAAAGCCAGATACGACCACGAAGCATTCCTTCACTTCAAGATCATTGCGGTTCGGCAAGACAGCATCAGTTTTGACGCGAACCAGCGCAGGCACAGGATTCTTTGTCGTCACGCTGGAGGTTGGCGCGTCCATACCGTTGATCAGTACGCCCTCGAACATTGATCCGGACGTTAGATACGGGATCTGCTTGGATTCGTCTGATTGTGCGACATCCTTTTTTTCCTCTATCGCGCCAATGATTCGAATCTTAGGTTTTGCTGGTGCGGCAGGCACCGCAACCGAATTTTGCGCAGGAGGTTGTCCGTTATATGTCTGGCTCTTATCCGGTGATGGCAATGCATCAGCAAGAGTTGGCACGTTCTTGCCTTTTTCAAATTCATCAAGACGGCTGGAAAGGCGTGCGAGCTCTCTTATCACTTCTTGCGATTGGCCTTGCTGATCTTCACTCCTTTTGCCGGACATTTCTCTGAGTTGCTTCTTCAGGTCTTCGATCTGACCATCTTTTTCGGTTTGTGACTGAGCGGCCTTTTGTTGATCGACTTTGATTGCATCCTGCTCTGCTATAAGCCCCTCAAGAGAGGTATCTTTGTGCTGAGGCACAATCAGATTAGTTTCGGACGTGCGCTGTTGATGCGCTGTTGTACTTTGTGTGTCGTTCTTGTTGCCTGGCATAATTAACTGGGCGAGCACTGTCAGTCCGCCGAATAACGCGACCAATGAAAAGCCGGTCCTGGCCGCTGGGGTAAGCTTGCCCCAGTGCTCCTTAAGTTGATCTTTTAGTGATCCGGCCATGCTTATTCCCTTGCCGCCATTGGCAGGATTTCCGCAAAACCAGCATCAGACGCCGTCTTGTCAGCCGCAACATACACATAGGTAGATTCGCCACCATCCAGCTTGAGATTTGGATAGATGGCCACACCGCGCACGCCATTTTCATAGAATGCCGTTTCTGCCAATTCCACTATCCCTTTCTCGGCATTCTCAACACGGTAGAGATAGATATCCAACTTCTGACCGGAAAACCGCTGTTCAGGGATAATTATCAGCGAACCGATCCTGGCAATTGCTGGCGACATATTTGAGCTGGAAAACCCCTGTGGAACTTTTCCCATGGCAATCGAGCGAAATTTTGCAACCAACGCTTCGGTGTAAGAGCCAGGTGATGCATCCGATTTCCGATCAGCCGTCGGGTTCTCGCCCCCATCAAGCATTAATGAAACCGTTTGGGCCGGGATGGATTTCGGCATCAAGGTCAACGAAATTACCTGATCGCCGGGATCACTACCCGTAATGAACACCGCAAGCGATTGCTCTACCGCTGGAAAATATATGCTGGAGCCAACAATCTTGATCGTGTCCTCGTTGTAGCCATCGGGTAATGCGCCGACGATCTTTGGGGAATGAAATGGCGTTGAAATCCGGTTCGCGTACGCACTGGACACATACACCACTTCGTTGCGATTAGCACTTACGCGTATCACGCTGGCATTGAATACCGCCGGGCTTCCTGATAATTCACCGACCCCCGGCATGTTTGTGGTCAGTTTCATTTTGTGACGAACAATCACAGGCTTAGTATCTTGCTTAGGTAAGCTCCCTTTGGCATTGGACTGGTCTGGCAAGGTCGCGGCGGCAGTTGTAAATGCGGCAGGTGTTGTGGCCTTGACCACTGGGATGCTATTTTGCGGCACGGGTTGTGTGTCGGCTGCATTCGCCGCGCATGGAATGGACAGAATGGCTAACATCAGAGGAAAGACTCTCACTTAGCTTGCTCCTTGTTTGGTTTTGCCTGTTCCGGATTCGCAGCTATCCACTTCAACGTATGGGGTTGCCCCCCCTCATAACTATCAAGATAGCTGATCATGGGTTTACCGTTTTTCAAATGGATTGCTATTTCGTAAATGACATTTTTCAGATCTGGCTGTTTCTTTGCATAACTTGCCATGGACATCGTTCCTGCCACAAACACCTTTGATGTTTCCGGCTCGTAGGTGATGTGCTCTGATGTAAAGATTGACGTGCCGCCGCTTTCTCTGAAAATCGCATCTTTCGATAGCGAAATCAGCTTTGGCTTGATTGAGGCATATATTTCCGGCTCAAGAAACGTTGACAAAATGTCAGTCACAAAATCCACGTTTGAGGGGGTAATATTCCCGACCAATGTGGCGAAATAAAGCCCGAATGACTTGTAGTAATTCTCTGATGCGCTGTTCCAACCAACTGACATCTGCTCGTTAAGGTAGGGAGGAACAAGCACGACTCTATCTTTGACGGTAAAGATTTTGTTTGCAGCAACAAAGAAAAGTACGACAAGCATGGTATTGCTGATGGCCAACCAAATCGAGATGGTGGTTGACATCTCCCATGTCCGTGACATGAATTTCAATTTCATGCGATCAGCTCCGATTCATAGGCGTCAAGATTCTCTTTATTCATTGCGGTTATGCCGGACCAAAAAGCGATGTGCAGCAATGCGCCTTCAAGGTTTTCCTTCTTGAATTTTTTTAACACCCCGGAAATCAAGATGATTAACACGATCATTGGCCACATGGTCTCGGTTGCGATTCCGGTGCCAAACAAGCCGATAGCCACACAAAATTCGTCCAGTTCCCACATAAAGAATTGCGGCTGGCTATCAATATATCGAGGGATTTCAACTTCATTCATTGCTGTTTTCTTTCTGCGCAGAGACGCCCCTTTGCCTGGGGGACTCGATTTGAGCTTTATCTGAAACAGGTTTATCCACAATTTTTGTGGATAATTGTTCGCGTTTGACGTACACGGTTACAACCGCACGACGGTTCTTTTGCCGTCCATCTGGTGTATTGTTTGTATCTTCTGGCTCCGACTTGCCTTTTGATGCTATCAATATGCGGTTCTGCGCAATATCATGCTTTTGCAGCCATGAGGACACGTAGGCTGCGCGTGCCAACCCCAACTTCACATTCGCTTCATTAGTGCCGATTGCATCGGTGTGCCCAATAATTTCCAAGGTTGCATCTGGATACGTAACCAACGTGGCCAGAACTTCATTCAACGTGGCAATCCTGCGAACCTTTTTTGCTCTAAAGGCAAATAAAACTTTTCCGTGCGCTGCATCCACCGGCTCGGCCAACCTTGCGGCATCCTCCGCTTCCAAACGAGTTTTTTCATCCTTGATGGCAGCCAGCCTTTCTGACTCCTCAAGTTTGTCTACAGCATCCATTGAAGTCTCGTTGTCGGTCACAAACCAGATGACCTTAGTGCGATCTATTTCGGCGATCTTGAGCGTTTGCCCGATGACATGGGCACGCTCCGCTGGCAACTCCACCATCGAGCCGGATTGGGGTAACTGCGCCTGAGTCAGGCCTCCGGCAAACGCAGGCGCGATAAAAACACAAATAATTATTAATGTTGTTTTGAGCATTATTTATTATACTGTTGCAGTTATCTATAATGCAACAAATAAAAAAATCAATGGGCCATGACTGCTGAAACCAACCCGTTAGCCAGTTCCATAAATAACCCCATATCGCCATTCGTGTTGTCAGGCGTAATGACATAACGACCGTCAATCACGATAGTTGGTGTGGATGTAACCTGGTAATCGGACAGCTTTTTGGTTGCCCTCAGTGCAACAGAAGGTGGCACCGATTTCCACGCCGCCTCAAAATTTTTGATTCCAGCGTAAACCACTGCCTTGTGCCACATATCGAAGGATGTGACGCTCAAGCCATTCGTTTGCACCAGGTACATAGCCTGCTCTGAAAACAGATCCATGGCAGGATCAAGCGCTCCGGTTGCCCTTGCCGCATACCACGCGCGCGAAGGTATTAAGTATTGCGGTTCAGAGGTCGTAACCGGCATCAGCTCAAACTTGATATTTTTAGGCAGCGTTGCGCCCCATTTGGATATGGCAGGCAGTGATTCGCGGCAATGGTCACAATCAAATGCGAAAAACACGATTACCCGGTTTGCATCATCGGCGAACGGGCCAACCGTTTTGTACGGCAGCGGTAAATCCTGCTGTGCCGCATAGGAAGATGAAAGCACCAGCGTCAGCATCAATAAAATGTACCTCACGATTCGACCCCTCGTAATTCAGCAAATACTTTCACCACATCTTCCAGCGTGCAAAAACCCATTGAAACCAATACATCCCCAAACTGCTTGATGATGCCTTCCTTACGCATGTTGATCTGTGCCGAAACCGCCTGATCTCGCTGAGATGGAGTAATAATTCCTGCCTCTATCAATTCAAGACCAAAGCGCCGTGAGATATTCCCGATCGGCTCGTTGCCGGCAATCTTTCTCACTTCATCCAGTGTAGTTTTTCCTTGCGAAGCCAGACGCACGCCGGCCTGCGCCAATGTCTCATATTGGGGTTGCCTGCTTGCCTCTGCATACATTGCACGGTTGCCTTCAAACATTGCTTTTCGGAACACTTCATTAACAACCACCATTTCAATGACCGGCAACCTGCCTTTCATGACGCTGCCCTCTGTAATGGCAGCGAACTTTTCTCCTTCATGAAAGTTGCTATGCGATTGCAGCCATGCCTTTTCAACCTGTGTAGGTGCCAGCATTTCGAATTCACCCTCCAGTCGGCGTACAAGACGTTGCGCGGTCACCGCGCGCAAGGATGTAGCCAGGTTGTGAACCTCAACTCCCAGATCCAGTAAACGAGCAATAGTTTGCACGCTATCGTTGGTATGCAGCGTGGCCAAAACCAAATGCCCTGTCATGGCTGCCTGAACCGCGATCTGGGCTGTTTCTGCGTCACGTATCTCGCCGACCAAAATGACATCCGGGTCTTGACGTAAAGTTGCACGCAAGGCTTGCGGAAACGTGTTGTGCTGATCATCAATATCGGTTTGATTTAAGCCCGGCATCGTGATTTCTACCGGATTTTCAATGGTGATAATCTTCTTGTCAGGTGTATTGAGCTCATTGAGAATGGAATAAAGCGTGGTTGTCTTGCCAGAGCCGGTGGGGCCGGTTACCAGAAATAAACCCGTCGGCTCATCGATGATCTGATCAATGAAATACCTCACAGCAGGCTGCATCTCAATGCTATTGATGTCCAGAATGGAACTGCTCTCATCGTGAACACGGCAGACAATGGACTGGCCGTTCACACATGGCTGAATAGACACGCGAATGTCCAGCTTGCGTTTCACAGGCTGCTGATAACGAAGTTGGATGCGGCCATCGTGAGAACTCTTGCGATCACCGATGGGCAGTTGCGCGCGGGAACGTATCTTGTCATCAACTATGCGCACCTGATTGCCACTAATCGTGTCGTAAGTGGATAGCCCGCCAGGCAAGCGCCAACGGATACGGCAATCGTGCCCATGCTCTTCAAAATGGATGTCTGCCACGCCAGTCTGCGCGGCTGAAAGGAACAGATCGTTGAGCCAGGCGACAGTTTCTTTGTCACCTTGTCCGCTCGCAATGAATAAATCCGGCTCTCTGCTCATGACGACTTTTTAGCACCTTTACCGCAAACCAGCGCCTCGCCATAAAACTGGTGAGCCAGGAATTCTTGAGTCGCAATATCAGCCTTAAGGCTCCAGATAAAGAATTCCGATTGTTGGCTTATATTTGCCCAGTTTTCGACACCCAATCTGAAAGCCTGCATGACCATACGAACCGGCGATGCAGAACGATAAACCCGTTCACACGGCTCTGTCGCAGACAATGTGTACAAGAGATAAATTATTGCCGAAGCCACGAATAGCATGCTGAAAATTGACTTCACGCTAACCCCCATAAAATCGATGGTAGCCTGATGGCAAAGGCAGCGGCCTCTGCGAATGTTCTTAATCCGCATCTGGTGTCGCCAGATGTGTTGTGAATTTCCACCATTTCAAAGCTTTCACCAAAGCGTATGCAGAAATTCCGCTTCACATTAAAATCCCCGTATTTGTCACAAGACAAATATGCAATGTCACACTCGCCAATCACTGCAGCCCACGCGCGAAATCCATCGGCCCGGCACTGCGTCTGATACCACTTGTAACCGCCATGCTCCGTGATGTCCCAGGCAAATTCCTTTACCAATACGGCTTGGGCAAGCAGGGTGTCACATAACCGGGACATTCCCATGCACTCTTTGGCAGCGCCGGGTTGCTTTTGTATTCGCGGGGTGTGTGAATGAACGTGAAATTTAAGTGTTGAGAATTCCAGCATGGCATTAGCATCGCTCATGCTGTTTTCCCGAATTGTTTCCAGACTCGTTCAATATATTCCTGCTGCTTCCCTGGAGTCGTGGAGTTGAAAGCCCCAATCGCTTTCCATGTGTTGCCCAGTGATTTTTTGTTTCCCCATACGATCCACGCAGCAACATGAGCATTAACGCATGGGTCAAATAGCGACGCTTTGGTGATGCCGTACTTACGTAGCCTGGGCAACCAGAAATCAGTATTGATCTGGAATAAACCTATATCTTCAGATCCTTTCGGACTCTTATTGGTAGGTGAATTCCTATGTACTACGGTAGGACGCAAACTGCTTTCTTGCTTCGCAATAGCCAACAACAATGGATATCCGATTTCGTAGCGCGTTGCAGCCTCATTAATGCAGGAAAGGACACGTGGGTCTGGCTTGTCTTTGTTGCCGAAGGCTGGCATGGCCACAAGCATCAACAATAAACCAAAAATGGATTTACTCATTTTATTTTCTGTACCTCAGCAAGGAATTCGGCCGCCTCGACAGCAACTCGATTGATGTGTGTCACGTTGCGCGGGGAAATATCGTTTGCCTCATGCATCGATCCTCCCAGCCTGAGCGTGTCGGCTGTTGGTTTACCTCGAAGCCAGTTGCCTTCAATTCCTGTGTAAATATGTTCCTCTATGCACCCCAAGCATCGCGTGTGCGTGAGCGTGTCCCCGAGCTTCACCATTCTGCGCACTCGCGCCTCGTGTTTGGCTCTTTTCATCCGGCTTCCTTTTTGCATAGCTTAAAACACTTGTTATGATACCATTGCACGTCATTATACTACTATCACAAGCAACGATGTTCAAACAAAAATTACTATACGTTCTGATCATTGCCAGTATTCCCCTCAATGCTGCGCAGGCCAGCGCGTTTTCTGATGCGCTGGACAAGGCAAAACAGACGCTCAATGCAGGACAGCAGGGCATGGATGCGGCCACAGCATGGAACAAATTCAAGGTAGGAGACAAGCTAGCGTTTAACGTACTTGTGAGGCTCGCCAAACAGGGCAATCCAGCAGCACAAAATTTTGTCGGCTGGATACTGGACAACGGGGCGAACGGCGATCAACCGGATCATAAAATGGCGCTTCGCTTCTTTCAGGCGGCCTCGAAACTACCATTAGCGGCGTACAACGTTGGCATCATGACTTTTCTGGGGCGAGGCACAGACGCGAACGAGCAAGCCGCCATACCTTACTTCATCACTGCCGCAAATGATCAAATCGAACAAGCCCAAGTCTGGCTGACGGTTTACTACTACAAAGCCGGAAACAAGGAAGATGCATTCAGGTGGGCGACTGAAGCAGCCAGACAGAGTGATCGGCTTGGCACTTATTATCTGGCACGCATGCTGGTCGAGCGGAAGCAATATAAAAATGCACTGGAGAATGGAAGCAAGGCGGCTGAGCTCTACAGTGCCGATGCCGCAATTCTGGTGGCATATCTGTACGAGACCGGACAGGGAACAGGCCAGAGCAAAAAAATGGCTCTGGCCTACCGGCTGATTGCGACAGGAATCAAAAATGGTCGCATCATAGACCCAGGCCGATTTGCTGGCCTTGCTGGAATAAGCGAACTGGATGCTGAGCAAGGACGTGGATTTGCGTCAAACTGGATGGAGAACCATAAAAAGCCAACGCTAGTCGATTATCGTGCGACGCTGGCGGAGAAAAAGTAGGGGAATTGCCTTTGATTTCCTGCCCAGTTCCGCTGGTGGAATATATCCCAAAAGTTGGCACACTGATCGAACTGGTTGAATCCCTCAATAAATGTTCCCCTCAACGCTGGTCAGAACGTCGCGATGCCCTTCGCAGCCAAATGGGGCGCGCACTGACATTACTCGCGCAAAAGTTGGAGCCAGAAGAGCAATCTGTTTCGATACCGCACCGTATCGTGCGCTCTGAGGCCGACCTCGATGCATGGCTGACAGAAGTTAAAAAGAATGTTTTGGATAAGTTATCCAAAGGGCCAGTGCAAATATGAGGTATAAAAACGCCTGTTAAGCTAATAACCTGCACTAGTCGGCAGAACCATGCCGATTGACATAATTTTATATATATGGCATAAATATGTCCGGCATGAAATGACCTCTTAACGGCATAAATACCAATTAACCAGCACATAATGACCGAATGAGTACGCTGCTATTTAATACACCAGAAGAACTCCAGACCGCCCTAGGAGAGCGGCTACGGCGTTTACGTCTTAATCGCAATCTGGATCAGCGCACCACTGCTGAAAAAGCAGGTATCTCTGAAAAGGCGCTGCGTAATCTTGAATGCGGACACGGTTCAACCGTGGAGACCCTGATGCGGGTATTAAAAGCACTCGAATATCTTCAAGGCATCGAAATGCTTGCTCCAGAAATCAGCGTCAATCCACTGGATTTGCTACGGCAGTCCAAAGCACCGCAACGTGTGCGGCGATCCGTTAAGCCCCCCAAGGAAAACTGATGGATACCCCGGTCATCGAAGTGCGCAACTGGGGCAAACGTGTCGGAGCCGTGGCACCCGACCCGCGCTTGGGCTGTTACGTGTTTGCCTACGACCCCTCATGGAGACGAGGCGGCATCGAGTTGGCTCCACTCACCATGCCTTTGGCTGATACTCGGTCTACCTTTGCCTTTCAAAATCTTTCCGAACCCAGCTATAAACGCCTTCCCGGATTGCTGGCCGACGCGCTGCCCGACGATTTTGGTAATGCGTTGATCGATGCATGGATGACCAGCAAAGGGGTCGAAAAACGCTCCGTTACCACTCTCGACCGTCTTGCCTATATGGGCAAGCGTGGCATGGGTGCGCTGGAATTCAAACCCGCACGCGGGGCGCACAGAGAGAGTGCCGAACCGTTGGAAATGAAAAGCTTGGTAGAAGCGGCACGCAAGGTCATTCATGGCGACCTATCCGGCGATGTGCAGGCACAGGCAGCACTCGCCAATATTATTCGGGTCGGTACTTCTGCTGGGGGTGCGCGTGCAAAAGCGGTCGTCACCTGGAATCCGCAGACGAACCAGATTCGCAGTGGCCAGTTTGATGCGGCTCCCGGCTTCGAGCACTGGCTGCTGAAATTCGATGGTGTAGGCAAAGACATGGAGTTAGGCGGAGCAGCCGATTACGGGCGCATCGAATACGCCTACCATCTGATGGCCAAGGCGGCTGGCATCAACATGGCGGATTGTCGCTTAATGGAAGAAAGCGGGCGTGCTCACTTCACGACCCGCCGCTTTGACCGTGAAGTGAATGACGAAGGCACTATCAAGCACCATGTGCAAACGCTCTGTGCCATGGATCACCTTGACTACAAACAACGTGCCACCCATGCCTACGCTCAGCTCTTTATGGCCATCTCCAAACTCAAGCTGGGGGACGAAGCTATTGGCCAGGCTTTTCGGCGCATGGCCTTTAACGTCATGGCAAAAAACTGTGATGACCACACCAAGAACTTCGCTTTCCGCTTGAAACAAGGCGAACCATGGGAGCTTGCCCCGGCCTACGATGTGACTCATGCATATAACCCCAAGGGGGAGTGGACATACCAACATCTGATGAGCGTCAACGGTAAATTCAGCGAGATTACACGCGCCGATTTGTTGGTGGAGGCTGACCGCTTCGGTGTCCGCCGTCCCTTAGATTTATTGGCTGGCGTGCGTGCGGCCCTGAATAGCTGGACAGAGTTCGCTAAACAGGCTGGCTTGAACGATGAAGCGGCAGAGACCATTGCCGCAGATTTCGAACCGATTTAATCCGAACAAAGTGCATTTTAACGCAATGTTAGATACATGTTTATTGCCACATAATGCAATTTATTACTTGACAATAGTGCGTTATAGAGCATAATAACGATATGAAATCGCGCTTTAAAGACCTCAAACAACGTCAGCTAGATGCAGGGCTGACACGCTGGCGCTCAGCAGAGCTACCGGCGCGACCGCCTTCGGGCTGGATAAAGGCGATCCGCGAAGCACTAGGTATGCCAGCGGCACACCTTGCCAAGAGGTTGGGTCTGGTGCCTTCAACGGTGCTTCGGCTAGAGACCTCCGAGGCAGACGACACCATCAGCTTGGGCAGCCTGCGGCGAGCAGCAGAAGCGCTGGATTGCGAATTGCAATATGCTTTGGTGCCCAGGCAATCCATCGCACAAACCATGGAATCGCAGGCCAACAAAATTGCCCGTGAACGCATGGCGGCGGTTGTGCATACGATGGCATTGGAAGCGCAGGCCACTTCAAACGAAACCGTCAATACCCAGGTGAAAGAATTGGCGGAAAGCCTCCTCAAAGGATCCAGGCGGGAGCTATGGCGGTAAAACTTGATTACCTGCCAGGTGCCACCCCGCTGGATGCGGACGAACTCGCCTGTTTGATACCCAAACACATCACCACTCAGGGCGAGCTCAACGAATGGGAACAGCTCAACATCGAACATGGTGAAACATGGGCGCGGCGGCAACGTAAAGACATTCTCGATGAGGCATTCGTGCGCCAACTGCACAAGGAGATGTTCGGTGAAACCTGGAGTTGGGCAGGCAGCTTCCGCAAGTCAGACAAAAACATCGGCGTCGAATGGCAACACGTCGGTGTGAAATTGCGCGACCTGCTCGACGACGTGCGCTACCAGATCGACCACGCCACTTATCCGCCCGACGAAATCGCCGCACGCTTTCATCATCGGCTGGTCGCCATTCATCCGTTTCCAAACGGCAATGGCCGTCATGCGCGGATGATGGCCGATTTGCTGATACAAAAACTTGGCCAGCCACGCTTTACTTGGGGCAGTAAAAGCCTCTCCGAAGCGACCGAAACGCGCATAAGCTATATTGACTCCTTGCGTGCCGCCGATAGTGGCAATATCCAGCCGCTGCTGGCCTTTGTCAGAAGTTAGGGAAAAAGACCTTCATGAAAATAGCCCTCGCCCGCGAACATCGCAAAACATTGGAAACCGTGATTGCTCAGGCGCGTGTGGCTGCCGAGTCAGGTGCGGCCAAAGCACTCCAAGCTCTTGCTATCGGCGCGAAGGAAGCTCCTGCGCATTTTACCAAGGATCAGATAAAACTGCGCGTGCGTTTGCGTGCGCACGGGCGGCAGTTGGAAGTTCGTCGTCGCGTGAAAGAGCAGCAAAAACGCATCGGCGCTGCCGAATTCCGTAACACGCATTTCGGCTACACAATCGGTGCGGAGGGCGTGGAGAAGTTTGTCTCAACGCCAGAATTGCAAGGCCAAAGCGGGATCGGCGATGAGCCGCTGGAAGCTGGGCATTATGGGTGGCTGGTTTGGTGCATAAAACTCAATAGGTGGTGAAATTCATTGGAATAAGCAATGATGAATAGTTTGATGGCTTCACCGCACCGGTATCGTTTTAAGATCAATTGTTTCGCGCGGAATATGCCCATCAAGACAAAAATTCTGTTCATATTTAATGTCCGCATCTCGGCTCCCGCCATTAACCGTCCTGGCGGCCGGTAATAGATACTCGATACGGATACGTGCGCAACCGGGTTCGCTGTACTTTTTCACACGACTGACAATCGCATGATATGGGCCTGGCGATCCGGTTGTTTCGGCGATCTTGTTTGCCATCTCACCGGTCAGGTCAGCCTTGACCACCAGCCCCTCATCCCCGTTGATAACCTGTCGCCAGATGATGGACATGCCAGCCTTATCAACTTCGCCGGCTTCGCGGATCTCGGCGTGTGCTGCGAACGCGGTCAGCATACTAAAGAAAATTAGACATTGACGCATCACCGCCGCTCCTTATGTAGTTATGTATCTATGCAATTCAAAATTTATAACGCAAACAACTCGAATCCTTGCAAGGTTTCAAGGTGGAGAAACAGGACTAAATCCACCCGTATAACCACCTGCTGCGTTTGGATTTAGAACCGGCGTATTGGCTGTTGGACTGGTAGGCCCATTTGCATTGCCCATTGTGTTGATCCGCGCCTGCATATCAGCCTGGATCGCCGGTATGTTGATCGTGGATTGAATTTGAGCCATAAACTCCGACAAATTCAACTTTGAAAAATCAATCGAACTCAGCTGGGCTTGCGTAAATCCGGCACACGAGGGGTTTAACGAGGATCCAAGTTGCGCCCACCCTTGCTCGTTTATGATTCGCGCCAAAATTGAGTTGTAGCAGCAATATGTCTCGGTAACAGCCAGGCAAACATTGATGATTGGTATTTTCGAAGAGCAATAACTACCAGTCGCGATGCACAGTCGATTGCCACGTTTCAGCGAAAGCATTTGTTCGTCCTGCGAACATGAAAGTAGCTGCATGACAACCATGATGGCAATTGAAATTGCCAATGATGTCGGATCGAAGGCAAACATCGGTGGCACCCCACCAATTGTGCCAGCAAAGTTTACCGAAACGCCCATCATGCTAAATGGAGATGAGCCAACAGGTGCCATACAGCTCGAACCTCCCCCGCTGAGAAAGCCGTAGGCTTGGCTCATCAGGCTTGGGGCAGTGCTTGCGGTCCACCCCAGCGCATCCATCACATACGGGGTACCGTAATTGATCACAGCTGCGACAGCCGTTTTTGCATTAGATTGCCCCCCTTGGGCACCCACCGTACAACAATTAAACAACCCGCCCAGCGTATCCACACAACTATTTCCTGTGCCCTTGAAAAACTGCATCGTAGCGGGGTCCTGATAGTTCCCCGCCTGGCGCGCCAACTCCATCATTGCAGTCGTTTGCGGCATGTCCTGGTTCTGTGGATGTGCAAGATTAAAACACTGCCCGTTCAGGCAGAACGTGGTACCGCCACAAGAGGTGTTTGTCGCAGATACTGCTGGAGTTTGAACACATTGATAAGTTTGCTCGTATGTGGAGCACGTCACGCCATCGGCAAGATAGGCAATGCAATTTGAATTTATTAGTCCACAGCCTTGGGAGATGAGCGGCTGGCAAGTATTCGTCGTCGGCCCAACGCAACTATAGGTGTCTGTGTAGTGCCAGCAGCTGCTGGTCAATGACTGTGATCCTGGAGGCAGCGGTGCCCCGGCGAGGCATACTGAAATACCTGATATGGTTTTACATGGCGTGGAATCGTCGCAGACCTGGCCTTGATTGACGCATTGAGGGGCTGCATAAGACCCAGCCGAGGACAAGGCATATACCAGTAGAAAGAAAAGCTGGAGCAGATTCTTGTTGTTTGCGCCCATGGTTAAAATGTCATTGCCTGAAGAGCGGTGCAAGTGTCAGTCCACGTTTCTGTTGGTTTTATAGGCAGCGCCAGTGGATTGCCAGTTGTACTACTATTACTCGCATTACATGTGCTATTTGTAATAGAAGATGATGGTGTGCATACAAGTTGGGTACACATCAATGAAAAATAAATATTCATGCTGCATCCATATCCAACGGTAGCAACAAACCTGTTTACAATCGACATACCAGGCGTTGCTGGGATATTGAAGGTTCCATATTCTGCTGCCGATGCTGGGTATCCATATGACACATACAGACTTGCCGCAGAAGTGGTGCCATCTGTAGACCGGTATAAATGGATATTGTATGAAGCAGAATCACTGCCGCATGTGATAGCCATAACAAAATATGGGTCAAGACAAGTTGGACAATCGATTTTTACAACTTTCCCAAGAGCTGACAGAGGAGCGCACAACCCAAGCCCAAGAGTCACGTTCAGAGTCTTGTCGCAAGTTTGAGTAGTTGACGTTGCCGCAATGTAACAATTCGCGGTCGTAGTTACCGCAGGCGTCGCCGTAGTCGTTGTAGCGCATCCTGTTTGTGTTGTCGTGCCCGTCACTCCCGCAGCACCTGTCGCAGTCGTGCTCGCCCCGCCCGCAGCCACACCGCCCGCCTGAAATGCCGTGCCATTACTGGCTGACTGCAACACTCCTGTACCAGCTTGAATTGTAGGGTCGGTTTTCGGGTTGATTGGATACGCTGCAGCCGGATTCGGATTGTTGGTTAAAAAATCAACCGCATTACAATCCTGTTGATTCGGCACTTGACCAGTCCCGGCCGGCGCCGTGTAACCATTGCACCCCGCCTGCTTCGTAGCAGCAGAACCAGCCAACCCAACATCGCCAGGAGACTCTGTTGATGGTGTGGCGTTGTAGCTTGGCACGCCAGCCGCCCCCCCTGTTCCGTTGATCGTCCCAGCTCCGACTGACAACGTGCCCTGTCCGAATTGGGTGCCGCTATCCAAAATCGCTTGCTGTTGTGCAGGCGTAAGCGCAACCGGCGTTCCGGCGAGTGCCGAAAACGACAACACGGTTGCAAGCCATCCGATTCGACCCATTACTGCCCCCTGATTTTATTGAGGCGGGTCTCGGCCATCGTGGCAAACTCCGGCTTGCCACGCGACTTGATGATGTTCAGTGCTTGTTCAATTGAGATGTCGCCGGTCACTGACGCATAAGCTACGTCTGGCGCACACCCCTCATCGGACGGGATGATCTGGGATGCGTCGGCCAGCACGAATACCGGCACCGTCGTTACCTTGAATTTCTTGAACATGGCCGGGTTGATCTCCCACGCCGCACCTGCACCTTGATTAATCGCGCGCGCTTCTTTCATCGTCGCAACCCAGCCCTCACTCTTTACGCCACGCAGCACAATCACCCCGCCAGCATCGACTGCCTGGTGAGATAGCTCTTGCAGCACTTCCCTGGGCATGGACAGCGAAGCGAAAATCATCAGGTCGCTCCCCACTTTTTTCTGTGGCCTGCCGCCGTTGAATTCCTGCATCGAGTGCATCACATCTTCTATCGCCTTGGGGCTGGTAATGACCTGATCGGCAGGCACATCACTGTAAACCGTCCCTGCCTTCGGAATATTCCCGTCAATTCCGGGTAACTTTTCTTCAATGGTTTTTTGGCTCTTGACGATCTGTGCCGCGATCTCGGCATCGGTCGGCAATTGAACCCCTTCCGCATGAACTAACGACGCGCAGAATGTCAGGGCAACAAAAACGATCCCCAGATGAATAGAAAAAATGAGCGGCTCGATTTTCATTTAAAAACTCCCTGATTGGCAGCAATCGCGCTTGCGGTAGATGATGTAACCAAAGTCTTCGCCAACGTATGGAATCTCCTTACCCGCACCCCACAATATTGTGGTGCGTCCAAATGGCTGACAGCATTTGTCCAGGCCAAGGGACTCGGTAGCAGAAGGCAGTCCGGTTGCTGACGTACCTTGCCAACCTTGCGTCATCCCACTAGCCATTGCAGTGTTGGGCGCATTATTAGCGCCATCCCCTTTCCCCTGCGGTGCCGGATAGCTCATCGAGTATTTGTAGTTGTTTTTGTCCATCAGGATTTGCGGGTAGTAGCCGCATAGGCCTTGGCTACCCGATGCCGCCCATTGCGTGCCCATGCGGTGCAGGCGTGCTGCGGTACGTTGCACAAGCAGGCTGGACGCCTGCACGCCACCGATATGTGCCTGTACGTCCCCATTCAACGGATACAAAGAACCGTTGCATCCGGCGCACCAGAACAAGGTGTTACTACCAAACCCGATGGATGATGCTACGCAGTCGGCAGCACAAGCCGCCTGCGCAATAATGTTGCCAAACAGAAATGCGTCAGGTTCCAGCAGGTTTTCAAGTTCGGAATCACCCCATGTCGGATCGATCTCGGACATGTAGGCAATATCGAATCCTTGATTATCAAGGCATGCGTTATCAAGAATAATAGAAGCCAGCACCATCGTCGGATTGATGTACCAATGAACGTGATAGACGGAACGACGTGTCTGCTTGATGCCGCCCGTGCTGTTTGTGGATTGCGTGCCGGTGAACTGATCGCCGAAACCAAGATTCATCTGGATTCCGCCCAGTGTCACAAAGCAATATGGCGTGCGGGTCACATCCGCCATGCGCGAAGGTTCCCAAAAGGAAACCGGTGTCCCGAGCTTTGGAATCGGTGATCCGCACGCGCATATTGGCGTTGTGCCCAACGTGTTGGTATCTTCCTGGTCATCAGACAGCAACGGTATCGTTCCGAACAGTTTGATTGGCAAGGTGCATGTCCAGCAGTAATCTGTTACCGGATTGGGGAACGCTCCCTGACACAGCGGACCGGCTGTGGCTGCCTCAGCCAAAAGCAGCGAACTTAAAAATATAAAACTACAAAGCGATTTCATCAATTTTCAGTACCTCACCTTGTTGGCGCACGATGGCCGGTACCTGTTCGATGCCGAACTTGTGAACGATGCGCGCGGCCTGGTCGTAGTAAACCTGCATACTCCATGTTTTGGTTAATTCCACCCAGCTTCCCGCCACTAGAATGACTTTGGTGCGAGGCTCTTTGGTGATGAAGTGATGCGCGTAATCGACTTGCCTCTTGTCGCGCGCATCAATGAACAGCAGCGGTTTGGATAGCGGAATGAAATGCAACGGGCTCACTTTCCGCCCCGCTGGCACAACGATATTGCCCTGATGATCGGTGATCGTTTTCTCGACCACAAAGGATGGATCGTAGAAATACGTCCGCTCAGTCCCATGCGCAGCAGTCTTGATACCTTCTATCGGCGCTGGGTTGAGGAGACTGTCTCGCACCCGGTTCTCAGCTTGTCTCTGAAGCTCCTTTAGCTTCCCGCTCTTCTCGAATTCGACTGTCCGTTCGTGAATGACCTCCAGAAAATCGCGCTCGCCGATCTCCCATGTATTGCCATACACGCCCAGCGACTCTGCCCCGACGCCAGCCGCGAACGATAAAAGCGATACCGCGAGAATGCGATGCATGACGATCACTTACCCAGCCATGCATCGATTTGTTCGACCAGTGCTGCGCCGGGCTTCATGGATCCATCATGCGCAATCAGCGTTGGCGTTCCTGTGATGCCCAACATCTGGCCAAGCGCAACATTGTCTTTGATTGGGTTTGTGCAATCGGCTTTGGATGCTTTAGGTTCTTCGGCTTTCACCATCCATTGGTGCCATGTAGCGGATGGATTCTTGCTGCACCAAATGGCTACGGCCTTCGCCTCAGATTGCGGATGCAGAGAAGCCAGGGGAAACAGGAATGTGTAGATCGTCACATTGTCCAGTTTTTCCAGGCTGGTTTCCAACGACTTGCAGTATGGGCAATCCGGATCTGAAAACACGGCAAGCGTCCGTTTGCCATTACCTTTGACGGTTTTGATCGCATTGGACAGAGGTAGAGAAGACCACTCAATATTATTGAGCTTCGCCAACCGGTCAGCAGTCATGTCCTGTTGGATTTGCATATCGAAGAGGTGTCCAAACATAAGGAAGCGGGCAGTTTCGTCGGTGTAGGCAATGTTCTTGCCCATTACCACCTCAAAGATACCGGCAATTGGCGAAGGATTTACCGCGCTCACCTGCGTAGACGGATACTTCTCCTTCAATATCTTCAATACAGCGTCTTCTTTGTCACCGGCAAACGCTGTCATTGGAAGGGTCAATGCGGTCAACAAAATAAGTCTGCTAATTTTCAATTCAATCTCCTTGTTATATGTTTTATTATACTGTTGCCTATATATATAATCAACTAACTGAAAGTCGTTCATAAATACCATTGCGGATGGATTGAGCGTGCCTTTCAATATATTAGCCATGCAGATAGGCTTCCGTAGCCAAAAAAGGGAGGTGTCATATTTCCATGATGCTCATAACGCCCCTTGATTCCTGATAATTTGTCTAATGTATTCTGTTGCATTGGCATATAAGTTGCATTTCCTGCAAATCCGTCAAAACTTTCTTATCACCCTGTGTTTTGCCAATACCACATGAAGCGAGGCTCTTTCATGGCGAAAGAATTGGTGCTTCTAATTTATTGGGAGTTGACATCATGGGTATCGGAATTTGCGTATTTGCTGGAGTTTCCCTGTATTTTGGAATGGTGCGTCCAGTGCTTTTGCGTGCCGGTTTGATCTAATGCTCAGTGCATCAAATGGGCATCGGATCTGCCCTAAGAATATCGCTGACCAACAACCCACGGCTCTCTGAGCGTGGGTTGTTTTCTTTTATCACCCTCTGTTTTGCCAATTCTCAGTGAACCAATGTCGGTTTTCTGATTTAGGAGAAACATCATGCAAAAAATAATCTGGCGCAAAGAAGGCAATGTTTATGTGGTGCAATTTTTCTACAACGGGATTTCTATAAAAGCTGAGATATCCCCTGATTACACAAAGAAATCTGTTGCCGGACAAATCGGAAAGGCAAACCAGGACTCGTTCGGCGCGGCCTTGTGCTTACCGGATGGCCGTTGGTTTCATCCGGCGGTTTCACGCGTTGACCGCGCACGCGTTCATTTGAATTCCGGAATAAACAAAGATCGGGCATTAGCCAATGCGTGGATGGAGGAGCGTGAAGCTGCAGAACGCTTTTTGGAGGTTGAAAAAGGGATGCCGCACCTGCGTCTTTTGGTTGTCGAGGCAAGGCGCGGTAGCGTCAAGGAAAGAAAGGAAATGGGCGGCCTGGAAATGCCAATTCCTTTATTTGGCGGGCCATGCAATGCTTATACCGTGCTAGCTAATGAAATGGCCGTCGATACAGCCACAAAAGTCATCAAAGCCATTCGTGACCTGGTTGACCATGAAGCAGCATAACAACCGCCCTTCCTCTTTGAGGATGGGCGGTTTTTTTATTGGGCAGTGTTTTGCCAATTACCTATGAAGCATAAATTTAGTGGATCGGACACATTCTTCCACATCAACCCAGCGGGCGATCATTCGTCCCGCCAATGGGAGAAAGCCTGCATCAAATCGGAGGCAAAAAATGATGAAAGTGAAAGTCTATGATAATCGCGGCGCAACATGTGACCGCTACACCGTCATCCTGAACGCTCAAAGCGACTATGTTGGCATGAGCAGCAAACCATTCGACCCACAAGGTTTCGGCCAGCACGGTGAAGGCTGCTTGCCCGGAAAACATCTTGGTAAGCGCATCAAGTTCGAGGAGTTGCCGGAAGACTGCAAAAAGCTGGTGCGGCGCGATCTGCTGGACGCTGTTGCTGGTGTGGCGATTGTAAATAAGGACGGTGATATTGTAAGAACGTCGAAGAATCTTGCTTGCATCATGACCCACGCACGCGATTTTCGTTTTGACACCAAACTCCATCAGGATGGTTACACACTTCATGTGAACTATTCGAACAAGGATCAATGCTCAACCAGGTTTGCTGATCAAACCGTGTTACGCGATTGGATAAGCGACCGCGTGAGGTTTGGGCGTGGCAAGTACGTCAAAGCATAACGAACAACCGCCCGCCCTCTCTGAGGCTGGGCGGTTTTTTTATACGTGCATGTTTTACCAATACAACATGAAGCAAAACTTTAGTGGATCGGAAACATTTCTCCACATTAACCCTGTGGGTGCGTCACTTTCCCACACGGGGATAGTGCGCTTCACGTTTTTACAAGGAACTGAAATAATGAAGGAAATTAAAGGAATAAGTAACTTCGATAATCATGTGCTGGTGCAATCAATTCTGAACGCATTGCAAGCTGCAATCGAAAAATACGGCCTTAAGCTTCTGCAACGCTATCCGGATGATCTTCTTGTGTATGACAAGGGCATGCTGGAGAGATTTGCGGTGCCGGGAGCAAAGATTGCGTGGATGGTTGGCCATAGCCATACGCACCTTGTACCACTTGGGTTGCATCCGAAGGAAAACAAGAACGTGACCTATATGACTAACCTCGGTAATGACGATAAGTTTTTCGTGCTGAACATCCGGAACGGCAGTTTTTCGATGAATGAAATCAAGCGTGAGAATTTTGCGGCATTAAGTCACACCGAAGTTCCATTCGATCGCAAGGGTGACGCCTCTAACTTCTGGCTGTATCGACAAACCCGGAAGATCGGGCATGTCGCGCTTGAAGCGGTGGGAAATTATCAGGAACGGATAATTAAAGCTGTCATCACTCCGGTGGACGGCATTGCCAGCCTTGAGCGCGCGGCACTGGAAATGTGGTGTACCCATGCTATCGTCGAGAAGGCGGGCACTCTATTTGTCCATAGTGAGGTAAGCTGGGCAGAGACGGCAGCATATGCAATGGTACGTTCTCAGCCAGTTGAGCGGCTGGCGGAAATGGGTGACGTTACGGTAAGGGAGGGTATATGCGCCTAGACCAAAACGAAATCCGTGATTACATCGCTCGTGCTCCCCGCCGTTTCCATTTTGATGGTATGCGCATGGTCAATAACACCGGCGCGCGCTTTGCGTGGCTCGCCACAATAGCGTCAGGAACGCTTGACCAGCGAATTAACCGTCGCGCCGGGATTGAGGATGTTTACAAGCCGTTCAAGTATCCAGTCTACTCCAGCCAAAAACGTCATCATCGGCGTCAAATGGTTAAGCTGTTCGGCAGGGGAAAAAATGGATATATAAATCAGCATGGTGTCTAGCCAAGCTGAAAGCATGAATTATTTTGCATAACGAACAACCGCTCTTCCTCTATGAGGTTGGGCGGTTTTTTTATGGGTACGTGTTTAGCCAATTACCTATGAAGCACAACTTTAGTGGATCAGATGCATTCTTCCACATTAACCAAGCGGGCGAATATTCGTCCCGCCACGGGAGAATGCCTGCATCAAATAAGGGGTAAGCAAAATGATGATGAACCAATCAACGAACGGACAACTTCTCTCGATTCTTTTAGGAACTGATGGCGAAATGTTTGCCAAGCGCTCTTTGGCAGAGCTTTTTGGCTTGAAGGCAGTACGTCAAAATGTAAATCAAGTTGCCGAAAAATCTCTGGACTACGTTGCACCCAGAAAGCTGTTTGCGGCTCGTGAATTATTGCGCCGCGCATTGGAAGAAGACATGACCGAAGCACATAGTTTCAATTCCCCGACAGCCACAAAGGATTATCTGCGGCTACATCTTGGCGGACGTGAAGAGGAACATTTTATTGCGCTTTGGCTGGACGCACAGCACCGGCTGATTGCAGAAGATTCTCTATTTCGCGGCACGCTTAGCCAAACCTCTGTATATCCTCGTGAGGTGGTTAAGAGCGGATTGAAATTCAATGCATGCAGCGTGATTTTTGCGCACAATCATCCATCAGGAGTAACCGAATCGTCAACATCTGACAGAATGCTTACTGAACGACTGAAGGAAGCACTAGCCATGGTTGATATAAGGGTTATCGACCATATGATTGTTGGTGATAATCAAATAATGTCATTTGCGGAAGCAGGCCTTGTTTGATTTCGCATTAGTAACGCAAACCGTCCTTCCTCTCTGAGGGGGACGGTTTTTTTATGTCCAAGATAATCGCATGGTTTTGCGGGTGAATATAAAGTCCCTCAATATAGCCCAGCCCTCAATACCTACCGAAGCGGTTTTTTTGAATATTTCTGTCTTGTGCCACATCAGAATTATCTGGCCGATCTTCAACCAACTTCTGTAAGGCGGTAGAATGTGCCTCATGGTTTTATAATTGGCCACCCATAATGTCCAGCCACGCCGCTATCACCAATCAGTTATTACCCCTGACCCCGGAGGAAATAGACGAACTCGACCGCTTTTTGATATCGGACTCCACGTCAGACGAAACGATGATGTTGGATTCCCTGGATGGTTATCTGACAGCCATTGTAGTTGGACCAAACAAGCTTGAATTCGGAAAGTGGTTTCCCGGTATTTGGGGGCCAAGCTCAGATGATCTGCCGAATTTCAATTCAATGGAGGAGGCAGAGCACATCATGGATCTGATTGTTCGTCTGATAAACGGCATTACCTGGGATTTGGAGGAAAACCCGGATATTTTTTCACCCATCTTCAATATTTCTGAATATAGGGGGCGAAAATTCGCCGACGCTGAGACGTGGGCATACGGTTTCATGTGTGGTATCGATCTCTGCCGGAAAGACTGGCAGCCTTTGTTTGATGATCCGAACGGTGTGGAAGTGCTACGTCCATTCCATCTACTTGGCTCGGACAATGTCACGCCAGAAGAAATTGAACTCACCAACACACCAGAACAGCGCGAGAAACTTGCCGAGCAGATTCCTAGCAGCGTAGCCTGGATGTATCGTTTCTGGCTTCCTTATCGTCAAGCAGTGGTCGAACGAATGGTCGCTATTGCTCTACAGCGAGAACTGCCCGAGATCGGGCACAATGAGCCGTGTCCGTGCGGCAGCGGGAAACACTTCAAGAAGTGCTGTGGGGCAGCGGCAATATTACATTGATGCACCCTGTTTAGATTTTCACTACAATCCAATGATCAAATCAGACCTAATCGCCCGTCTAGCCGAGCAACATCCTCAACTGCATGCCAAGGATGTTGCTCTGGCTGTCACATTGATATTGGACGCCATGTCCACCACGCTATCACGCGGGGATCGTATTGAGATTAGGGGTTTCGGTAGTTTTAAGTTGAACTACCGGCCATCTCGACAAGGAAGAAATCCAAAATCTGGTGAACCAGTGAGCGTGCCAGCAAAATATTCTCCTCATTTCAAACCTGGCAAGGAGTTGAGCTGGCGGGTGGATCGCGCAGCAGGCAACTGAGTTTTAGCAATCGCTTAGTGCTACAAGCAAGTTCAAAAACAGGCTTGATTTAAACAGGCACACCCTAGCAAAAATATAGCGGATTGCCAAGATACTGAGATCACTAACCTGACTGTCCTTGTCTCGGATTAAGGACGCTGGCGATATCCTGAAAAGCCGGTCGGTTGAGTCTGTGCAATGTCCGGTTCCAAGTTTTTCGATTCGTCACTTTCACCAATTGCCGTCATTCGCGATTCCAACTAGCGGACGGCAAACAATAAAATGAGTGGTTGATGCGCCTTAGCCAAGAATTGAGAGGGGCATACGTACTTAATTATTACGAGTACCCAAATGGATTGTCCGAAGTTAGCCTAGGAGGCACAAGCAAACTCCGGTAAAATTAAACGTGTAGGTCGGTTTAACTATTTAGTCATCCAAAGCCAAACGAATAATTTTAGCATGAACCGACTAGGCCTCATTACGTACCTAGCCGAACTGCAGCCCCAACTGCTTGCCAAGGATGAAAGTGATTCTGGCGTACCATGTACGCCACGCTGTCGTGCGCTGGGCGTGTCGAAATTCGCGATTTCTGCATGGATTACCGGCCTCCGCGTAAGGGGCGAAACCCCAAGTCGACAGTAAAGTGAAAGTGCCCGCCAAGTATGTGCAGCATTTCAAAGCGGGCATTGAGTTGCATGAACTATTAGTCATTTGTACCCATTAAACTGCCATTGAAGGAAACGTCATGACAAAACCCGATAAAGCCAAGAAGCCGAAACAAACTACAAATATGCCTGAGAATGCAATGGAGATTCATTTTTATCGGTCGAACGAAAAACCATATGGAGTATTCAGCAATCTGCACCGTACTTCAGTCGTCTTTGACGGTCGCGAGTATCCTACTGCTGAGCACGCATACCAAGCGGGCAAGGCGAGCAAGGAAGCCGTGCGTGAATGGATTCTTAGTGCACCAACACCATCGCTAGTCGCAATGGCGGCTCATGGCCTGTATACATGGGACATTGTCCCTTCATGGTCAAAAATAAAATTTGAAAGAATGCGGGGCGTGCTGCGGGCGAAATTTGCTCAGCATGAGGAATTACGCAAGCTGCTGCTGGAAACCGGAGAAGCACGGCTAGTAGAAGCTGGCACGACAAACAATGCGGTCAACCGGTTGTGGGGTGAAGTAAATGGCAAAGGTCAAAATATGCTCGGCGTCCTGTTGATGGAAGTGCGCGACGAGTTTCGCAAGGAAAAGGTGACCATGCCGAAGGTTGTCGCTAAGCCGCAGTGCAAAATGCCCACCAAGCCGCAGCGCAAGGCATCCGCGTCTGCACGGAGTATTGTCGCAACCGTATGATTTAGCTAATTCACGAGCAATGACGACGCACTACAAGAAAGAGCTTGTTCAACTGGCGCAAACTTACTGCTCAGCTTTGTCTGCTGAAGAGAACAATGTGGAGCGCCTCAAGGCCGCTATTCGTAGCGCGAGCGAGTTGAGCGTCATTGGAGTCGGCTCTGGAGGTTCATTCACGGTCGCGTCATTACTTTGCAATTTACACGAAAAATATACGGGCAGGGTATCGCGCGCTTCGACTCCACTGGAGATCATCTGCAATCCGACGCTCGCGTCGTCGAGTCCAGTTTTTTTGATTTCTGCTGAGGGCAAGAACCCAGACATCACTGAGGCATTGGAACGCGCAAGGCGGCATAGCTCACGCACTGTTCACGTCCTTACCAACCGTAGCGCTAGTCCGTTGTTGGAGTGCGCCAAAAAACTGACAGATGTTAGCACCCATTTATTCGAGCTTGCCAATAAGGACGGTTACCTTGCGACCAACAGCCTCCTTCTAAACGCCGTATTGATTGCGCGGGTGTATGCGGAACTGAATCAATCAAAGAACAGTCTCCCTGCCGACCTGGAGGATCTACGGATTGGGGGCTTGACTATTAATCAATGGGTCGGACAAGCGCAGCCTTTCATCGCGGAAACGGTGGCGCGCGGGGCGCTTACTATCATCTACTCCCCGCTGCTGCAGCCCATAGCCTCAGATATTGAGTCCAAGCTCTCTGAAGCTGCGTTGTTGCACGTTCAACTCGCTGATCTGCGCTCCTACGCTCATGGGCGACATCTTTGGTTAGCAAACCGGCCTCAGGACTGCGCAATTCTGGCATTAGTTGAGCCGTCCTTGGGCAGCCTTTGGGAAAACATGCGTGCGCTTTTTCCACCAGAAGTGCCGTCGCTGACCATGACGCTGGCTAGCGCAGAGCCGCGCGAGCTGATAGCTGGTTTGGTTGCTCAAATGCACTTAGTCTCTACCGTCGCCGAGCTTCAAGGCAAGGATGCCGGACGACCGGAGGTACCTCAATTCGGGCGGGATCTGTATTACTTGAACTTGCCAACTGCTATTCCGATGCCCGTAGAGTCGTTTGACGATCCGGAAAAGTCGAAATATGAGGTGCTTGGTGCAAGGTGGCCATCCGAACGCAACCATGGTTCTATGAGACGTGCTCACGAGGAATATAAGACCAGCATTGAACGCCAGCGGTTCCAAGCAATTGTCTTTGACTACGACGGCACGCTGTGCAGTTCGCAACGCGCAAATAGCCCACCGCATGCTATGGTACTCACCCACTTGGAGCGACTTGTGCGAGCCGGGGTCATTGTGGGTATTGCATCAGGTCGCGGGGGATCAATTCAGGAGGATCTCCAAGCAAGCCTTCCTCCTGATATTGTCAGCAAAATTCAGCTAGGTCTATACAATGGTGGATGGCTTGCCGACGCTGCCACCAAGCCAGTGACCAGCAAGGAAACAAGTGAGTTCTTGAGTCACGTTACACGTATCGTTCGGCGCCTACAAAAACTTGGGGTGCCAATTCCACAGGATGGCATTAAAACTACTCATCCGTATCAGGTTAGTGTCCGCTTCCGTGAGGGCTTATCGACAGATACCATGTGGTTTGTAATTGCCGATGCTTTGAGACAAGCTGGGCTAAATCCGTCGAGTATGGTGCGTAGCAAGCACTCGGTGGATATATTGGCTACGGGAATGAGCAAGTCTCGACTTATTGCATATATCATCCAAACTTATAAGATAGATCCGTACAATATTCTGACCATGGGCGATCAGGGAGCTTGGCCCGGTAACGACGCGGCCTTGCTTGAGCACCGATTTTCTCTGAGCGTAGACGTGCCATCGCGCCGACTTGACCGTGGGTGGAAACTAGCACCTGCACAAAAGCGCGACGTTGACGCAACACTTTGGTACCTTGACCACATCATCGACACAGGTGATGGGCGCTTCAAGGTTGAACTTGCGCCAAATCCAACTCACGAGAGCTTATAGTTATGCATGACCAGAACGCGGCAAAATTACTCGCTCATGTAATGTCTTGGCAGGACTATGGGGATGTGTCGGCTACACTCGACCCGTTACAATTGCTCGCAGACTACAAGTATGACCGCTATCAACAATTTGGTCCCGGTAGGCGATTCATTGAAAGCTTGGCACTGTGGATCAAACAGTTCAATCCGCATGATCGGCAGAGCGCACTTGATTTTGTGTTACACCAGTTGGTGTACTTTTCTGACGAAGAGATGTCTCACTTAGTCCGCACGGCCTACCCCGATCTGATTATTCAAGAACGCATACGCATGGTGGCAGAAGAACACGATATAGCGCCTCATCGTGTTGGCGAAATTTCACACCACTCACGTTTTACAGAGCTGCGCCTGAAGTCTCTATATTTGGGTTTAAGCGATGGCGCTCGCACCAACGAACTCCGTCGCAACAGTCTTGGGGACATCAGCAACGAACAGATTTGGCAAGCTTACGAGCTTGGCGAGGAAAAGGCCGAAGACATGATCAGTGAGCTTCGAAAATCACTGAGTGAGTCTGAACTTAAGCTTGAGATCGAGCAGCCACGCTTTAACCTTATCTGGCTACTGGATGATTTCTCTGGTAGCGGCAATACGTACATTCGCTACGATAGCGAAAAGAAGGCTTTCAAGGGCAAAATAAAAAAAATTTACGAGCGATTTAGCAAAGGCGACTTGGTCGATCCGCAGCACTATGAAGTTTACCTTCTTTTGTATGTAGCAACGCGCCAAGCTATCGACCACATCGAATACTGGTCCGAACGCTTCACCTCGGACAATGGATACAAGCCCCTGCAAGTCCGGGTGCTGTGCCCGATAGAGCCTGAAGTTTCCCTGACTAAAATCAGAAGCTCGTCCATTGACGCATTGCTGGGCCATCCAGATTACACTGATGCAAAGGCCGCCGATAAACACTTCCTTGTCGGCGGAACGGATGATCCGAGACTTGGTTTTGCCGGTTGCGCACTACCTGTCGTTCTCTCGCACAACACACCCAATAACTCGGTCTATATGCTGTGGGGGCCTGAACACTACACGTTCTCCGGCCTATTCCCGCGCGTCAGCCGCCACAGGGAATTCTGATGGCTTACAGTACAAACCCATTTCTTGAGCGCATGTCAGAACGCGCGACATCGGATCAAGATTTCGTTAGGCTATTCTCGCCGAAGGTCCTTGAGAATTTGTCTGACGATGCCTTTGGTGGTGGACTCCACATTTTTCGTAGCGCCCCTGGAGCAGGCAAGACAACATTATTGCGTGCTTTCACACCAACTGCCCTCCGCGCTTTCTGGAATCCACGCCGCCGCTCCCAAGAACCAGGCGTGAGCGAGACGTTTCAGAAATTTGTAGCACGCGGTATCCTCGAAAACGACGAGAACCCGCCATTCCTGGGGGTCTTGTTGTCTTGCGCATCGGGGTATGCAGACCTCCCGCCCGGCGAAGACCTGAGTCAAGGGCTTTTTCGGGCGCTGCTGGATTGCCGTATCGTGCTTAGGGCGCTACGTAGTGTGGCAATGTTGCTTGGCAAATCACCTAATGAGCTGGATTACATTGAGCTTGAGTACGAAGGAGTTGCCCACGACCTGAAGAACATTCCGCGACTCAAAAGTGCACAGGAATTAGTCGAATGGGCAGAACTCTACGAACAACGCGTCTATGCCAAGCTGGATGAATTCACTATATCGGACACAGATAATATTCCCTCGCATGTGAGATTTGAAGGCGTGCTGTGGTTGCAATCAGTTAAGTTTACCTACGAGGGTAAAGCGGTTGCCCCCAAACGGCTCCTCATGATCGACGATGTGCAATTATTGCGCCGTATGCAGCGCAATCTGCTGATTGACGAGCTGACTGTGATGCGCCCGAGCATACCGGTTTGGCTCGCCGAGCGAACCAAAGCCCTTGATACAGAACTGCTATCTCAGGGAGCGCGTGAGGGGCGCGATCTGCACACAATAGATCTGGACAATATGTGGACCGGCAAACAGTTCATGATGTTTGCCCAGAATGTCCTTGATAGGAGGATGGCATATCAAGATGCCGTTCCATCCCGCTCATTCGGAATCTGCTTGAGCGGCGAATTGGCACCCGGAAGCTACCTGAATGAAATTGAGCGAGGCATCGCGCTGTTCAAAAAGGAGTTAGCCGGGCACCAAAACAACATTCGATACAGCGAATGGTTGGCACACGTCCAGCAGCACACGGCAGAGCACAGCCTCGATAATCTGGAGGAACTCTATGTCGCGCGTATTTTGCTCATCCGCGACCAGAGTAAGAAGCAATTGTCCCTTGGCCTGCCACTTTCTACGGACGAGTTGGAGGATCGAGACAACTCGCAGGTACGAGCAGCGGCAGAACTTTTTATGCACAAGGACTTGAAAATTCCTTACTACTTTGGTTTCGAACGTCTATGTGTGATGGCCACAAACAATATTGAGGAACTGTTGTTTTTGGCCGCAGCATTGTATGAAGGCCTTCGTGCGAATCAGGTGCTTCGCAAGCCGGAACTCGTCCTGAATCCGGTGACGCAAGAGAAGTTGCTGAGGGAGCGAGCCAAACGCAAGCGTGAGTTCATTCCGAAAAACCATTCGGACGGAAAAAGAGCCCAGCGGTTGCTGGATTCCATTGGTATTTATTGCCAGGACAAGACCTATTTGCCGAATGCCCCGTACGCACCCGGTGTAACAGGCGTCAGGCTGTCACGTGTTGAACTAGGCAGACTGATAGATAAGTCACGCCCCTTAGGTGAGCCTGGAGCACACCTGGCACGCGTTCTCGCTGAATGTGCCGCCGAGAACCTTCTTGTTCCACGACTGAGTGCAGCCAGCTCATCGCGTGACAGCGGAACTGTTTTTTATTTGAACCGAACACTCTGCACCCTTTATGATCTACCGCTACAGATGGGAGGATGGCAAGATGTGACCGCAGTTGACATGATTAAGTGGATGGAGCGTCAATTAACACCGAGTCAACATAGCCTTGAAATAACATGAACATGCTTTGGGATCATTACGTTTACCGTCGAGGCAGTGGCGTCCACGATCTGTGGGATCGACTGCACGACAATCGACCAATGCGAGTTCTGTACATCGCAGGACGTGGGTTTGACGTTCGCGCACAAACCGTAATGCGGGAGTACATTAAGAATCTGCAAAGCGCAGGGCGAAGAGTAGACAGCGCCAAGCTGCTACTGATTGGATTTAGTGGTTATGAACTCGAAGAGGATATTCGCGCACTGACAGAGGAGAACGCCGCTGCTCTCGAAACCATATTCAAACCCTTGGGGCCTTCACAGACGATCACCATGGCTGGATCTGCATCAGATGGTGACGATGATATTGGAGCGGGAGTTTTGTTGCGTGCTGGCGTTCAAAAAGTGCTTACCACTGTAACTGATCACACTGACATCGTTTTGGACGTTAGCTCGATGCCACGTATGACGTATCTTGCATTGCTTACAAGTTTGCTGCTAAAACTGGTGCCTGATAAGCAAATCAAAAAAGGTGAGCTTCACCCTCTTGCGGCCAATGGTGTAAATTTTCAGGTGCTTGTAGCGGAAGATGCCAAGCTCGACGGAATGATTAAGGCGGAAGACCCAAGCAATCAGTTGGTGCAGATCCCCGGTTTCGCTGGTGCCTTTCATGCAGAGTCGATCAAGGACTGGCCTCTGGTGTTGTTCCCTATTTTGGGCGAGAACCGTGTTAATCAACTCATAAAGATTCTTGCCTCCCCCGAGATACCCGATGAAGCGGAAATCTGCCCAGTTGTTCCTCATCCGTCGAAAAACCTGCGACGCGCGGACGATCTATTGGTGGAGTACAGGGATATACTGTTCAAGAGTGGCCGTGCACCGACCAGCAATATCATGTACGTTCACGAGTCGAACCCATTTGAAGCGTATAGGCAGCTACTTGGTGCAATGCGACGATATCAGGAAAGCATGAATGTGCTCGGTAATTGTCGGCTTGTGGTGACACCACTTGGTAGTAAACTGGTCACTGTCGGTGCCGGGTTAGCCTGTTTCGAGATGCGCCCCGCAGACGCAAACTCCACATATCGCGTGGCGGTGCCATTGGCTGAGCCTAAACGCTACGTGGCCTCGGTTCAAAGCATCAAGGACTCCAAGCCGGATATATCGGTGTTATTGTTGACTGGCGAGGCATACTGGACTTTACCCACTTTACCTCAACGTTAACGACCGCCTGTATAGTAGGGGGTTGTAATCGGCTTGTATGGTTGGCGTCATAATTGGAGGTGTACTTCAACCTATCAGAATCAGGTCTGTACAGGGGAGACAGTACAACATCCCCCGCAAGGTGCAGTTAAGATGGTAGGCGCAGTGTCCCAACCTACCAGCGCCCCTCCACGGTTTGCTATAGAGGAGTGATCATTTGTTGCAAGGACATTTCCTCCTGGATCTCCGCACCCAGGAGTTAGAGGATTCCAAGTAGCATGCCACCATCCAGCATTACTATGTGCGATTACCCCGTCTTTGGTAGGATGTCTAACATTAGTCGATCCATGTAAATTATTATGACCGAATGAATATATAAGCCTCTTGTAGTTCACATTTTCTATGGGTCTTGGAACTGTTGCCGAATTAATGGTGGCTCCATGGTGGGGAGCCACCATCGCCACCGGAGGCAATTGGGTAAGATTATTCATAAAATATCTGTAATCGCAATCGCCTGTAAGCAGCCAGCTGCGCTTGGGATCAAGATTCATATTTTCAACGGCCATAACAATCCCCGTATCGTTGCGATCATATCTTTTACCATTACCCAAGATAAACTTCAGATTATGACCGTTACTAAGCTTTGTTGCTCCGGCAGCGCCAGTCTGTGTGCAATAAGTTAAGAGCTGCCCACCATTCCTGAAAATCTCGTATGCAAATGCAATATGCAAAGGACCAACCTTTTGGCATGGAGCTATCCAAGTGCGTTCAAGTGCTGGATAACTGCCATCAACTGCTATTGCGTAAGCGCCAGCCCAGTGATCAGCATCCCAGTGGGACAACAAAATAATTGGTTTTTTGCTAAAACAGAATCTTAGGTCATTTGGCTTCGTGAGTGCGTTTCGATATACCCCTGCCCCAAGATCATAGTAAAGCGTTGGCAAATAGTCTTTATCCAGAAGTGCATTGGCATTGCCTTGTCCAACATCGTATATGGCCAAGTAATTTGATTGTGAACCAGAAAGAAGTGCTTCCAAGTCATTCGTAGAAATAACAGGTAAATCTTCTAGAGAGAAAATAGTCGATAGCGCCGTTCCTAGCGCTATATCCGGCATGCTGCCGTTTACGTAAACTGAGATGGGCCTCCCGAAAAGGGTGGCATACAAGTTCGCTCTTTGCCCCCCATTCTGAGAATGCGATATATCGAATGAAAGCCAATTTGACTCAGCACTTTCCCACCGCATAAGTAGGTTTTCTGACCATGTATTGAAATTATCAAGTGACTCACCACTTTGAATTTCCAGTTCGAGCCGAAAAAGTGGGGCATGTTCAAAAGGATTTACTTCACGAGTCGTGTGAACTATATCTTTACGATAATTTTTCCAAGCCGTAGCAAGCCGGTCGAAATTACTAAGAGCAAAAAGAGGATTTTCATTACCTTGTTTCTCTAACCAATCAGCGTCAATGAGATCGAATGCCAATAAGACTGTGCCACCATCATCTAAAGGTACGACTACATGATCAAGTCTTCCAAATGTTGTTTTGGGGATTTCGTGTCTGTCGTTGTGATCGGTAAAGTGTATATTCATAAAATGATAAGACCTTCCTTCTAGTTCAATAAATTAGTCAAAAAAGACCAAGAGTTCCTACAATGCTCGTCACCATGACCGATTTTAGATCGGCAAACGATTATTTTTTCACTGATGCTGTTTTTGAAAAGGAGCTTACCCTGCTCACCGTCATTATGACTTAAAGTTAAAAAGCCGCCACGATGAAGCTGTGGCTCTGGTTTGCCTTAACACTCCCTCCGCGATAACCCCGCTCCGGTCGCTCGAAACGGGCGATGCCCGAAATAAACAGGCTGTGCCTGAATTATCCGGGCTTGCGCCCGAGATTACGCTGGCGCGAGACCTTGACCAGCTACGCTGGGGTTAAGCGGCCTTGCCGCCGCCAAACCCAAACCGCACCGGTTTCACCGGCACCCTCCCTGGTAACGCTCAAAATTATGTGGGGGTGATCCATGAGATGAATGATTGTGAGACCCATCGGAACCGGAAAGTTTCTCCACCAACGAAAACGATAGGCGTTAAAAATCCCCAACCAGCATAACTGGAAGGGGATTAAGGATTGTTGCTATTACGCTGGTGACATGATTGACTGTGGTTCAGCCAACCTTGCCTTGCCATAACGCGCGTCGTGCTATTCGCATGCACTCATTCCATTCTGGTATGCCAAATGGGTGATACCAAACATGTCGAAAGCCAGGTGAGATATCTTCCGGTCTTCGCTTTAAATGGAGTCTCCAGTTCCTTCCGAATGCATGTTTACACCATGTTAGCGCCTCTTTTTGCCTATGGGTAATGGGCGTTGCTGGACTCAATTGCTTTGCCATTTGCTTCCTTTCTGCCAAATTGGGCTGTTTTATTGTTCACCGCCCACGCCTGAATTGCGCGAAGATGGTTATCGTGATGATTTCGTATTAACCGATCTGGAGTTGCCCATCAGGATGGTAAATCAATCCTTTTGAGCAGGGATAGGTAGTTTTACCATCCGGCCATTTCGTACTTACACGAACTCCATTACACCCTTCCATTCGGCAACGACTGGTGTGCCCAGAGGCCGTTCCCTTCTCTTTGCCATTGCTGGAACGCACTGTTTTTCCTTTGAACTCGTTCATAATGATCCCATATTGGTTAGCGGTATATAAACCATTACTGGTTCCTTTTTTTTGTTGTTCGCTACCCACGATTGGACTGGCGCGTGGATGGCGAATGTTGTGGTTTAAACCGGTGACATGGCACTTTTTTCTTCTGCATCAGTTACACATTCCATTAATTCCTCGACATTACTACCAAAGAAAAGAGGGGTGCCGCCTTCGCTTGAAACAGCCTCGATAAACACGTCAATATCTTGCGCGCGTGTTTCGATCGTGTAGTCACTATGTTTCGGATGATCTTTGAACCAAAAGGCTGACTTGGTAACTACCAGTTCCGCACAAGTGAGTCGCAGTTCATCTTCAATGTTTCCTGGGCCCCATGCATCTGGAGATTCGTAAACACACAGTTCAGACAAGTCATGCTCAACACACAAGGCTTGCAGCTTCGCCAGTTGTTCACAAAAAGTCTTTGTTGCAAACAACTTTGCAAAACGAGGAGCATCACCATAGTCACTACAAGCGTATGCCTCAATAAATACTGGTTTCATAATTTTTACCTTTCTTAAAGTTGCCAAGAAATACACCACCATATAATGGATAAGCGCATCCCTCGTGGGCGGTTAATTTATCCCCAAGAATGGGAATTTAGTGGTTTCAGCCGATTTACTGATCTAACTTGGGAAAGCACGCAGCAAGCATCCCGCCTGCAAGTGTGTAATTCCTACTCCCGTCAGTCAGCGCCTCGGTACTGTGCATTCGCATGAAGCTTTGCACTTTGTTCTGCTCGGTTTCGGAAAGATTTGTTCCAGCAATGTGCCGTCCTTGGAACTTTATCCAATCCGTCGCCGAATTACTCGGCATCCTCTCCATTGGTACCGGGGCCAGTTTGTAACTCTGACCACTGACCGTTATCACTGTGATTTGCGGTTGCATCTTTTCTCCTTTGAAAAAGCCCGGAGATGCACCAGCCCGTAAGGGATGGTGCAATCCCTTTGTGGGCAGTTGATTAAAATTCTCACCAGAATAGTGAATTAAGTGAATTGCTGTCTCACCCATTGAGACAGCTCAGTTGTTTCACCGAATATTGGCTGAACACGCCCCAATAAAAAAGCCCCTACATCCAGAGGATGCAGAGGCTTGGTTGAACAATTTATTCAGGCGTGGTTACTGCCTCAATTTATCTGTGCGCTCGACGCGCTTTATTTCACTTTCGACGGCATCTCGCACCCGCTCATAATCAGATTGCGTATTGCCAGTGCCTTGGTAAATATCTCGGACTATTTCCTTGATGTTTTTGACCAATTCCTTATCTCCAAGATCAGGGTGATATTCGAGCAATCCTTCGACAGCATCATCAAATGTGCCATCAAAATCGGTTCCATTTGTCACCACAGTTCCTGCTGTCATATTGCGTACAGATTCCAATTCGGCATCTGTTCTTACGATATGCAGGGCGATAATGTTAGGTAGTTCCTGCGCAATTCGCACAGCGGCCACCATGGCATCGACATATCCTTTCAAGATATCTTCCTTGAATTCGGACATCGTGCCTCCGTTATAGCGAGGGCCACTGATAACATCAAAGATACGCTCGCGCATGTCGTTCAGAGACATCCATTCATCACTGTCAATCTCGAAAACCATCTGCGTGGGCACTTCAAACACCATCAGCTTGCTACCGCCGATCCCAAGGACGACGTTTGGAGATTTTTTGTGGCCAGGGTCGGGGCGGTAAAACCCCACTACTCCGACGCACGGCTCAGATTTCTTTATGTTTGATGAGCAGTCATCTGATGGGCAAACATCGCCAGCCTTCAGCCCCTCCATAAAATGCCAGCTTCTCCCACAATCCTGGCAATTCACCGTATTCTTTTTGCGCTGTAGCTCCATTTTACTGCTCCTTAAAAGTTGCCAATGGGTTCTTCCCATATGGGCAGAACCCATTGGGCGGTTGGTTTTACCCAAAATAGGGCAAGTTGTGTTACCAGCATTTTTTCGCGGTTTTAAGCGCCACATTCATTGGGACGCCAACGTTTTCGATTAACTGGCGGTGGTGCATAATTGCCAGTTCAGCGGCCCGTTTAGCAAGTTGTGATGTTGTTTGCTCTGGATATGCTTCAAGCAAATCATCCATGCCTTCCGGTGTTTCCCAGCTTTGACTGCTCATGCCAAGGCCATCAAGCATGTGATTGGTTGCCACGGCAATCGAAAGTGCGCGATTTCTTATTTCAGGGCGAATCATGGTGATGTAATGCTCACTGATCTCCCTGTTAAGCTCAAAGCGCACAAACGGGTCGTCACCTTCCATGTATGCTTCTGAATTCGCTTCATGCAAGTGATCAAGGGATTTTGCATTCCCAAACTCATCTTGCAATAATTTTAGAACTGCATCGGCATCAGCCAGCTTTTTTGCCTTTTTCAGAAACGTAGAAACTTTCATTTTTTTCTCCTTAGAATTGCCTGGAGAGATGCCGCCCCTTGAGGGACGGTGAATCCCTCGGGGCGGATAATTTGTTTTACCAAGATGGGAAAGGTGGTGAATTACGACTCATCCGGTTCGCGGTATAAGTCGAAATCTTTGGATGTCAGCCCGCTTTCCTGAGCCATCTCGACTGCGGTTTGTCGGCATTTAACACGAATATCTGTCAGAGACAGGCATTCATCATTGCTGAATGTGTGGGCGTCAAGCTGCCTTACACCATTTAATAACAAGCTCACGCTATACCCGTGCCTGTTGTAGCAGGGCAGCACTTGGACTGTTGCCATTTTCTTTCTCCTTAAAATCGCGGAGCAGCCCATGCGGGACTGCTTACCCGCATGGGTTAAATTCTCACCAAGATGGTGATTCATGCCAATTAAAATGCCCGGCTTCCATGAAGTGAGTGACAAGAAAGAGCTCAGGTAGCATAGTTACCTATGCCGTCCATTACCATAACGTCATCCTCCTCATCCCGACCTTCAGGTTTGTACTTCAACTGCCCCGTGGTGCAGGCGCTGATATCCAAGTCAATGCGTTTGCCGCGATACACTGGTTGGTAAATACTCCCGCCCTTGTATGCGTACAGATATTCCACCTCCACGATATCCCCAGCCGCAGGAACTTCGAAGTTCGGCGGAATAGTCACGTTGCCTACTGGAATCATCATCTGACCCTCGATCACATCAGGACGATCACTGCTGTCCAGTAAGCCGATCTTGACGCTACGCTTGCCAGAATTGACTTCCATCACGCAGCAACTGGCCGACTCGGTGAACTTGAACTTCAGCCAGTCGCCGCCCGTGTTTGGACGACCCTCTTTGACAGGGCATTTCAATAGCTTGAACACCACGCCTTCGCCGTGCGCGAGCTTTACCTTATTCCACAGATCGCGCTTCTCTTCAGTGGTTACTGCAACTGGTACAGGCTTGATTTGCTTGCATCCTGCTAGGACTACTGCTGCAAGACGCATGCGTACTAACCAAGGCAACGAGTGAATGCGCTCTCCTTTGTGGACGTGAAGATCGAAGACATACAAGATGTCGCCGATAATCTCGCCGTCCACACGGATCGCCCCGCTGGCCACTTCGATATCTTGAAGTTCATCGGCCAAGGGTTTCGGCAACGGTACTGATAGCCCTTTTCGGTTCATACCTGTCACGTTACCTGCAACTGCATGCGCCGCGCGTCGCTCACCGTCCATTTTTTCTTGTGCTGTCCAGCGATCATCCTCAATCAGACGCATGGCCTCATCTTCAGATATTGGATTGAGCAATTGCGGAGTAAAGTCAGTTTTGAGACCGGCATTCTCTGTGCCCTGGTAAGCGGCTCCGGATACATCAGGCGTGTAACCTTTTGAAGTTTTTTCCTTCACCAGCTTGTCGTAAATCTTCTTCGCTTGCGCGAAATCGACCGGAACGGATGTCTTGGTGCCGGCAGTTAGTGCAGCGCCACGACGGCCATAACGAAAATTGACAACATTGCCGCCTGTGACTTCAACTATTTCTGCGTGGTATTCCTTGTCGCTACTTCCTTCGGAATAGTACAAGCTTGTTTGTGCGATTGCTTTCATTGGATTCTCCTGATTTACAAACCGACATTGGTTCACTGAGTATTGGTTGAGCACGTACCAATAAAAACCGCCCGAGCTCAAAGAGATCGGGCGGTTTTTATTGAACGCCACCTGGCCCAAGAACCAGGGAACGTGAAAAAGCCCCGGCAGCATGGCTGCGCGGGGCTTGGTTGAAACAATTTATTTAGGCGTGGTTATGCAGCCTCTAACAACAGGCAATCTGGCCGCCCGTCTTCCAGCTGAAAATCAACATTGATGCCATGGCGCTCCAGGACTGTCGAGATTGCTTCGGCGATGTCTGTTTCGGCTTTGTCTCTGCGTTCATCGTCGCCCGTACGATACAAGCAGTACAGCGGGTGATTCCATGAGCTTGTCCCTCTTGCGCGCTTGTCGATTTCGGCACGGATTTCCTTATCAAACTTATCTGCGCCCTCGTACTGCAACCAGAATGCCTCGTTGACGCGAGCTTCCTCCGGAGGTAGCCATTGGCGATGCCGGCCAACAAGCAGGTTCAGCCTGCCAACCAACGTCTTGCTGCGCGGGAAAAAGTGGATTGTTCCGGCACCGGGGTAATACCTGACATCGAAGTACGAACTACTCAACCGTTTGCCGCAACGCAACTCTTTAAGCGAAACACGAAACAAATCGTACAGCCCGACTTCAGGCGTCGATTTGCAGTCCAACATGGCGAACACCTTGTCGAAATCCCGCAACATCTGCTCGGATTCCCATGACAAATTCGACTGCCAGCTAGATGTCGAATGCCTTGGCAGGATGAAACGTGTCGTTTTGACCTGCATCCCACAGGTGCGGTGCTTGTCATTGGACTTCCAGCCCTTGTAGAACACAGTGTTGTCCGTGTGATACTTAGTGATCATATCGAAAACATCACATAGCATTTCCATCTGGATCTTGCCCTGGCTCTCTACGATTCCGCATAGAAATCCATAGATGGACAATACTGTGAATTCAAGCTGTTTGATCTCCTCGAATTCGCACTCGACTCGCTTCTGTGCTGCCGAAGACAAGCGCGACGTGACGTTGGCTGAGCGAAGGATGCCTGCCCACGCGCGATCCTTGAGTTCGATATAGCGTTTACCAATTGTGGTTCTGACATAATCCACTGAATCGCTTGGGTCAGTTCTACCCGCATCACCATTCCGGGTTGCCATCGTGTCACCCAGCAAGTTTGCATAATACTGCGCACGAGCTTCGGTACAGACAGCTTCGCGCATTGCCCTGACGGCGGCATTAAAAGCGGCCACCGAGTTTTCCACGAGTGAGTTAGGCAAAGCCAGTTCAGCCGCTTCGCGGTAATCACCGGCAAGCGTATCTTCCGTCATGGAGTCCCGTTTAAGTTCATCCAGGATCGGGCCGATGATATCTTCGCTGACGTTGGCCTGCTTGCGCAAATACACCAACGCGATTTCGACATCGGTTTTTCTTTCGGCATCAGGCACCGAAAACGTGCATTCAAGGAACTCGACTTCACCATGTTGCGCAACAATACTCGCCAGAAGCTGACGCTCTCTGGAGAAAGCGTTACGCAACGTTTCACAGTTGATGATCGCCACAATCTCGCCGTCCCAAAGTATGTCCCACGCTTTCAGCACATGTTTCGCGCCATCAGCAAAGGGAGGATTCATGATTATGTGCGAATAGATCGATCCGGTACTGAACTGCATGAAATCGAATCCGACCACATTCAGCCCTTTCTCCCGAAGTGCGGAGTGTTTGGTAATATCGATTTCGCAACAATCTGGCAGAATGGTTTTCCTTAACCGATCGTTTTCAGGGCAAGCCAAGGCCAGATCGCCTTTTCCTGCCGATGGTTCAAGAACTTTTGAAAAGTCCGTGTTCTTGAATTTCTTCCATGCCCTCCGCGCCAGATCACGCGGAGTCGGGTAAAACTGAAGGTTGTCCATGATTTCTCCAAAATAAATGAGAACCGACGTTGGTTCACTGGGTATTGGCGGAACACATGGCAATAAAAAAACCCACGACCGTCAGAGACAGGCGTGGGTTTGGGGTTTGCAATACCGGACTAGTCGATTAACTCGATGAAGCCAGATACTCTACTTTGATGAACTTTGACCATTGCTCTCCTGAAGGCAGGCCACCGGCAATTTCAAGCGCCTTGGACTCACCTGGGTAGTGGTCGATAAAACCACCTTTCAAGATCGCGTTCTGGAGGTACATCAAATCCGCCAGGGTTCTGGATCCGTGCTCATCTACAATGCCTGCCAACGTTTCAACTGAATCCAGCAGTTCCTGGAAAAACATGGCTGCAGCACGCTTGCCAGATACATCATCCAAGCGTTCGACAGCGAAAAACCGTATAACCGTTTTCTCACCCTTGCTGTTCTCTGCGACAAACTTGCCGTCGCTGTCGAATACGCCGCCTGCGATTCCGCCTTCGGTCAAGATGTCAGAGTAGTCACACTCGCCATCAGTCCACGTAAAACAAACCACCTGGTTGTCCGGATCGCCGGTTAGCTGTTCTGCCTCCATTCCGGTCAGCATTGCACCGTCATCAACGGTGACTGCGCTGGCTATATTGAGAAGGCTAAGAAATTTTTCGATATTGTTGCTCATACTCGTATCTCCCATAAGAATTAACCTCACCCAGACTTCATCCCGGCCGGGATGATGGATCCAAGCGTGGTTGGTTGAATCACTGTTTCGGCTTGCGCCAACATGATGAATTTGGTGGATTATGATTGTGCAAAAACAGTCCCAAGCGTGTGGCACGAAGCTGCGATAAGTGCACCTTTACCTGATACTTCAAACGTAAAGCTCGCTCCATACGCTTCCTTTAATGCAGTGCGAAGATCTTCTACTGCTTTCTCAACTGCCTTTGTGGTTTTACTACCCTTCTTGGCAGGTGCGTAGGCATAGGCCGATTCTGACTGCTTTACGCCGATGAACCGGGAAAAGTGGCCTTGTACGAAACATTCGTCGCCGTTATTTGTTTCCCAAACGATCTGCACGAATATTTCTTCATTTTCATCCTCAGACTGAGTTACCTTGAGAACTGCTCCGGTAAACTCTTTTGCAATATCGCACGACCATTCATAGTCAACATCGCCAGGCATATCAACCGTGAAAACTGCTCCTGGCTTAAGCCCATGAGCAGCATCCAGAATTGCCTTCTCCAACGCCTTGATGCCTGTGAAAGTGATACGCTCGGGCGTTTTTATGAAATCACACTTGTAGATGTTAATTTCATCACCGTTGCCAGTGAAGATCACCGTATCCTTTTTGTTAGCTTTCGCCATGTTATTTCTCCTTAAAATTGCCCAGAGATGCACCATCCATTAAGGGCTGGTGCATCTCCGGGCGGCTGGTTAATTTCTCACCAAGAGGGTGAAAGTTTTGAATTACGTTGAATTGTTTTTCTGAAGGCAGGCTGTATTCTGTCAGTGCTTAACGCTCTATCCCCTATTCAAGTATCCATCCGTGCTCGCCGTTCGGAAGAACAGTGTCGCGAATTGATACATTGGCTTCAGTGCGTATGATGAACTTGTCGCCTTGCTTGAAAAACGACGCAGCAAGGTTGCTGCCATCGAAATGCAAGTGTAGGCATTGCACATCATCCTTGCTGCCAGGCAGGCGGTTGATTTCAATCGTGGCACACATCATATCGTCAACATTACCTTCAACGCTGGCAACATCAATGTATAGCTGGCCACTGCTTTCGCGTTGGTCAGCTATCTCGATCAAGAACGATTTCTCTTTACCAGGTTCGCCATTCGGGTGGTATGCCTGGGAATCCCAGTATCCAACCGCGACGACAGACGACGTTTGATTTGCCGTAGGCGTTAAAATGGCCGGCAAGCCGACCTCTTCTTCACCTTCGTTAACAGGGACATCAATGGGTGTTGCCAAATCAGCATAATGACGCGGAACGCCACCCGTTTCTTCCGGGTCGGCATCGTAGTTATCTCTGTCGAAGATTTCCACATCAACCCCGTCGTCGCACACGTAATCAGCAACACCACCCTTAACGAGTATCAGAACACGGGGTTTAGCTGCTGGCTGAGAAGCGGTTTCCAGAATGGCATGAGCTTCATTTTCCAACTGGTAAAGCTCGGCCCAGTCTTCAGCAACGACCTTGCCGCCAGAATGCTGAATACTGTTAGCGCGGGCGACTTTTTCTGTCAACCGTTGCAACATCAGCTTGAGACTCTGATTGAGGGCGCTCATGCTGCACCTCCAAACTCAATCTCTTTCTGGCAAGTCCTGATCTGGCGTGCTGCTGTAATCAGCATGGCGATGTATTCGTCTTTGTCAGACGCATCGCTGGCTTCGTTCAGCAGGAATACAAACAGCCCGTCGCCAACCTTTTCAGCATCCGCTACGCTTTTAATATAGGCGTAATTGCCGCCTTCGTAGTGTTGAACGACTTGCTGCTGAAGTTCGGTCAAGCCGGTTAGATTTTCACCTTTGCGAGCTTGTTCGAACTCGGCGGCCATGTCGTTTTGCTGGGCTTCGATCAGAGAATCCCTGAATTCCTGAGATACATCCATGAAAGTCAGGAGTTCAGAAACGTAGTTAGCATTGGTGATATTGCGTGAAAAATCTGCGACCGTCGCCGGGTGCATGCAATCGCTGCACTGACAAAAGTTCTCGTCTTCCCACTCACCGCCGCTTGCGTCATCCGTCCCATCGTCATGCACCGTTAAAGTGGTTGTTACCACAATTTTGAATGGGCCAAGCGAACCACAATTAGGACATTTCATGCCGATCAGGCAATTATCGTTTTGCTTTTTCATGTTCATCTCCAAAAATAGAGAACCGACATTGGTTCACTGGGTATTGGTAGAGCACGTACCTATAAAAAAACCCCGGCAGCATGACTGCGCGGGGTTTGGGTGCTGCATATAACGAGGATGCCTTTCGATGGCATCTGCCTAAATTACTCAGTGAATTTGAATTACACGCTCACCATCACTGGTGAATTCATATCCATTTGCCGCGATATTTTCATCTACAAACTCATCGCTGGAGTGATAGTCATAATCTTTTTCAAGGGAACGATAAATCCAGCGCATGAAGCTGCGAAGTATTTCTTTGATTTGACGTTCTGTTTCGCAGCTTGCGTAGCGATAATTTCCATGACGGTCTTCTGTCATTTCGACATCGATATCGGTGCAGTTCTCATGCTGGTAATGTCCGCGATGTTTAACTTTTGCCGTGATGCCGTAGAAACTCTTGCGTTGCACCGCTTGAAACTCATCGGCAATGCGGTGCAGCTCCTCATCTTGCGGTGCATATTCGCGGATCTCTTTAGATGCGCCTTTGGCATAACTATACTGCCCCTCGAAATGCGCACCATCTCCCTGACTCCAGAAACCGGAGAACCCGATATTGATTCCATCGTAGCGGGTTGTGCCGTTGCCAAACGATACCTTCCGGTTGCGAATATCGATACCGATGATGTCGGCGATATTCGCTGCATCCTCATAAACCGCGTCAAACCAATCGTTATCAAACGCAGATTGACGGTACCAGTTTCGCGCATTTTCCTTTGCCGACTCTGAAATCTCTGACAAATGGAATACAGGTTGGGTTAAGACTCTCATAATGTTTCTCCAAAAATAGAGAACCGACATTGGTTCACTCAGTATTGGAGAAACATGCACCCATAAAAAAAGCCCTGGCAGCATAGCTGCGCGGGGCTTGGGGTTAATGGCTTATGGCTTATGGCTTCAGTCCACCTGCCTTTATCCACAGGTCGATAGCATCTTGCGCAGCATTGATAGTATCTACTTTGGTTTCATCAAAACCATCTTCACAGAATCCACCATAGTAGTTGGCGTCCACATAATCGTGCAGCGCTGAAAATGACCCACAAGTATTTGGCACTACACCCTTCCGCACATCCGCCAATATCTCACGCTTCATGCGCTCGACGTGCGGGTACGCTGAATACACGCTTGCGGCCAGCTTGGCCACGGCATCGCTCAGCCATGCGTCTACATCCTCCATGTAGTTACCACTCTCACGGTACTCAAGGGATAAAGCCATCCAGTGTCCCTGAAACAGCATCGCCTGATTGAACAGCCATTCGAATATTCCCCTGCTGCCGTTCAGTTCATCCATGATATCTCCACACAGAGTTGAGGTTTGTCTGCCATGCCAATTCCAATAGCCATGTGTCATGTCGAACAATACTTCGTGCAGTGGATCGCTGTATGCATTATTCGGAGTGACAACCTGAACCTTGCTTTGAGCATTACCCAGCGCCGCAAGAATGCGGCTCATATCCATCGTTAGCAGCGAACCATCAGGTAGAATTTCATCGCGAACAGCTTCAACTAACTTACATCTCTCACACTGATTTTCTTCGACAGGAAGTTCTTTCATGCTTCTCTCCAAAATTAGAGAACCGACATTGGTTCACTGAGTATTGGCTAAGCACGTACCCATAAAAAAGCCCCGGCAGCATGGCTGCGCGGGGCTTGGTACGACTGTAGTGATTTGGTCCTCATGAATGACGGGGACTTGAGCACCTTTTAAGTTACAATTCCATTGCGGACTCCAGCTCCGAGGTCTTGCACCAAAGCTGGATATTTTCTAGTAGCCACTATCCGCCATGTTGTAAGCGTTGGAAAATTCCAACCCCCTCAGGTTATCCGCCGAAGGACTGCTTTCGTGGAAGGCTTTTTTTACTGCCGGATAATAGGCACAAGTGTCGCCTTTGGTGATTGGCTTGCCAGTTTCGGGGCATACGCTATCAAAACGTGCGGTGGTGAAATACGGGGCATGGTTACGCATGACATTCTCCTGTGATGATTCGATTAAGCCGCTATCGCTTCGCTTTCTTCATCTTCCTGCACTACATTTCCGATCAGGTATTCCGTTGATTTTCTGGCCGCGCTAGAAGCCTTGAATATCGCCTTCTTGTCACCCCTTAAAATCCGGATCCAGCTTGCAATATAGGAAGCGTGTTGCAATTGACCATCTATGGAGGTGTGAGCACATAAAAACGCTGCCCCAAGCTCTGCCGTCAGTTCCTCCATCGCGTAGTCAGCATCGCCAAATCGAACACCAGCAAAATTGCGATCCAGACGGCTCTTGTGGCCCGTCCAGTGCGTCAATTCATGCAAGGCGGTAGAGTAGTAATCAGCAATAGACTTGAATTCCAGCTTGTGCGGCATGTGTATTTCGTCGATCGATGGAATAAAACAAGCGCGATTGCTTCCATGCACTACGCTGGCCTTCGCCATAAGCCGCTCCGCTTCAATATTGTCTGCAAACTGGTCGATTAGCGGCTTGGCTTGCTCGCTGAATTTTTCCGGCAGGTTGTCGATCTGCGAAGCGTTAAACACGGTAAAGGTGCGCAAAAGAGGGATGGTTTTTTCTACGGCCTCACCATCACCGCTGGAAGCATTTACGTCTTTTACCTTGAAAGGCTTGAATAAAACGATGCGCGTACCATGCTCTCCCTTGCGTACATTCGCACCCACGTCGATGGCCTGTTTGAATGTCAGCCAACGTGGTGAAGTGTAAGGTGTCATGGCCAGCAACACGGTATTGATACCGGAATATTCCCGGCCTGTTATCGCATTTCGTGGACTTCCGCAGCTTGACCAAGGTTTAACCCATGGAGCAGTCCCGTTTTCAAGTGCAGCAATGATTTTGTCTGTAATTTCTTGATACGCATCCTTGTGGCTGTTCATGTTTCTCTCCAAAAATAGAGAACCGACATTGGTTCACTGAGAATTGGTTAAACATGGGGTGATAAAAAAGATTGGTTTGATGCCTGAAAAGGCAATCTGTTATCTATTAGCGGTTATCGCTTATCCATTACCTATTTCGGAAATGCCGCACTTAATCCAGTAGTTTCGCCATTTATACAAAATTGGTGCGTTCAAAACTGGTGGCTGCATAAGATGTTCACCCCCAAAATTATCAAGGGGCGGGTGACTGTGGCGTGTTTAAGGAAACTCTAGCTGAACTTATAGGACATCCAGATCGCTGCGGCTAACGCGCACATGATTGCTGGCATGGCCACAAACCAGTCCTGCCTCGATGGCAGGCTGCCGATCAGGATAGTGCTGGCGATCCATGCATGGATCAAGTACCACCAGCCAGTTCCCGCCGACATAATGTGGACGGCATACCACAAGCCTGCTGGTAGCAGCATAAACGGTGCCAGGGCGATTGGAATGGTGGTGATGAAGTTGGGTGCAGCCTGGACGGATCCAAGCCGCCACGCATCGCCGTCGCGCTTTGGGATGAGATTCGGAAATGACGGTTTCGCCCTCAACAGAAGTGCCACAACAAAATGCGCAAGTTCGTGCGCCACAGTTCCTGGCAAGGCAAATATGCTGTACATCCACATCCCCAGCCGGGGTGCGACAAGGTTGAATGTCAAAACGGTTGCGATCAATAAATGATCTGTTAGCGGCAATGCAATAAATTGTTTGGCGATTAATATCAATTTTTTTCAGGGTATCCGTAATTCGTGGTTAGACGTCATGCAAAACAGTCCACAAATATGGCCTTGCAACTTTAAACTACCCGGCCGCTATTTTTTACCCTCACCATCCAAGCTTACCGAAGTTTTGTGGCTTTTCCCATCGCAGAACGGGATACTCAAACTATAAATGAACTGTTTACCATTATCCATTTTGCTGACGTTTGAGAGTCAATCATAGATGTACTTGGTCGAGCTTTTTTTCAAGCATGGCGCGAATGCCAAATGGTAATTTGGCTATCTGCTCTGGCGTAGCAGGCTTAGGCGGTTCGGCGGCAGGGCGTTCGTCATCTGCTTTACGTTTAGCGCGCTGTTCCGCAATTTTTACCGACCGTTCAGGGGAAAATGAACCGTTGGCCATGCGTTTTGCCATTCCACGCATGTAGCCGATCGGATTGGGTAATGGTTTTACGAGTAGTACACCATGCAGCTCGTCCAGAAGTATTTGCCATTTTTGTTGCGGAACACCGCTGGACTTCAGCTGATGCATTATTTCAGCTTGCTCATTCGCCGTTATGGACGGAGGAAAAATATAATCATTCACTACCACCACTGAAACTGTCGGGGAAGGCTCCTGTGTTCGTTCGTCTACTCCGGTAGTGGTGGGTGTTTTTAATGACGGGTGATTCTGTGGTGGGTAGGGTGCAACAGCTGTTGCACCCCTAACTGCTCCAGTTTGCACCCCTGACTGCTCCAGATTGCACCCCTCACCTTGGTCTAGGGGTGCAGAATTTTCACCTCTAATCCCCGAATCTGGGGGTGCAGAATTTGCACCCCTAACCCCTGAAACAAGGGGTGCAGTATTTGCGCCCCTTACTTCTGATCCATGCGCATCAACGTATTTATCAAAGTAAGACAAATTAATCCTGTATTCTCTGGTTGGGTATGCGCCCCCCTTTGATCGTCCAATCGTGTTTTTGGCAACAAAAGTAATAAACCCATCGTTCTCCATCTTTCTGAGCTGATATTGCACACTGCGTTCTGATTGTCGGGTCTTTTTTGCAAGCAGACTTACGCTTGGGAAAATTCGACCACCCTGATCATCTGAAAAGTCTGCCAGCGACAAAGCAAGCAGCATTTCACCACCGCCGACCGGATATAACTCAAACACCATCCCCATGACTTTTACACTCATCAGCTTTTGCTCCCAATTGTGATTGAGTACAAGGGTATGAGAGGCACGATCTCTTCGTCTGCATGGATGGGCTGTTTTAGGCGAATGGTGAATGGCAAGGCGCAGTGAATTACAGCCTTGCCCTGTTTAAGAAGTTGACGAGCTCTCGCCTTGTTGCACGGCATGAGGGGGCACTTCTTTTTATCGAGCACTAATACTTGCATATTGGTTACCCATTTATTCTCGCCTTGCGGCGGTCACGTGTCCTTGCGGACATCTTCCATTGAATGTAGCGACCTGGCGCATTCACGCCAGATGTTTGCAACCTGTTTCTTTAGCTTCACAGATTTAAGTCCGCCATTTTGTTTTTAAGTGGCCGACTTTCACCTCCGGCATTGGTTGAAGATAAACAATAATATGCGATGTTACAAATACGTGCAACTGGTTAATATAATTCTTTGTGACATAATTAACTTTACTAATAGACTGAATAGTAGAATAATTTATCGATGCAGAGATGGCGCTATTGGATTCAGAACCTGGCTAATAGCCTTTGAGTGCGACCAATCAATGCGTATTGATGCCGCCATACCGAAGAGATGGTGAATTTGCCCGATTCATTTAAGATTGGCACCAATATGGGTTTTCTGGCTTAGGCTGCCGAAGATAATGCTCTAATCAGGTTTGCAAAGCGATCGTTAGTGCGGTGGCTCCTGAAAGCAGATTGGTTAGCGAGGTGCATTACCGTGCAACCCTTGATGCTTGCATTTGATGTCACTTGAGATTAACCTAGTCACTTATTTATAAGTAACGAGGATTGTCTCGTGACCGAGCCGAACATCATTTACAAATTCATAGCCAAACAAGGGGTAGCCACGGTCACCGATCTGGCAAAACTAGATCTTTCTCGTCCGGCGTTGTATCGCGAACTCGCAGTGCTACTCGATGAAGGGCGCATCGTGCGGGTGCGCCGTGGGGCGTATCAGGTAGCAGAAGCGATGGATGCGAGTGATTCCTGGGTGCAGG
>Ga0316224_1000221_pt1 | contig 87472 bp, 73 predicted proteins | sample TBH18013metaG_FD_206254 | JGI IMG/M metagenome (GOLD analysis project Ga0316224, IMG submission 206254) | Freshwater microbial communities from Trout Bog Lake, Wisconsin, USA - TBH18013 | ecosystem: Environmental > Aquatic > Freshwater > Lake > Hypolimnion/Profundal zone | place: USA: Wisconsin...
AGCCGGGAGGGCAGTAATTGAGCGGGGCCGGGATGGTGTCCTGCACCTTGACCATGTATTCGTGACACAAACGGTCAAGTTCACCTGTTGTCACACCGGCGACCACGAACGGGGTAATGTAATCGAGGACTTCAGAACCCAGGCGGCCAGCGATACGCATGCCTTCAATGTCTTGTGCCGTTTTAATGCTGATTGGTTCCATTTTATTGCCTGAATTTTAATAGTGGTGCAGTGGGAGGATTTAATTTGTCAGCGGACCGGATGACTATGCGATGCACTTCATGCGACAAAATTTAAATGTGGTGCGAAATTATAGTCTATTTGCATCAAAACGATTCTGAATTGCATTTCTGACAGACCGGTACCGGCATCGACTTGTGGAATGATTAACAGGTGTGGTCATGAATCGGCAGATCGCACCTGTGAATCACGCCATTGTCTTGGTAATAAGGCTTGAGTAAAGCGACGCTTCTGGTGTAGAATCCTGCCCTGACTCGCGAATTGGTCGTGAGTTTGTAGGTCAATTGTAATTTTGAAATCGCGAATTCTATCGTTAAAAGGGTGCTCATTCGATGAGTCACTGATGGAATTCCAGACAAAACCCTGGAGAAAATTATGGCAGTAACAATGCGTGAAATGCTGGAAGCCGGTGTCCATTTCGGTCACCAAACCCGTTTCTGGAACCCAAAGATGGCACCGTACATCTTCGGTCACCGCAACAAAATTCATATCATTAATCTGGAAAAAACCCTTGGTTTGTACCAGGAAGCAATGAAATTCATCCGCCAGACCGCATCAAACCGTGGCACCATTCTGATGGTCGGCACCAAACGTCAGGCCCGTGATCTGATCGCTGCTGAAGCCAAGCGCGCCGGCGTGCCCTATGTAGACCAGCGCTGGCTGGGCGGTATGATGACCAACTTCAAAACTGTAAAAACTTCCATCAAGCGTCTGAAAGACATGGAAGCCCAATTACAGGAAGGCGCAGTTGAAAAACTGACTAAAAAAGAAGCACTGATGTTTGATCGCGAAATGGTCAAGCTGCAAAAATCCATCGGCGGTATCAAGGATATGGGCGGCGTACCTGACGCCATATTTGTGGTTGACGTTGGTTACCACAAAGGTGCGATCACTGAAGCGGCAAAACTGGGCATTCCTGTTATCGGCGTTGTCGATACCAACCATTCCCCAGAAGGCGTTCAGTTCATCATTCCTGGTAACGACGATTCTTCCAAAGCCATCGCCCTGTATGCCCGTGGTGTGGCTGATGCAATTCTGGAAGGCCGTGCCAACGCACTCAATGAAGTGGTTGAAGCAGTTAAAGCCGGTTCCGATGACTTCGTTGAAGTTTCCGAGCAGGTTTAAGGTACATATTAAAAGTCATCCTGCGATGACTTTGTAAAAAAGGGGCCGCTTAGCCCCTTTTTTTTAAGATGATTAATTAAATGGAATCAGGAGAGTAGCATGGCAGCGATTACAGCAGCGATGGTAGGTGAATTGCGCGCAAAGACAGATGCACCGATGATGGAGTGCAAAAAAGCATTGACCGAAGCAGAAGGCAATATGGATCGTGCGGAAGAAATTCTGCGTGTCAAATTAGGCGGTAAAGCGTCCAAGGCGGCGTCCCGCATTACTGCGGAAGGTGTGATTACTGCTCACGTGGCAGGCAATGTCGGCGCATTGGTTGAAATTAACTGCGAAACCGACTTCGTGACCAAAAATGATGAATTCCTGGCTTTGGCCAATGCCTGTGCCAAGCTGGTTGCAGAACATAACCCTGCCGACGTGGTTGCCCTGTCGGCATTGCCGCTCGGTGACAGCACAGTCGAAGTTGTGCGGACCACCTTGATCGGCCGTATCGGTGAAAACATGTCAATCCGCCGCTTTGTGCGTTTTGAATCTGCTGATAAATTGGCCACTTACCTGCACGGTACCCGGATCGGCGTCATTGTTGATTTCGCCAGTGCCAATGAACAGGTCGGCAAGGATGTTGCCATGCACATCGCTGCGATGAAGCCGGTCTCATTGTCGGTTGACCAGGTTCCAGCAGATCTGATCGAAAAAGAACGCTCGGTAGCGACACTGAAGGCAGCGGAATCGGGCAAGCCAGCCGATATCGCCACCAAAATGATCGAAGGTTCGGTACAGAAATTCCTGAAAGAAGTCTCATTGCTGAATCAGACGTTTGTTAAAAACGACAAACAAACCGTTGAACAGATGCTCAAAGCAGAGGCTTCAGCGGTAAAAGCGTTTAAGATGTTCGTGGTTGGCGAAGGCATCGAGAAAAAGCAGGATGATTTTGCGGCTGAAGTGGCTGCCCAGGTTGCTGCTGCTCAAAAGGCATAATTTCAGCAATATCCGGTTTAAAAATAAGAAAGTACCTATGAATTTAATTCTGACCAACAGAGGCAAAGCTCCCCACGGTGGCATGCACCGTTGGTCAGTTATTCAAAGTTATCGGTAATGTAGCGGGCCAATAGGCCCGTTTTTTTTAAATGTAGCCGGTAGCAGGGATCTGCAGGACCATCATAACCAGTTAAACACAGTGGAGAAAAAATGTTGAAAAAATCAGCTTACAAACGCGTACTACTGAAACTGTCTGGTGAAGCTTTAATGGGAGAAGATGCCTACGGTATCAATCGCGCAACAATCGAGCGCATGGTCGCTGATGTTGCTGAAATCAAGGAATTGGGCGTTGAGCTGGCCATTGTAATTGGGGGCGGCAATATATTCCGGGGCGTGGCTCCCGGTGCGCAGGGTATGGATCGTGCGACTGCCGATTATATGGGTATGCTGGCAACGGTGATGAATTCACTGGCACTGGCCGATGCCATGCGCCAGGTTGGCATCGTTGCGCGCGTGATGTCGGCGATTGCCATTGAGCAGGTTGTTGAGCCCTACGTCAGACCCAAGGCGCTGCAGTATCTGGAAGAAGGCAAAGTAGTGGTATTTGCTGCCGGTACCGGCAATCCGTTTTTTACTACCGATACCGCTGCAGCATTGCGCGGTGCGGAAATCGGGGCTGAAATCGTATTGAAGGCAACCAAGGTGGATGGCGTGTATTCGGCTGATCCGAACAAGGTGAAAGATGCGGTACGGTATACCACTATCAGTTTTGATGATGCTATTTCGCGTCAGCTGCAGGTGATGGATGCCACGGCATTCGCATTGTGCCGCGACCGCAATCTGCCGATCAAGGTATTTTCCATCGTCAAACCGGGCGCGCTGCTGCGCGTTATTCAGGGTGAGGATGAAGGCACACTGGTGCATGTCTGACGCGATGCGGCTTAATTCAAAAACGTTTTAATTGATTATTTAATTGCAGGAGAGACAAATGACTTTGGCTGATGTTAAAAAGAATACGGAACAAAGAATGCAGAAATCGCTGGAAGCGCTGAAAGCCGATCTGGCCAAAGTGCGTACCGGGCGCGCCCATGTTGGCATTCTGGATCATGTTCAGGTTGATTACTACGGTAACCCGACCCAGCTTACCCAGGTGGCCAACGTCACCCTGATTGATGCGCGCACCATCGGCGTGCAGCCATGGGAAAAGAAAATGGTTGCCGTGGTTGAAAAGGCGATCCGCGAAGCCGATCTGGGACTCAATCCTTCCACGCAGGGCGATATGATCCGTGTACCGACCCCGCCACTGACCGAAGAGCGCCGCAAGGAATTTGTGAAGCTGGTTAAGAACGAAGGTGAAGATGCCAAGATTGCCGTGCGCAATATCCGTCGTGATGCCAATGAAGCCTACAAAAAAATGTTGAAAGACAAAGACTGTTCGGAAGATGATGAGCGTCGCGCCCAGGATGATGTGCAAAAGCTCACCGACAAATTTGTCAGTGAAGTTGACAAGCTGATTTCTGAAAAAGAAAAAGAGCTTTTGACGGTATAAATCAGGACGATTGCACAGCCATGACTGAACCAAGTTCCACCATCGCCATCCCTGCCGTTGACGCGATACCTAAGCATATTGCCATCATCATGGATGGCAATGGGCGCTGGGCCACCAAACGGTTTATGCCGAGGGTGGCCGGGCACTCAAAAGGCGTTGATGCAGTGCGCGCCATCGTCGAGTCGTGTATTGAACAGGGTGTGAAATATCTGACCCTGTTTGCCTTCAGCTCCGAAAACTGGCGCCGACCCGAAGAAGAAGTGTCGATACTGATGCGTCTGTTCATGACCGCGCTGGAGCGGGAAGTCAACCGCATGCATGCCAACGATATCTGCCTCAAAGTCGTTGGCGATCTGACCCGTTTTCCGCTGCCGCTGCAGGAGAAAATTCAGCAGGCGCAACACAAAACCGCCAATAATTCCCGTCTTACAGTGACTATCTGCGCCAACTACGGCGGACGTTGGGATATTGTGCAGGCCATGAATCAACTGCGTGCCGCACAGCCAGATCTGTTGACGATTGAAGAGCAGCACCTGACCCCGTATCTGTCGATGGCGTATGCGCCCGAGCCGGATCTGTTTATACGGACCGGCGGCGAACAGCGCATTTCCAATTTCCTGCTCTGGCAGCTGGCCTATACTGAACTTTATTTTACGGATGCCTACTGGCCTGATTTTGGTCGCGCTGAACTGTTGGCCGCCATTCAATCTTACCAGCAGCGCGAGCGGCGCTTTGGACGCACCAGTGCGCAGTTGACCGAAACCAAGAAAGCTTCCTGATGTTAAAAACCCGCATTATCACAGCCATTGTGCTGTTGGCCGTGTTATTGCCGGTACTGTTCTTTGGTACCGCTGTCGAAGTGCTTGCCTTGAGCGCCGTATTTTTTGGCGCGGCCTGCTGGGAAGGCCTGCGCCTGTTTGGTCATAAACTGATTATTCCTGCAGCCTGTATCTGGACAGGGCTCTATGTCTGGCTGGGTTATACCGGTATTCCGGCCCAGTTCATGCTGGTCTGGCTGCTGGGCGTGCTGGCCTGGGTAATTCGCTTTATCCCGTCGCTGAAATTCGGGCTGCCTGCGACTGGCAGCGGCAATGTTTCAAACCGACTCTACAGCGCGATGTATCTGGTTTCGGTGATGGCCTGTTTTTTGGCCATGCTGGTGTTTCAGCGTCATTCAGCCATGTATCTGTTGTCGGTAATGGTCATTGTCTGGGTTGCTGATATCGGCGCCTATTTTTTCGGCAAGGTGTTCGGCAAGCGCAAGCTGGCACCGACGATTTCACCCGGAAAATCATGGGAGGGGGCGCTGGGCGGGTGGATTTCGGTACTTGTCCTGGGCGCACTCAGTACACAGATTTCTTTTTTCGCGGACACCTTTTCGGTGACCGTACAGCAGCGCTGGGGCTGGTCTGGTTTAGGTCTGGCGTTGAGTGCCCTGAGTGCGGCCAGTGTCTGTGGGGATCTGGTCGAGTCGCAATTAAAGCGGCGCGCGCAGATGAAAGACAGCAGCAATTTATTGCCGGGACATGGCGGCGTGCTGGATCGCATCGATTCGCTGATTCCGGTGCTGCCATTGGCGATGTTGATTATTGAACTAAGTACCAGACCATGAAACAGAAAATCACGATTTTAGGTTCTACCGGTTCCATCGGTGTTTCTACACTCGATGTGATAGCACGTCATGCAGATCGGTACCAGGTCGTCGCCCTGACGGCGCATACCCGCGTTGACGAGCTGGCGCGGCAGTGTGCGCAATTTCAGCCCGAATTTGCCGTCGTCGGTACGGCCCAGGCAGCTGAGCAACTGAAAACCAGACTGGTCGCCCATAACCTGAAAACCATCGTGTTGTACGGTGCCTCAGCCCTGTGTGAAGTGGTGCTGCGCGCTGATGTGATTATGGCGGCGATTGTCGGTGCTGCCGGATTGGCGCCAACGCTGGCTGCTGCGCAGGCCGGCAAAAAGGTGCTGCTCGCCAACAAGGAAGCGCTGGTCATGTCGGGGCAGCTGTTTATGGATGCGGTCGCTGAGCATGGTGCCACACTGCTGCCCATTGACAGTGAACACAACGCCATTTTTCAATGCCTGCCCCATGATTTTAAACGTTGTCCCGCACAGCAGGGCATTGCCAAAATACTCCTGACTGCTTCAGGTGGTCCGTTCCTGAACCGCTCACTCGACTCATTGCATGACGTCACACCGGAGCAGGCCATCGCGCATCCGAACTGGGTGATGGGTAAAAAAATCTCGATCGATTCCGCCACCATGATGAACAAGGGACTGGAAGTGATCGAGGCGCATTGGCTGTTCGGCACGCCGGTCGAGCAGATCGAGGTGGTGATTCATCCGCAAAGCGTGATTCACTCCATGGTGTCGTATGTGGATGGTTCGGTGCTGGCGCAGCTTGGTAATCCTGATATGCGTACGCCGATCGCTTATGGGTTGGCCTATCCGGAACGGATTGCCTCCGGCGTCAATCAGCTCGATATAACCAAAATGGCGCAGCTCAGTTTCCAGCAACCCGACCTGAAGCAATTTCCCTGTTTAGCTCTGGCATTCGATGCGCTGCGTGCCGGGGATACTGCACCTGCTATCCTGAATGCGGCCAATGAAGTGGCCGTGCAGGCATTTCTGGACAAGAAAATCGGATTTTTAAAAATTCCGGAACTCATTGCTGAAGTCATGAACCGGGTCGCAAACCGTCGCGTTACGGATCTGGCCGGCATCATGGAACAGGACGCCCTGGCCCGCATCGCTGCCAACCTGCTGATCAATTGATATGGATTTCCTTCAGACCGTTCTCGCCTTCCTGTTTGCGCTTGGCATACTGATTGTGTTCCATGAGTTGGGACATTACTGGGTGGCGCGACTGTGTAATGTCAAGGTGCTGCGATTTTCACTGGGCATGGGCAATGTTATCTATTCACGCCGTTTTGGACCGGATCAGACTGAATGGGTTGTCTCGGCCGTCCCGCTCGGTGGCTATGTCAAGATGCTGGATGCACGTGAAACGGAAAATGGAGAAATCAGTCAGGCCGACATGAGCCGGGAATTTACCACGCAGTCAGTCTGGAAGCGCATTGCGATTGTAGTCGCAGGACCGCTGGCCAATTTTGTTTTGGCTATTCTTTTATTGACCACGCTGTTCATGATCGGTGTGCCGGAACCAGTCGCCAAACTGCGTGCTCCTGACAGTGCAACAGTGGCCTATCGCATGGGTTTGCGCGGCAACGATCTGGTGACCGGCGTGAACGGCAAGCCGATCCGGTTCTGGTCGGAACTGCGCTGGGCAATGCTGGAAAGCGCCATTGAAAAACAGCCTGTCATCTTGACCGTCAAGCCGACCGGCACTAGCGAAACCGTGCAGGTCATCGTCCCGCTCCAGCAGTTGTCAACTGAGGATATTGAAAGCGATTTTCTGGGCAGGCTGGGTATGAATCTGGCGCTTTCCGAAGCCCAGTTGGGCAATCTGATGGAGGGCAGTCCGGCCCTGCTCGCGGGCCTGCAAAAAGGCGACGTCATTATTGAAATTGATGGCAAAACCATTTTGGACAACCGGGATCTGATTGAAACGGTACGGGCCTCACCCGGTAAATTACTCCATGTCAAAGCCAGACGGGCAGGTGCAATACTTGAGTTTTTGGTAACGCCATTGTCGGAAAAAACCGAACAGGGAATCATCGGCAAGTTAAAAGTCGAAGTCAGTTCTGCACCTGAAATGCAGAATCACAGTGATTCCCTGTCTGACGCACTGCCCAAAGGCATGGAGCGTACCTGGAGTGCGAGCATACTGACATTGAAAATGATCGGGAAAATGATACTGGGTGAAGTGTCGCTTAAAAATATTACCGGTCCATTGACCATAGCGGACTATGCCGGCCAGTCGGCCAAAACCGGATTGGTCAGCTATCTCAGCTTCCTGGCATTTATCAGTATAAGTCTGGGCGTAATGAATTTACTGCCCATTCCTGTATTAGACGGCGGACATTTGTTGTATTATTCGCTGGAAGTTTTAACTGGGCGACCGGTTTCAACGCGAATATGGGAAATGTCCCAGCGTGCCGGGTTGGCCGTTTTGCTGTTATTGATGGTGATTGCGTTTTATAACGATATTGTCAGATTACTTCCAGCCTGAACCCGCCAACAGTGACACGCGATGATGATCTGCACCTTTGCTAAATAAGAATACTGTTAAAGAACACTTGCCAATGAAATTACAATCTGGGTATTTTCCTCTTCCAAATTTTCCGCGCCGTTTGATTGCCGTTGCTGCCTTTGCCCTGTTGGGCAGTGGCTCTGCTTTGGCTGTGCAGCCATTCGTCGTCAAGGATATCCGGGTAGAAGGTGCGCAAAGAACTGAGGCCGGCACCATTTTCAGTTATTTGCCGGTCCGTGTTGGTGATACGTTTACGGATGAAAAAAGTACGGCTGCGATTAAATCGCTGTATGCAACCGGATTTTTCAAGGATGTGCAGATTGAAGTGCAGGGCGATGTTCTGGTCGTGGTTCTGGAAGAACGTCCTTCCGTTGCACTGGTCGAATTCACCGGTATGAAAGAATTTGAAAAAGACGTGCTGATCAAGGCGCTCAAAGAAATCAATGTGGGCGAAGGCCGGATTTTCGACAAGGCGTCGGTCGATCGCGCCGAGCAGGAGTTGAAGCGCCAGTATCTGTCGCGCGGTCTGTACGGCGTTCAGGTGAGCACCACTGTGACACCGATTGAGCGTAACCGGGTCAATATCAATTTTATTGTTGATGAAGGCGAAGTGGCACGCATCAAAAAAATTACCTTTATCGGCAACAAGGCCTTTTCCGACAGTGAGTTGCAGGACCACATCAAGCTGACCACGCCAGGCTGGTTTACCTGGTACAGCAAGTCCGATCAGTATTCCAAGCAAAAGCTGTCAGGCGATCTGGAATCCCTCAAGTCGTTTTACCAGAATCGCGGCTATATCGAAATGAATGTGGAATCAACCCAGATTTCGATCACCCCGGATAAAAAAGACATCTACATCACCATCAACATGACAGAAGGTGAGCAGTACACGGTGACTGACATCCGGCTGGCAGGCGAAACCTTCGGTCGTGATGATGAATTCAAGTCGCTCATTACGTTGCAGTCCGGTGAAACCTATTCGGCGGCCAAGTTAACTGAGAGCACCAAGCGCATTACTGACCGCATGGGCAATTTTGGCTATGCCTTTGCCACCGTCAACGCCAATCCGGATGTGGACCGTGACAAGAAAGAAGTCGCCTTTACCATTTTCCTGGATCCAGGCAAGCGGGTTTATGTGCGCAAAATCGGTTTTGCAGGCAATACGACAACCCGTGATGAAGTCATTCGCAGGGAGTTCAGACAGTTTGAAGGCTCCTGGTACGATGGTCAGAAAATCAAACTCTCGCGTGACCGGGTGGAACGCCTGGGCTTTTTCAAGGATGTCACCATTGAAACGCCGGAAGTGGCCGGCAGTTCGGACCAGATTGATGCCAATCTGAATGTCACTGAAAATCCGACCGGTAACTTCACCCTGGGTGCCGGTTATTCGCAGGCGCAGCACTTTACCATTTCAGGTGGTCTGTCCAAGAGCAATGCCTTTGGCAGTGGCGATACGATTTCAATCAACGTCAACACCAGTCAGATCAATCGTACGATTGCCCTGTCGCGCTATGAGCCTTACATCACCGATGAAGGCATCAGCCGCAGCGAGGAAATCTATATGCGCACCAACACCGCGCCGATCGGCAGTGTGGGCAGTTATAACGTCAGGTCGGTGGGTACTGATATGCGTTTTGGTGTGCCGTTCACCGAGCTCGATACCGTGTTTTTTGGGCTGGGCGTTGAGCATACCGTAGTTGAAACCAACATCGGCAGTCCATACCGCTACCAGAAATATGTTTCCGATTATGGCAATGGGAAAATTTTCTACGTTCCGGAAAATCCGGTTACCGGCGCGCCTGCCTTTATTGATGAAGTGCCAGGTGTTGCCAATACCAATGCGTTCCCGATGACGATCGCCTGGCAACGCGACAGTCGCGACAGCCCGATCACACCAAGTGTCGGCAGTTATCAGCGCGCCAACCTGGAAGTGTCCGTACTGGGTGAATTGAAGTACATGCGTTCCGTTTATAACCGTCAGTATTACCAGCCCTTGTTCAATAACTTTGCAACCCTGGCATTAAATGGTGAAATTGATTACGGACGTGGCCTCAATGGCAATCCCTACCCCATCTTTAAAAACTGGTATGCAGGTGGTATTGGTTCGGTGCGTGGCTTCGAAACAGCGTCGCTGGGCAGCAAAGATCCGGTCACAGGCGATTCAACCGGTGGTGCATCGCGCCTGATCCTGAACGCCGAATTACAATTCCCGTTCCCTGGTTCGCAGGGTGACCGTTCGCTGCGCTGGTTCCTGTTCACGGATGCCGGTAATGTCTACGATGAAGGCGCTGCTTTCCGTGGCGGAGTCAAGTCTGCATACGGTCTTGGTATTCAATGGCTCTCTCCGATGGGACCGCTCAAGCTGAGTCTGGCCCATGCAATCAATGCAACAGAACTGGATCGTAAAAAACCATTCGACTTCCAGATCGGCGGGGGTTTCTAAGTTGCCATTTAAAAGCTATCATGCTGTAGTTTTGTAAGAAAATAATTTCTGCGGAGAATGATCTTGAAACAATATGCCATGTCATCGTTGAAGCATTTTTTGATTGCCTCTGGCTGTATGTTGGTCCTGCTCGATGCCTCGGCGCAGGAAACCAAAATTGGCTACGTCAGTACTGAGCGCATCCTGCGCGAGTCAGAGCCAGCCAAAGCCGCCGAAGCGCGGATGGAAAGCGAATTTTCCCAGCGCAGAAAAGATCTTCAGGACTTTGCTGCAAAGATCAAGGGAATGGCTGAAAAACTGGACAAGGATACGCCGGTGCTTGCCGAGACTGACCGCGTAAAACGTCAGCGCGAACTGGCCGACATGGATCAGGATTTTCAGCGCAAACAAAGGGCTTATCGTGAAGATGTGAGCCAGCGCATGAATGAAGAAACCGCCAAGTTGAATGAACGTACCACCAAAATAATCAGACAGATTGCCGAGTCGGAAAAATACGATGCGATTTTGCAGGATGGCGTCTACTTCAGTCCCCGTATCGACATTACTGAAAAAGTGATGAAAGCCTTGAACAAATAATGAATGGCATGCAGCTGACTGACCTGGTCGAACGTCTGGGTGGTCAAATAATCGGTGATACCGATCTGGTTGTGGTTGGTATCGCTCCGCTGGAACACGCTGACGCACGCAGTCTTACCTTTCTGTCCAATCCCAAATTACGCAAAAAAGCCTGCGATACGCAGGCCGCTGCCATCATCATTAAACAAAGCGACGCCGAGTTTGTGCAACAGTCACAGTACCGCGGTGCGTTGATTATTGTTGATAATCCCTATGCCTGGTTTGCCCGGGCTGCGCAGTGTTTTGAAGAACTGGACCGCAAACCGCTCGTTCCCGGAATTCATCCAACCGCCTTTGTTGATCCGGCTGCGACAGTTGCTGCAAGTGCAGTTATTGGGCCGCTGGTCTGTATTGAAGCCGGCGCTGTGATCGAAGACCATGTGCAGATTGATGCCGGCTGTTTTGTCGGACATGACACCAGGATCGGCATCCAAAGCCGCCTGCATGCCAATGTCACGGTGCACTATGGCTGTCGTATCGGCCAGCGTGCCATCATTTATTCGGGTGCCGTAGTCGGCAGCGACGGGTTTGGTTTTGCCAACGAAGCAGGGCGCTGGATCAAGATTCCGCAAACCGGTGGTGTGCAAATTGGTAACGATGTTGAAATCGGCGCCAATACCTGTATTGATCGCGGTGCGCTGTCTGATACGGTGCTCGAAGACGGCGTCAAGCTGGACAATCAGATTCAGATCGGTCACAACTGTCATATTGGCGCCAATACCGCCATGGCCGGCTGCGTTGGTGTGGCTGGCAGTGCCATTATCGGTCGCAACTGTACTTTCGGCGGTGCGGCGATGGTGCTAGGTCATCTGAGCATCGCAGACAATGTCCATATTTCTTCCGGCAGCATGGTGTCGCGTTCGATTGTCGAACCTGGTCAGTACACCGGATTTTATCCGCTGGCCAAAAATGCCGACTGGGAAAAATCGGCTGCCATCGTGCGCAATCTCGATGCCATGCGCGACAAGATACGCAGTATGGAAAAGGCCCTGCAGGCACTGACCGAAGCGAAGAATTCAGAAACACCAAAATAAGCAAATCAAATCGACCATCGAAAGAATTTATGACGACTCTGGACATCAATCAAATCAAAGAATATTTGCCGCACCGTTATCCCATGTTGCTGGTGGATCGGGTTTTGCATTGGGAATCCGGAAAAAATATTACAGCGATTAAAAATGTCACCGTCAACGAAGAGTTTTTCAACGGCCATTTTCCCAACAAGCCAGTCATGCCAGGTGTGCTGATGATCGAAGCCATGGCGCAGGCTGCTGCACTCCTGTCATTTTTAACCATGGGTCAGAAACCGGATGAAAATACGATTGTGTATTTTCTTGGGATCGACAATGCCCGCTTCAAGCGTCCGGTCGAACCGGGTGACCAGTTGAAACTGGAGGTGGAAATCGTCAAGGTGGCGCGTGGCATCTGGAAGTACAAAGCGCGCGCAACGGTGGATGGTCAACTGGCCGTTGAAGCCGACATGATGTGTACCATGCGCAGCAAAGAAGATGGAAAAGCCAAACCGGAGCAACCCCAAGCAGCGGAGCAATAATGAGCAAAATCCATTCAACTGCGATTATTGACAAAGAAGCGAGTCTGGATAGCACGGTTGAAGTGGGTGCGTACAGCATCATTGGCCCGCATGTCCAGATCGGTGCCGGCACCAAAATCGGACCGCATGTCGTAATCGAAGGCCATACCCGCATCGGGTGCGACAATACTTTTTTTCAGTTTTCGTCGATAGGTGCAGCGCCTCAGGATAAAAAATATGCCGGCGAACCGACTCTGCTGGAAATCGGCGACCGAAACACCGTACGCGAATTCTGTACCTTCAATCTGGGCACGGTTCAGGATGGTGGTATTACCCGGATCGGCAGCGACAATCTGATGATGGCCTATGTGCACATCGCGCATGACTGCCAGGTTGGAAACAAAACCATTTTTGCCAATAACGCGTCGATCGCAGGGCATGTGGAAGTCGGCGACTGGGTCATTCTCGGCGGCTTTGCCGGCGTGCACCAGTTCTGCAAAATTGGCGCGCATGCCATGCTGGGCATGAATACCAGCCTGACTCAGGATGTGCCTCCGTTTCTGATCCTGTCCGGCAATCCGGCCGCAGCGCATGGCCTCAATATTGAAGGATTGAAACGGCGTGACTTCAGCCGCGAGCAGATTAACGGCATCCGTCAAGCCTACAAATTGCTGTACAAATCCAAACTGACGCTGGATGAAGCCAGAGTTGCCATGCAGCAGGCGCAGCTTGAACACCCTGCCGCGCACGACGCCATTCAACTCATGCTCTCGTTTTTGGATACGTCCACACGTGGCATAGTACGCTGATGACCCGCAAGATCGCCGTGGTGGCAGGAGAGAGTTCGGGCGATTTGCTCGCCAGTCGGCTGCTGTCAGGGCTGCGCCCGGCACTGCCCGATGCCCATATCCACGGCATTGGTGGCAAGCACATGGCCGAATACGGATTTGCCTCCGACTTCCCGATGGAGACGCTGTCGGTGCGCGGTCTGTTTGAAGTGCTCCGGCACTATCGCGAAATCAAGGGCGTACAAACCAGTCTGACTGAACAGCTGCTTGCAGAACGGCCTGACGTTTTTATTGGTGTCGATGCGCCGGATTTCAATTTCACGGTTGAACAGAAACTCAAGGAAGCCGGCATTCCAACCGTTCATTTCATCGGCCCTTCAATCTGGGCCTGGCGCGCCGGTCGGATTAAAAAAATCATCAAATCGGTTTCACACATGCTGGTTATTTTTCCGTTTGAACCGGAAATCTATCAGGCAGCCAATATACCGGTGACTTATGTCGGTCATCCTCTGGCAGAAATGTTGCCGCTGCAACCCGACATGAACAAGGCGCGTCAGGAGCTGGGCCTGCCGCTGGATGCGACCGTGGTGACGATCATGCCGGGCAGCCGGCTGTCGGAAATTCATTACCACACTGAAGCCTTTATCGGTGCTGCAAAACTGCTGTTGCAGCGTGATCCGACTATCCACTTTGTGGTGCCCATGGCTGGCAACCGTCAGCGCACTGCCTATATTCAGCGTGTGGTCCAGGCCGAATTGTCCGATGTCCCGATTTTGCTTATCGACGGTCGTTCACACACGGCCATTACTGCGGCCAACAGTGTGCTGGTTGCTTCGGGGACCGCAACGCTGGAAGTGGCACTGCTGAAAAAGCCGATGGTGATAGCCTATAAACAGATGTGGGCCACCTGGCAGATCATGCGCCGCATGGGCTATCAACCCTGGGTAGGATTGCCGAATATTCTGGCCCGTGAATTTCTGGTGCCGGAATTGTTGCAGGACGCTGCAACCCCCGAGGCGCTGGCTGATGCGATCTGGCAGCAACTGCATGACGATAAACTGGTCAACCGGTTGCAGCAGCGCTTTCTGGATATGCATCACAGTTTACTGCGTGACAGCGCCAAAGAAAGCGCGCAGGCTATACTGCAGATCATCAACAAATAAAGAGTAGTGATCATGTTCATCGATTCGCACTGTCATCTGGATTTCCCCGAACTTTCAGAACGTCTGCCCGAGATACTGGCAACCATGCAGGTCAACCGGGTTGAGCGTGCCCTGTGCGTGGCAGTGGATCTGCCCGATTTTCCGCGCGTGCTGGCGCTGGCCCAACAGTATCCTCATCTGTACGCATCGGTTGGGGTTCATCCGGATTACGTCGATACGCCCGAGCCGACAGTGCAGCAACTGGTGGATTTGTCTGATCACCCCAAAGTCATCGCCATCGGTGAAACCGGACTTGATTATTTTCGCCTGACTGGAGACCTGGAATGGCAGCGCAAGCGGTTTCGCACCCATATTGAAGCCTCACGCATTACCGGAAAGCCGCTCATTATCCATACCCGTGCAGCATCGGAAGATACCATCAATATCATGCGGGAAGCCGGTGCCGGTGTGGAGCAGGGTGGTGCAGGTGGTGTGATGCATTGTTTTACCGAGACGCTGGACGTGGCGCTGGCGGCAGTGGAGCTGGGCTTTTATATTTCCTTTTCCGGCATCCTGACTTTCAAAAGTGCCAGGCAGATTCAGGAAGTGGCCAAAGCCTTGCCGCTGGAGCGCATTCTGATTGAAACCGATTCGCCTTATCTGGCGCCGGTGCCGCATCGCGGAAAAATGAATGAGCCGGGGTGGGTGAAGCATGTTGCCGAATATCTGGCTGATCTCAGGCAAATTCCTCTTGCTCAGGTCGAGCAGCAAACTACCGAGAACTTCTTCAAGTTATTCAAACTCGCTCCAGCCTGACTGGTTGCACGTCAACCCGTCCTAGTAGTCAGTCAACCTAATTTCTGTAGTTAGAAATTGATGGATTTTTTTGTCTGGCAAGGCGTGAGGACGCCGCTTAGCTAGCTAAGCAAGGACGAGCAACGAAGCCAGGCGAAAAAAGACACGATTTATAGCTATAGAAATTAGGTTGACTGACTACTAGGCCTCTGGCTATTTTTGAAATATCTTAATGCCACAGCCAGTCCCAGAAACCAGGCAGCTGCTGCCTGACTGATCCGTCCTGCACCGTGCGCGCGAGTGCGGCACGTTCAATCTCATCACGCTGCGTGTAGAAAGCCAGGTCCGCCGTCGGCATGCCGGTTTCCCGCGCCACCTCCAGCAGTATCTGCAGATACACTTCCACATGGTTGGAGGTATAGGTATTGACGTCGTGAAAAGTGACGATCACCGGCGTTACGCCATCCACCGTGGGCAGTTGTCCGGCCAGCCAGCGCACTTTCAGTTCAGTGAGTTGTTTTAACAGATTGGCGTGTTTGTGAAAGCTGAAATTCACCCCCCAGATTTTGCCGTCATTGGCCGACAGGTCGGTGAGCAGCATGTGCAGGCCGTGCTGCTGATAACCGGCAAAGGTGCGTTCGTCATAACTCCAGAACGGCGGACGGACCAGTGTCGGTGCCACGCCGGTAATGGCCTGCAGATCGGCCATGCCGTTCTTGAGCGCCGTATCAAATTCTTCCTGACTCAGGAAACGGTGATTGGCATGATGGGCCGTCGCGGTATGGAAGGCCAGGAGATGTCCTTCGTTCCATTCGCGCTGCATCAGTGCCCTGCCGCGTTCAGTACCACCGCCGTTCACAGCCCGGGTCTGGGTAAAGAAGATGGCCTTGATGCCGGGCTGCACGGCATTGTTTGCCAGAACCTCGAGCACCTGTTCGGTAGCATTGTTGTAGATTGCCGCGCTTGGACCGTCATCAAACGTGAGCACAAAACGGATTGGTGCGGGTGCGCTGATGGCCCCGCGCACCGGCAGACACAGCAACGCAGAAAGAAGGGCGAGAATAAAAAAAACGCTGCGGGAAACCGGCAGCGTTTTAATTTGAATCAGGTACATCGACTTAATTACGAACCACTTTTTTGAATTCGTAAGTACGTGTGTCGATTTCGATCATGTCATCCTGAGACACGAACAGGGGAACCTGCACGGTCATCTGATGTTCTTCAATGGCGTTTTCCAGCTTGGCTTCTTTTAACACGTTGCCTGAAGTATTGCCCTTGACGGCCGGTTCGGAGTAAATGATTTTACGCACGATCGTGGTAGGCAATTCAACCGAAATGGCTTTTCCGTCGTAAAACACGGCTTCGCATACCATGCCGTCTTTTAAGAAGTTGAGTGCGTCGCCCAGATTTTCGCCTTCGATTTCATACTGTTCGTAGTCGGCATCCATGAATACATACAAGGGATCGGCGAAGTACGAATACGTTACTTCTTTTTTGTCCAGAACAACCACGTCAAACTTGTCGTCGCCGCGGAATACGTTTTCCTGCGGGCTGTTGGTCAGCAGGTTTTTCATTTTCCATTTGTAGGTGAAGCCCGTGCGGCTTGAACCGTTAACGTCGGAGCGGAGTACGATCATTGGCTTGCCATCAACCATAATGATGTTGCCAACACGAATTTCTTTTGCAAATTTCATAGCGAATATAAATTTAAAAGGTTGATCACTGCTGGCCTGACAGGCAGGAGATAGTGCCGGGCCGTTGTGACGGGTAGGGATTGCTTCAAAAATGAACCCCGAATTATAGCCTGCCTAACTTATTTCAGGCCGATTTCTGGCTGACTGATGCTGCAAATTCCATTAAATTCGCCGCCAGATCGCCATTTGTTACTAATTTACTTTGCCATTCCAGTGCCATGTTGGCAAGTTTATGGCGATCATTTTCAAATTCATGCCACAGCTGGCCAAAATCAGCGGTGCCCGGTCCGGCTGCATTCCAGGCCAGACTGAATGCGCCCTGACTGGTTGCGGCAAAACCGGAGCGCTGCAAAAACGCAGTCAGTTTCACATGATGCAGGTTCTTGTCCTGCGGGTAGATATGCCAGATAAACGGACGTGCAGCCCATTGCGCGCGCACAAAAGAATCTTCGCCGCGCACAAAATTCATGTCGCACGACCAGAGCAACCGGTCGTAGTCAGGCTGCGGCAAAAAAGGAATGACGCGCACCGTCAACGCGCCGCGGGTGCAGCTGGTACCGCTACTGTTTCCAAAAAAAGCAAGCACCTGCTCCTGCGCCACGCCCTGCGGTACCAGGCAGGTGATGGGCGTCGGGTTGTCTTGCCAGGTCCGGAACAGTTCCGCCACTGGCGCGTGGGCATAACAAAACAGCGACACCTTGTGCGCGGCCTGTTCCTGCGCCGACAGCCCCAGCCGGTTCAGAAAATCGCGCGCTGCAGCCGGGTCCTGCAGGTACCTCTCACGTTCGTCCAGCAGTCCTGCTTCCAGCAGCAGTCCGCCGGTTTTTGCGGTGAAGCCCGGATAATAAAAATATTTGGTCAGCGTAAATTGCGGTGAGGGCAGGGTATGGCAACTTTCCACCCAGTCTTCGGCCGACAGCCCTTCCAGATTGATCCAGACCGGGCGGCGAATTTTCATGGCCGCGATATAGGAAGGCGGCAGATCGCAGCCGAAAAATTCAATCACGATATCGGCGACCTGCCCGGTTGTGCAATCCACATTCTGGTCATGCCAGTGGATCACCCGGATTGCCTGTACCTGTTGGGTGCCTAGGGTGGGGTCGACTTGCGGACAGATGCGCGCAAAGCTGACCAGGTCATCCACCCACAGGGTCACGTCGACATGGTGTTCCGACGCCAGCAAACGGGACAGCCGGTAGCAGATGCCGATGTCGCCAAAGTTGTCGACCACTTTGCAGAACAGGGCCAGCGTTATGCGCTCGGGCGCATTAAGGGTAAGGGGCATGCTCAGACCGGTCCCGGCACGCGGCCGGTCTGAACCAGCGGTGCGGCCAGCTGGCAGTGTCCGTGCTGATCATCAAAAAATATGTGGGGTGCGAACGCCCCCAGCACGGCTGACTTTTCCACGCCGCCCATAAAAAAGGTTTCATCAATCTGCACGTTCCAGGCACGCAGGGTGCGTATCACCCGTTCGTGAGCCGGTGAGGCGCGCGCCGTGACCAGCGCAGTGCGTACCGGCGAGTTGCCATCGGCTGTCTTGAAACTGGATTGAATAAACGCCAGTGCTTTCAGAACCGGTGCAAACGGGCCCGCCGCCAGGGGATTGTTGGCATTGTCACGTTCGTGCTGTTCAAAGGCTTCCACGCCCTGAGTCTGATAGATGCGTTCTGATTCATCGGAAAAAATCACGGCGTCACCGTCAAAGGCAATCCGGATCTGGTCAGGGCTCATGGTGGGCTGGTCCGGTTTCTGGTACAGCAGCGCTGCAGCAACGCCCGAGCTGGCCGCGCTTTCCACATCCTGTTCATGCAGCGACAGAAACAGGCTGATATTGAACGCTTTCAGGTAGGGCGACAGTGCCGAGCCACCGGTCAGTGCGGCCCGGGTGATATCGAGCCTGTAATGTTTGATTGAATTGAAAATACGCAGGGAGGTTTCAGAGGAATTGCGCGACATGATCACCACTTCGACCAGTCGTTTCGACGGCGACAGTTCATTGAGTTTAAGCAGGGCGCGCACCAGATCAAAGCCGGCACCGGGTCTGAGTTCGGTGTTTTCATTTTCCAGCTGGTGCACACGGTAACTGGGCAGCCCCTGCTGCCGGTATATCTGTTCTTCGGTTTCCAGATCGAACAGGGCGCGCGACGAAATGCCGATGACCAGCACATTTTCCAGGGAGACAGGCATGGGTTGAACTTTGTTTTTATGGTGTGCCGATTATAAACAGTGCTCGTGCACGGCGTGCATTTAATTTACCTTTTTAATATTGTGGTCGGCAGGTCGGTGTCCTATTATTCTGAGGAAGTCGATATGAAATTGTCACAGCCACAGGAAACCAAGTTGTCAAATCAAAACCTATCCGAACCCGGTCAAGAGCCTGGGCGGGAGCCGGACCATGTACTGAGCCTGTTCCCCGAATCTGCCGCCAAGGTGCTCAGCAGGCTGATGCTGGTATGTGTGCTGGGATTGAGCGCCTCGCTGCTGTACAGTTATTTGTCCGGTCAATTCGTCGAAATCGCCAGAAATCTGGTGATCAGCATCGTGGTGCTGGCGATCTGTTACCGTGAATTCAGGGCTGGCCGGATCATGCGCGGCCTGATTGTCCAGTGCTGGGGACTATGGGGTTTTGCCTTTTATGTAGGTATGAATGTTGATGGAATCCGCACTCCGATACTGCTGATTGTGCCTTCTCTGGTGATGACTCTGGCCTGGGTACAGGGCAAGCGCGCCATGCAGGTAATGCTGGTTTTGTCCGTTGTGCTGTCCGTGCTGCTGGTTGTGGCAGACCAATACCAATGGTTGGGCTCCGGTCATCCTCGGAGCAAAGGTCAGGTCTTGCTGGTATTTTTAATTGTGATCAGCGTCAGTGGTGTGGTTGCGTTTGTCCTGGCAGACAATTTCAAGCGCCTGATCGATCGGGCCGGACAGTTAACCAGCGAGTTGCGCTATCGGGTCATGGAACTGAAGGCTTCTGAACTGGCACTCAAAGAGCTCAATGACAGACTGGAACAGCGGGTTGAGCAACGCACTGCGCAGTTTGATGACGCCAATAAAAACCTGCAGAACACCGTTAACCGGCTGGAACTGGCGCAGGTGGGTCAGGTGAATGCCGAAAAACTGGCTTCACTTGGTTCGATGGTGGCCGGCATTTCACATGAACTCAATACCCCGATCGGCAATGTACTGATGCTCGCTACCAGCATGGAAAGACAGTATCAGGACATGCAGGAAAAAGTACAGCATGGTGGGGTCAAGCGTTCTGAATTTGACTCGTTCTTACAGGCCGGGCGCGAAATGTCGGTGCTGGCAGTCCGATCCACCAACCGCGCTGTGGACCTGGTTTCCAGCTTCAAGCAGGTGGCCGCTGACCAGACATCGGAGCAACGGCGCAGTTTTGATTTGCAAGTCGTTATCGAAGACAACATTGCCACACTGTGGCCTTCGATCAAGGGCCAGACACCGGACGTGCAGATTGAAAACAGAGTGCCCGCCCATATCAACTGCGACAGTTTTCCGGGGCCACTCGGGCAGGTCATCATCAATCTGACCCAGAATGCGATACTGCACGGCTTTGACGGGGTTCAACAGGGGCGAATCACCATTGATGCCGTGGATCAGGACAGTCTGGTCACGGTGACGGTCAGCGACAACGGCTGCGGCATCGCGCCGCAAAATCTGGCGCATATTTTTGATCCGTTTTTCACCACCAAGCTGGGCAAGGGGGGCTCCGGCCTTGGCCTGACCATTTCTTATCGGATTGTTACGTCTGTCCTGGGTGGCAACATGTTTGCCACCTCTTCTTCCGGTCATGGCGCGCAATTTACGCTGGTCTTTCCCAAAGTTGCACCATTCAAGTTCTAAAAAACCGTCTGTCGGATTGTGGTTTTGTTTTGAGCGTCTACAATCAAGGTAATATTTCCAAAAAACAACACAAGGCCTGACTGTGAAGCAAAAAGCAACTTTCATCAACAATGCCTTCAAGCACCCGCCCGGCACCGATGCGCTGGTTGGCTTTTCTGTTCAAAGCATCAAAATCATGAAGGTCATGCTGGGCGCGGTAATGTGCGCCAGTGTCCTTGCGGTTGTGTATGGATTTTTATCCGGGCACAGCGAACAGCTGATTTTAAGTGTTGTGCTGACGCTGGTTGTGGTGGGTGTGTGTTATTGGGAACTCAACAAGGGACGTATCGATCGGGCCGTCAATGTTTTTTGCTGGGGTTTCTGGCTGTATGCCTGCGTGTTTTCGCTTCAGGTCGCCGGTATCCACACGCCGATTCTTTTTTTGATTCCACCCGTGATCATGATCGTGGGCTGGTCGCAGGGCCGAATTGCCGTTCTGGTGATGCTGTCGCTGACCACCCTGTTTTTTATTTCCTATGTGGTCGCTGAAAACTATCACTGGCTGCCAGACGCCATCCATCGCACTGCCATGTCGATGTTCATCACCTATATGTGCATCATTTTTAACGCCGGCATTATCTCTCTGGTGATTGCAGAAAATTTCACCAGGCTGGTCAAAAATTCAAAAAAACTGACCAGAGATCTGCAGCGGCGATTACATGAATTGAAGCAGTCTGACGAAGCGCTGCGCAATTTGAATAACCGGCTTGAACAGCGCGTGGCTGACCGCACTGCGCTGTTCGATTCCACCAACCAGTCGCTGCAGAATACGGTGGCGCGTCTGGAACTGGCGCAAAAGGAACTGGTGCAGTCAGAAAAACTGGCGTCACTGGGCTCGCTGGTGGCCGGCATTTCCCATGAACTGAATACACCGGTCGGGAACGCGCTGACCATGACCACCAGTCTGGAAAATCTGTTTCAGCAATTCAGCGAATCGATCAGTGCCGGCAACATCAAACGCTCCGATCTGGAAGAACTGATTCAGACCGGTATTGAAATGTCGGCACTGGCGACCAGATCTACCCGGCGCGCCGTGGATCTGATGGCCAGCTTCAAACAGGTGGCGGTTGATCAGACGTCGGAAAAGCGCCGCAATTTCAATCTGTACAATGTCATTGAAGATAATCTGGCAACGCTGCTGCCCAACATCAAGAAACAGCACAAGGCGATCCGTATTACCAATCAGGTCGGCACCCATATTCAGTGCGACAGTTATCCGGGGCCGCTCGGCCAGATCATCCTCAACCTGACTCAGAATGCGATCCTGCACGGCTTTGACGGCAAGGATGCCGGAACAGTCACTATTGTGGTGGAAGAAAAAAATGAAATGATTGTGCTGTCCATTTCGGATGACGGCATTGGCATGGAGCCTGCAGTGATGGTCCATGTGTTTGATCCGTTTTTTACCACCAAACTCGGCCGGGGTGGTTCCGGCATCGGGCTGTCGGTTTCCTACCGGATTGCCACCTCCATTTTGGGGGGTAATCTCAGCGTGGTTTCTGCCCCGGGCAAGGGCGCCAGTTTCACACTGAGCATGCCCAAGGTTGCACCATTTAAATTTTAAGGTTTCGCCGTACTGGCTTTTTGCGGATCAAAATAATAGGCTATCCTTTTGCGCGGGCTCAGGTAAGCATAGATTTCCTGCGGCAGTGCATCGGGTTTGATGCTGGATTTGACTTCCAGTTCTGATTCGGCGGACAGGTCAATAATGATGGCTTCATTCTTGGGCACACTCGGATCGTAAATCAGGATGGTCGGGCGCAACGGCTTGCCGGAATTCACCGACACCACCATGCCGTACGAGCCGTCGTTGAGCCGCACCACCGTGCCGGGCGGGTAGACACCCATGCAGCGGATAAAGATATTGAGCGCGGACGAATCAAACATTTTGCGCTGATGGGCAAACATCAGCACCAGCGCATCATAGGGCGAGAGCGAGTCGGCCGGATTGGGGCGGTTCAGGTGATTGTCGTACGCATTCACGATGCAGACTATGCGCGACAGCAGCGAGATTTTTTCGGTCGTAACATGCATCGGGTAGCCGCTGCCGTCGGCACATTCGTGATGCTGCAGGATGATGTCGAGTGCCCCTTTGGGAAGGCCGAGTTTTTCACCGATCCTGTAGCCGTAGGCGCAATGCTGCTGGAACAGATTCTGTTCGGCTTTGGACAGTTCGTGGCGCGCGTTGACGATGCGGTCCGGAATCTCGACCTTGCCGATATCATGGAACAGGCATCCCATGCCGAGCGTCTTGATATCTTCCGGCGCAAACTGCAATTCCTTGGCCAGCATCATCGACAGAATTGCCACATTGAGCGAGTGATAATAAGCTTCTTCGCCGGCGATCTTGTCGTTCATCAGATGGATGGCGATCTCTTTTTCAGCCAGCATGGATTCCAGCATCTGCTCGGTCAGCTGTTCGGCAGCCTTGTACGATTCTTCGGGGCGGGCAAACAGATTGCGGTTGATATTTTTAATCGCCGTGGCCGATTTTTGATATTCCTTTTCGCAGCGACCGATTGATTCACGTTCTGCCACCAGTTTTTCGATGCGCTGTTTTTTTGCATTGATGAAGGCCAGTTCTTCGGCAGTCGGTTCGGCAACGTCCGGTTTCGCTTCCACTGTTTCAGGCATCGGCAAAGGCTTGCACTCACACAGGGTCGATTCAACGCGGATGGTTTTAATGCCCAGTGCCTTGATGGCCTTGATCTGCTCTTCACTCTTGATGCGAAAGCTGTTGCGTGCAAAGGAATGGTCCAGCCAGTGCAGATCCAGCATGACATACAGGCCGACACACAACTGTTCTACGGAAATTGTTTTTATGCTCATTTTATCGCTGCGGAATTCGAATTCATGGCTTTATATTAGCAGTCCATTGCAAAAATCAAAGCCTTCTTTTGTCAAAGTGAGCAAATGGTCAGGCACACGGTGCCGGGTCTGCAGCGCTCAAATTGGATCGGTAGATTGAGGTGTCATAATTCAGGGGTATGATCTGTCAATTTTGGCCCTTTCACTTCACTTATAAGGAAATCACCATGAATTTCAGAACTGGATTGCTCGTCGCCATGTTAAGCGCATGGACCGCAACGGTATCAGCGGCCGACTATAAAATCGTTGACACCATCGCCATTGGCGGCGCAGCACGCTGGGATTACCTGTATGTCGACTCAGCAGCACATCGCCTGTACGTGACGCACGGTAGCCAGACCGAAGTCATCGACACCGGCACCGACAAACTCATTGGAACCATCTCTGACACCCAGGGCGTGCATGGGGTTGCGATTGCCACCGACCTGGGTCTGGGCTTTACCAGCAATGGGGCAACCGATACGGTTGCCATCTTCGATCTGACTACCCTGAAAATCACCGGTTCGGTCAAGGTCGGCAGCAATCCGGATGCGATCGTGTATGCACCTGTTGCCCATAAAGTCATCACCTTTAACGGCAAGTCAGCCAATGCCAGCATCATTGATACCAAAACGATGCAGGTGGCAGCGACCGTGCCGGTGGGTGGCAAACCTGAATTTGCCGTCGTTGCTGCCGATGGGAATGTCTACTTCAATATCGAGAACACGGCGCAGATCGCCCAAATCAATCTGACCACCAACAAAATGGAGACACCGCATTCTTTAAAACCGTGCGATGAACCAACCGGACTGGCAATCGACGCCAGACAGCGACTGTATTCGGTGTGTTCCAATAAGCTGATGATGGTCAGTGGCACGAACGGCAAGATCATCGCGCAGCTGAACATCGGCAGCGGACCGGACGGTGTGGCGGTTCTGGATGATCAGGCGTTGAGCGCCAACGGTCAGGATGGCACCCTGTCCGCGGTGGGTGAAGTCAATGGCAAATTCGTCAGTATGGCAACCATCGCCACGCAGACCGGTGCGCGCACCATTGCGGCCGATCCGGCCACGCATCGCCTGTATCTGCCCACTGCCGATTTTTTGCCGGCAACGGGTCAGGAACGGCGCAAGGGTGTGGCTGATACCTTCCGTGTTCTGGTGCTGGAAAAGCAGTAAGGCTGTCTGTGGCATTAACGGCGAACCCGCGGGCAGGGACATGGTCCCGGCATCGCCGGTTGAAATGCTACATTTTATTCAACGACGCCCGCAATTCTGCCCTGAAGTTTGGATGGGCAATGGCAATAAGTTCTTCGGCACGCTGACGGTATGATTTGCCGCGCAGCTGTGCCACGCCGAATTCGGTGACCACATAATTCACGTCATTCTTGCTGGTGGAAACATGCGTGCCGCTGGACAGGGCCGGAACGATGCGCGAAATCGTGTCATTCTTGGCAGTAGAAGGCAGCACGATGAACGATTTGCCGCCGCGCGAAATATTTGCTGCGCGCACAAAGTCGGCCTGTCCGCCTGTACCGGAGTACGGCAGGCTGCCCAGGCTTTCCGAACCGCACTGTCCGAGCAGATCGATTTGCAGACTGGCATTGATGGTCATTAAATTGTCATTCAGTCCGGCGATATTGGGATCATTGGTGATATTCACTGGATGCATTTCCAGCATGGGATTGTGGTGCATGAAGCGATACAGTTTTTGCGAACCGAGCGCAAATGTAGCCATCATTTTCCCCGGGTGAAAATTCTTTTTGCGGTTGGTCACGGCACCGGATTCCACCAGTGACAGGATCCCGTCCCCGATCATTTCGGTATGGATACCCAGATCGTGTTTGTCACTGAGCTGGATCACGACCGCGTCCGGAATTGCGCCATAACCAATCTGCAGGGTGGCACCGTGGTCGATCATTTCTGCGACATATTTACCAATGGCTGCCTGCACCGGTCCGATTACCGGCAGACCGACTTCGAGGATGGGGTCGTTACTCTCAACAATGGCGCTGACCTGGGAAATATGCACATGGCATTCGCCATGGGCAAACGGCACGTTGGGATTGACTTCCAGGACGATGCTGCGCGCTTTGGCCAGGGCGGCCATGGTGTAATCGGTACCCAGACTCAGGGCAAAGTAACCATGCTCATCCATGGGCGAGGCGACTGAAAAAACCACATCGGCGGCAATATTGCCCTGTTCGATCATGCGCGGAATTTCACCAAAATAATTCGGAATGAAATCGACCCATCCTGCCTGTCCGCCGGGCCGTGAAGCCGGTCCGTAAAAGAATGCCACGTGGCGCACATGTGCAACGGTCTCGGGGTCGAAGTAACCGTATTTGCGCAGCGCCAGAATCTGCGCCACTTTGACATCATGAAACGAAGTGCGCTGCTCCGACAGCGCCGTCAGCAGTGCGGGCGGTTCGCCCACTCCGGTTGGTACGATGATGAAGTCACCGTTCTGGACCTGCTTTATTGCATCTTGCGGTGAAACCAGTTTTCCCTGATAGGCGTCGCGCAGAGTCTGACTCATGGCTGTCTCTCTTTTTAATAGTGTTGGTGCAGCTTAATTGGTTTGGGTAGGTGTGTGTGTTGAGATAAATCAGGTTTGGCTTATTTTTTCTTTCAGTCGTTGTAAAAAGAGAAATTTCAGAAGGTGACAAACATCGCCACTACAACAATGAGCATGACGGCGGTACCGAGCCAGCCGAGGATCTGCAGCCGGGTTGATATGACAAATTTTCCCATGATATCCGTACGCACCGCCATCATCATCATCACCGCCATGATCGGCACAGAGATCACGCCATTGGTCACGGCGCTCCAGTACAGCGCCTTGATCGGGTTGATTGAAGTAAAGCCAAGCGCTACGCCGATCAGGGTCGAGATGCCGATGATGCCGTAAAAACGACGCGCCTGCATCGGCGTGCGTTCCAGCGAATTTTTCCATTTGAACGCTCCGGCCATGGCGTACGCGGAAGAGCCGGCCAGTACCGGAATGGCCAGCAGTCCGGTGCCGATAATGCCGGCACTGAACAGCATGAAGGCAAATTCACCGGCGATCGGACGCAGTGCGGTTGCCGCCTGCGCCGAAGTTTGAATGTCGGTGATGCCATGCAGATGCAGGGTGACGGCGGTGGTCAGGATAATGAAAAAAGCCACCAGATTGGAAAAGCCCATGCCGATATAGGTATCGATCTTGATCCGGTTCAGATGAAACGGCGCCTGCTCCGGCGACCTGACCAGTGGATGCGAATGCGGATCGGCCAGCTGCTCTTCCACTTCCTGCGAGGCCTGCCAGAAAAACAGATACGGGCTGATGGTGGTGCCAAACACGGCCACTACCGTGGTCAGATATTCTGCCTTGAGTGAAAGTTGCGGCAGCACGATTGCCATCACCACCTGGGTCCAGGGAATCTGGACCACGAAAGCGGTGGCCACATACGCCAGCAGCGACAGCGTGAGCCATTTCAGCAAACGCACATAGCGCCGATACGGAATAAACAGTTGCAGCAGCAGCGACAGTACGCCAAAGCCGGCTGAATACATCTGGGCCGGCCCGCCGACCATCAGTTTCAATGATTCACCCATGGCCGACACGTCGGCCGCGATATTGATGGTGTTGGCCACCAGCAGCAGACTGACTACGCTGTACAGCAGCCAGGCCGGATAGTGTTTGCGGATATTGGTGGCCAGGCCATGACCGCTGACCCGTCCGATGCGCGCACTGACCACCTGAATGCCAACCATTAACGGATAGGTCAGCAGCGCAGTCCACAACATGGCAAAGCCGAACTGGGCGCCGGCCTGGGAGTAGGTTGCGATACCGCTCGGGTCGTCATCGGCCGCGCCGGTGATCAGGCCGGGGCCGAGCTTTTTCAGCCAGGAGCTGGACTGGACGACTTGTGTGTCTGTTTTTTCCGGCATGGGTTTCAGAATGAGTGAGTGATGCCTCACCTTAACATATCAACAAAAATATCACGTCAATTTGTTCTGATTGATATCAAAAGCGAACCGTATTGCCGATTGTGACAAATTCTTTGCCTGAATTGGGCTGACCTGCCTCCATTTGTCATCGAATCGTCACATTCAATTCCTATGCTGAAAATTGGAGTTGGCCTGCGCCTGCAGGGTACCTGATTTTTGAGAAGAGCTATGAATAACACATTGAAGTCGCGCCTTACTTTTGTGATCGGTCTGATCACGCTGCTGGCAGTTGCCATCGGCATCCTTGGTCTGGTTGGCATGGGCAAAGCCAATGACGGCCTGAAAAATGTCTATGAAAACCGCACGGTGGCGCTGGAACAGATATCGCGCATCGACCGGTTGCTGGTGCAAAGCCAGTTGGCACTGGTCGAAGCGATACAGGATTCAATGGCCGCGACCATTAAAATCAAAAGTGCGCTGATCGAAAAAAACATTGCAGAGATGGACCAGACCTGGGCGTTGTATTTGAAATCGGAACACCACGAAGCTGAGCGCCAGTTGGCCGACACTTTTCAGGCCGACCGTGAAAAAATGATCAATGACGGTTTGCGCAAAACCATCAAAGCCATGAGTGACGGTGATCTGGCGCTGGCCGGCGAATTGGCGGACAAGGCGCAGGCACTCGCCATTCCATTGCGCAAAAGTGTGGATGCACTGAGAAAAATTCAGGTTGATGAAGCCGGCAACGAATATGACAACGCCAATGCACGCTATGCAGTGCTGCGTGCACTGGTGATCGTCGCGATTCTTTTGGGTGGCATTGCTGCCGGCACCGCCGGTTATTTTTTAATCCGCAATGTCTACCAGCAGTTGGGCGGCGAACCCAGCTATGCGCAACATATCGTGCACTCAATTGCAGCCGGCGACCTGACTGTGGATGTGCAGGTGCGGTCCGGCGACAGAAAGAGCCTGTTGTTTGCCATGAAATGCATGCAAAGGACCCTGTTCGAGACGATGAGTGAAATCAGAAATGCAACTGACACGATTACCACCGCCTCCGAAGAAATTTCCATCGGTAATATGGATCTTTCTTCGCGTACCGAGAATCAGGCCAGTTCACTGGAAGAGACTTCTGCTTCACTGGTGGATCTGACCAACAGTGTCAAGACCAACGCTGAAAATACCATGCTGGCCAATCAGCTGGCCCGTTCGGCGTCGGAAGTGGCACAAAAAGGCAGTGGTACGGTATTGCAGATTGTCGACACCATGGGTTCGATCAATGCCTCTGCGAAAAAAATCACGGACATCATCAGCGTGATCGACGGCATCGCGTTTCAGACCAACATTCTGGCGCTCAATGCGGCCGTAGAAGCCGCGCGCGCCGGCGAGCAGGGACGCGGCTTTGCCGTGGTGGCCAGTGAAGTGCGCAATCTGGCACAGCGCTCGGCCTCGGCAGCGCGGGAAATCAAGGAATTGATCGGCCAGTCGGTGGAAGAAGTCAATCATGGCAGTGTTATTGTGTCCAGCGCGGGTGCTACCATGAACGAGCTGGTGGAAAGCGTAAAGCGGGTGACCGACATCATGTTGATCATCAGTGCGGCCAACGCAGCGCAGCGCGATGATATCAATCAGGTCAGCAGCGCCATCACGCAAATTGATGATGTCACCCAGCAAAATTCGGCACTGGTCGAACAGGCTGCGGCGGCCTCCGAATCGCTCAAGCAACAATCGGTTGTTCTGGGTGAACTGGTGCGCACGTTCAAACTCGATGGTGCGTCCTCGGCGCACAATTCGCTGCTGCTGTAGGCTGGGATGTAATCCCAGCATCAACGGTTGCAATGCCGGGATTGCATCCCAGCCCACGCCACTGCCCCGCACCCCATCAACAAGTGACGAATGCTCAGCATTATCGAATTGTCACGGCCCGGTAACAAGCCGATCTTAGTATGCCGTGACCACTTCCCCAAGTGGCGTATTCAAAACACGCTTTAAAAACGATATCCCGCCTCATCAACCTTTCACAAGAAGGACATCTCAAATGAACCAATTTTTGAAACTGGGCGTCTGTGGCCTGCTGGCCGCATCCCATATCGCAATGGCCGGCGAAGGCCAGGTGCCTGCCGGCGTTCCGCATCTCGATCACGTGTTTCTGATCATGATGGAAAACCATGGCGCGGCGCAAATTCTGAATAATCCAAACGCACCCTTTATCAATCAGCTGGCCACATCGGCCAATCTGGCCACCAATTATTTCGCAGTTGGTCACCCCAGTCTGACCAATTATCTGGAAGTGGTCGGCGGTTCGAACTTCGGTGTGCGCAGCGATAATTATCCGAGCTGGCATGATGCTTCCTGCACGCCCAATCTGTCGACCGGCATTGCTGCGACCGACAATCCGGCGAGCGCCAAAATCTGCCCGATTGCGGGTGTCGGAACCGATGCGGCCACGCCTGCCGTGGACACGACCAATGAAACTCAGGGTTTGCCAGGCGAGAACGACATAGACGGTATTGTGTCGGTGGCAGCAGCCAAATACACGGTCGGAAAAACCATAGCAGATCAACTGGTTGAATCCGGACTGTCTTACAAGAGTTATCAGGAAAGTCTGCCGATCGAAGGCGCCGATAATGTCAATATCAGCGATGGTTACTATACCGATGCCACCAATTTCAGCGCAATCATGCCCGCCCTGAATCCGCCGCTGTCACAAAGCAGCGTGGTGGCACTGTATGCAGTCAAGCACAATCCGTTTGTGTATTTCCGTAACGTGCAAACCGGTCAGAATCCAAGAAACAGTCTTGCCAACACGGTCGCCTTTGACGGTGCGCACGGTCTGTACGCCGACCTCGGTTCCGGTCACGTTCCGCATTTTTCGTTTATCGCACCGAATCAATGCAATGACCAGCATGGCCGTGGCAATGCCGGTGCCTTCTGCAATTACGATCCGGCTTCGGACGGTTCACAGGCGAGTTTGAACCCGGCACTCATTGCGCGCGGTGACATGACCGTCAAACGACTGGTGACGGCGATCAAGCAGTCTGAAACGTGGCGCGACGGTCGTAATGTCATTATTGTGATGTGGGATGAAAATGACTACAGCATTGCGCCGAACATCAACAAGGTGGCGGTGATCGTTGAAAAAAATTATGGTGCACGCGGTGTGCAGAGTGCAAACTACTACAATCATTTTTCGATGCTGAAATCGATCGAGGCAGGTTTTCATTTGCCGTGTCTGAATCATGCCTGCGATGTGAATGTGCCTGTCATGTCCGATCTGTTTGGCGGTAAATAAGCAGCCTGCAAGTGTCTGGTTGAACCCCCGCTGTGGAAATGGCGGGGACTACTGTTTCAGTTCCGCATTGAGCAGCCCGAGCGCGCTTAGCACCTGTTCATCCGACAGGTTCAGCAGGTTATCCCCCACAACCCATTCGCAGTACGACTGATTCGGCAGCGCTGCGTTCACGGCGCGGTTAAACAGCCAGATGCCATGCTGCTGCGCGATCTGATTGCGGATCTCGATGGCGCGTTTGGCATCGACCGGCAAATACAGGTGAAACAGGTTGCATTGCGGTACGCTCGGGTTGATCTGCAGCCGTGGGAACTGCCCGATCAGTCCGGCCAGCTGCCGGGCACGCGCCAGACAGGCCGGCATCGCAGCCAGACGCTGGTCGAACTGCATGGCGGCTGAAATGACATACGGAGAGCGGTGGATGACGTTGCCACCCATGCGTTGCATCCACGCTTTGGCCGCTTTGGTAAATACGTTTGATCCGAGCAGCATTGCGCCACCCAGACCGCCAATACCTTTGTAGAACGAGACATACACCGAATGGAATCCATTGGTGATTTCCACCAGCGAACGGTCATAAGCGGCCTGCGCTTCCCAGAGTCGCGCTCCATCCAGATGCAGGTGAATATGTTTTTCCTGACATACTTTTTTGATGTGCTGCAGTTCATGCCAGTCCGGTAGCTGACCGCCGATTTCCCGCATCGGCAGTTCCAGCAACACCGCGCCCAGCCGGTCCGGAATGCGTTCCAGATCGGCCGCGCCCCAGATCCGCATTGCTTCGCCGATCTGCACGACGGAAAAGTGATTCAGCAGCTGGTAATTGCTGTTTTCATGTTTCAGAATGTGTGCGCTGGCATGCATGCCGACTAGTGTACTGCCGCGCTCCATGCCGGCCAGACGCAGCGCCACGGATTGCGCCAGCGTGCCGGTGGTGCAGAACACACCGGATTCAAAGCCGGTCAGGGTAGCGATTTTATGCTCGAAACTCTGTATGAATTCACCTTCGCCATAGGTGTCGTGATCCACATGATGCACATTGCAGTAGGCCGACATCACGGCGAACTGTTCGGCCGGATCAAGCTGCCGGTGTCCTGGCAGTGTGGTGTGGCAGTTGCGCCGTAGCTGGTTGAGTTCGTGTTCGGTCATGATGAATTTATTCCTTGCCCAGCTTCAGTTTTACCCAGTCCTGAGCTTGCTCGACCGAAGTGAAAATTTCAAAATTCAGCTCGGCAATTTCATACACATGTCGATAGTGGGTAGCCATGATGGCCCGGCCTTCAACGCTGTTGTCCATCACGAATGCGGTCGCGGCCGGTTTTTTTATTTTTCCTTTCTTGTCGGCCAGATAGTTCGACAGCGCATCGATGGTGTCAGGGGAACACAGGGCGCTGTGGTGAAAGGTATAGATCTGGGCCCATTGTGGTTTGGCACTGAGTATCTCCAGCAAGTCATGCTGGATCTGCCGGAGGGCATAAATGATTTCGGCATTGAACGGTCCTGTGGCTTCGTTGATCAGAACATTGTCCAAAATGCGTGATTCAACATTGCCGTGCTGACTGAAATGTGAGGCTTTGGCGTTGTCGGTGCTGCGTTTTGTTTCGGTCATGATGAAATATTGTCCGTCGTTATCTTAGCCGGCATGGAATCTGAAGAGTAAAGGTGGTGCCTGAATTCAGCTCAGAGTGCACCGTGATGGTTCCACCCAGTATGGTTGTGGCAATCCGGTGCGAAATATGCAGACCGATGCCCGAGCCGCCATCGTTGATCCGGGTGGTGAAAAAGGGGGCGAAGATTTTATCCAGATTGCCATCCGGAATACCGGCACCATCGTCGCTGAAGGTAATGGTCACTGATTTTGGTTTGCCTTCGGCGTTGAGTTCATCGACTCTGGCGCTGATGGTAATGCAGCCGTGATCCCTGCCGTTGAAGCCGTGCCAGATGCTGTTTTGTACCAGATTGATGATGATCTGTTCCAGTGGTCCCGGATAGCTGTCCATCTGTATCCCGGCTGGTACCTCGATGACAAACTGCCACGGATCGTGCCGGTAGCTTGGCGCCAGACTGGCAATGGTTTCATGCACAACGGTGGCCAGATCAAAGACCCGTTTGCGCTCGGAAGTCTGGTCAATGGCAACCTGTTTGAAGGTGGCCAGAAGTTCCAGTGAACGGTCGATCGAGCGACTGGCCAGTGCGGCAATTTCACCACTTTCGCGGATAAATGCTTCAATCTCGCTGCGTTTCAAATTGCCTGTCATGTACAGCTTATTGACTTCATTGATGCGTTCCATGAGCGTCGACAGGGCCAGCCGGGAATTGCCCAACGGCGCATTCATCTCATGGGAAACACCGGCGACCATGGCGCCGAGGGCCGACAGTTTTTCCGACTGAATCAGATTGTCCTGCATGGCACGCATCTGCGTCATGGCCGACATCAGACTGATTTCCCGTTCCCTCATGTGCTGGTAATGCCGGATCCGGTTGAGCAGAATATTGTCATCCAGCGGTTTGGTCAGATAATCGACGGCGCCTACTGCATAGCCGCGTTTGATGAATTCTTCAGATTTGTATACTGCGGTGAGAAAGATGATGGGAATTTCGCGGGTGCGCTCGGTCATCTGCAGATGCCGGGCTGTTTCATAGCCATCCATGCCTGGCATTTGCACATCAAGCAGGATCAGGTTGAAGTCGTATTGGATACACAGCATCAGAGCGGCAGTGCCGGAAGACGCTTCCATGACTTCGATGTCAGGATAAACGGACAGCAGATCTTTCAACAGAAAACGATTGTTTTCATTGTCATCAACGACAAGTATCAAAAATCGCTCAACCATTGTTTTCTCCATTGTAGAGGCGATACACATGACTTCCCGTAGCATACGGTATAAACCCAGCCGCGCGGGCCATATGATGCAATCCATCCTGAGGGCCGAGTACCAGAAAGCCGTCCCTGTGCAGCGAGCGTGCAAAACGTTCGAGTATTCTACTCTGCAGCTCGGGTTTAAAATAGATCATGACATTTCTGCAAATAATGAGCTGAAATTCATTAAAAATACCTTCATCCACCAGAGAATGACGGTGAAACAGGGTGGAGTTGCGTATCTGTTCAGTGACTGCAGCGTAGCGTGATTTTTTTTCCAGATAGTGTTCCAGACGGGCCAATCCACCGCTTTGCGCATAATTGGACTGGCTGGTTTCGTGCACCTTGAGTGGAAAAAGACCGGCTTTGGCGACATCGATCAGGTAGGCATTGAAGTCGGTGGCAAACAATCGGCAACGATGCAGCAGACCCAGTTCCTGCAGAAGTATGGCAAGCGAATAGGGTTCTTCACCGGTGGCGCAGCCGGCTGACCAGATTTTGATGACCGGAAAACTTTCCAGATAGGGAAATATCTGTTCACGCAACAGCCTGAACTGGTCCGGATGGCGGAAAAAATGGCTGACCCCGACTGAGACTTCCGACACCATGCGATGAAACGTGGTGGCGTCAGTAAACACGGCGCGCTGAAAATCGAGAAAGCCAGGCAGGCCGAATTTGCCCATCATGGCCTGCAGGCGGCGTTTCAGGCTGTCGGTCTGATAGCCGCGGAAGTCATAGCCATACTGATGCAGAATCGCGTCGATAAACAGGGTCAGATGTGCATCGCTGATGTCGGTCATGTCACCGATGACACAGGCGGCTGTCAGGCTGGCAATCGATGGCAAGGTCAGAATGTGATCGAATTTGCCCGCTGCCACAGCCGCATTCGGCAACACGCTGGCATTGCCGCACTCTTCACCGTTTTCAATGATGACACAGGCGCCGGCCTCTTTGAGCGCGGCACATCCGTTGACACCATCCTGACCGAAGCCGCACAGCAGCACTGCCATGACCGTGTCGCGGTACTCCGCGGCGAGCGACTCGAACAGAACGTCGATCGACGGGCGGGCAAACTGGACTGCCCGGTCACGGGTCAGGTACACCAGTCCGTGCGCAATTTTCATATGGTGGCCGGGCGGTGCGACGTAGATGGTTTGGGCTTGCACCGGCATTAAATGCTGGGGCATGATGACTTTATAGTCGGTACGGACCTGCAGCAGATTGTCTAGCAGGTTGACCTGATTTTCCAAGACGTGCTGGGCGACGAACACCGCAATATTGCCGGTTGGCAGATGTTCGACTATGTTCAGTATCTTGTCCAGACTGTTGGCTGAGCCGGCAAGGGCCAGCGCCTGAAATCGGATCGATTTTTTTTGGGTGACTTTGACCGCCACCGGAGACACAGGCAACTCCAGTCGCATCATGGTCTGGGTCAGCAGGTAGTGATAGCTGATGATTTTTAATGCAACACCGCGGTCCAGGCAGCGCGTCAGGGCGTCGATGATTTCCGGCGGCAGCGTATCGGCATCGTAAAAATCGATCTGTGATTTCTGTTCTTTGCCAGCCTGATCCAGTACCGTGATGAGTCTGGTCCGATCTTCAGCCTGCTCCAGACGGCCCAGTACACCGATACGCAACAGTTTTTCTGTGGATTGAACGGTTATTTTCATTTTTGTCCGGATTCATGCCGTATCCCCGATGGGGCGGCATGATTGCCGGGCAGGAAGTTGGCTGTATCTTATCCGGCAATAACTGGCTGGGGAAGCAATTTCGATTACCGATGTTGTTATGGGTAATTTTTACTGGCAGGCTGGGACCGCATCCCAGCCTGCATACTATTTACAGACTTGCCGCCAGTTCGGCCCCTTCCTTGATGGCACGCTTGGCATCCAGTTCGGCCGCCAGTTTGGCGCCACCTATTTTATGAAAACGTGGACCACTGGCCGGCGTTACCGGTTTTTTCGGATCGACCACTGCCGGCATGAGTTCCGTCAACGAATCCTGCCCGGCGCAGAGAATGACATTATCCACTTCCAGTATGCGCGGCTCGCCGTTGATGGTGACATGCAGACCGGCGTCATCAATTTTGTGGTATTCCACGCCGCCCATCATTTTCACGTTGTTGCGGATTAATGCCGCGCGATGTACCCAGCCGGAGGTTTTTCCCAGACCGGCGCCGACTTTACTGGCTTTGCGCTGCAGCAGAAACACCTGCCGGAACGGTTGCGCGGCGACCGGTACGGCGGCCAGCCCGCCATTGATTTTGGCCTTCAGATCAACGCCCCAGTCATCGCACCAGTGATCCACACTGATGGGCAGAGTAATGCGCGGATCGTGAATCAGATATTCCGCCACGTCAAAGCCGATACCGCCGGCGCCGATGATGGCAACTTTGTTGCCGACCGGTTTTTTGTTGAGCAGCACGTCGATATACGACAGCACCTTGGGATGATCCACGCCGTCGATTTTCGGTGTGCGTGGCACGATGCCGGTAGCGACAATGATTTCATCAAAACCCTGCGCGAGCAGTTCTTCACGCGTGACGCGATGGTTCAGTTTCAGTTTGACGCCGGTGACTTCAATTCTGCGCGCAAAATAGCGCAGCGTTTCAGTAAATTCTTCCTTGCCTGGCACCTGCATGGCGATCTTGAACTGGCCACCGATGCTGTCGCTGCTGTCAAACAGGGTCACGTCGTGCCCGCATTCGGCTGCCACCGTTGAAGCGGACAGACCGGCCGGCCCGCTGCCGATCACGGCCACTTTTTTGACGCGGGTTTTTTTGAGGTATTGCAGTTCGGTTTCATGCGCGGCACGCGGATTGACCAGACAGCTGGCGCGCCGGTTGGAAAACGTGTGATCCAGACAGGCCTGATTGCAGCCGATACAGGTGTTGATTTCATCGCTGCGGTTGGCTGCGACCTTGTTGACAAAATCGGCGTCGGCCAGAAACGGTCGTGCCATCGATACCATGTCGGCGTCGCCGCTGGCGATAATGTCTTCGGCGATGTCCGGTGTGTTGATGCGGTTGGACGCCACCACCGGCACTGTTACTGCCGCTTTCAGGCGCGCCACCACCGAGCGGAACGCTGCACGTGGCACCGAGGTGACGATGGTCGGCACCCGTGCTTCGTGCCAGCCGATGCCGGTATTGAAAATGGTCACCCCCACCGCCTCGAGCGCCTGGGCAATCTGCACCACTTCCTCCCAGCTGTTGCCGCCTTCTACCAGATCGAGTATCGAGTGGCGATACATGATGATGAATTTTTCACCGACTTCGGCGCGGATCTGTCTGACGATTTCAACCGGCAATCGCATGCGATTTTCGATTGAACCACCCCACTGATCCGTGCGCTGGTTGACGCGCGCGCAGATAAACTGGTTCAGCAGATAACCTTCGCTGCCCATAATTTCCACGCCGTCGTAACCGGCGGTCTGAGCCAGTTTGGCGCAGCGCACATAATCGTGGATGGTTTTCTGGATGCCGGCTTCGGTCAGTGCACGCGGCTTGAATTTGGAAATCGGTGATTTCTGATCGGAGGCCGATACGACAAAGGGATGATAGCCATAACGACCGGCATGCAGGATCTGCATGACGATTTTGCCGTCTTCCCTGTGCACAGCCTTGGTAATTTTTTGATGATTGACCACATCCAGCAGGCTGTTCATGGTGCCGCCAAACGGCAGCAGCCAACCGCTGCGGTTCGGTGAAATGCCGCCGGTAACGATCAATCCGACGCCGCCGCGTGCGCGTTCGGCAAAATAGGCGGCCAGCTTCGGATAATGATAAAAGCGGTCTTCCAGTCCGGTATGCATCGATCCCATGATGACGCGGTTTTTTAAAGTGGTGAAACCCAAATCCAGGGGGGCGAGCAGGTGCGGATGAGATGTCATGGCAGGAATCAGTGTTGGTTGGAAGTGGAGAGCATACACATCACCGAGGTTCGAGGCCAGTGTTTGCTGTAGGTTGGAAATTCTAAAACATGGTATTTCTGATTAGTGTTGTAGGCTGGGATGGTGGAGCAGGGGTTTCGTGGTGCATGCACCACGCCTCTTTAACGGTGAACCCTTGCAAGGGTTCACTCCTCCAATCCCAGCATCGGCGGTTGAATTGCCGGGATTGCATTCCAGCCTGCGATCGTTTCTAATTTGTTAACCAAGTGGCTGATGCTGCGGGCACTCAACCTGGAACAGCTGGTGGTCCGACAGACGCATGGCACTCAGTTTGCCGCCCCAGACGCAGCCGGTATCAAGTCCGATCAGATTGGATTGTTGTTGCAGCCCGATGGCCGACCAGTGTCCGAATACCACGATGGCTGCTTCGGTCTTTCTGGGATGGCTGAACCAGGGAGCAAAGCCGGGTGGCGTCTTGTTCAGTCCTTCCTTGCTGTCGAATTCCATCTCATCGTCTACGGTACAAAACCGCAGACGGGTCAGGACGTTGACGATGCAGCGCAGGCGGTCCATGCCCTTGAGGTCAGGACTCCAGCGGCTGGGCTGGTTGCCATACATGACGCGCAGGAAATCAAGGAAATCCGGACCGCGCAACATCTGCTCAACTTCGCCAGCATAATCCAGGGTTTGCGCCACACTCCAGCTTGGCAGTACGCCGGCATGCACGATCAGATGGTCATGGAGCTGCACCGCCATTGGCCGGTTGCGCAACCAGTCGAGCAGGGCGTCACGGTCGGGTGCGTCGAGTATCGGGCGCAGGTAGGCATCGTGGTTGGCCCGGCGCACACCATAGGCGATGCCAAGCAGGTTCAGGTCATGGTTGCCCAATACGCTGTCGGCACGCGGCCCCAATGCCATCAGACGCCGCAACGTCGGCAGAGACTGCGGGCCGCGATTGACCAGATCGCCGGCAATAAACAGACTGGCATCCGGGTCCTGCTTCAGAATCAGTGTATACAGCTCCTCGAGCTGGTCACAGCAGCCCTGCAAATCACCAACCACATACAGATGGTGGGCATCGGTCATTGTGCAGCACCCAGTTTTTTGGCCAGAGCGGCGCTGGCAACAGCATTTTGCTGCTCGTCGCGCAGCGCGTCAAAGCTGACCGGCCAGCCATGCAGATGCGGCTCGACAATTTCTGCCATCCCGCGCAACCAGAGCGGATCTTCATTCAGACACGGGATGTAATGAAATTGTTTGCCGCCATTCATCAGGAATGCAGAGCGCACTTCCATATTGATTTCTTCCAGCGTTTCCAGGCAGTCGCTGGTAAAGCCCGGACAGATGACATCGACGCGCTGCAATCCTTTTTTGGCCAGCGCCTCGATGGTCGGCTGCGTGTAAGGTTGCAGCCATTCCGCCTTGCCGAAGCGCGACTGGAAAGTTACCGTGTATTCGTCTTGTGAAAGACCAAGGCCTTGCGCTAGCAGTCGTGCTGTCTTGTAGCATTCGCAGTGATAGGGGTCGCCCAGCATCAGAGTGCGTTTCGGAACGCCGTGAAAACTCAGCACCAGATGCGTGGAGCGGCCGTTGTTTTGCCAGTGTTTCAGTATCGAGTTTTTTAATGCTGCAATGTAGCCGGGATGATCGTGATAATGTTTGATCAGTCGCAGATCGGGAATGTTGCGCATTTTTTTGTAGACGTTAAATACCGCATCAAAGATGGACGCGGTAGTGGTCGCGGAATATTGCGGATAGGCCGGCAGGATCAAAACTCTGTCGTAACCAGCGTCGTGCAATTCTCCCAATACGGACGGGACTGACGGATGTCCGTAGCGCATGGCACTGACCACATCGACCTGATGATTGCGTTCCCCCAGGTAGCCCTTGAGCAGCACGGCCTGTTTTTGCGTGTGCACTTTCAGGGGGGAACCTTCACTGGTCCAGATCATGGCGTATTTGGCTGCGGATTTTCCGGAACGAAACGGCAGGATGATGCAATTTAAGATCACCCACCAGATCAGTCTGGGAATTTCCACCACACGCGTATCGGATAAAAATTCACGCAGATAGGGCCGCACTGCGGCTGCGGTCGGTGCCTCAGGCGTGCCCAGATTGACCAGTACGACGGCGGTTTTGGCGGGTTGATCGTGTCGGTGTGGCTTGGTTTGATTAATCATGTGAAATTCGGTAGGTTGAGCTTTAATTCGTCAGCAATTCTCTGGCGTGCTTGCGGGTGGTGGCGGTAATTTCCAGACCACCCATCATGCGCGCAATTTCTTCAACGCGGGCTTTGTGGTCCAGCAATGCAATTTGCGAGATTGTGCCGGTACCGCCGGTTTGCTTGCTGACCTGGAAATGCTGGTCAGCCTGGGAGGCAACTTGGGCCAGATGGGTTACGCACAGTACCTGGGCCTGCTGACCGAGTCGTTTCAACAGTCGGCCGACCACTTCTGCCACCGCGCCACCGATGCCGCTGTCGACTTCATCAAAAATCAGTGTCGGTGTGGAGGTTGATGAAGAGGCGATGACGGAAATGGCCAGCGCAATGCGCGCCAGTTCGCCGCCGGACGCGACTTTGGCCAGCGCTCGCAGCGCCACGCCGGCGTTGCCTGCAACCATGAACTCGATGTGTTCCATGCCATGTGCGGCTGGTTCGATCGGACTGAGTTCAATGTTGAAACTGCCGCCGGCCATGCTCAGATCCTGCATGGCCTGCGTCACGGCGCTGCCCAACTGTTGCGCCGCAACCGATCTTGCCTTGCCCAGTTGCGAGGCCGCGCTGCGATAATCGTCGAGCGCCGACTGTTCCAGAGCCTGCAGCGATTCCAGATCAGTGGCGTCGCCCATCATCGCCAGTTGCGCAGCCAGGCTGGGCAGCAGATCGGGGAGTTGCTCGGGTGTGACGTTAAATTTGCGTGCACCGGAATGCAGTGCTTCAACCCGCTGTTCCACTTCGTGCAATCGCTGCGGGTCCAGGTCGACCCGGCTTAAATAATCATTCAGTGCCGAAGTGGCTTCCTGCAAATGGATGCGGGCCGGTTCCAGATTGTCGACAATGACCTGCAGTGCACTGTCAAAACCAGTCAGTTTGTCCAGACGCCCACTGACCGCAGCCAGCTGCGACAGAATAGGTGTATCGGATTCGGAAATGACATCGAGCGCAAACTGCGCACCTTCAATCAGATTGGCCGCGTGCGCCAGCCGGCTATGTTCATTGGTGATGTCCTGCCATTCTCCGGGTTGTGCATTGAGTTTGTCGAGTTCGCCAACCTGCCATTCCAGACGTTCCCGTTCCTGCAGAATCTGTCGGGCACTGGTTTCAAACTGGATGCGCTGCTGCTTTAAGGCGTGCCAGGATTTGTATAATTTGCCGACCTGCGCAACCTGACCCTGCAGCTGCGCCTGGCTGTCGAGAATCTGGCGCTGCGCATCCGTTTGCAGCAGCGACTGATGCGCATGCTGACCGTGAATGTCGACCAGCAGGGCGCCGAGTTCGCGCAGCTGGGATGCGGTAGCGGACACGCCATTGATCCAGGCTTTGGAGCGTCCGGCATTGTCGATTACGCGGCGCAATAAAATCATGCCGTCTTCGATGTCGATTTCCTGAGCGCTCAGATACGCCTGACAAGCCGGATTGGAAGAAAACTCGGCGCAGATGTCGGCCTTGGCGGCATGTTCACGCACCATGCTGGCGTCGCCTCGGCCGCCGAGGGTCAGACTTAAGGCGTCGATCAATATGGATTTGCCGGCGCCGGTTTCCCCGGTCAGCACCGAAAAACCGGCAGAAAATTCAAGTTCGATGTGTTCAACGATGACGAAATCGCGGATGGTCAGGGTGCGTAGCATGGCTGGTTACTGTAATTAAAAATTGCTGTTTGAGTGGGCAACGTAGGCTGGGATACCATCCCAGCATTGACGGTTGCAAGTGCTGTCCTGTTGTTAATGAAGCTGTCCATTCACGGTGGGATATTCATTCCAGTGCATTTTTTCGCGCAGGGTGTGGAAGTAATTCCAGTCCCTGGGGTGCAGAAATGAAATCTGGTGGCGGGAACGCTGAATGTGTATCTGGTCACCGACGGCCAGGTTGGAAAACGACTGATTGTCAAAGTTGACACTGGCTTCGCGTACGGCTGAAATTTCGATGATGATTTTGCTGCTGTCGGCAACCACGATGGGACGGTTGGACAGGGCGTGCGGTGCAATCGGAACGAAGATAATGCCGGCGACATTCGGATGCAGCAGCGGCCCGCCGGCGGACAGGGCGTAGGCGGTTGAACCGGTAGGCGTGGAAATGATCAGTCCGTCGGAGCGCTGGTTATACATGAAGTTGTCATCGACCGTGACTTTCAGTTCCACCATGCCGGCACCGGCGTCGCGCGCCACCACGATGTCATTGAAGGCCAGTCCGTTGCTGATTTCCTTGCCATCCCGGATCACGGCACCTTCCAGCAGGGTACGGTGTTCGAGCTGATGATGGCCGGCCAGCATTTCCGTCAGTGCGTCATGCATCTGTTCGAATGGAATGTCAGTCATGAAGCCGAGCCGCCCCTGATTGATGCCGATCAGTGGAACCCGGTACGGTGCGAGCTGGCGCGCTATGCCCAGCATGGTGCCGTCGCCGCCGAGCACAATCGCCAGGTCGGCATTCTGTCCGATCTGGGCCGGCTGCATCACGGCAAACTCGGTCATGTCCAGATGTTCAGCGGTTTCCTGTTCCAGCACCACGGTATGTCCTGCCCCGGTCAGAAAGTGGGCCAGGCCCAGCAGATCTCTGGCAATGCCGGGCGCCTGGTATTTTCCAACCAGCGCGATGGTTTTGAACTTGATAGTTGCAGGTGGATGCTTGATGGTCATGTCAGGGCAGCATGAAATAAATAAAGGCAAATTAAATCATAGTTCAGCCTCGGGTTGAATAATTAAGTGACGAATCCATGACGGCTGTTAATGTGGCAATGGCGCAGACCGTCACGGCGCCATGTCATTTCCAATGTCGCAATTACAACATAACAACATAAAAACGCGAAGCGGGCCCAATCAGATGATTCCTTCCCGTGTTTTGAATTAAAATGCCCGCATGCAACTAGATAATCGTGCCCAAACTTTGCTCAAGGCGTTGGTCGAGCGCTACATCGCAGATGGTGTGCCGGTGGGATCGCGCGCGCTGTCCAAAATTTCCGGGCTCGATCTGTCGCCGGCCACCATACGCAATGTCATGGCCGATCTTGAGGAAATGGGATTTGTCTCCAGCCCGCACACCTCGGCCGGGCGCATTCCCACACCACGCGGCTACCGGGTTTTTGTGGATACGCTGCTGACCGTGCAGCAGGATGACATCTCCTCGCTGGCGGCGAAAATGCAGGTGCTCGACGGCCATAATCCGCAACAGAAAATCATTACCAATGCAGCGCAGATGCTGTCGTCGCTGTCCCAGTTTGCCGGTGTGGTGATGACGCCGCGTGCCGAATCAACCTTTCAGCAGATCGAATTTCTGCGCCTGTCCGAAAAACGGATACTGCTGGTGATTGTCGCACCCAACGGGGATGTGCAAAACCGGTTGCTGCTCACGGAAGTCGACTACACACCGTCGCAGCTGATCCAGGCCGGCAATTATATCAATCACCATTTTTCAGGCATGGCCATTTCGGATGTGCGCCAAAAACTTCAGGGTGAGCTCAGTCAGCTGCATCATGAATTGAGCACGCTGATGAAAGCCGCAGTACAGGCCGGTAGTGATGCCATGCAGGATGCCGGCGAAGCCGTGGTGATTTCGGGTGAACGCAATTTGTTGAATGTCGATGAACTGTCGTCCAACATGAAATCGCTGCGCCAGCTGTTTGATCTGTTTGAACAGAAGACCGGGCTGATCAATCTGCTCGACATGTCCAGTCGTGCTTCCGGCGTGCAGATTTTTATTGGCGGCGAATCGCAACTCGTTCCGATGGACGACATGAGCATCGTCACCTCCACCTACCACGTCAACGGCAAGGTAGTCGGCACGCTCGGCGTGATCGGCCCGACCCGCATGGCGTATGAACGTGTCATTCCAATAGTCGACATTACGTCCAAATTACTGTCTAATGCGCTCAGTTACACTTGAACTGGGTCACGCATGCAACAACACACTTTTCTCTGGCACGATTACGAAACGTTTGGCGCCAATACACGGCGTGACCGACCGGCCCAGTTTGCCGCGATCCGTACCGATGCCGACCTGAATGAAATCGGCGCGCCGCTCATGTGGTATTGCCGGCCCGCGCCGGATTTTCTGCCCGAACCGGTAGCCTGTCTCATTACCGGCATCACCCCCCAGCACTGTCTGCAGCATGGCATTCCTGAATATCAGTTTGCGCAGAAGATCAATCAGGAATTTTCAAAGCCGAACACCATCGGCGTGGGTTATAACACGATACGCTTTGACGATGAAATTACCCGCTTTATGCTGTGGCGCAACCTGCTTGATCCGTACGCGCGCGAATGGAAAAATCAGTGCGGCCGCTGGGATATTCTCGATATGCTGCGTACCACTTATGCACTGCGCCCGGAAGGTATAGTCTGGCCGAAAAATGACGAAGGCAAAGTGAGCTTCCGACTGGAACATCTGTGTGCGGCCAATGGCATTGTGCATGAATCGGCGCATGATGCGCTGTCCGATGTGCGCGCTACCATCGCACTGGCAAGACTGGTGCGGCAGGCGCAGCCCAAGCTGTTTGATTTCTGTTTTTCTCTGCACAAAAAAGACCGGGTGGTGGCCGAAATCGGTTTGCCGGAACAGCGTCCATTTCTGCATGTGACCGGTATGGTGCCAGTCGAAAAAGGCTGTCTGAGTGTGGTCTGGCCGCTCGCACCGCACCCCACCAATAAAAATGAACTGCTCGTGTGGAATCTGGAACACGATCCGCGTGAACTGCTGGGGCTGGACGTGGCCACGATACGTGCGCGACTGTTTTCGAAAGCGGATCAGTTACCCGCGGGTGTGGAACGTTTGCCGATCAAGAGCATCCATATCAACAAATCGCCAATTGTCATCAGAAACCTGAAAACGCTGGTTCCTGCCAAGGCCCTTGAATGGGGCATCTCCATAGAGACCGCCCTGAAACATGCAGAGTATGCGCTGGCTTTGCCGGACATGAATGCGGTCTGGGAGCTGGTTTATCAGCGTGACTATGATACTGAACTGGACGTGGATCAGGACCTGTATAACGGTTTTGTCGGTAACAGTGACCGAGCCCTGTTGCAGACTGTGACCGGCTATTCCGGAGAAAAGCTGGCCCGCGCTGCGCCCCAGTTTCAGGATGAACGTCTCGATGAATTATTGTTTCGCTATCGCGCCAGAAATTTCCCTGAGTCGCTCAATGAGTCCGAAGCAGCGCGTTGGAAACAGGTGCGCGCCAGCCGCTTTTTTGAAGGCAGTGCTTCGGCCTTGAGCCTGGATGATTTTTTCGCCGAAATTGACAGGGTTGGAGAGCAGGCCAGTGAGCATGATCAGGTAATTCTGGCCGCGCTGTACGAGTACGCCGAGCAGATTGTTCCTGAAAACCATTAGGCCAGATTGGGGCAGTCTTTTTTGGTGCAGTTGCCGTAAATGGCCAGTGAATGTTCGGCAATGGTGAAGCCGCGCTGGCTGGCAATCAGATGCTGGCGCTGTTCAATTTCAGCATCATAGAATTCTTCCACCTTGCCGCATTGTAAGCACACCAGATGATCGTGGTGGGTGCCTTCGTTGAGTTCAAAGACGGCTTTGCCGGTTTCAAAATGATTGCGGTGCAGGATTTCGGCCTGTTCGAACTGGGTCAGCACCCGATACACGGTAGCCAGACCAACATCCATGTTTTCGTTCAGTAGGATTTTATAAACATCTTCAGCCGAAAGATGACGCACACGGCTGTTTTGAAAAATTTCCAGAATTTTCAGGCGTGGCAGGGTGGCTTTGAGACCGCTGGATTTGAGATTCGGCGTATTGGGCATATTTATTGGGCATTTCTTTGTTAAATTCCGGCTATCTGCTTTATCATATAATGTTTTCGTCCAGTTGCTCAATGAATTAAGGCTATTTATGCGAATGTTGCAAATTTGTAATGCAAAAAACTTTCTGCTGTCTTGCGGTTTTGTCGTCCTGTCAGGATGCGTTACTCAAAATCCGGCCATTGAGGGAATTCCGGTAGATGCAAATGTCGCGCCGAAGTCGACTTCAGAAGCGCCGGTCGGCACCCCCGTGACCTCAGGGCCGGCATCAGACTTAAGCACCAAAACCGTAGCGGTTGAAGGGTTTGACAAATTTTTGGGCATATTCACTCCCTACCGCATCACAATTCAGCAGGGTAATTTCATTTCGCAGGAAATGGCCGATCAGGTCAAACTGGGCATGACCCGTGAACAGGTGCGTTTTCTGTTGGGGACCGCGCTCATTACCGACATGTTTCATGCGGATCGCTGGGATTATATTTTTCGTCTGTTAAAGCCGAGCGGCGAACTGACCACGTCCCGCGTTACCGTATTTTTTGAAAAGAGTCTGGTGGCAAAAATTGAACGTGGTGAATTGCCCAACGAGCAGGAATACCTCAAACGCATTACCGACGCTGCCATCAAGGATGCCATTGAGCACGTGGACCGTAAAGCCGACAAACCAAAAGCCAAAGAAGAGTAATCCGGTATGACAACACCTTTGAACATAGCAGTGGCCGGTGCGTCCGGCCGTATGGGCCGCATGCTGATTGAGGCGATCAGTCAGGCTCCTGATCTGCAGCTGTGTGGCGCTCTGGATGTGGTGGGCAGTCCGGCGCTGGGGCAGGATGCTGCGGCATTTTCCGGCACACCGAGCGGTGTTCTGATCACTGCAGATCTGGCGCAGGGATTGGGGCAGGCCGACTGCCTGATTGATTTCACCCGCCCTGAAGGCACGCTAAAACATCTTGAATACTGCGCAGAGCATGGCGTAAAAATGATTATCGGTACTACCGGTTTTGATGAGGCCGGCAAGGCTGCCATCGCCCGTGCCGCACAAAAAATCGGCATTGTGTTTTCACCCAATATGAGCGTGGGTGTCAACGTAACGATGAAGTTGCTGGAGCTGGCCGCAAAAAGTTTTTCCGAAGGCTACGATATAGAAATCATCGAAGCCCATCATCGCCATAAAGTGGATGCGCCCTCCGGTACCGCACTGAAAATGGGTGAAGTCATCGCGCAGGCGATCGGACGCGATCTGAAGGATGTGGCGGTGTATGCGCGCGAAGGTGTGACAGGAGAGCGCGATCCTTCCACGATAGGTTTTTCTGCGATCCGCGGCGGTGACATTGTTGGTGATCATACGGTGCTGTTCGCAGGCATCGGTGAACGCATTGAAATCACGCATAAATCCTCATCCCGCGTGACCTACGCCAACGGCAGTCTGCGCGCTGCCAGGTTTGTCCAGAATCAGGCCAGCGGTTTGTTCGACATGAATGACGTTCTTGGTTTGAAATAAGCGGTTTGAAAAAACAAGTTAAAAGTAGAGTTGAAAACAAGATGCAAGAAAAATACAGTCCAACAGAAGTAGAGCTGCAGGCGCAAACCCACTGGCAGGCCACTGACGCTTTCCTCACCCTGGAAAACGATGCCCGTTTCCCAAAGGGTAAATATTATGCCTGTTCCATGCTGCCATACCCTTCAGGCAAGCTGCATATGGGGCATGTGCGCAATTACACCATCAACGATATGCTCTCGCGCCAGTTGCGCATGAAGGGTTTTAACGTGTTGATGCCGATGGGCTGGGACGCATTTGGGCTGCCGGCTGAAAATGCCGCAATCGCCTATAAAAAATCTCCCGCGGAATGGACTTACGCAAATATTGCCGACATGAAGTCGCAGATGCAGCCGCTGGGTCTGGCGTTTGACTGGACCCGTGAAGTGGCAACCTGTGATCCGGATTATTACCGCTGGAACCAGTGGTTCTTTTTAAAGCTGCTGGAAAAAGGCGTTGCTTACAAAAAGACCCAGGTGGTTAACTGGGATCCGATTGATCAGACGGTTCTGGCCAATGAACAGGTGGTGGATGGCCGCGGCTGGCGTTCCGGTGCTCTGGTGGAAAAACGTGAAATCCCCGGTTATTACTTTGGGATTACCCAGTACGCCGAAGAATTATTATCCAGCATCGATGATCTGGACGGCTGGCCGGAACAGGTGCGCACCATGCAGCGCAACTGGATAGGAAAAAGCGAAGGGGTGCGGTTTGCCTTTCCGCATCAAATCAAAGATGAGTCCGGCGACCTGATTCAGGACGGCAAACTGTATGTTTTCACCACGCGTGCCGATACCATCATGGGCGTCACATTTTGCGCCGTGGCGGCGGAACATCCGCTGGCTACGCAGGCCGCAAAGAGCAATCCGGCACTGGCTGCGTTTATCGAAGTCTGCAAAACCGGTGGCACAACCGAAGCTGAAATGGCAACCAAGGAAAAGGAGGGCTTGCCAACCGGACTTTTCGTTACGCATCCCCTGACTGGTCAGCAGGTGCAGGTGTGGGTGGGCAATTATGTTTTGATGACGTATGGTGACGGTGCTGTCATGGGTGTGCCGGCACATGATGAACGAGATTTTGCCTTCGCAAAAAAATATCAGATCGCCATCAATCAGGTGATATCGGGTCCGGACTTCAGCACCGAGGGCTGGCAGGACTGGTATGGCGACAAACAGCGCGGCACGACAATCAATTCGGGCAAGTATGACGCACTGAACTGTCAGGAAGCCGTGAATGCAGTCGCCACCGATCTGGTGGCACTGGGTCTGGGCGAAAAGAAAACCACCTGGCGCCTGCGCGACTGGGGTATCAGCCGCCAGCGTTACTGGGGTACGCCGATTCCAATCATCCATTGCGATGACTGCGGTTCGGTGCCGGTTCCGCTGCAGGATCTGCCGGTGATACTGCCGACCGACTGTATTCCTGACGGTTCGGGCAATCCGTTGAAACATCGCGCCGATTTTTTACATGTCGCCTGTCCGAAATGTGGCAAGCCGGCGCAGCGCGAAACCGACACCATGGATACCTTTGTCGATTCCAGCTGGTATTACATGCGCTATACCTGTCCCGATGCGCCCACCATGGTGGATGAACGCAATGATTACTGGATGGCGATGGATCAGTACATCGGCGGCGTGGAACATGCGGTCATGCATCTGCTGTATGCACGGTTCTGGACCAAGGCGATGCGTGATCTCGGTCTGGTCAAATTTGATGAGCCGTTCAAAAACCTGTTCACTCAGGGCATGCTGCTCAATGAATCGTTTTATCGCGAAGATGAGACTGGTAAAAAAGTCTGGTTTTATCCAAACGAAATCGCAGTTGCTTATGATGAAAAAGGTCGTCCGGTTTCGGCCAGTCTGAAAAGTGACGGCAAACCTGTGCAGATGGGTGGCATTGAAAAAATGTCGAAATCCAAAAACAACGTGGTTGAACCCAAAGACATCATCAGCCGCTTTGGCGCCGATACGGCCCGCCTGTTTACCATGTTCGCCGGACCTCCGGATCAGAGTGCTGCATGGAGTGATACCGGCGTTGAGGGTGCCGCACGCTATTTGCGGCGTCTGTGGTCGAATGGCTACAAACACGCTGACCTGGTCAAGGGCGCCGGAGAAATCAATCCGGAACTGGCTGGCGGTTTTGATGAGCATGTCAAGGCATTGCGCCGCGAAGTGTATCTGACCCTCAAACAGATTGATTACGATTACGACAAGCTGCAATACAACACGGTGGTGTCGGGTGCCATGAAGCTGCTCAATGCGATTGAGTCGTTCCGCACTGAAGGCAAGGGACATGCCGCAGCACTCCGGGAAGCGTTTGGCATTTTGTTGCGCGCGCTGTATCCGGTCTGTCCGCATATCTGTCATGCGCTCTGGAACAGTCTGAATCTGGGCAGTAATGCAAAAAGCCGGGAAATTATCAATGCCGACTGGCCAACAGTGGATGAGGCAGCACTGATCCAGACTGAAATCGAACTGATGATTCAGGTGAACGGCAAATTGCGCGGCTCGATCAAAGTACCGCGTGAGGCTGACAGGGCAACGATCGAAGCGCTGGCCATGGCCAATGAACATGTTCAGAAATTCCTGACCGGTACGCCAAAAAAAGTTGTGGTGGTGCCTGGCAAGCTGATCAATATCGTGGTTTAACGAGTTGCCTGAACTAAAAGGATATCGTTTTATGCTGTTAAAAAATCGCCTGCTTTTGCTGTGTGCCCTGCTGATATCACTGGTAGTGATATCGGCTTGCGGGTTTCACCTGCGTGGCGCAAGCGAATTTCCATTCAAAACCATTTATGTCAGCGGTTCTGAACTGACGCCGTTCGGTGTGTCCCTGCGTCGAAATTTGAAGGGGCAGGAAAACGCCAGATTGGCAGAAAGTGAATCTGATGCCGATGTGGTTTTGCAGATCGTCTCTGAACGACCCGAAAAAGTCATTCTTTCGTTAACCGTGCAGGGCTTCGTGCGTGAATACACCCTGAACAGTTATCTGACCATTCAGGTGCATGACAGGCAGGGAAAAATCATTCTTCCTCCGACAACGATCGTGTTGCATCGCGTGATCAGCAATAACGAAAATATGGCGTTGTCCAAAGCATCCGAGGAAGCCATGCTGTACAAGGATATGCAGACAGACATGGTTCAGCAGGTGGTGCGGCGACTGTCTGTTTTGAATATGGATTAACCGTGCAATTACGTCTGGATGCCCTCGATGCTCACCTCGCCAAAACGCTGGCCCCGCTGTATGTGGTGACCAGCGACGAGCATCTGCTGGCACAACAGGCGCTGGACAAAATCAGACACAAGGCGCGCTCGGACGGTTTTCTGGAACGGGAAATATTATCGGTAGACCGCAGTTTCAAATGGGGTGCGCTGTTGGCGGCAAATCAGAGCCAGTCACTGTTTGGTGATAAAAAAATCATTGATTTGCGCATTCCAACCGGCAAGCCGGGTAAAGATGGTGGGCAGGCACTGCAGGATTATGTGGCCCAACTGGCCGGCAATCCCAATCCCGATAATGTCACCGTCATCAGTTACCCGAAACTGGATTGGGCCAGCCAGAAGTCCGCGTGGGTGACCCGTCTGCAGGAAGCGGCCGTGTATCTTGATATTCCCCTGATTGAACGTGCTCAATTGCCTGGCTGGATCGCGCGCGGCCTGAAAGATCAGGGGCAAAGTGCAGATCGCGATGCGCTGGAATTCATCGCCGACCGGGTTGAAGGAAACCTGCTGGCCGCGCATCAGGAAATACAGAAACTCGGACTGCTGTATCCGCAGGGTGTGTTGAGCTTTGACCAGATTCAGGAAGCCGTATTGAACGTGGCACGCTACGACGTGTTCAAGTTGAATGAAGCGATTTTGCAGGGTGACGTGACACGTCTGGTGCGTATGCTGGATGGTCTGAAAGGCGAAGGCGAAGCACTACCTTTGGTGTTGTGGGCGCTGGCCGAAGAATGCCGCGCGCTGCTTAAACTGAAAATTGGTATGCAGGAAGGTCGTCCGTTATCGGTTCTGTTTAAAGAGCAGCGCATCTGGGGTGGGCGTGAACGACTGATGGAACCGGCATTGCGTCGTCTGAGTCTGAGCACACTCCAGAACGCGTTGAAGAATGCCGCGCAGATTGACAAGCTGGTCAAGGGCTTGCGCGTCAAAAAATTATCAGGCGATGCCTGGGATGCGATACTGCAGTTATCTCTCTGTCTGGCACGTTAACCGAATTAAAATTATTTAACCGATACCATGGATATTTCACATTACATGCAGCAGGTTGGACAGCAGGCCAGGCGTGCCAGTCGTCTCATGGCGCGTGCTTCAAGTGCGCAAAAAGACCAGGCCCTGCGCCTGATTGCTGCGGCAATCCTGCGCGAAACCCAGGCAATTTGCAGTGCCAATCTGGCGGACATGGAAGCAGCGCGCACTGCCGGACTGGCCCCGGCATTGCTGGACCGATTAAGTCTGTCTGAAGCCGCCATCAAAACCATGGCCGAAGGCCTGTTGCAGATTGCTGCGCTGCCTGATCCGATCGGTGAAATCAGCGATCTGAAATTTCGTCCGAGCGGAATTCAGGTTGGGCAAATGCGCGTTCCGCTGGGAGTGATCGGCATTATTTATGAAGCGCGCCCGAATGTCACAGTCGATGCAGCCGGCTTATGTATTAAGAGCGGCAACGCAACAATTCTGCGTGGCGGTTCGGAAGCGATTCATTGCAATCAGGTTCTGGCCAGACTCGTGCAGGAAGGCTTGTCGGGAGCAGGTTTGCCGGATCAGGCGGTGCAGGTGGTCGCAACCACCGACCGGGCCGCGGTCGGCAAACTGATTACCATGCCTGAATTTGTGGACGTGATCGTGCCACGCGGCGGCAAAGGATTGATCGAACGATTGATCAATGAAGCGACCGTGCCAATGATTAAGCATCTGGATGGAATCTGCCACGTCTATGTGGATGACAAGGCGGATCTGAACAAGGCAGAGGCAATCGCATTCAATGCCAAGTGCCACCGCTATGGCACCTGCAACACCATGGAAACGCTGCTGGTGGCGCGCGCGGTGGCGCCGCAGATACTGGCGGGACTGGCACCGTTATATGCCGGCAAGCAGGTTGAGTTGCGCTGTGATGCCGAAGCACTGGGCTTGTTGTCCGGTTACCCGCACCTGGTTGCAGCGCAGGAAGCCGATTGGGGCACCGAATATCTGGCACCGATTCTGTCTGTGAAGGTCGTTGCCGATCTGGATGAAGCCATTGCCCACATTAACCAGTATTCATCACAACACACCGACAGTATCGTGACGGAAGACTACAGTCGTGCGCTGCGTTTTATGCGCGAAGTGGATTCGGCTTCAGTCATGGTCAATGCCTCAACGCGATTCGCCGATGGCTTTGAGTTTGGGCTTGGTGCTGAAATCGGCATTTCAACCGACAAGTTGCATGCGCGTGGACCTGTCGGCCTGTTTGGACTGACATCAGTAAAATACGTGGTTTTTGGTCACGGCGAAGTCCGGGTCTGAAGCACTGATCAACAATTAAAAAAGGAAAATTATGCTGTATCTGTGGACCAAAGCGTTTCATATTATTTTTGTGATGTCGTGGTTTGCCGGCCTGTTTTATCTGCCGCGCATTTTTGTGAATCTGGCTGAAGCGGGTGCTGCCGGACCGGTAACGGAGCGACTGCTGAAAATGGCACGCAAACTGTACCGGTTTACGTCGTGGCTGGGCGTGATCGCGTTGGCTCTCGGACTGGTTTTGTATCTGTACTTTGGCATCGGACGCGGCCCCGGAAATATCTGGATGCACATCAAGCTTGGCCTTGTGGTTCTGATCCTCGGCTATCAGCACGCCTGCGGCAGTCTGCTGAAAAAATTTGAACAGGGAAAAAATCAGCGCAGCCATGTCTGGTATCGCTACTTTAATGAAATTCCGGTGCTGATGTTGATTGCGGTGGTCTGCCTGGTAGTGGTAAAGCCTTTTTAAGGCTGGATTGAACGGGGCGCGATAGCGAATTGTGTCCCGTATTTGAATTTATATAACGGATAAAGGGTATCCCATGTCACACAAGTATTCCTATTTTTGCCCCTGCCCGCGCGGCATGGAGCAGGCGCTGGCTGAAGAGCTGGCCGAAATTTCATCGTCATATACGTCAACACTGACTGTGCACAATCAGGTGCCGGGCGGCGTGCACTGCTCCGGTCTGATGAGCGATGCGTATCAGATCAACCTGCATTCCAGAATTGCCTCGCGGGTATTGCTGCGCATGGCGCACAAGAGTTACACCAATGAAAATGATATTTATGACCTGACGCTGGAGCAGCGGTGGGAAGACTGGTTCAGTATTCATCACACGATCCGGGTTGATATCACCGCGATCAAATCGCCGCTGCGCAGCCTGGAATTCACTACCCTGAAAATCAAGGATGCGATCTGTGACCGGTTCCGTGACCTGTGCAACGAACGTCCTTCGGTCAATACCCAAACGCCGGATATCCGCATCGTCGGGTTTCTCGATGCACGCAACTTCACGCTGTATATCGATACCTCAGGTGAGCCGCTGTTCAAACGCGGCTGGCGCATGGAAACGGGTGACGCACCCATCCGTGAAAATCTGGCCGCTGGCTTGTTGCGCGTGGCAGGATGGAAACCTGGCATGACACTGTTTGATCCGATGTGCGGCTCCGGAACCATACTGGCCGAAGCGGCACAAATGCTGGCCGGCATTCCACCCGGCCTGCACCGCGAATTTGCCTTTGAAAAATTCGGCAATTTCGAGCGCGATCAATGGCAAAAAATCAAAGCCGATATCAAGATCAAACAGGTCACCGGCGCACCGACCATATTCGGCAGTGATATTTCCGGTGACATGGTGGTCATGACACGGAACAATCTGAACAAGGCCGGCATCCAGTTTGAAGTGCCGTTAAAGCAGATCGAGGCGCAGCAGATACAGGCACCTCCCTCTGACGTGGCCGGCATCATGCTGACCAATCCACCCTATGGAGAGCGGATCGGTGTTCGAGGTGACAGCACTCTGGAAAACGATGAACAGGCCAACGCATTTTTCAGTTCATTCGGCACAACTCTGAAACAGCGTTTTGCCGGCTGGCAGGTATTCCTGTTTACCGCCGATCTGACTCTTCCAAAAATGCTGCGATTGAAAGAAGCCCGCAAAACACCATTCTTCAACGGTGCGCTGGAATGTCGACTGTTCCGTTTTGATATGGTGGCTGGTTTTAACCGTCGGGAATCAGCCAAACCCAAAGAAGTGTGAACGTATGTCGTACAGCACTTCAGAAGCAGCGCCGTCAGCCGGGAAAAAGCGTACGCATTTAGCCCTGTTGCTGGCTGCGCTGTCCATGCTCGGTCCATTTTCGGTGGATACCTACCTGCCGGCCTTTCCTGCGATACAGGCATCGTTTCATGTCAGTGCGCTGGAGGTGCAGCAGACGCTGACGGCTTATATGTTGTCGTTTGCGTTCATGATGCTGTGGCATGGCGCGATCTCTGACGCGCTGGGCCGTCGCAATATCATTCTGGTCGCACTGTCTGTATTTGCGGTTGCTTCTCTGGGTTGCGCTGCAGCCCATACCGTTCAATATTTGTGGATATTCAGAATTTTGCAGGGTGTTTCAGCCGGGGCTGGTATGGTGGTTGGTCGCGCAATTATCCGGGATCTGTATTCCGGTCCGGCGGCGCAGCGACTGCTGTCACTGGTGACGATGATATTTTCCATCGCGCCGGCCATTGCGCCCATTTTGGGCGGCTGGGTGCTGGTGTTTCTGGATTGGCGGTCCATTTTTCTCTTCCTGTTTTTGTATACCGTTGCGCTGATCTGGTTTTGTTTTCGCTATCTGCCCGAATCACTGCCAAAAGAACATCGGCATGAATTCAGCATTCCATTACTGATCAACAGTTATAAAGCAGTTTTTGGTTCACCTTCATTTCATTTGCAGTCAGGGACGATCGCGTTTAATTTTGCGGGACTGTTCCTCTATGTCGCATCGGCACCGGTCTTCCTGACGCGTCATCTGGGACTGACGGCACAGCAGTTCGGATGGCAATTTATCCCAATGGTATGCGGTATTTTCCTTGGCGCTTTAGGCGCCAGCCAACTAGCTGGAAGAACGTCACTGTTCCGACAGGTAAGAATTGGTTATGTTTTTCTTGCCGGGGCCGCAGTTTGTAATGTTATGTACCACTTGTTTTTCCCTCCAGCAATTCCTTGGTCTGTGACGCCCTTGTTTTTTTATGCAATCGGCATGTCGCTGGTGGCGCCCGGAGTAACGTTGATGACGCTGGATCTATTTCCAACTACGCGCGGCATTGTTGCTTCGTGCCAGTCCTGTCTTGTCACCTTTCTCGCAGCTGTGGTCGCCGGCGTGATCGCCCCGGCTTTAGATACTTCCCCCCTCTGGTTGGCCCTGGGTCAATTCGGATTCGTCTGTAGTGCCATGCTGTGTTGGCACTTGTCAAAAAAAGCACATATCGATTTGTTGACGCATTAGTCAATTCAAAATTTGTTGCTAAATGTGTACGTGCAACATAGGTGCTTCCACTTATTGAGTTAATGAAAAGCTAACGATAAAGTTTGCCCAGCCAAAAAACTGTGCGTAGCAGCAATTATTAAAATATTGCTTATCAGTGTTTCTGTACAGATAAAGCAATTTTGACCCATCTCTTGTTACTGATATTGAAATTGGCCGGTTGCCATAACCAGTCACAATCAATCGATGTGCAACGCATCAAAATCAATAACTGGATAAGGCTGCTGCTTTTGATGATCCCCGGGCTACGTGTTGAACTGGTGGGATGAATCTTTAAATTTTCTTTGGAAAGATCGATATGAATAAAACTTTGTTAGCTGTTTCTTTAGTAAGTGCGTGTGGAATTGCCTGCGCGCAATCATCCAGTGTCGCCGTGTATGGAACATTGGATGCCGGTATCAGTTCCTCCCGGGGTGCTGATTCCGCAGGGACCATTACTGGCGTCGGCAGTGGACAGGAATCGTATTCACGCCTGGGATTTAAGGGCAGTGAAGATTTGGGTAGTGGCATGAAAGCATTATTTTTATTGGAACAAGGCATTCAGCTGAACAATGGAATGCTTGGTTTGAGCAACGCCAATACCAATCCCTATGATCTGGGTAACTATGGTGTATTCAACAGTCAGGCTTATGTTGGTTTGAGCAGTAATTTGGGTACATTAAAGCTTGGCCGCCAATTTTCACCGTTATACGAGGCGTATGAATCCATTGATCCATTCCACAACGGATTCGCGGCAAATATCAATAATTTTTTTGGGACAAATGCCGAAAATTTTTCCAGTTATCAGCGCATGAGTAATGCCGTTATCTACAACACGCCTGATAATCAGACTGGTTTAAAAGGTGCTGTTGCCTATGGATTTGGTGGCGTTGCAGGGAATACATCTGCTCAAAGCCAGATTGGCGCATCGCTGGCCTATTCAAATGGTCCGTTGACACTCGCCTACGCCTATCACCAGGCCAACAATGAACAGGATGTGTCAGTACCTGAATTTTCAACTGATTTGTTTAAAACTAATTTTATTGGTGCCGCCTATGATTTTGGACCCATCAAGCTGCATGCGGCTTTTGACCAGAATGAACAGGGCAATACTTTTAAAACTCAGGATTATTTGGTGGGTTTGTCAGTTCCGTTTGGCGCAAATCAGTTTTTTGCGGGCTATACCCACAAAAATAATAAATTGGAAGACAACGCAGATGCAGATCAGTATGCAGTCGGTTATAGCTACAGTTTATCGAAGCGGACAAACCTGTATGCATCGTACACTTACGTCACAAATCAGAAGGAATCAGAAATCAGCACCAACGTGGAAGGAAATTCGGTTGGAACAATTCAGGTGGGTTTCAAACACTCGTTTTGATTTGATGTAAGGATTCCGGTTTATTAAAAAAGGGGCAGCACTGCCCCTTTTTTTAATGAGAGCGCTCGAACCAATTCACCAGGCAAGCTGTAAGGTGATTACCTGCCACCACATCTTAAAATCTCCCATCTAAGTATTATTTGAAGTTTCGACGAGTATCGGATTGAGCAATAAAAAACGACCCGATCAAATGTGAACGAGTCGTCTTGGAAGTTTAATTCATGTAAACAATATTTCTAAGGTACAAATTTCCATACATCACCAAGATGACCACTGGAACTGGCGGCATCCAAACCATCGCCGCCATACATCCAGAAATTACCTGAAGCATCAATCCATCTTGCTGCGTAATAACGGCTGCCTGGCATATTGCTGCTGGAAAGTGTGCTTAGCGTTCCATAATATCCCGCAGAATTGCCGTTGTAGGAACCGTTGTACCAAACCCATTGTTTCGACGAATTTTGATATTCCCATAAATCATTCAAAATCACTGGAGTTCCGGTTGCATTGATACCGTAGCCACCGAAAAGCCAAAAGTTTGAACTGCCATCAACCCAACCCGTTGCGCCATAACGGGCACCTGGCTGGTTTGTTGCTGCAACGACATTATTCGTGCCGTAAACGCCCAGCGCATTGATCAGGTTTGAACCATTTACCCAAGTCCACATGTTTGCGATTGGGTCATATTTCCATAAATCATTCAACTCTCCCATGGCACCGGTGGAATCAACTCCAATACCGCCGAACATCCAGAAAACGCCCTGGGATGTCCAGGTTGTCGTTGAGTGGCGCGCCCCTGGCATATTTGTCGCCGCAGTCACACCCAATGTGCCGTATACGCCAGTAACGTTTGGTGATTGCGATCCACCAACCCAGGTCCACAAATTGGCAGTTGGATTATATTGCCAGAGATCATTTTGCATTACTGTGGTGCCAGTTAAATATCCCTGACCACCAAACATGTAGAAATTACCCGATGCGTCAGTCCAGGTCCCAGTACTGCTGCGTGGATTGGGTTGGTTCGAGCTTGCCGCAACCCCCAGCGTTCCCCAGTTCGGTGCGCCAGCCAACGATCCCGCTCCGTTGGATCCGCCAACCCAGGTCCACCAGGTTGTTGAGGGATTGAATGACCACAAATCATTCATATAGCCAGTCACGCCATTGCTGTCTGTACCGTATCCACCGAACATCCACAGGTTGCCCGCACCGTCAATCCAGGTTGCACCCAGGTTGCGTTGGCCCGGTATGTAAATTGCTGACGTTGGACTGTTCGGCGTAGCAGGATAGGTTCCCGCCACAGAACTGCTTGTACTTGTGTTTCCGCTTATCCAGGCCCATTGAAGTGTCGTGGTATTGAATTTCCACATGTCATTGACACCACCGGCACCGCTGAACACCCAAAACTGGCCACTCGTGTCTTTCCAGGACATTGCTGCCGACCGGGCGCCAGGTTGGGCGGTGGTTGTGGCTGTGCCTTTGACCGTCGTGTCGTAATAGCCGACACTGCCCGCTGTCTGCGAACCTGATTCCCAGGTCCAGTTTGTCAGTGCTTGAGGAATAGAAGATGATGAACCATGCCCTTTACAGCCCACGAGTATAAAAACTGCTGCAAAAGCAGAAATCAATAGACGGTTAACTCTTGTTGCAAACATAATAATTTCTTTTCATGAATAGGACAGGCATTATCTGGGCAGGAAATGGATAAAGTCAATAATATTATTGTTGATTTATATATCGCCGAATTGGTAGAAAAATCAGCGAATTTTCAGCAAATTGCCGAACTTTGAAAGTGAATTGTCCATTTTTTCTAATTTGTTCGGTAAGGCAATATTGTGCCTGTTGGCCGGATATAAATAGTCAAAAAACGTAGTTGAATATTGACAAATGAGGGTAATCCTCAATTGGGAAAATTTGAACCTCTCACTGATAATAAAAATGCAACTTAATCTTATTTGCAATAAATAAATTTACGTTGATGTCGGGATAGCGTTTTTAACGGTGTGCCAGACAATTTTGCCCGACACAAAATATTTTTAAATCTACCAATTGAGGTTTTCATGAATAAAAAAGTTTTTACGCTGGTTTTCACTTCTCTGGCCGCTACGCAGGCTCATGCTCAACAATCAAATGTTTCAATCTATGGCGTTCTGGATTCGATGGTTCGTTACACGACCAATGAAGTGACCAGTGATGGTGGCGTTGGCAGCAAGACCCAGATGGGAGAGGGTGGTGCCTTGCAGGGTTCCAGACTGGGCTTTACGGGTGAGGAGAATTTGGATGGCAGTATCTCGGCACTATTCAAACTGGAAATGGGATTTACCAGTAATAATGGCAGCAGTGATCAGCAGGGGCAACTGTTTGGGCGTCAGGCTTATGTTGGTCTGAAAGATAAGTCAATGGGCGAAATTGATTTTGGCCGGCAATATGGGGTCGCGTTTACGACACTGGATGGCTATGATCCTGTCGGAATGGGCAATATGCCAGAGAATCAGTGGCAACTTTTTGTCATGGGAGTGCGGTTTGATAATACCGTGAAATATTCAAACGACTGGGGGCCTGTGCATGCAGAAGTGCAATATTCATTTGGTGGTCAGGCCGGTTCCTCTGAAATTGGTACGACAAAAGGACTGGGACTCACCTATGACAGTGGTCCGTTCAGTACCGGTGTATTCGGGCAACAATCCATCGATTCAAATTCGCACAAACTCAATTTGGCCGGCATCGGCGGTACTTACAATTATGATGCTACAACACTGTATTTAAATTACTTCAACGCAAAACGTGATGCCGGGTTCGCAAAAGCGGCCAATACCAGTGGAGGCGCACTGGCCAATACCAGCCTGCTGGGCAATGCAGATAATGCGCTGCAGCGTACGGATGATGTGGTTACTGCTGGCATGCAATATAAATCCAGTCCAGCGCTTGTTTACACCGTGGGGTATATGGTTGATTCAGTGAAAAATGAATCGTCCTCAGGCAATGATGGGCGTATTGCGACGTCCTATGCATTGGTCAACTATTATTTTTCCAGAAGAACTGATATTTACTTTGGTATTGATTACACTAAAGTCAGCGGGGGAGAAATTGACAACGGCACACAGACCAATACGCTTTTGCAATTTGCAGGCGCACCCTTGGGCGGCAATACCAGCCGAACTGGTGTTGCGATAGGGATCAGGACAGTTTTTTAAACTGGTTAACGAAAATCCGCATAATAATTTGAATGAATTATTATGCGGTCATGTCAGACAGTGTGAGCGGCTCTGTGCTGTCAGAGTTGTTCGAAAGCGCGTTTGGCGACTTCAAGCGTGGCATCAATAATGGCGTCATCATGTTGGGCCGAAACAAATCCCGCTTCAAATGCAGACGGTGCCAAATAAACGCCGCCATCTAACATCAGATGAAAGAACTTGTTAAATTTGTCCTTGTCGGAGGCCATCATTGCAGCATAACTGCCAGGAATCTGTTTGGAAAAATACAGTCCAAACATGCCGCCGATGGAATCGGCGCAGAAATCAATGTCGACTTCTTTGGCTTTGGCGGTGAGGCCTTTAGCCAGTTTTGAAGTTTGAGAAGTCAGGTTTTCATAAAACCCATCTCTCTGAATAATTTTCAACGTTGTTAAACCTGCGGCAACCGCAACGGGGTTGCCCGATAACGTCCCCGCCTGATAAACCCCGCCAAGTGGTGCCATATGTGCCATCAGATCAGCGCGTCCACCAAAAGCGGCTACTGGCAATCCTCCGCCTATTACTTTTCCGAGCGCTGTCAAATCCGGTTTAATTTTATAAATCGATTGGGCTCCACCCAAAGCCACCCGAAATCCACACATCACTTCATCAAAAATCAGGACTGTGCCATGTTTGGTACATAACTGCCGCATTGTTTGAAGGAATTCGGGTGTGGCCTTGATTAAATTCATATTGCCGGCTACTGGTTCAACGATGACACAGGCGATCTGATCACCGATGGCGTTAAACGTTTCGGTTAACTGCGCAGTATTGTTGTAATCAAGCACCAGAGTGTGTTTGGTGAAGTCAGCCGGAACACCGGATGAGCTCGGGTTGCCCAACGTCAGCAGTCCACTGCCGGCCTTAACCAGTAATGCATCAGCATGTCCGTGGTAGCAACCTTCAAATTTGATTATTTTGTCGCGGCCAGTTGCTCCGCGTGCCAGACGCAGGGCACTCATGGTGGCTTCAGTGCCGGAAGAAACCAGTCGGACCTGTTCAATGGAAGGCACCAGCTTGCAGATTTCTTCTGCCATTAAAATTTCGCCTTCGGTCGGAGCACCAAAGCTCAAACCCCTGGCAGCAGCAACCTGCACAGCCTGTACAACTTCAGGATGTGCATGACCCACAATGGCAGGCCCCCACGAACCAATGTAATCAATATATTTTTTGTCTTCAACATCCCAAAAATAGGGTCCGTCTGCCCTGCTGATAAATCTGGGTGTGCCTCCAACTGAACGAAATGCCCTGACTGGTGAGTTAACTCCACCAGGAGTGGTTAATTGCGCGCGTTCAAAAAGTTCATTATTTCGCATAGGATTATTGTGTTGTATTGAAACGGTTGATGTTACCTGAATGCCGGCGAGGCGAATTTGTCCTCGATTAAACCTGATCCAGATCTTGGGTTTCGTCCGGCTCTCGAGCCCAAAAATAGCGGTCAGGAACCAATTTTCCCATGCCAAATCGCTGGGCGTGCGCCAGAGCCGCGTTGGTAAATTCCTGGGCTTCCAAAACTGCATCGGGGATGTCCAGTCCGTTAGCCACCAAAGCGGCGATAGCCGCGGAAAGTGTCGATCCGGCACCAAGGAAAGAACCTGCCAGTCTTTTCCAGGTGTCATGCCGAATCATGCCGGACTCGTCATATAACGAATTGCTGATGTCAGTGCTGGACGTGGATGTTCCGGTTACCAGTACGTATTCACATCCGGATTCAATCAGCCGCTGTATGTCCAGCGCCAGCGTATCGTCGGTTGACGGTTCGCGCCAGGTCTCAGCCAATCTGGATATTTCAACGGCAGATGCAAGCAATAATGTGGTTTGAGGAATAATTAATTCGGCCGCGGCGAGATATATATCTTCACTGTCTTGACCCTGATCGGGAATTAATGAGGAAAACGGATCAAAAATCAGGGGTATTTCAGGATAATCAGAAACAATTTCGGCAATCGCGCTGACATTTTCAATACTTCCTATTGTGCCCAACTTAAAAGATGCGACCGGCACATCTTCAAGTATGGTGCGGGCCTGCTCAATGAGTAGTTCTGCCTCGATTGCTTCAATGTCGGTAATTTGAGTCGTATCGCCGCTTAAAATTGCCGTAATGACGGTTAATCCGTGGCAGCCCATGGCGGCAAAACTGCCCAGGTCGGCCTGAATTCCAATAGCGCCGAGTGGATCGGAACTACCAAAACTTAAAACTAAGGGTGAAATTTGGTTTTGCACGGCGGCTGGATTAAGATGTTGGACTTTGCATTTTATTCGATTTCTTTGGCAAAAGCGTACTTTGTCATGCCCGCTTTTAGGGTAATGACCTTTGAATTGTCGACTATATTTAAATGGGACAGTTTAATTCATCAATTTAACAATAAGCCCGTATGGGGGAAACAGTGAGCAATAATATGGAATCAAATTTTTCAGATGGTTCAAATCAGGATGCTGAATTCAAAACCTGGATGTGCCTGATTTGTGGCTGGATGTACGATGAGGCAGCAGGTATGCCCGACGAAGGTATTTTGCCGGGAACGCGCTGGAAAGATGTTCCCATGAATTGGACTTGCCCTGAATGTGGTGCGCGCAAGGAAGATTTTGAAATGATTGCCATTTGATAAAGTTTATACATTATTGTGAAATAAATGAAACATTTCCATGCAGAACGCTAACTAAATTTTAGAATTTTTTGGGTTTTTGGCTATTCTTAAGGTAATTTATTATGGATGGCTGTAATATTGAATTTAGGCAATTAAGTAGTCGGGGACGCCTAGTCGGGGACGCCTAGTCGGGGACGCCTAGTCGGGGACGCCTAGTCGGGGACGCCTCGTCTAACCAGATTGAAGTTTAAGATGATTGATGACTATGCAGGCTGAAAAACAGAATTTGAAGATCATGGTTATTGACGACAGCAGCACAATTCGTCGTTCGGCCGAAATTTTCCTGGGTCAGGTTGGTTATCAGGTAATTTTGGCTGAGGATGGTTTTGATGCCCTGGCTAAAATCAACGACTATCATCCGGATTTAATTTTCTGCGACATATTAATGCCGCGTCTGGATGGTTATCAAACTTGCGCTCTGATCAAGAAAAGTGCCAAATTTCGCAATACACCGGTGATCATGTTGTCGTCCAAGGATGGTTTGTTTGATCGGGCTCGGGGAGCGATAGTCGGCTCTGACGAGTATCTGACCAAGCCGTTTACCAAAGACAGTTTGTTAAAGACGGTGCGTAACTACACCGTTCAGACCTGATTACTACTCGAAGATAAAAATGTCTGGCAGTCGTCAATGAGATTTTTAAAGGAATAAACATGGCAATTCAAAAAATATTGGTGGTTGATGATTCTCCTACCGAGCGTTATTTTCTAACGGATATTCTGGCCAAGAATGGTTTCTCTGTTTCAACGGCGGAAAATGGCGAAGAAGCATTATTGAAAATCAAGGCCGACAAACCGCATTTGATTTTGATGGATGTCGTTATGCCAGGTCAAAATGGGTTTCAGATTACCCGCGCAATTGCCCGCGACGCTGAAACCCAGGATGTGCCCGTGATTATATGCACCAGTAAAAATCAGGAAACGGATCGTATCTGGGGCTTGCGTCAGGGCGCAAGAGACTATCTGGTCAAGCCGATAGATCCACAGGAATTGCTGGCTAAAATTGCCAGCCTGGCGTAAGCGCGTTGGCCGGTAATCTTCAGTTGAGCTAAAACAGGATCGACATGACAGAAGAAACAGCTCTTGAAAAGAAAAGCGAAGATAAGCGCGGCGACCGTCGGGAACGGTTGCGCGATTTTCAGTCGCAATTGCTGGAGCGTATGCAGATTGCCCGGACCAGTGACGTCATCAGTTCAAATCAATTGGGCGTCATGATAGGTCAGACTCGCTATTTGTTAAATCTGCGCGATGCCGGTGAGATCGTTTCGGTGGGACATATTTCTCCCATACCGCTCACGCGTGACTGGTATCTGGGTTTGCTGAATTTGCGGGGAAATCTGATTGGTGTCATTGATATTCAGAACTTTCAGGGGCAGCAAAAAATTGAGATGGGCCCGGATTGTCGCGTCGTCGCTTTTTCATCGAGCCTGGGTTTTAATGCCGGCTTGCTGGTCAGTAAAGTATTGGGTTTGCGTAACGTGGCAGAAATGAGTATTCAGCAAGATGCATCAGACAGTCAGACGGAAAATCAGTCGGCATGGCTGCGACAGAGTTACGTCGATAATAATAATCATATTTGGTATGAGTTAAGCCTCGCCGGCCTGATACAGAATGGCGATTTTTTACATATAGGTTTATAAAAACACGTCCATTTTCTGTGCCGACAACCGCTGAGTCAGTTCGTTGTTTGAGCAATCTGTGCATGCACAGGGCATATCGCCGAGCCTGACCCGTCAGATTTACTGAATTGCGAATTAATTGGAAATAGGAGAATTAGTAATGGCTTTAAAACTACCGAAGCGTTCTGTGGCAGTTGCCTCTGATACTGATGAGGGCAAGCTATCTGAAAATTTGAATCCAGCAACTTTGATCGATTTGGAGTCTGCCCAATCTGGATTTGCGCCATTAACTGATGATCTGAAAACTCCCGCAAAAAACGCTGAGCACGATGCCAATTTAACTTTTATTGGCGACGTACTTGAGCATGGGCGCGATATCAAACTGCCGCTGATCGGACATCTTTCTTTGCAGCGACAAATTCGCGTATTGTTTGTTTCAATGTTTGTGCTGCTCGCTTTGGGAGGTACATTTGTTTACCTCAACAGCAGTCAAAAGTATTTGGCCTCAATTCAAAACCAGATCGCCGGTGATGCGCTGATGCACTCACAGCGGATTGGTAAAGCAGCCCCAAATGCGATCCAGGGTAAGCCGGAAGCGTTTAAAGAACTGGAAGAAAGTCGCGCCGAGTTGAATGCCGACTTGAATGTTTTGATCAAGGGCGGTAACTACAAAGGCGATAATCTGGGCAGCGCCAAGGCCGCCGATTTACCGACTTTAACTGAAGGTGAAAAAATCTGGCTGAATACCGACAAGGCGTCGGACACCATTTTGAAACTGAAAAAAGAATTGACCGGTTTCGGTTTGACGCTGGAAAAATTAAATTCGATTTCACCTGTGTTGCTTGAATTGACAGAGGAAGTTTCAGCACAAAAACTGCAGGGCGGCGGATCGGCCCGCGAAATTTCTGCATCAGGTCAGTTAGTCATGCTGACCCAACGTTTGGGCCGAAGTGCGAGTGAATTTCTGACTGCCGAGGGTGTTAATCCCGAAACGGCGTTTTTGCTGGGTAAAGATACCAATACTTTCCGCGATCTGGTAGATGGTTTTTTAAATGGTAGTGATGTATTGAAGTTGACGCCAACCAAGGATGCCGATACGCGCGCAAAATTGACCGAATTGAAAACAACGTTTGCCGAATATCAGGCTTCCGTTTCCACTCTGCTGGGAAACCTGCAAAACTTTATTGCTGCGAAACAGGCTGAGCAGTTGGTGTTTACGGAAAACGAAGATTTGCGTATGCATCTGATTTCTGTGCAAAAAGTGTATCGTGATCATCTCGAATCAACCGGGATCAGTTTTTATTTGATGTTGTTCTGCTTTGCGTTGTCGTTGCTGCCTGCGCTTGGTATTGCTGCAGTTCTGCTGCAGGACAGCCGCAATCGTGCAAAAGAAGCGAATGCCCGTCGTATCGAGGCCGATATTCAGATGATGCAGGCGCAAAAGCAGGAAAACGAAGCCAAGCAGGCCAACGATCAGAATCAGGCCGCGATTTTGCGACTGATGAATGAATTGCAGGAAGTGGCGGATGGAGATTTGACGATACAGGCAACTGTTTCTGAAGATATTACCGGCGCCATTGCCGATTCGGTTAACTATACGGTGGAAGAATTGCGCGGCCTGGTAGGTCGGGTAACGAATACGGCCGAACAGGTGACGTCAGCGTCCAATCAGGCGGAGAGCGTTTCGCTGGCACTGTTGAATGCGTCGCAGCAACAGGCGCGTGAAATTAAAGATGCCGGTGAATCGATGATCACCATGGCCAATGATATTACCGAAGTGTCAAAATCAGCCAATGAGTCAGCGGACGTTGCGCGTAACTCGGTTGCTGCGGCGGAGCAGGGCGCCAATGCGGTACAGAACGCCATCAAGGGTATGGATGAAATTCGCGAGCAAATCCAGGAAACGTCCAAACGTATTAAACGACTCGGTGAATCGTCACAGGAAATTGGTGAAATTACTGAACTGATTTCAGACATTACCGAGCAGACCAACGTGCTGGCGCTGAACGCGGCGATTCAGGCGGCATCGGCCGGTGAGGCGGGCCGGGGATTCTCGGTGGTTGCGGAAGAGGTGCAGCGACTCGCGGAACGTTCAGCCGAAGCGACCAAACAGATTGGTGCTCTGGTCAAGACGATTCAAACCGATACTCATGATGCGGTATCTGCGATGGAAAAATCAACCCAGGGTGTGGTCGAGGGAGCGAAACTGTCAGATGCTGCCGGTGCTGCGCTGTCGGAAATTCGACGGATTTCCAACCAGTTGGCGGATCTGATTCAGGGTATATCTCACTCAACTCAGCAACAGGCAACTTCTGCTAACGGCGTTGCTCAGAACATTCAGCATATTTTGACAATTACTGAGCAAACACAGGACGGCACACAACAAACGGCGCACTCGATTCGTGAACTGTCCGGGCTGGCGCAAGAGTTGAAGAACTCGGTATCGCGATTCCGTGTAACAGTTTAAAGTTTGTTTTTATAATGATGAAGAATTGGCGATAACCTGCAAAGCGCGGTGTATCGCCTTTTCAATCTGTGAGGTTTCATGATCTCTTCCGATTCGATGCAAAACATGCAAAATAAATTTGATACAGGCCCGTTGTCCTGGGTTATGGCAGAAACGCGCGAAGCACTAATGAATGCCAAGCGTGCACTACATGATGCGTTGGATCAGAGTGAAGAATCGCAATCAACATTACTGAAACACGCCAAAATATATCTGCATCAGGCGCATGGCGCGCTGCAGATGGTTGATGTGGATGGTGTGGCCAAACTGTCGGAGATTATTGAATTACTTCTGGACCGGATGACCGAAGGTCAACTCTCCATTGAGCCACAACATATCGCGCCGATTGAACTGGCGTTCGATGCCATCCAGGAATATCTGGATGAATTGCTGGTCAGTGGGGTGCAGCAACCGGTCAGACTGTTTCCCTGTTATCGTACTTTGCTGGCCATTAAGGGTGCGGACAGAATAAATCCGGTCGATTTGTTCTTCCCGAATTTAACGGCGGCAGCACCAGTGACGTTCATTCCCGATGACGGTGTGCAGGCTCCCTCCAAAGCACAAAAAATCAACTACTCCAATACACGCAAACGTTTTGAAATGGCATTGTTGCCGTTTTTGAAGCAGACGGATGAGAAATTACTGGTCGCCAGCGTCAAACAGATGCAGGCATTGATCTACGAAGTATGGAGCTCGCAAACCAGTTCCCAGGCTAAATCGTTTTGGGGCGTGATGCATGGCTTTGCCGAACTGACTGCCGACCAGAAATTGCACGGTGAGCAGAATGTGAAGCAGATTTTTGGCCGGATTAATTTGCAGATCCGTCGTCTGGTTGATGGTGCGGTCAGCATTCCGGAAAGTCTCATGCGCGATGCACTGTTCTTCATCGCCAGAGCGCAACACCTTTCTCCCAACGCCGCAAATGTGTCGGCGGCTTATCAATTGGCTGGTCAGGTGCCGGCCAATTTTGAACTCCAGAAATTTGGTGAAATTGAAGCCGGTGCGTTAGCGGTTTGCAAAGAACGCCTGGCGCAGATTAAAACCCTCTGGGGCAAAATTGCCAACGGTGAAAAAACATTTTTCGACAAATTCGAACAGAAAATGAAGGATTTGGCTGAGGTGGGCGTAAAGCTGAAATCACCGCCTCTGACAAAATTAATGCGTGAACTCACAGGGCTTTCACGCTATGTAATGCAGGGTAAGCCAAGCGACGCTTTTTCTTTGGAAATGGCAACGAGTCTGTTGTTTATAGAAAGTGCCCTGGATCAGATATCGCATCTGCCGGCAGATTTTTCTGAGCGTGCCGAAATCTTGGCCGCACGCCTGTTGTCGCTGGTCAGTGGCGAGTCGCTCGATCAAAGTGCACCCTGGCTGGACGAAATGTCGCAAAAAGTTCAGCAGCGTCAAACCATGGAAGCACTGGTCGGCGAAATGCAGGCCAGCCTGCGTATTGTTGAAAAAACGCTGGATGAATATTTCAGGGATCCGACCGATTCCGGTAATCTTGCCCAGATAAATCCGATCATGCATCAGATCGCCGGCGCTCTGGCGATCCTGGATCAGGAAGAAGCGAATCAGGCGCTGATCTATACGCAGGAACTGATTCGTGAGATGGCGCAATCGGCTGAACCGGTTGACGAATCTGTGCATACCAAAATCGCCCAGAATATTGGCGCGATGAGTTTCTTGATCGAAGCCCTGCAGTCACAGCCTGAAACCGCAAAAGCCAAGTTCAGCTTTGACAGACAGACCGGTTATTTCAAATCGCATTTCCTCGATGTTCCTGCGCAGCATCCTGTTTATGAGAATGAGGTTTCTGCGCACGTTGACGTGCCCCCAGTTGCACATGTGTCGACTGAACAGGAATTGGCCGAGCAGCAGAAACAGTCTGCCAATCTGGCAACCTCTCTGTTGGATCAACCCAATAATCCGGAAATTCAGGCTCAGTTGCTGGCCAGCCTGGAACAGGAGCGTTCGGTTGCCCGGCTGCTTGATGATCCCAACGCAAGCGAACGGGTGTCGCAGGCGATTGAAGCATTGGCGCAGACCGATTTTGATATTGCCAATCCGCACACCAATAAAATTATCACCGCCGTAGGCGCTGAGCCTGAAGCCGTTGCGGTGCCAGTACTGCCCTCGCACGCACCAATGCCGGTCGGTGATGATGCCGTTGATGCGGAACTGCTGGAAGTGTTTTTAATGGAAGCCGAAGAGGTCATCGGTTGCGTGAACGACACCATCCCGATTTCCAAAAATGATCCAAGCAATCAGGATCATCTGATTACCCTGCGGCGCTCATTCCATACTTTAAAAGGTAGTGGACGCATGGTGGGGTTGGGCATGTTTGGCAATGCAGCCTGGGCGATCGAACAGGTCATGAACGGTTGGCTGGCTGATGCAAAATCAGGTACTGAAGATTTATACGCTTTGCTGACCCGGTCGTCGGCAGTTTTGGGTGCCTGGGTTAATGATTTAAGCACGAACGGCAGGTCAGATGCCAATGGAAAAGCACTCATTGCCGCAGCCGAACAGTTTAAAAATGGCGGATCATTTTCTTACCAGGAAATTCTGGAACAGGCAGAGCCAGTTGCTGAAGAGGTTCAGGCCTTTGATGTGGTTGAGGTACTTGAGCCAGCCAGTATCGATGAGCAAGTTCCCGAGCAGATAGATGCTCTGCCGGTGATTGAACCTGAATCAGGCGTTATTTCCACGGAATCTCTGGTTGTTCCCGAAATTGATTTCGGCTATCGACCTCTGGATATTTCTCAACCGCTTGAGGTGTCCGTGGCGAGCGAACCGCAAACACCGGCGCTGAGCAGTGAAGAAGTCGCAGTTGAAAAATCTGCTGCACCGTCAGGCAGTGACGACGTGCCGATGTTGCCTGAAATTGATTTTGACAATGAACCTTCTGAGGCAGTTGCAGCTGTGTCGGATGACATTCAATTTCCGGAACTGGAAGCCCCTGTGGCGATATCGATGGACGGTGAACTGACCGCTGAGCAGCATGACGCGGCCGAGTCGGTACCGGAAGCAAAAATTATTGATTTCCCTTCAAATACCGGCTATTTCCCACCGTTTGAAGATAACGTTAAAAAAATTGGCAATATTGAAATTGGCGTGCCGCTCTACAACATCTATCTGGCTGAAACCGATGAAATTGTGCGGTTTCTGTCACAGGACTTTTCTGAATGGCGTCATGAACCCCACCGTCCGGTCACCCGGCATGCTGTCCATGCAGCCCACTCACTGGCGGGCAGTTCTGCAACCGTCTGGTTCAAGGCGTTGCAGGAAGTGGCGCATGCTTTGGAAATGGTCTTGCAGCGACTGGAACGTTACCCTGTGAATTTGTTGCCGGGCGAATTTGATACGCTGGATCGTTGCATAACCTGTGTTAAAGAAATGCTGCTGCAATTTGCACTGGCTGAAATGCCACCAAACAAGCCGGAGCAAATTCTGGTTCTGGAGCAGTTGCTGGCAATTTTGACCGACCGTGCGCAACCGTCTGAAATCGATCTGACCGATCTTGCGACCCAATATGCTCATGCCCAGCATCTCGGGGAGGCAATTGATGTCGACCCTGCAGAGTCAGCATCAGAATCCGCAGAGATTCCGGTGTTGGCAGCCGATTTCAGCGAGCAACTGCCCGACGACCTGTCGGCCAGCTATGATGTCGAAGCAACCGAAGTACCGGTTGTGCAGACCAAACCGGAAGAAGGCAAATTATTCGATGCATCTTCTTTACCCAAAGACGATATCGATATCGATCTGCTGCCAATTTTCCTCGAAGAAGGAAGTGATCTGTTTCCACAGATCGGCGAAACGCTGCGCGCCTGGCAGGAAAATCCTGCCGATCATGCCATTTCGCAGTCACTGCTGCGTCTGTTGCATACCGTAAAAGGCAGTGCCCGGATGGCTGGCGCAATGGCCTTGGGTCAGCATACCCATGATATGGAAAGCCAGATCGAAAACTACATGCAGGCCGGTGTGATTCCGTCCATTGCCATAGACAGTTTATTGAATCGGCATGATGCAGCGACGTTAATGTTTGAACAGTTGCGCAATCCTGCTGCGGCAGTGCAAAGTCCGGCTGTTCAGGACGAAGAAAGGCACAACGAAGAAGACGACCTCACCATCGAAGTCCCGGAATCAACGTCTGACAAGGTTGAAGCAAAATCAGAACTGGCCCAGTACAACAGCCAGATTGCCGCCAAATATGCAAGAACCGTTGTGCCTGCTCCCTTGCCTGCTGCAACGCCTGTCGCACCGGCTGCAAATACACCGTTGGTCAGGGTGCGGGCGGATATTCTGGATCGTCTCGTCAATCAGGCTGGTGAAGTTTCCATTTCCCGGTCGAGGCTGGAAAATGAAGTGACCACCCTGCGTTCATCATTGCTGGAACTGAATGAAAACGTCGGGCGTTTGCGTGACCAGTTGCGTGAAGTTGAAATTCAGGCAGAAACGCAGATTTCGTCACGGATGGCCATGTTGGGCGAACGTGAATTTGATCCGCTGGAATTTGACCGGTTTACGCGCCTGCAGGAACTCACCAGGATGATGGCTGAAAGCGTCAATGACGTTTCGACATTGCAGGTCAATATCTCCAAAACAGTTGACGGTGCCACCGATGACTTGCACACGCAGGCGCGGCTGACCCGTGAATTGCAACAGGATTTGATGCGGGTGCGTATGGTGCCGTTCGCGAGTATTTCTGAACGGCTGTATCGCATTACCCGTCAGGCTTCAAAAGAACTCGATAAACGGGTCAATCTGGATATTCGCGGCACTTCCGTTGAAATTGACCGCAGCGTTCTCGAAAAAATGGCGGGCCCTTTTGAACATCTGTTGCGTAATGCCATTGTTCATGGCATAGAAAAACGTGAAAAGCGCATCGCCCTGGGGAAAAATGAAATTGGTGAAATTCTTGTTCAGATCCGTCAGGAGGGTAATGAGGTTGTTATTAATTTCAATGATGATGGTCAGGGTCTGGACTTAAAACGGATACGCGAGAAAGCGCAGCAGACGGGATTGCTGGCACTGGACGAAGATGTTACTGATGCCGAAGCATCCAATCTGATTTTCGAGTCGGGGTTTTCTACTGCGCAGGAAGTAACCGAACTTGCCGGCCGGGGTGTTGGTATGGACGTGGTCAGATCTGAGGCCGCATCGCTGGGCGGACGTGTGTCGGTCTCATCGAACCCGGATGTCGGATCCAATTTCACCATTCATTTGCCATTGACACTGGCGGTGACTCAAGTTGTTTTGGTTAATTGTGGTGGTAAAACTTACGCAGTGCCCTCGGTGCTGGTGGAGCAGGTGCAGCAGCTCAAGGCGCCAGCATTGGCGTCAGCCTATAACGAAGGCGCCATCGTTTGGCAGTCGCAGCGGGTTCCGATGCATTATCTGTCTACCGTGTTGGCCGACTTTGACGCATTGCCGGTGTCGCAGCAGTACACGCCTATTCTTATTATGCGAAGTGGTAATGACCGGGTTGCCCTGCATGTCGATCAGGTGGTCGGTAACCGTGAGGTGGTTGTCAAGAATATCGGACAGCAATTATCGCGTATGGCCGGTATATCTGGTGCGACCGTGTTGGGTTCTGGTGAAATCGTTTTGATTTTGAATCCACTGCCGCTGGCACAAAAAATGGAGCACGAAATGTTGCGTGCGCCACGCCTGTTGCAGGAAAACGCTGAGCATCCTCAGGTATCGGCGGCAAATGACCAGTTGGGTGCCGTTTCTGAAACGCAGAATACGCTGGCACAGCAGCCGGTACAGGGTTTGCGGCGTCATCACATTGTCATGGTGGTCGATGATTCCCTGACAGTGCGTAAAGTGACGCAGCGTTTGTTGTTGCGTGAAGGTTATCAGGTGGTGCTGGCCAAAGATGGCGTTGACGCACTTCAGCAATTGCAGTCAATTACACCTGACGTCATGCTGGTGGATATTGAAATGCCGCGTATGGATGGCTTCGATCTGACCCGAAATGTGCGCAATGATGAGCGGCTCAAAAACGTACCGATCATTATGATTACCTCGCGTACTGCTGATAAACACCGTAACTATGCTCAAGAGCTGGGCGTTAATGCCTACTTTGGAAAACCTTACCAGGAAGATGTGCTTCTGGATGCAATCCTTGGATTTCTGCCGCAATTAAACTCGGTCCAATAAGAAGATTCCGGTGAAGTGAATTCATCAAAAATCTGCTTCCTGCATCTGCCTGTTTTAGGCATTTTCCCAGACAAAAAAATACCCCGGAGTTCCGGGGTATGAATTGGAGCTTAACTGTTGAATGGTTAGCACCAAGGAGACAACTGGTTCCAGTCACCGCAACAGCGGTGACACTCGCTCATTACGCTTTTTTGGCGCGTGGAGCAGCTTTGGTTGTTGCTTGAGAAATTTGATTCACTGCTGAATTCATATTGGCTTCTAAAGTTTCAACAACCTGCTTGGTTGATTTGTTGATCTGGTCGTAACCAGCGCTGGCATTGCCGATTGCTGATTTCAGTAACGCGATTGCATTTTCTGATCCGGCAGGCGCATTTTTTGAGATTTCATCAACAAAAGCAACGATCTTGCGATTGGTGTCAGCGATTTGCGCTTCAGTAGCTTTAGTCAATTCAGCCTGAGCACCGTTAGTAATCGTTGCAAGGTGACGGGCATAAGACAATGCTTTGTCAGCCGATGGCTGAACCTGCGCTGCTGTCAGTGTGAAAAATTCCTGTGGATCTTTTGCTGAAATCAATTGTTTGGCGGCGGCATTCGATTCTTCAAATGCAGTTTTTGCCACGGTCATATTCAATTCGATAATTTTTTCTACGCTTTCGATCGCTTTGCTTGTGAAAGCAGAAAAGGCAGCGAGTTGGGCATCAAAATTAGCTTTGGTAGCTGCTGAGAACTGTTCGGGTGCTGTAAACATAATTTCCTCTTTAGAGTAATGTGATAAATTCAATCAATAAATGGCGCGTTACGTTTCCTGGTTCAACTTCAGTATTTCCAATATTGTGCAGCGCAACAAAACCTATTTTAAACAGTTCCACAACCATGTCAAGCGAAATTTGTGCATTGCACCAAAAATGTTTCAGATACTTGAGAAAACAGGTCTGATGCATTTGGTAAAATAATTTTATTCAGTAAATTTTTTGCAATAGCGGCTATTTTCGGCTAATTTTGTGACAACCAGATGAATTTTAGCCATGTCAGCTATCTGACTGGTGCTTTATTAAGTAGAGGACTCCCATGATCGAATCAGTTGAACAGAAAATAGTTGATGAAGTAATCACCTCAAGAAAGTCAATCCGGGCATTTTTGCCCAAGCCGGTAGCAAAAGAAGATATTCAAAAAATTCTGGAAATTGCTGCGAGTGCACCATCCGGTACCAATACGCAGCCATGGAAAGTTTATGTGTTGACCGGGGAAGTGAAGCAGCAGTTGAGCGTTGAAATATTGCAGGCCTACAATAATCCCCACAACCAGCATAAAGAGGAATATCACTACTATCCGGTGCAATGGCTGAGTCCCTATCTTGAACGTCGCCGTAAAGTCGGATGGGATCTGTATTCGCTATTGGGTCTGGGACGGGAGAATAAAGCTGGCATGCATGCTCAGCACGGCCGTAATTATGCTTTTTTCGATGCACCGGTCGGTTTTATATTTACCATTGACCGGATACTGGAAAAGGGTTCCTGGCTGGATTACGGCATGTTTTTGCAAAATATCATGCTCGCAGCCAGAGCGCGCGGCCTGGATACCTGCCCTCAGGCCGCGTTCAATCAATTTCATAAAATTATTCATCAATCACTGAATCTGTCTGACCAGGAAATGGTGGTGTGCGGCATGTCGCTGGGTTATGCAGATACCGACAAAATTGAAAACACCTTAAAAACCGAGAGGGATACCTCCATGTTCAAATTTCTTTAGCGCTAAATCAAAAAACGTTGCTGCGAATCCATGAGTTAAATTGTAAGATATATTGTTAAATTTCTTTAATTAACCAACATAACTCATTAATTTTCTTGTAAATAATCACGGGTTTGTTAAACTTACTTCGACGTAATTAATTGGTTGAGAGAATTTAGATGCTGAAATTCATAACTGCAATCTGCACTGTTTTTCTGTGTTCTGGTGCCGCACATGCGCAAACAACGGCGCAATCGGGCGGTCAGGTTGCGCCACAGCAAGTTGCGTCCACCGCCAAAAAGATTTCCGGCACCGCCCATAAATCAAAATCGAAGAAAAGATCGGTCAAAGTTGCAGAAATTCCGGATCGTCCCAGTCTTGGTGATATGCAGGGGCTGCAATTTACCCTTGATCCACTTGCATTGAAGTCCAACGCGGCACTGGTCATCGATCAGGAAAATTCGCAGGTGCTTTTCGAAAAAAATGCCGGCGTATCGCTGCCAATCGCCTCGATCACTAAATTAATGACCAGTCTGGTTGTGCTGGAAGCCAATCAGGACATGGATGAAATACTGGAAGTGACCAGCGCCGATATCGATACCGAAAAGGGTAGCAGTTCACGGTTAAGAATCGGTTCAAAATTAAAGCGTTCGGATATGTTGCATATCGCTTTAATGAGTTCGGAAAACCGCGCCGCATCCAGTCTGGGTCGCAACTATCCGGGAGGGTTGCAGGCCTGTGTGGCGGCGATGAATGCAAAGGCCCTCTCTTTGGGAATGATGGATACCCATTATGTCGATTCGACCGGGCTGAACAGCCACAATGTGGCCAGCGCACAGGATCTGGCCAAGCTGGTCGGAGCGGCTTATAACCAGACGTTGATCCGTCAGTACTCGACGGATACAAAATATTCTGTCCATCCCGGTGGACGTGCGTTGGATTATTTCAGTTCAAACCGGCTCACTTCGAATACAGACTGGGAAATCGGTCTGCAAAAGACAGGGTATATATCTGAAGCCGGTCGCTGCCTGGTGATGCAGGCCATGATTAAAGGGCGCGCCGTAGTGATGGTGTTCCTGGACTCCAAAGGCAAGTACTCGCGCTTTGCCGATGCGGGAAGAATTCGCGCCTGGATGGAAACATTCAAGCCGCAGCTCGCTACGGTTGCAGCTCAGTAATCCAATTACGGGGCCTCATACCCCAGTGTTGTTGAGATCTGATTGGCCGTATTGATTAACGGTTCCAGCCAGTCTTCCATGAGGCGGTCCGCAGGCGCTGAAATTGACAGCCCTGCGATCAGCCTGCCACTGTCATCCATAATGCCTGCTGCCATACAGCGCACGCCCAGCTCGAGCTCTTCATTATCGCGGGCGTAGCCCAGCAGTCTTACCTGCGCCAGTTCCTGTTCAAGCTTGTTTAAATCGGTAATCGAATTCCGGTTATGTCCGGCCAACCCGGTTCGGGTGGCGTAGGCGCGGATCGCCTTTGGTTCATCAACGGACAGAAACAGCTTGCCTGTTGAAGTCAGATGCAGGGGAGCGCGACCACCAATGGCGCGAACGACCTGCATACCGGAACGCTCAGAAAAGGCGCGGTCGATATAAACGATTTCATCGCCCTGGCGTACCGACAAATTGACTGTCTGATGGGTCTGGCGGTGCAGTGAACGCATGGCATCAATGGCCGCTTCCCGGACGTTCAGACGACTTTTAACGATGTTGCCCAGTTCCAGCAGGCGCATGCCCAGACGGTAAGTACCCGGTTCGGAACGATCGACGAACCGTGTGAGTACCATATCATTTAGAATGCGGTGCGCTGTGGAAGGATGAAGGCCGGTGACTTTGGATAATTCTTTGAGACTGACCGGATCAGGATATTTAGCCAGAGCATCTAACAATGACATCATTCTCTCGATGACCTGGATTGATGTTTTGGCGCCAGAAGTATCGCTTGAGTTCATTTTGCTTTTATCGGTTGTTGCAGTGCGGAATACATTTTATCTCGCAATGTGAAAAATAGGGGCGGTAAACCGTAAAACCTGACAAAATTGCGCAGGCATGCTGTCAGTGTGTCACTTTCCTGTCTCTTTTCAACCTTACCATGCAAGCTGTTTAACGCCATTAAAGAAAGAATTTTGTATGCCTGAGCAAAATCCTCCGCAGCAAATCAGTGAATTTAAAAGCAAAAGCGGCATCAAGCGCATTTTTAGCGCCTTTTCTTATTCTCTGGATGGATTTAAAACTGCCTGGAAACTTGAACAATCGTTCCGTCAGGAGTTGGTACTGGTGATCTTTGGCGTGGTTGTTGCGCTAATCCTGCCCGTTTCGGTTTATCAAAAATTGATGCTGATTGTGGTACTGCTGTTTATTTTGATCGTGGAGTTAATTAATTCGGCTATCGAAGCCGTCGTTGACCGGGTTTCCCTTGAACGGCATGACCTGTCAAAAAATGCCAAGGATTTTGGCAGCGCAGCCGTACTGTTAACTTTCATGATCGCCGTGGCGACCTGGGTTGTGGTATTGCATGAGCGGTTCAGCTAAATAATTATTTCCCACCGGGTTTATTGGCAGTACGCCGCTGCGGTGATTGGGCAGCAACAGGTTTGCGGGGTGATGGTGCTACCGGTTTTCTGGCACTCACACTGCTTTGATTTTTGCCGGCGCTGATCACCTGCGGTTTTTGATGGCGTTTTACTGCCGCCAGTTTCACCGCCAGAGGTGAATGCTCAGACGGCACCAGATGTTTCTCGCCGCTGCCGATCAAGTCGCGTCGACCCATGCGTACCAGCGCTTCACGAATGATGGGCCAGTTGTCCTGATCGTGGTAACGCAGCAAGGCCTTATGCAAACGCCGAACCCGACCGGTGCGCACCGTTTCCACGGTTTCTGAATCTTCGGTGACCTTTTTCAGTGGATTTTTGCGGCTGTGGTACATCGCCGTGGCCAAGGCCATCGGTGTGGGCATGAAGGTCTGAACCTGATCGAGTTTGAAATTGTTTTTCTTCAGCCACAGCGCCAGATTCAGCATGTCGTCGTCGGTGGTGCCAGGGTGCGCAGCGATAAAATACGGGATCAAATATTGCTGTTTGCCGGCCTCTTTGGAAAATCGGTCAAACATGGCTTTGAATTCGTCATAGGCACCCATGCCCGGCTTCATCATTTTGGACAATGGTCCGGCTTCTGAATGTTCGGGTGCGATTTTTAATAGCCCACCCACATGATGGGTCACCAGTTCTTTGACATATTCGGGTGACTTCACGGCAAGGTCATAACGCAAACCTGAACTGATCAATATTTTTTTGATACCAGGGATGGCGCGTGCCTTGCGATACAGCGAAATCAGTTTGCTGTGATCGGTACCCAGATTGCTGCAAATCGTGGGGTAGACGCAGGACAGGCGCCGGCACGATTCTTCAATGCTTTTTTCCTTGCAGGCCAGTCGGTACATGTTTGCGGTTGGTCCGCCCAGATCGGAAATAACACCGGTAAATCCTTTGACCTTATCGCGGATTTCTTCGATTTCTTTGAGGATCGATGGTTCGGACCGACTCTGGATAATGCGGCCTTCGTGTTCGGTAATGGAGCAGAAGGTGCAGCCACCAAAACAGCCGCGCATGATATTGACCGAGAAGCGGATCATGTCCCACGCAGGAATTTTTGCATTGCCATAACTTGGATGTGGGGCCCGTGCATAGGCCATGTCATACACGCCATCCATTTCATCCATTGCCAGCGGCAGTGGCGGCGGATTCATCCAGACATCGCGGTTACCGTGCGCCTGAACCAGCGCCCTGGCGTTGCCGGGATTGGAATCAAGGTGGAACACGCGCGAGGCATGGGCATACATGACCGGATCATCCTTGACCACATCATAGGAGGGCAGGCGCAATACGGTTTTTTCGCGTTGGGCAATGGTGTTGGCAAGCCGCTCTTCGCGACTGATGAATTTGATGGGCTTGACCGTTGCGGCTTCCAGTTCGGCCGCACTGGCCGCATCGGCCGAAGTCGTGGCACAGGTACTGTTTGCTTCTACACCAGTCATTAAGTACGGATCAACATGTTGTTCGATTTTACCCGGGGTATCCACTTTGACCGAATGCTCTTCAATCCAGTCCGGCGCCGGTTTCCAGCCTTCGGTGACCATAAAAGCGCTGCCGCGCAGATCGCGGATGGTATTGATTTTTTCTCCGGCTGCCATGCGATGGGTCAGCGCCAGCAAGGCGCGTTCGGCATTGCCGAATAAAAGAATGTCGGCTTTACAGTCCAGTAATATGGAGCGTCTGACTGTATCAGACCAGTAGTCATAGTGCGCAATGCGGCGCAGACTGGCTTCAATACTGCCGGCCACGACGGCAACGCCGGGATACGCTTCGCGTACTTTCTGACCGTATACCATGACGGCCCGGTCAGGGCGCTTGCCGGCTTCGCCATTGGGCGTGTAAGCATCGTCAGAACGGATCTTGCGGTCGGCGGTATACCGGTTCACCATCGAATCCATATTTCCTGCCGTGATACCAAAGTACAGATTGGGTTTGCCCAGGGCCTGAAAATCAGCGACCGAGCGCCAGTCGGGCTGGCTGATGATGCCCACCCGGAAGCCATGCGACTCCAACAGGCGGCCGATCAGGGCCATGCCAAAACTGGGATGATCAATGTAGGCATCACCCGTGACCAGAATCACATCACAGCTGTCCCAGCCCAAGGTATCCATTTCGGCGCGCGACATCGGGAGGAAAGGTGCCGGTTTGGCCGCTTTCTCGCGATAGGACGGGTAGGAAAATAAATTTTTAGGTGCATTCATGACAGGGAAGTGCCGCAGACGGACAGTGCTTTCTGCAGGGTACGGTGATTTGGTAAGGCGGCAGTATACGCTGAATCATGTTGCAGCGTATTGTGTATAAAAGCCAACTACTGATCCACGCTCATCATCCGTTCCACGTAACGCGCTATCAGATCGATTTCCAGATTGACCGGCAGACCTGTTTTTAAATGTTTGAGGGTGGTTACTTCCAGGGTATGGGGTATCAGATTGATGGAAAATTCGCAACGATCAGCAAAATCCGTGACTTGATTGACGGTCAGCGAAACGCCATTAACGACGATTGAACCCTTGTAGGCCAGATATTTGGCCAACTGTCTGGGCGCGGCAATAACCAGTTCAAAGGATTCGTTGACCGGAGCAAATTTAACGACCGTGCCCAGGCCATCAACGTGTCCGGAAACCAGATGTCCGCCGATCCGGTCGGCAAGCGTCAGGGCTTTTTCCAGATTGACCGGTCCGGGGCGGTTCAGTCCGGCAGTCAGGTTCAGACTTTCGCGTGAAATGTCGACACAGAATTGCTGTGCCTGTTTACTGACGACGGTCATGCAGGCACCATTGATGGCGATCGAATCACCCAGCACCACATCCTGCAGTGGCAGTGCGCCCGCATCGATGGTCAGTTTTAATCCGGCATCGTCCCCGCTGGTCAGAGGGGTGGCTTCAATAATTGTTCCGACTGCGGCGACGATGCCAGTAAACATGATGATAGTCCTTGCAAAATTTAAAATATAAAAGCTCAGGAATGAAAGCGCGCCAGAATGCGAAGGTCTGCGCCGATTTGCTGAATTTGATGAAAGCGTAACCGATGCTGCTGTTCCAGATTGTCCAGAGCCGGCAGATCGAACATGCTGCGCGCATCACCCAACAGACTCGGCGCGAAATACAGCAGCAACTCGTCCACGCAATTTTCCTGAATTAACGAACCGTTGAGCTTCGAGCCTGCTTCAATATGCAGCTCGTTGATTTCACGCTGTCCGAGTTCCTTCATGAGTTGCGGTAAATCGACTTTGCCATTTTCGTTGGGCAAATAGAGTAATTCGGCACCGGCTGCAAGGAGCCTGGTTTGATGTTCCGGTTTTTGCACGGCATGCACGATCAAGACGCCACCGGAAGTCGGGTTGTGCAACGCTTTTGCCGACGTGGGTGTTTGCAGCCTGCTGTCGATGATGATGCGCAACGGTTGTCTGGTGAGAGCAATGGCACGCACCGTCATTTGCGGATCATCTTCCAGCAGCGTGCCGATACCGGTCAGAATCGCACAGGCGCGTGCGCGCCAGTGATGTCCGTCAGCGCGTGACGCCTCGCTGGTAATCCACTGGCTTTGATTGTTATGCAGCGCGGTTCTTCCATCCAGGCTGGCGGCAGTTTTCATCCGCACCCAGGGTCGGCCGGTGCGCATGCGTGTAAAAAAGCCGATATTCATTTCATGCGCAGCCTCTTCAAGCACCGGACAGGTCACAGCGATACCGGCCGCTTCCAATTGCGCCAACCCGTTGCCGGCGACTTGCGGGTTGGGGTCAGGCATGGCGGCGACCACCCGGGCCAGACCGGCTTCGATGAGCGCATTGGAGCAGGGCGGGGTTCGTCCGTAGTGACTGCACGGTTCCAGCGTGACGTAAGCCGTGGCACCGCGCACGTCATTGCCGCGGTTTTTTGCATCCAGTAAAGCCTGGATTTCTGCATGAGCATAACCTGCCGGCTGAGTAAATCCCGCGCCTATGACTGTTTGATCTTTGACGATGATGCAACCAACCCGCGGATTGGGCATGGTGGTATACAACCCTTTTTCTGCCCATTCAAGTGCATATTGCATGGCTTGCTGATCGGTTGAAATTTTCACGGCAGGTGTTGTAATTGGTCAGGATGGGGGATTTTACCGTAAAGCCTGCCAAATGGGCAGTGAGCCGCTTATTCCGATGAACCGGTTTCACAATAGGTATCGCGGGACGGATTGCAGATTCGGGTTCGCCCCAGACTGTTAACAATGATGAGGCGTTCATGAGCGCCAAGCGCAAGTTTGATATGGCCGTATTGTGGCGTACTGGCGCTGGCTCCGACGCTGTGCCCGGTTCCGTTATAGGCGATATGCTGCAATCCATCGCTGAATCTGGCCTCGATTTTAAAATCGGTATGCAGAGCTTCATGCGTCATGATTTGTTTTTTATCAGATCCTGACATGATCCAGCCGTTTTTCCAGTCGTCATTCAGGGCCACCAGATCGACTCTGGCGTTGTGGCTCAGAGCGGCAGTTCTTGCCAGCATGATTGCGTTGTGCAGTTCATTGGTCGCACTCGAGATCCTGATGTACTGGATAAAACCGGTCACGTCGGGTGCAGCCAGAGTGAGGGCAATGAGCACGATGGCCAGTGCCGTGATCAATTCGATCAGCGTGGCGCCACGGTCAGGCGTGCGAATGGTGTACCTGATCATGGATTCACCAGCAGGAAGCATTGGGTTGGGTGAGCGCGGAACAGGTTTTGTTGCCGGCGCTGTCGAGCATCAGACTGCCGCACAGCGGGTCAGAGCCACTGCGGACATGGGCTGTACCGGGCGTAGCCGTGAGCAGGACACATTCATGCAATGATTTATTGGGACAGTGCGTGGCTTCAATTTCATAATAGCTGTTGTTCTCTGACGCGCCCGACCACCATTTGAAGGGTGAATTCGGGGTATTGATGTCGAAGGCAAAATAAGTATTGTGCAGGGTGTAATAGCGTTCTTGCTGCAGCAGGGTGGCAAGGAGCGCGGTACGGGCTTCGGTGCGTCGGTTTTGCTGGATCACATTCTGGTAGGACGGATAAGCCATTAAAGTCAGCACCGCAATAATAATCATGACGGTCATCAATTCTGTGAGTGAGTAGCCATTCCGAGCCAGAGGGCAGGTCGTCATTTTCATTTCACATCCCCGGGTCAGAAAGTTCGCGCCAGCTCTGTCTGCCTGATTTCAGTGTCGCCGTATCTGAAATCAATAGGCCTTGCATATCGGTGTCGGTGTTGAAATTCAAAATGGAAAAGGTGTGTGTTGCGGTATGCTGACCCAGCGCATCGCGCATTCCCAATTCGGATTTGACATGAAGCAGGACAGGCGTGCCAGTTCCAATATTGGGCGCCTGTATCCCTGTTACGGAATTCGGATCTGCAGTTTTACCGGTAAGCAAATCCAGTTTGTACGACTTGCCTGAGTCTGGTTTTTGACACGACCTGGCAGGTATCAAGGTATTGAAAAACACGGACCCGAAATCAGCCGCTGCTTCAGAAATCATTCTTTCGCCCGTTGCTGCTGAATTGGGAAAATCGATAAACCACCCTTTTTTAGTCGTGACTGTGTCATCGCCATAATTAAAATCGGTACCGGTAATTCTGTAACCGGTTTTTCCCTGCCCTGTTGCCACTGTCAGGCTGCGACTGGCCAGGTCACCGCGCGATCCGACAGGTTGATTCGCCTGGTCATGGAAGGCATAAAACGAATTGCCTGAGAACAGGGTCGGATTTGTGTCGGACTTTTCAACATATTTTCCGGTGCCAAACAGAACGGCATAGCCTCCCCCCGGCGCATAAGCGATAAGCGGCACAACAGTAATCGGCTGTGGGTGATTGCGTGCATCCCAGGCATTGAATATCAGCGTTGCTGCATGGGCCGCGGGATTGCCGGTATTGGAGAAATCAAACCGCCATAATTGACCCTGAAGGTCTCCCGCATAGGCAAGCGTGGCAGCACCCTGCAGGTTCAAAACCAGTCCGGGCCCGGCCAGTGCATTGGCTACTGTGCCTTTGCCCGAGCCAGTTTTTATTTTGTAATAATTCTTGCCCAGCGTCCAAGCGCTTTGGGCGGGCTTGTCCAGTGACAGCAGAAACAGAAAATTGTCACCGTTTGTATTGGATGCATTGTAACCACTGGGTACCAGTACAAAGTAACGATAATCCAATGTTCCGTCCGAATTTGTTGCGCCCGGCAATTTGGCAATGACCGGCGCTGCGGTGACAAATCCCATATCCGCGTCATCCTGTGCGGTAAATTCAAACAAAACGCCATGGCCCGTGATGAATGAAGCCGGTGCCGTTACGTCCAGCGCAAATACACCTCTGGCGCCGCTGCCCATGCCTGCAGCCAGTACGGTCAGCCAACTCCCGGACGCCTGCGCCTCGCCCACACTGATTTTCCCATCCGCGAATGCGTCATGCTGATAGGCCGGACTGGTCAGCGCCGGCATTTTTTCAAGCAATGGGCTGGGAATGTAGGCGAATAGTTCGCTGCCGTCAGTGGCCGAAAATGCATGCAGCATGCCATCATTGGCGCCGATATAGAGTGCGCCCTCCCGATTTTTGTAGCGGTTGAAAAATGCCGGATAATTTTTGTCGAGGATATTGTTGGCTGCCGGGCCTTTGTAAACCGGAATACTGTTAATGATGTCACCCAACACTGCGCTGCGCGTTCTGAATTGGGCCCTCGACAACCCCGAAACCGTGACCTCCAGTGTCCGGTCGCCAGACAGATAATTGATGCGTTCCGGCCCCAAATTGTCCTGTTGCCCGGATTCGGGTGAACGGTTGAAAATTTCCCTGATTTGGTCTGACAGACGATTAAGCTTAAATGGAACGAGGGAACTGGCGCTGTAGGTGAATAGTTGTCGGTTCTGGTATCTGGTGTTATTGAGTGTTTTTGCGGCATCCCAGAGGACCTGACCGGAAACGGTCAGGCTGTTATTTGCATGACCCACTGTTCCCCATTTTTTTAACGATCCCGACCAGGATGCCGTGTCGAACTGTGCCTGATACCTGTTTCCGTCCGGATCTGCAGTGTATGGGCCAGCCGTCAGAATCTGCTTTTCTCCATTGCTGACTTGCAGGCAGGTATTGAGTGGTTGCGATGCCAGTTCTATCGGTTGGGTGACGACGGCCTGGGCAATTGAAAGCATGGTCAGGTACAGAGTGACAAATTTTGGAATGGCGTGAATGGAGACCATGTTGATTTATCCTTTAGGTGGTGGCTTTCCGATAAACGGACTGAAGCATGACCTGCGTGCTGCTGTCGGCGCCAAATCCGATAGCCGTGATCCGGTACAGGTAACGCGCCTGCGCGACCTGGCCAGGCGTGTTGTCCTTCAATAATTCAATGATGTAACGTGGTAATCTGCCGGGCAGCGGACCATTCCCCGTGGGCATGGTCTGTCCGGTAAAACGTCCGAATGGTACGGATGCGGAATTGGCGTCCATGCCGGACAGGATCTGGCTGATTTCTGACGGTGACCGTACTGATGGCAAACACAGACCCTGATAGAGATTGCTGTCGCCCCGACCGCACTGCTCGGTAAATCCTTCATTCGTTACGGTTGAAAAAATGAAGCTGCGCGAAGCAGCGCTCGTTGAATTTTCAATGTCGTGTTCAGCGTCGGCGAGTGCCAGTTCGGCGGATTGAAGTGCGATTGTCCGGTCGCGTTCATTTCTTGCTGCTCTTTCCTCCATGAAAGCGATCCGTGCCATTGAAGTGCCGGCGACCAGAACAATCAACAGCATAAAAATTGATACGAACAATGTTGAGCCGGCCTGCCGGCCAGTCGTCATCTTTGCAAATTTCAGGCGCATTTTTATCTGACAGAATTTCTGAGCTGTATCGTTGTCCCGATTATTTTTCTGATTTTTCCCTTTTGTTTTTGCGCAATACTGCTGTGCAGAATCTGGGTGCCCTGATCCATGCCACTGCCGGACCTGCTGTAGCCTGGTCCAAACAGGTTATAAACTGCGCTCGCGCTGCCCGGAGCATCACCGATTTCTGTATTTGCGTTCATCTCGCTCCGGATCATTATTGCGATTTTTACTGCGGTAATTTTTTTCCAGCTCGACCTTCTGTTGAGGTCTGCAACCGGGATGCCGGCGTCCAATGCATTGATTGCGCCGGCATTGAGAAATTGATGGACGCTGTTACCCGTGCCATCGCTGCTGTCAATGCCATACAAAACCTGAAATGCTTCGACGCCCTGAGCGATAGACTGGGCCGTGAACCGTTTATTTTTGTACTTGCAGTACAAATTGGGGATGCCATTTCTATCGTTGGCCACGTAATAAATGCTCCAGCCTCGATCCTGCTCTGCCTTGCCCTGTGAGGTGGGAGCCGGCACGCCAAATCCGCCGCAATTCAATATTGAATTATCTGGCTCGCCGGTGCCGGAGCCAAAAAAGCGCACGGCCAGTACATCGCTGGAAAAGTTGGTACTTTTTGCAGGGTTCTCGATACCGGGCGATGCTGCGTTAAGCGTCGCATTATCCAACCCAAAAATACTCGGCGACATGGTGTCCGTAACAATGACCGGTGCATCGTCGCGGTCGAAATTGATAAACCCGGCCTGTTTGACCGAGCGCGCGATATTGTTCAGCGCAAACTGCCCCGTATCCTGCAGCAAAGCCGCCGCAAATTGCGTTGACTGTACCGATCTGGCGGCCACGACCAGAGTACTCGCGGCAAGGACAATAATCATACCCAGAGCCAGTGAGATCATGAGCTCGGTCAGTGTAAAGCCGGTATGAATTCGGATTGGAGTCTTGGTCATTTTCATTGACGCCACCTTATTCGACGAGCGTATGGGCGGGCATGACCAGGCGTGGCCTCGCACTGTGCTGCACATCATATTTATCGGCCCAGCCCAGTTTGATGACGATGCCTGGATGGGCACTGCTGCCATGACAGTCCCAGGTATAGCTGTCATTGCCGGCATCCCATGCACTGTCATCCTGACATATGACGGCATGGACTTGGGGCAGTGCAGCATTGAGGGCGGTCAGCCATTCGGCGATATCGGCCACAGCGATCTGGTTCGATGTGCAATGATTTGTGTAGCACGGGGGAGCGCTGGCAATCTGATTCAGACCGGCCTGAAAATTGACTTTGAGGTAGGGATTGCCGGCGTTGTGAAACTGCATTTCGGCGTTGCCCATCATACGCTCTGACATTTCTGTCGCAAATGCGTCTGCCGCTCTGAGGTAAATGGCTTGCTGGACGACCTGTATGGATGTGATCTGTAATTTGATTGCGCCGGCAAATCCGATGGCGACAATCAGCATTGAAATCAGAATCTCAACGAGCGTGAAGCCATGATTCATTTTGCTGGGGTGAGAAGTCGGTGCCATAACGGGTAACCTGTTACAAATTTAAGAAAAGTGTAAATATGAATAATGTAAATGGCAACAAATAAATCGCTTTGTTGATCCGATTTATCTGCAGTAATATTTTTTTTGTTTTTGAGAATGAAGCAGACAACCGGCATTTCATAGTCGCATCTGCATTGAACGATGTCGGTTCAATGCAACGGGTATAAATACATATGGGCACACCGATAGTCGATGTTGTTTAATTCTCGAATTGATGCACTAATTGGAGATTCGTTCTAGGCAACTTATGGTGCAGATGACATAATTCATCGAGGAGGAATGGTGCCAGGGCGTTTTTAGTCGCATGCATTCAATTTACTGACAGTTGTATTCTTCAGTATTAAAAGGTTTCGCGAGTTCAAATATGAAGTGCAACTGAAGATAAATGGTCAAAGGTGGGAAGATGCAGTAGCATCCGGTCTCCGAGACCTGCCAGTCAAAGTTGCCCGAAAT
>Ga0316224_1000222_pt1 | contig 87222 bp, 80 predicted proteins | sample TBH18013metaG_FD_206254 | JGI IMG/M metagenome (GOLD analysis project Ga0316224, IMG submission 206254) | Freshwater microbial communities from Trout Bog Lake, Wisconsin, USA - TBH18013 | ecosystem: Environmental > Aquatic > Freshwater > Lake > Hypolimnion/Profundal zone | place: USA: Wisconsin...
GGTCACGGACGAGAAAGTCCTGAGAGAAGTTGGCGTCAGCCACATTCTTCAGGCAGACTTAAGGCAATAACCACGTGTGGCTGTTTTCGATGCACAGGTGTGGCTATTTTCGATGCGCGTTGACAAGTCGGTGGCCTTGAGGGTCAGGGTCGCGCCCTCAGCACCGCTGAACGACGCGAGGTCGATCGTCTGGGTCGCCTTGGCGCCGACAACCGTTACGGCGAGCCTGCTGTAGAGCGCGGTGCCCTCATCGCCTCCCCCGAGGCGAACGTGGTACGCCGAGTCATCCTCGCTCGTGGTCGCCACGACGACACAGGAGCCCGACGTCGCATACGCGAAACCGGCTCCGTCGGATTCGATCGTGCACCCGGCGCTGTTCGATGCGGCGATGGAGAAGGTCGTGTCGTCGAGATCCCCACTGGCGATGTTGACCTGGACCGGTGCCGGGTCGATGACGCTTTCTGCGTACGAGCCGGCTGCACCGGTCGCCGGTGCGGCGAAGGCGACCGCGGTGCCCTCTTGGTTAAGCGGATCGGTGGACTGGTACGTCGACCCCGACGCTCCCGCCGGGTTGACGCTGTACGCCAACAACGGCATGAGTGTCGCCACCATCAGTACGCCGAGACCCGCTCCCACCCTGGCCAGCGCCGTTCGCGCGCGGGGACGATTTCGTTGGACCGGCTGCCGACCCTGAAGGATCTGAGACTTCATCGAGCGGTAAAGCATATTTATCATCCCAATCGGATTTGCTACCTAGCGGGTGAAGTGATTCCGGCTTTGACAACAGCTGCGCAACAAACGAACAAAAGCAGCACAACTACTTTCGATACTTCGCCTCACCTTACAAGTGACAAAAGTCCTTTTCTGGAGAAGAATAAGAATGTTTCTCAGAAACACGCGTTGCCGAAAAGTGCAACCGATCAGCGTAAATGCTGTGTGTTGAGTGCGTGAACGTCAGGTGTCGACACCGTGAAGTTCACGTCCGGGAATCGGCCCAAGGCACCCGGACCGGTGCCGACGAAGGGCACAATGACGACTTGCTACTTGCTGGCCAGCGCGTTCTGGGCGAGTTGCAACTGTCGGTTCATGGCGTTGACGTCAGCCTGGTACGCGCCGAGATTTCCCGCGGTCAGCTCCGCCTGGGCTTGCGTATAGTCCACTGCCGCCTGCTTCAAGTAGAACGCCGCGGTGTGACCACTGGTCGTGGTGCCTCCACCAGTCGTACCGCCGCCGGAAGTGCCTCCCGGGCTGGTGCCGGCGGTGATGTTGGCGCCGAGCACCTGGGACAGCGCGCCCGAAAGTGTCGGCGAGATGACGACGTCCTGGTTGAACACCGCGATCACGTAACGCAGCTGTGGCAACGGGTTGGAAGTGCTCGACACGTAGAGGGGTCGGATGTACAGCACGCTCTCGTCGAGCGGGACCATCAGGTTGTTACCCAGCAGGACGCTCGATCCGTGCTGGTCGAGTGGCGTGATGATGGAACTCACCGCCGAGGTCTGCTGAATCTCCGAGTCGGCTTGCACGGGCCCGGTCACCGACGTGCCGCGGGGCGTTTCGTAGACGTTCAAGCGCCCATAATCGTCCTTGTTACTCGTCGCGATCATGAAGGCGGTCAAGCCCTGCACGGTCGACGAGTTGCCCGAAGGCACGAAGGCGATCGATTCGAGCAGTTGCTGGCGATCCTGTTGCGGGAGCGACCCCACCTGGAAGACGGGGCTCATCGGCGCCAGTGCCGACGAGATGATGTTCCCGGCGGCGTCGGTCACGTAGTTCTTGGCGAGCGCCTGACTCGGAGCACCCGCACCCGTCGAGGGCGAGATGGCCCAGCGGTCAGAGGCCGAGTAGAAGGAGGTCGCGGAGGTGATGTGGTAGCGGCCGAGGGTGCCCGCCTGCACCGAGAACAGGTCACTGGGGTAACGAAGATGCGACGTGACGGCACTCGGCATAGCGCTCAAGGGCGAGAACATCTTCGGGAACACCGCCTCGTAGGCCTTGATGATCGGGTCCGAGGCGTCGGCCACGTAGAACTTCATCGCACCGCTGTAGGCGTTGATCACGACCTTCACGGCGTTGCGCACGTAGTTGGTGTTGTAGGGCAAGTCACCCTGGGCCACGTCCAGGTTGTTGATGCTCTGCGAGTACGGGTACTGGCTGGTCGAGGTGTAGCCGTCGAGCACGTACTGGACCTCGCCGTTGGCGATGACGGCGTAGGGCTGGGAATCGAAGGTGAGGAATGGAGCGGCCTTCTGCGCCATCTGCATCACGTCGCGCACGAAGAGCACCCGGCTCGTCGGCGTTATCTGGTTCGAGATGAGGAAATTGAAGTCACCGAGGCGAAGAGCGAGGGCGGCCCGGCTGAAGATGTTGCCGACCTTGACCCCACCGGTGCCCGTGTAGTGCGTCTCGACCGGTTGCCCGGCGGAGGCACCGCTGTTGACCTGGTAGTCGAGCTCGGCCTGCTTGGTGTTGGCGACGACCCAACCCGGGTCCTTGATGCCGAAGTAGATGCCGGGCTGGCTGAGCGTGGGCATTCCGTTGGTCGACTGCGGCGGTACGTTCGACACCACGAACACCGGGTTTCCCGTTGTCGAATCCACGGCGTTCGCCGCGATCACCGCGGCGCCCTCGCCGTGCGTGTACTGCAGGTGGGTGTTCACCCAACTCGGTGATGGCAGGTTCGCGGTGTTCAGTTGGCGCGCGCCGATCAGCACCGGCGTCTCCTTGCCATTGACTTTGTAGCGGTCCACGGACAGAGTGGTGAACGAGTAGTACGAGCGGATCGACTGACGCTTGGTGACGGTCGCGAGCGCGATCGACGCCGACGGGTCCCACAGGCGGATGTTGTTGAGTGTGGCGGTGTCGGTCTTGATCTGGGAGTTCGAGATCGTCGTGGCGCCCGCGAAGGTGTGGTACCTCACCTGGTCCAGGTTGAACGCCGAACGGGTGGCGTCGATGTTGCGCTGGATATAGGGCGCCTCGAGCGAGCCCTGGTTGGGGCTCACCTTCAGTGCCTGGAGGAACGTCGGATACAGCACGCCGATGACCAGCGCCACGAAGACCCACAGTCCCACCGCGACCGCCGGCAACGACCAGCCCCGCGAGCGGACGTTGACGAGCAGGATGACGGCGGCGGCGAGCGAAAGGTAGAAGAGGATCGTCATCGCCGGCATCCGAGCGTGCACGTCGGTGTACCCGGCCCCCTGCACGTAGCCGTTGGAGGAATTGACCAGTTCCCACTTGGCGACGACGTAGCCCGCCGCCTTCATGAGCGCGATGCCCGCGCCGATCACTGAAAGGTGGGCCTTCACGCGTGGCGACACCCGCGGGCTCACGCGCGTGGCGCGGATGCCACCGTTCAGGTAGTGGAAGAGCGACGTGACGAAGAGGATGACGAAGAGCGAGATGATCGTCCAGGTGATGATGAACGACACGAACGGCAGCGTGAAGACGTAGAAGCTCAGGTCCTTGTGGAACAAGGCGTCCTTGACGTGGAACGGCTGGCTGTGCGCGAACAGCAGATAGGTCTGCCACTGCCCGGTCGCATTGAGACCCGCGATCAGCGCGGTCACGAGCGCGATCACCGCGTAGATGCGCCCGGCGTAGGGGCGTACGACGTTCTGGAAGCGGCGAACGACCTCGTCCTCGGGTTCGAAGGAGAGGTCGCGGGCCCCGAAACGGTCGGTCAGGAGGAGGTTCAGCCACATCAGGAAGAAGAAGATCGCGCCGAAGCCGACCCCGAGGCCGACCTTGGTGATGAAGAGCGTGGAGAACACGTTGCCGAAGCCGGACTGGGAGAACCACATCTGGTCGGTCCACAGCACCGCGAGGCTGCGCAGCGACAGGAAGCCGATGAAGAGCACCGCGACGACGAGTCCGACCCAGAAGCGACGGGAGAATCGTCCGACTCGTCGAGGGCTCACGGGGACATCAGTTGGGCTACGCACGCTGGAAGCCTAGGCCGTTTCTCAGACGGGCACGACGGCGCACGCGCAACCCGCGTGCAACGGCGGATACTGCGAACCGCTGGGAAAGTTCTGGCCCGCGGGGCGTTCACCCGAGGCCGCGTCGAGAGCACAGGCGTCACACGGAGCATCATTGGGCGCCGCGTAGAAGCGGACCGACCGCCCCTGGGAGGCGGCGAGCACCCCGACGTGAAAAGCGCGACGTGCGGCGTCGGTGCAGAGGCGCTCCACCCGTGCCCCTCGCCATTCCTTGTACGCCGAATTGGCCCGTTCTCCGCCGTCGCCACTGCCGTCGGCGAGGATGCGCTTGCGCAGGGCCAGCACGATCGTCACCGCGAGGTCGGCGGCGCAGTCACGCATGGCCGAAGGTGCGACGGGCGCACCCGTCGCACCCGCCTCATCGAAAGAGAACTGCACGCCCGCCGCCGCGGCGTCCACCAACGCGTCGTAGGCCGCATCGGCGTAACGCGCGCGCTGGACCAGTTCGTCCTCCAGCTCGGTGGTGATCATGCCCTTCACGTCGCGAAGTCGCTCGAGCACGATGTTCTGATCGTCCTGCAGGGCACGCTTGACCTTGCGGGTCAGGACCGCCAGTGATTCATCGATCGCGGCGTCGCGTCGCGCGAACAACTCGCCGACCGGCGTCTCGGGCTTGGCGGCGACCGTGGCGGCCTTGCGGGGTGCGGGAACCTCGTGACCTCGTTCTTCGAGCGTCGCCTTGCGCAGGCGGGCGAAGATCTCATTGACCACGTCGGTACCCGAATCGTCATCAGTCAACAACTCCGCGTCGCCGGCTGCGATATCCGCGACCTTGGCGGCCTTGCGCGCCTTGGGTTTGACGACGTCGACCACGCCGGTCTCGCCCTCCACCGGAGGCTCTGGCTTGATGGCGTCGCTCGCGACCTGACGAAGCGGCGTACCAGCGAGCAGCTCCTCCTCGGTGGGTTCGGGTGACGCGGGACGCAGGCGTAGGGCTTCGAGCGCCGCGTTTCGCGCCGCCTCGTCCGAACCGTTGATGGAGTCCATCAGCCCATCGATCTGCTCGCGGACCGAACCCACGAACGCTCCGAGCGTGTCACGGGCCGCCCGCAACTGGTCGATCTGGATGTGCAGACCCTTGCGCCTGACGGCGAGATCGTTGAGCACATTCCTGCGGGCCTCATTGGCCTGTTCGACGATGGCGCGACCCTGCTCACGGCCACGCTCGACGAGCGCCTCACCGTTGATCTTGGCGGAATCGATCAAACGCTCCGCGGCGAGGCGCGCGTCGTGGTCGATCTGCGCGGCGGTGTTCTCGGCTTCGGTGAGCAGCACGGTGGCGCGCTCCTGGGCCTCGATGAGCTGCGCGGCGGCGCGCTGCTGACTCTCGGAGAAGACCTGGGCGCTGCGCTCCTGGGCCTCGGCGGTGACGCGTCCGGCCTCTTCGTGCGCCGAGCGCAGGATCGAGGCACTCTGCGCGCCGAGAGCCGCCGTGAGCGTGGCCTCATCGAAGGTCGGATTCGCGGCCCGACGCTGGGCCTCGCTCAGTTGTTCCTGGAGTTCGCGGAGTCGGTTCTCCATGTGCGACATCTCGCGGGCGACCGATTCGAGGTGGAGTCGGACTTCTTGGGGGTCAACGCCGCCCTTGCGCAGGGTCGAGAAGTTCGTCCTGACGATCTCGGTCGACGACTGGCGCGTGGTGGAGAGTATTCGGCGTTCGTCCATATTCCATCAAGACTACGACCTCGAGGCCCTGAAATACGGCTTAGCGGGGCGTGGTCAGCGCAATCGGCTTCGATCCTCCGATAGACCGCAGATCCTTCAGCGTCTGGGCGAGCGTCGAAACGCCGACGATGTGGAGCCCGGGCGAAGCGTTCGCTTCGGCGGTCGGAACCTCGACCTCGGGCACGAAGAAATAGGTCGCCCCGGCGTCTTGGACCGCGATGGTCTTTTCAGCGACGCCGCCGACGTCACCGACGTTGCCGTCCTGGTCCATGGTGCCGGTCGCCGCGATGCGGTGGCCGCCGGTGAGTGAACCGCTGCTCAAGGTGTCGATGAGCGAGAGGGTCATCGCCAGCCCAGCCGACGGCCCACCGATGTCGTTGGTGGCGATGCTCACCCGGCCCGGGAAACCGTACCGGTAACCGTCCTCGAGCGAGATGCCGAGCCACGAGCGACTCGCGCCGTTGAACGAGGGACAACCGGAGGCGCCGAACGAACTCGGTGGCGTGCCGGTCGTGAGCACCATGTTCACGGGCGTCGCCCAGGTGATGTCACCCGCCTTCGAGATATGAGCCTTCGCCACGCCGAGGGTGATGCGGGTACCCGGTGACAACGGGTGCACCGCCGCCTCCAGGGCGCACGCCGATGCGATTGACGCTCCATTGAAGCTCACCACCTCGTCAGCCACCCGGATCTTCGCCGCGCTGGCGGGGGTCTTCGCGACGACCGCGGTCACCACGGCGCCGGTGTCGGCCACCGGGACCTTCCAGCCGAGCGCCCGGAACGCCGAGACCTCGGCGTCATCCTTCGAATCGCTCATCTCGAGGTAGCCCTGGGCCTCGAGTTCGGAACTCGACACACCCGGTTCGAGGAGATCGGCCCCGCTCACGAACTGCACGTGTCGCTGGAAGTGCATCGTGACGTACTCCCAGGCGCTGAGTTGCTGCAGGTACACGTCGGTAAGCATGATGTCATCGTGCTTGACCTGGGTCGTGAGGCCCTCGACCTTGATCAACGGCGCGACGGGTGTCGCGTTGCCCGGGGTGATCGCGTACTCGTTGAGGTTCCAGTGGTTGAGCACGAAGACGGCCGCGACGGCGACACCAAAAGCCGCCAACGTCGCCAGGAGTCGACGCGGACGTCGGCGAGGTGATGAGATGTCGGTGTGCAAAGTGATGATCCAACGCTACCGGAGTCGATCGACGAGCTGCTGTTGCGGGCGGGCTTCAGTCCCGACGGCGCCTTCGACGACCAGATCCGCGAGAATCTGACCTCGGACACGGCGCGTCACAGGGTCCTCGCGCTGCGCGCGGGTCTGCGCAGAGGCCTGCTCTCCAGCGAGGACCTGCTCAGCGGGCTCCACGACGTCGACGTCGACGTCCGCCGCGAGACACTGACGTTGCTCGCGCACGAGCCCATCGAGTCACCGGCGCTCTTCGACGAGATCGTCGCGCTGCTCGACGACACGGACGCGCTGGTGGTCGACGGCGCGGTGTTCGCTCTCGGCGAGCACCAGTTCGCGGGCGGCGTCGAGCGCCTCTGCGAGATCGGGCTCCACCACGAGGACGCACGGTGCCGGGAATCGGCGATTGCGGCGCTCGGTGAGATCGGCGACGAGCGCGGTCGCCCGGTGGTGCTCGCCGCTCTGGGGGACAAGCCCCCCGTGCGACGCAGAGCGATCGTCGCGCTCTCGAACTTCGAGGGCCCCGACATCGACGCGGCGCTCGACGCGGCGAGCGAAGACCGTGACTGGCAGGTGCGCGCGGCCGTCGACCAACTCACCCGCGACGAGCCCGACTAGTGTTCGGTGCTTCGCAGCATCGAATGCAGCGAGGACATCTCCTCCAGGCACATCTGCAACCCCTCGATGATGACGGTGTCGGGATTGTCAGCGACGCGCACCGCGACGCCCGTGCTCTGCGCTATCAATTCAGCGAAATCGGTCAACCGGGCGTGACCCCCCACTAGCGTCAGGCCATTCGCGCTGACGTCCTGTGAGAGATCGGGTGGCGCGTCGCCCAGACAATCCTGGATCATGCGGATGCTCGCGGCGACCACGTCGCGCAACGCCAACTCGATCAAGTCGGCGCCCACCTCGACCTCAACCCGTTGGCCCCGGTCGACGGTGCGTGCGCTCACGACCTCGACGTGGCCTTGGGTCCTCGCGAGCGCCGACGCGAGATTGATCTTCAGCATCTCGAGCGTCGAGGGCGATACCACGACGCCTTGTCGAAGTCGCAGCAGCGAAGCAATGGCGGAGTCGATGTCGTTGCCGCCCAGGCGGCGGGCGCTCGAGGTCACGATGCCGCCAATGGAGATCAGCGCCGACTCCGACGCCCCGGCGCCCAGCACGGTGACCGCCGATCCGACCGGGTCCTGGACCGGTAGTCCGAGTCCGATGGCGGCCGCGATCGGGGCCTCGATGAGACTTACCTCTCGTGCGCCCGCCTGGATGGCGGCTTGGCGAAGCGCTCGTCGCTCGATTGACGTGGCCAGGGACGGCACGCTCATCACGACGCGCGCACGGCTCAGCTTGGAGATACCGGCCCGATCGAAGAGCCCGGCGATGAGTCGGGCCGTGACGTCGAAGTCGACGATGGCACCTTGGGCGAGGGGGCGAAAGACGATGACGTGGCGCGGGGTCCGTCCGACCAGGTCCAGCGCACCGTGTCCGACCTCGACCACGTCACCGGAGTTGGTGTCGATGGCGACCATGGTCGGCTCGTTGAACATGAGCCCTCGCTGGGACGTGGCGAGACGGGTGTGCGAAGTCCCGATATCGAGTGCGACGTCTGTGGCCATGGCACAAGATGTTAGGTCGGACCAGCACCATCGCCCCACTGTCGCGCTCGCGCCGTACGGCCTCTAGTTTGGATATATGACTGACAACCCATTAGGCGGAATGTTCGGGGACATCTTCAACATGCTCGGCCAGCAGGGCCCCGACGCGTGGTTCCAGACCGCGACCCAGCTCGCCCTCAACATCGCGCGAGGCGAGGACGGCGACCCCAACCCGCTCCCGATCGAGCGCCAACGTCTCGAAGAACTCGCGCCGTTGGTGTGTCGCCACGTCGACGCCCTGTTCGGCGTCTCCATCTCGTCCGACGTCACCGCGGTGAACCGCTCCGCGCTGACCATCGCGGCGCTGAACCAGTGGAAGCCGCTCATCGCGCCGATGCTCGCGTCACCCCCCTCGCTCGGCACCGACATCGAGTCCACCAATCCGATGATGGTCCAGCTCGCGTCGACGCTCGGACCGCTCTTCACCGGCTTTCAGATGGGGTCGGTCGCGGGTCACTTCTCCGAGCGCGCCTGGTCGCTCGCGGTGCTACCGCTGCCGCGCACCGACGACCAGCGACTGCTCGTCGTGAACAATCTCAAGAGCTTCGCCGAGGCCTGGTCCCTCGAACGCGACGAGGTCTACGTCTTCGCCCTCGCCCAGGAGTTCGTCGCCTCGCTCGTGCTCACCCAGCCCGGCACCGGCGACGCACTTCGTGCTCTCCTGATCGACGCGGTGCGCGAGGCCACCCAGGCCCAGGGCGACCTGCTCGGTCGACTGCAGTCCATGGTGAATCCGGAGGACCTGACGTCGCTGATGAGCAATCCTGAAGCCTTGCTCGACGGCATCGAGTTGCCCGACGAGACCGACGCGACGAGGGCGATCAACGCTGCGGCGAGCGTGCTCAGCGCGTTCTTCGAGAGGGCCGCGCAGGACATCACCGCCGCCATCCTCGGGCCACGCCCCGCGCTCGTCGAGGCGTACAAACGTCATCGACGTGGTGACGCCCGCGGTGAGGACGCGGCGGCGGCGCTCTTCGGCATCGCGACCCAGGGTGCGCACCACGACCAGGCGCGCGACTTCGTGGACGCGATCAGTGCGGCACACGGACTCGGCGCGTTCGACGCGCTGCTTCGCGTCGACGGACTCCCGAGCGCGTCAGAGCTCGATGACCACGAACGCTGGTATCAGCGCGTCACCACGTCGCCGTTGGCCTAGGCCTCGGACTCGTCGTACCCGAGGTTCCACTCCACGATGAGGTTCTCGCGCTCGGCGTCGCGGTTCACGCGCTCGCGGTTGCGTCGGAACTGGGGATCGTGGGGTGGTAGGAATCGGAGTCGGGCGTCGATACGGTCGACGAAGGCCTGAATCTGCTCCTCGTCGCCAAAGACCATGCGGCACTCCCAGTGGGGCGCGACGGGGCCGAGGTAGATCACTTGGACGTGACCGACGGGGTCGATGACCTCGGTTGATTCTGTGGTCGGGACCTGGCTCACGGCACTCCTTCAACTACATCAAAACTGCTGAACAGCCATTGTACTGGTTCGCCTGCCCGCGTTCTCGAGGTCCGTGGCGCCCACACCAGGCTGTTTTCGGGTCGAGCGGAACCGTCGAGGGAGGGTCACTAACCTTTCGAACTGTGTTCGAGTGCGTCATCAACATCTCCGAGGGCCGTAACGAGGCGCTGCTCGACGCGCTGGCGTCCACAGCCGGCCCTTCGCTACGCGACCGCCACTCGGACCCGTTTCACCACCGGTCGGTCTTCACGTTGATCAACGAGCCCACACGGTTGCGCGCTGACGTCCATTCACTGCTCGCGGCGGCGTTCAACGCCCTCGATCTGAGCGAGCACGAGGGGGTGCACCCACGTTTCGGCGTCGTCGACGTCGTGCCCTTCGTCGCGCTCGAGCCCGGTGACGAATCCGCCGCCGAAGCCCTGCGCGACGAGACGGCTCGCTGGATCAGTGCCACCTTCGCCGTGCCGACCTTCCTCTACGGCCCCCTCGAGGGGGGCGGGTTCCGCACCCTGCCCGACGTGCGCCGCGGTGCGTTTCGCGAACTGGCTCCCGATTTCGGTCCGGCACGGCCTTCGAGGACGAGCGGCGCGACCGCGGTCGGTGTGCGGCCGGTGCTCGTCGCGTGGAATCTCTGGCTTCGCCACACGTCGCTCGCCCGGGCCAAGGAGATGGCGCGTGCCCTGCGCACCGGATCGCTACGCACGCTCGCCTTCGAGGTGGGCGATCAGGTCCAGGTCAGCTGCAACGTGATCGACGTCGCGCACGTGCGTCTGAGCGACGTCTACGACCAGGTCCACGCGATGTTGCAGGCTGGGGAGGAGATCAGCCGGGCTGAAGTGGTGGGTCTGGTGCCCGAGTCGGTGCTCGCCGCCGAGCGACCAGAGCGCTTCGCGCAGTTGGGGCTCGATCCGAGCGCCACCATCGAGGCGCGAATCTAGGGGGTCAACCGGCCTGGCTGCGACGTTCGATGGCCCGGGCCCGACGCAGACGGCGTCGCTCACGCTCGCTCATGCCGCCCCAGATACCGAACTTCTCGCCGTTGTCGAGGGCGTACTCGAGACAGTCGCCGCGCACGACGCATCCCCGGCAGACCTCCTTGGCCTCACGGGTCGAGGCGCCGCGCTCGGGAAAGAAGAGGTCGGGGTCCACGCCCATGCAGTTGGACCGAGCCTGCCATCCACGATCTTCCATGCCGCTCATCAAGTCGACAACTTCCATGTTGTATTCCTCCCCGTCGACGGCTCCGCGCCACCGATGTAATTACAACGGTGTCATTGTGTCGGGGTTTGGGACAAAATGCAAATTGGAATCAGAAACATCCTGATAAAACGCTTCTTCTCGCGAGCTCAGCCGGCGCGACGACTACGAACGAAATCGTCGAGCGCGTACACGCCCAGCTCGTCGACCGACGTGTAGAACGTCCGGCCACCGTTGACCCGACCGATCTGCTCCACGAACGGGAACTGACTTCGCTCGATGTCGAGCGCAAAGATGTTGATGGTGATGCCGGCCTTGGTGCAGCGCAGCACTTCGGCCATGGTGCGCTCCAGGGTCTCGTGGACCGGGGGCCACGAGAAGAAGGGCTCACCGTTGTCCATGAGGTGCGCTGTCGGTTCGCCGTCGGTCACGACCACGATCTGGCGCTCGCCACGCTCGCCACGCTCGGCGCGCATCAGGTGGCGACTCAGCGCCAGTGCGTGCTGCAGGTTGGTGCCGTAGGCGTAGTCGATGGTCAGGGCCGGAATGTCCTCGAAACGCAGTTCCTGTGCGGTTTCGCCGAAGCCGACGATTGCGACGAAGTCCCTCGGGTACTTCGTTCGAATCAACTGCGTGAGCGCGAGGACCATCTTCTTGGCGGGCACCAGGTTTCCGCGCATGGCCATCGAGAGCGAAAGGTCGATGGCGAAGACCGTCGCCGAGCGGCGCGTCGCCTCGTACTCCTCGACCTCGAAGTCGTCGGGGTGCAACTGGACCGGCGTGCCGGGCCCCTGGCGAAAGATGGCGTTGCGCAAGGTCTTGGGCAGGTGCAACGCGAAGGGCTCACCGGGCTCCCATGGTTTGGAGGTCTCCTCGCGGTCACCGCCTCGCGCGACGGTCGCCTCGCGGTGCGAGCCCAAGGTCGGCGAATTGCGCAGTTGGGCGAAGAGGTCCTTCAACGCCTGCTGACCGATCTGGCGGATGCCCTTCGCGCTGAGCGTCAGTTCCCCCCCCTCGCGATTGACGAAGCCTCGGTCCTTCAGACCATGCAGCGCCTTCTGCAGCCGGGCGACATGTTGGGCCGCGTCGTCGCCGAGGTTGCGGCGCACGGCGTCGACGTCCACCTCGGGCAGGCCCTGCGCGGCGTTGCCACGACCGAGGAAGTCCTCGAGGCCCTTCAGCTCGCCGAGCTGCTCGGCGATGGACGTGGCGTCGGCGAACGAGCCTCCGCCTTGACCGCGCATGCGGTGCGCACGACTCCAGTCGATGTCGGGGGTGGCCTGGCGAAGATTGGAGACCAGTCGGTTCATCGAGAAGTTGAGCTCCATGTTCTCCATCATCTGGGCGAAGAGTGAACGGAGCTCACCCTGCTGCTCGCTGGAGAGTGAGTTGAACATCGCCTCGGCGGCGGCGGCGCGCTCGGCCATGGCGCGAACGACGTCCTCGAGGTTCTCGGCGCCGGGGAAGAAGTCTCCGAACTTCTCCATGAAATCGTCGAACGTCGGATCGAGGGGTTCGCCGCGTCGATCCTGTTCGATCATGGTCGAGAGGGCGTCCATCATGTCGCGCATGCGCGCCAACTCCGCGGCGTCGGGCTGACCAAGGAACTCCTTACTCTGTTCGAAGTAGGTGTTGAGGACGTCCTGACGCAGTTCGGCCATCATCTGCTCGAACTCCTCGCGCGCCTCCGAAGAGACGAACTCGTAGTCCTGATAACTCGCGAGGCGTTCACTGAGGCGTTCGCTCATGAGGTCGCGCTGCATCGTGCGCGACTGGACCAGATCCCTGGTCACCTCCTTGCGGCGTTCGTCGTCGGACTCCTCGGCCTCGTTGAGCAGCTCCTCGAGTTCGTTGCCCTCGAGCGCTTCGATGTCCTCGAGCCAGTCGCGGTAGCGCTGCATCTCGCCGTCGGGGTCGCCCTGCTGTTCGAGTTCTCGTCGCTTCGCACGGGTCCGTTCGAGCAGGTCACGCAGACCCTCGACACGGTTCCCGTCGGCGTCGGTGTAGCCGTCGCGCAGGAGACGGTCCATCGCCTCCTCGAGGTCGCCGCTCTCCATGAAGTCATCCGCCAGCAGCCGCAGCATCTCCTCGACGTCGAGGTCGTTGAAGTCGTCGCCGTCACCGAAGCGACGAAAGCCGTAGCGGACGGGCACTAGCGGTTCCTGGAGCGGTAGAGCGCCCGGGGGCCCGACGCGTCCTTCGCCAACCGCTTGGTGAGGTAGAGACCCTCGAGGATGAACTCCGCCGCCGAGGCCAGTTCGCCGTCAGATGCGTTGGGACCGGCCACGCGGCGCACGGGACTGTCCAGGGCGGGCATGGCCGCGAGCACCGTCAGGTAATCCCGGTCGGGCAGATCGTCACCGGTGTGCACGATCGCCTCCGCGCTGAACGCCTCGACGATCGCGGGCGCCTCTTCGAGCAGCACGTGCTCGGCGAAGCACTGGCGCACCGCCAGTGAGACCAGGGCCGCGATGATCTGGTCCGAATCGCTGTCGTCCATCGTGTCGAACTCGATCTTGCCCTGGGTCGACTGCACCAGCGCGCTGAGGTCGCTCACGCGCGGCACGACCGACGCGTCGTGCGTGCGCAGCGTGCGCCGCAGCGCGTTGGCGACGACGGTCTCGTAGTTGGCGATCGAGAGCCGCACCGACACGCCCGAACTCTGCGAGATCACGTGGCTCTTGCGCGCGACGTGGCTGACGCGCGCGACGATGTCGTCGATGAACCAGGGAACCACGATCGGCTTGGGTGACGTCGGAAGTTTCGCCTCCTGGTGGATGATGGCGATCTCCGTGGTGATCTCGTAGGGGTAGTGCGTGCGGATCTGGGATCCGAAGCGGTCCTTCAACGGGGTGATCAGGCGACCACGGTTGGTGTAGTCCTCGGGGTTGGCGGTGGCGACGACGAGCACGTCGATGTCGAGGCGCACGAGGTGCCCTCGGATCTGCACGTCACGCTCCTCGAGCACGTTGAGCAGTCCCACCTGGATGCGCTCGGACAGGTCGGGCAACTCGTTCATGGCGAAGATGCCCCGGTTCGACTTGGGCACGAGACCGTAGGACAACGCGCGCGGGTCGTCGAGGAACAGTCCCCCGGCGACCTTGATGGGGTCGACCTCGCCGATGAGGTCGGCCATCGACGTGTCGGGCGACGCGAGCTTCTCGGCGAAGCGACGCGAACGGTGCACCCACGCGATGGGCGTCTCGTCACCCTTGTGCGCGACGAGGTCGATGCCGTACGCCGAGATCGGCGCGTAGGGGTCGTCGCGGACCTCCGATCCCTCGATGATGGGCAGCCACTCGTCGAGCAACTCGACGAGTGAGCGAATCATGCGCGTCTTGGCCTGGCCCCGCTCACCCAGCAGGATGATGTCGTGGCCGGCGAGCAGCGCCGTCTCCAGTTGGGGCAGTACCGAGTCCTCGTAACCGAGGACCGCTGACGTCAGGGGGCGTCCTTCGCTCAGTCGCTGTTCGAGATTGACGCGCAACTCCTCGCGCACCGACGTCGAGACGTAGCCGGATTGGCGAAGGGCGCCGAGGGTCGTCGGCAGCGTAACGGGGGCAATTGGAGTACTCATACACGTACCTTAGGGGTCACGTCCCCGGTACCGTGTCCCTCGCCGGAGCCCCGCGGACCTAGCTAGTCGGGTCGCGCCGGGCGCGGTTGGTCGCACGCACCACCGCTCCGCCCGGCCGGTACGCCAGGTGCGCGGCCCGGGGGCCGTCGAGCACCAGGTAATCGGCGCGCGCGCCCACGCCCAGATGTCCGACGTCGTCACGGCGCAGCGCCCGGGCGCCGCCCAGCGTCGCCGCCCAGAGGGCCTCGTCCACCGTGGCCGCCATCTCGCGGACCGCCAGCGCGATCACCAGCGGCATGCTGGTGACGTAGGAGGTCCCCGGATTGCAGTCCGTGGCGAGCGCCACGGTCACCCCGGCGTCGAGCATGCGCCGCATCGACGGGTACGCCGACTTGGTCGAGAACTCCGCACCGGGCAGCAACGTCGCCACCGTGTTCGACCCGGCGAGCGCGGCCAGGTCGAGGTCGCTGACGTGGGTGCAGTGATCGACGCTCGCCACGTCGAGTTCGACGCCCAGCGCGACACCACCGGTCGCACCGAGCTGATTGGCGTGCAGACGAAGGGCCAGTCCGGCGTCACGGGCGGCCAGGAGGATGTGGCGGGCCTCGTCGACGCTGAAGGCGCCGCGGTCGCAGAAGACGTCGGCCCAACGGGCGTGGGGGCCGCAACGCTCGAGCATCGCGCCGACGACGAGCTCGACGTAGGCGTCGCGGTCGTGGACGAATTCGTGGGGCACGACGTGCGCCCCGAGGAACGTCACCTCGTCAGTGAACTCCGCCGCGATGGCGACCAGGCGTTCCTCCCCCTCGAGGGTGAGCTCGTAGCCCGACTTGATCTCCACGGTGGTGACGCCGCTCTGGCGTAGCTCGCGCGCACGCTTGGCGGTGGCGCTCACCAGTGCGTCGCGCGAGGCGGACCTCGTTGAGGCGACGGTGCGCGCGATGCCTCCACCGTCGTAGCGGGTCCCGAGCATCCGAGCTTCGAACTCGTCCGATCGCTCCCCCTCGAACACGAGGTGGGTGTGCGAGTCGACGAAGCCCGGCACCACCGCCGAGCCCTCGGCGTCGACGCGTTCGTCGGCGTCGGGCGCGTCGGCCGTGGCGCCCACCCAGAGCACCCGGTGCTCGTCCACGACCATCGCGGCGTCCGCCAGGCGTCCCATCGGCGAGAGGTCGCCGAGCCGAGGATCGTTCGTCGTCAGTTCGGCGATGTTCGTGATGACCGTGGTCGTCACGTCTAGCCCTCGCGCATGGGAATCCGTACACCGCGCTCGCTGGCGGCCTCGTCGGCGAGGTCGTAGCCGGCGTCGACGTGGCGGATCACGCCCATCCCCGGGTCATTGGTGAGCACGCGCGCGAGCTTCTGGGCCGCGAGCGGCGTCCCGTCGGCGACGCAGACCTGTCCCGCGTGGATCGATCGTCCGATGCCGACACCGCCCCCGTGGTGGATCGAGACCCACGACGCGCCCGACGCGGTGTTGAGCAGCGCGTTGAGCAGGGGCCAGTCCGCGATCGCGTCCGAACCGTCGAGCATGGACTCGGTCTCGCGATAGGGCGACGCGACCGAACCGCTGTCGAGGTGGTCGCGCCCTATCGCGAGCGGAGCCGACACCTCGCCCGACGCCACGAGCTCGTTGAAGGCGAGACCCGCCTTGTCGCGCTCGCCGTAGCCGAGCCAGCAGATGCGCGCGGGAAGACCCTGGAAGGCGACCTTGTCCTGCGCCTTGGTGATCCAGCGGTGGAGTTTCTCGTCGTCGGGAAAGAGTTCGAGCACGGCCTGATCGGTACGGGCGATGTCCTTCGGATCGCCCGACAACGCGGCCCAGCGAAAGGGCCCCTTGCCTTCGCAGAAGAGGGGTCGGATGTAGGCGGGCACGAAACCGGGGAAATCGAATGCGCGCGAGTAACCGCCCAACTGCGCTTCACCGCGAATCGAGTTGCCGTAGTCGAAGACCTCGGCGCCGCGGTCCATGAAGCCGACCATGGCCTCAACCTGCTTGGCCATCGAGGCGCGGGCCCGGTCGGTGAACTCCTCGGGCTTCTTCTCGGCGTAGTCGTGCCAGTCACCGAGTTCGATGCCCTCGGGCAGGTAACTCAACGGGTCGTGCGCCGACGTCTGGTCGGTGACGATGTCGATCTCGACACCTCGGGCCAGGAGTTCGGCGAACACCGTCGCGGCGTTGCCCAACAGGCCGACGCTGCGCGGCGTGCGGGTCTTCTTCGCCGCCAGCACACGAGCGATTGCGTCGTCGAGGTCGCTGGTCCATTCGTCGAGGTAACGGTGGTCGACGCGACGCTGCAGTCTCGTGGGATCGACGTCCACGCAGAGACAGACGCCGTCGTTCATCGTGACCGCGAGTGGCTGGGCTCCCCCCATGCCGCCGGCGCCGCCGGTCAGGGTGAGCGTTCCCGCGAGCGTGCCGCCGAAACGCTTCTCGGCGACCGCCGCGAAAGTCTCGTAGGTGCCTTGGAGGATGCCCTGGGTGCCGATGTAGATCCACGACCCCGCGGTCATCTGACCGTACATCGTGAGTCCCAACGCCTCGAGACGACGGAACTCGGGCCAGTTGGCCCAGTCGGGTACCAGGTTCGAATTGGCGATGAGCACCCGCGGCGCCCACTCGTGCGTCTGGAAGACCCCGACGGGTCGCCCGGACTGTACGAGCAGGGTCTCGTCGCCCTTCAGGGTCGTGAGCGTGCGCACGATGGCGTCGAAGCTGCGCCAGTCGCGCGCCGCGCGACCGGTGCCGCCGTAGACCACCAGGTCGTCGGGTCGCTCGGCGACCTCGGGATCGAGGTTGTTCTGCAACATTCGCAGCGCCGCCTCCTGCGGCCAGCCCAGCGTGGTCAACGTCGAACCGCGTGCGGCTCGAACGGGACGGGAACCTTCCATAATGACTCCTTCTCTACTCACACCAGTTCGACGTGACGACGGGCGATATCGAGCAACTCACCACTGCGCACGAGTGCGCCGACAGCGGCGATCTCCGGTGACAGCCACCGGTCGTGACCCGGCCCCCCGCTCGCGGCGTTGACCGCTTCGCTCACGGCCTTGGTCACGGGCGAAGGGTCGAGCGGCGCGCGAAGCACCAGTGCGCGCGCGCTCGCCAGCAGTTCGATGGCCAGCACGTCGGCGAACGCGTCGAGCGCCCGACGCAGTTTGCGAGCGGCATGCCACCCCATCGACACGTGGTCCTCCTGCATTCCCGAGGACGGGATCGAGTCGACGCTCGCGGGTGAGGCCAATCGCTTCATCTCCGAGACCAGCGCGGCCTGCGAGTACTGCGCGATCATCAGTCCCGAGTCGACGCCCGCCTGATGAGCGAGGAATGGCGGGAGTCCGAAATTGCGATCAACGTCGAGAAGGCGGTCGGTGCGTCGCTCGGACATCGAGGCCACGTCGGCGAGGACGATGGCGAGGAAGTCGAGCACGTAGGCGACCGGCGCGCCGTGGAAGTTCCCGTTCGAGACCAGTGAACCGTCGGCGAGCACCGAGGGATTGTCGATCGCCGAGGCGAGTTCGATATCGGCCACGTGGCGGGCGTGCTCGAAGGTGTCGCGCGCCGCGCCGTGGACCTGGGGTGCGCAGCGTAGCGAGTACGCGTCCTGGACCTGGGTGGCGTCATCGAGATGCGACTCCACGATGGGTGAACCGGCGAGGAGCGACATCAGATTGGCGGCGCTGTCGCGCTGGCCCGCGTGGGGGCGCAGCTCGTGGATGTCGGCGTGAAAGACCCGATCGGTTCCGCGCAGCGCCTGGATCGACATCGCGGCGGCGACGTCGACCAGCGACATCAGGGCCGAACCGTCCTCGAGGGCCATGATGAGTTGTCCCAGCATGCCGTCGGTGCCATTGATGAGGGCCAGTCCCTCCTTCTCGGCCAGGATCACCGGCTCGAGCCCGTAGGCGCGCAGTGCCTCAGCGGCGGGCATCCGGACGCCGTCGCGGTCGCGCACGTCGCCTTCGCCCATCATGGCGAGCGCCACGTGCGCCAAGGGGGCCAAGTCGCCCGAGCAGCCCAATGATCCGAACTCGTGCACGATCGGCGTGATGCCGGCGTTGAGCAACGCGCCGTACGCGAGCGCGGTCGAGGGCCGCACCCCGGACACCCCGCTGCAGAGGTTGGTGAGGCGCGAGACCATCATGGCGCGAACCACCTCGGTCTCCACCTCGCCACCGACGCCGGCGGCGTGGCTGCGGATGAGCGAGCGTTGCAGTTCGCGGCGCTGGTCGGGCGAGATGAACGTGGTGGCCAGCGAGCCGAAGCCGGTTGACAGGCCGTACACCGGCGTTCCGCTCTGGACCATCGCGTCGATGGCGGCGCGCTGGTGCTCGAGGCGGTTCAGTATCGCGTCACTCAGCGTGAGTTCCTCGAAGTCGCGCGCGACGCGCAACAACTCTTCCCTGGTCATTGGGTTCAGATCCAGTACGACGGTCACAGCAGTCTCCTTTGCACGCCCGCGAGCGCTTCCAATACAAGTAACGCCGCGAGGCGTACCGTTCGTTCGTCGGGCGCGTCGCGCTCGACGTCGATCTCGGTGAGGTCCAGCGCGACGACCCTCGGGTCGCTCGCGACGTGGCGCACGAAGCGGCGCATCTCGTCAGCGCTCAAGCCTCCGGGAGCGGCCGCCGGACAACCCGGCACCACCGAACGGTCGGCGGCGTCCACGTCGATGTCGACGTAGATGGAGCGACCCCCGGCTCCGGCGATGGCGAGGCTGCGCTCGGCGGCGTCCTCGATCGAACAGCGACGCAGTTCGTCGCGCGACAGCACCGTCACCCCCGCCTCACGGGCGCGCGCGGCGTAGTACGCCGAGTTGGAGAAGTCCGCCACGCCGACCTGCACGACGTGGTGTCCATCAACGCCCGCCTCGAGGAGTTGGCGCACCGGCGAACCATTGGAGACGCCGTCACGCAGGTCGAGGTGGGCGTCGAGGGTGATCAAGCCGATGTTCGACACGTCACCTCGCGCGACGCCGAGCAGCGCGTGCCAGGTGGCGGCGTTGTCACCCCCCAAGAAGATGCGCATGACCAGGCCGTCGTCGAAGCGCTCGATCGCTTCGAGAACGCGCTCGTGGCCACCCACACCGTCGGGATCGGAAACGTCACCGTAGTCGACCACGCGGATCACGTCGGCGAGGTCCACCCCATCGCTGTAGGACCACGTCGAGTAGCGCTGCAGCGCTGCGCGCACGGCGACGGGGGTGCTCAGCGAGGAGCGTGGTGTCACCGATGTGGCGAACGTCGAGATGCCGAGCAGACCGATGTTACGCCGCTGCGTGTCGGGAGCTGCGCCGAGCAACGAGGCCCCTGATGGCCATCGGGGATCCGGGATGGAACTCAACGCGCCGACCTGGTCCCGATCGGGTTGCGGTTCAAGGAAGTCGCCGTCCGCGCACGTGCGGAATCCGTAGTACGCCCACCTGGTCCTCCATCTCGGCACCGAACTGCGGCTGCCTTGACGAGCATAGGCACCGCCGAGGACGAACCTCGGTGCGGATGGTTCTGTGGGGCCAACTCCAACAACCAACGTGATGAGGTCAACGCATGACGATGTGGGCTACGCGCTGGCCGTTCGTGAACACCACGACGAGCGGGCACCCTGAGCGACCCGGTCATATGCTGGTCCCTCCGTCGGCCGAGATCACACTGCCGGTCATGTAGGCCGCGTCGCGGCTGAGAAGGAAGTCCACGATCGCCGCAATCTCGGGAAGTTCGCCGAACCTGCCCGCTGGTACGCGGCTGAGGAGTTCTTCACGCGTCACCTCGTCAGCCATGAAGGGGGCCGTCATCCTCGTCGGAAAGTAGCCCGGGCACAACGCCGTCACCGCGATCCCGCTGTCGCTGAGTTCGAGCGCAAAGGTCTTGGCCATGCTCACCACCGCAGCCTTGCTCGCGTTGTAATCGAGGAAGTTCTTCTCCGGTCGCAGGGCGTTCATTGATGCGTTGAAGACGATTGCTCCGGGCCGCGCGAGATAACGAACGCCCGCGCGAGCGACGAGGAAGGCTCCAATGACGTTGACGTCGAGGACCCGCCGGAAGTGCACGTCGGCGAGTTCGGTGGCGGGCAGTCCCTGGCCATCGATACCGGCGTTCACGAAGACACCGTCGAGTGCTCCCAGCTCGCGCGCCGCATCCGCGAATGCGACGTCGACCGCAGCGGCGTCAGCGACATCACAGACGCTCGCGCCGGCCAGGTCCAATTGGCTGCGGGCGCTGTCCAACGTCGCCAGACTCGTCCCGAGAATCCACACCCGGTCACCGGCCTCGGTCAGGCGCTTCGCGCAGGCGAAACCAATCCCACTCGTCCCTCCAGAGATGAGGATGCGACGGGAGCGATGGGCGGTGCTCATCGGGGGTCCTCTCGTGGTCGCGACGGCGCAACCGCCGTCTCGTTCAACATGACAATTTCCTCCCCATGCTCGCGCAGGTCAGCGAGCGACGTCAGCCCGCAGAGTTGCATCGTTCGATGAAGTTGTTCGATCAGCAGATCAATCGCCCGGCCGACGCCCTGTTCGCCGGCGACGGCGAGTCCATAAAGGTAAGGACGACCAACCATGCACAGGTCGGCACCACGCGCCAGCGCAATCAGCACGTCGGCGCCGTGACGCACACCCGAGTCCAACACGATCGTGCAATCCTCGCCAACGCGTTCACGAACGGGACGCACCAACTCGAGTGGAGCGATGGCCCTGTCAAGTTGGCGACCGCCGTGATTCGACAAATGGACTCCGTCCACGCCTACGCCGACGGCCCGTTCGGCATCGGCCGGCGAGAGTGGTCCCTTCACGAGTAACTGGCCAGGCCAACGTGCGCGAATATCCGCGAGGTCATCCCAACTCACGGTCGGATCGAAGAGCGAGGAGATGTCGGCGATGGTGGGGTTGCCATCGTCAGTCGCCGGAGCGATGTTGGCGAAGCTGAGGGCTGGACTCGTGATCATCTTGATCCAATAGCGGTAATTGAACGCGATGTCGGTGAGCGTGCTCAGTGTGAGCGTCGGAGGAATCGTGAAGCCGTTGCGCACGTCGCGCAGCCGACGTCCCGACACTGCGGTGTCGACGGAGACCTCCATGGTCGTCACACCCGCGGCGTTCGCTCGTTCCATGAGTGACCAGGTCAGACCCCGGTCGCGCAGGACATAGAGCTGGAACCAGAGATTGCGTGGAATCGAAATGGCGAGGTCCTCGATCGTCGTCGTTCCGACGGTGGAGAGAACATAGGGTACGCCGCGCGAGTTGGCGGCCCGGGCAACGGCCAGCTCACCCGCCGGGTCCACCATTCGGGTGTAGCCAGTCGGCGCGAGCCCGATCGGGGCGCGAAGTTCTGCGCCGAACACGCGAGTGGCGAGGTTCACTGACGTGACGTCCTGCATCGCACGCGGGACCAAGTGGAAGCGCCGGAACGATTCTCGGTTGGCAACCAGGCTCACTTCCTCATCCGCGCCGCCATCGACGTAGTCGAACACGGACTTCGGGAGGGCCCGACGCGCCGCCGCTCGCAGGTCGTCGACGTCGTGACAACCTGAAAGGCGACGCGCCGACGAACTGCGCTCAAAGGGCTTCAAGCTGATCAGCTGGCGTAGGTCACGCGGCTTCATTGCGGCGTCACCGAGTCGAGAAACCGCGATACGTCGTCGCTCCCAGCAACGGGCTCGCTCCCCAGCATTACTGCCCGCGCCAGACCGAGGTAACGGATCGACTCCGGTCGGGTGCGTGCGACCAGGTTGGTGACCAGAAAAGGGCAGCACCAGAGCGCGGCACGCACCGTCGATCTCCAGTCAGGCGGCAGCTGACCGCGCCTTGACAACTCGGTCAGCAACGGCGCCCACACCAATTGCGCGACACTGTCGAGAATCTCACGCCTGAGCGGCGAGAGGGTCGCATCGTCGCGCACGACTACCGTCTCGGCGCCGCGCTCAAACGCAACCGCGATCCGTTCGGCGGCCTCGTCGGGATGATAGAGCCAGAAGGGGTGGGCGAAGACGTTGTGAAAAGTGGCTTTGACCGGGGCGAGAAGCGCCGGGATGTTGCTTCCGGCGAATGCCGGGTCGAACAGTCGAAGTTCCGTGCCGCCGGGACGGACGATGGTCCAGATATTGCCTTGGTGGTCATCACCGTGCGCCGTGACGACGGGCTCGGCCGCGAGGACGTCGGGCTTCAGAACACGCGCCGCCGAATCGGCAAGTTCACGGAGCGTCGAACCGTACTCGATGCCGTTGACGACGAAGTGGTGATCGAGAATCTCTGAATACTCCGGATCCGCGAGGTACCAGGATTCGTAGCGACCGCCCGGGAAGTTCCCCGATTCATCGGTCAGGCGTCGATGGAATAGCTGGTGGATTGCGGCATCTCGCGAGAGTGGCGAGGCCGGACGTAGCGTACGCACGAGAACCTCGCCGATTGACTCGTCAAGAGCCCGACGGGCTTTGGCGAGTTCGGGCGCGAGGGTTGCATCAGTGCCTCCGGCACGCTCGGACTCGACGCAGACGTCGGCCATGCGTGGCTCGGTGCGCAGTTCGTACAGGACAATCTGGCGGCCGGGCTCCCCCGCCACGCGACGAGGCACCTCCACGGGAAGTCCAACTTCGGCGAGCAGATGTCCCAGGTAGTACTCGGTGACGTTCGCCTCCTCGCCCTCCTCCTGGTGGAACTTGAAGAACTCAGTGTGACCATCAGCGAAATGAACCCTTCCACTCACTGAATTCAGGCTGTACTCGTCGAGCGTCAACTCCACCGACTCGACGCGCAGGTCGAAGACCTCGCCGATCAGCGCTCCGGTCAGGGCTTCGGCACGCTCGATGTCGCCGGCCTTGATGAACGCCTTGATTCGGGCACTGGGCAACTCGATGTCGTTGCCTGGCCCCGCCGTCGGGGATTGACCGCCCACCACTACTCCGTCAGCCGCACGCGCACGGCCTCGCCGTGCGCGGGGAACCCCTCATGCTCGGTGAAGGTGATGATGGACTCGCTCATGCGCACGTGCGCCTGCCGGTCAGCCCGAGCAACGGCGGTGTGCTTACGGAAACTGTCCGCCGTGATGCCACTGCTGACGGCGGCGAAGCCACTAGTCGGGAGCGATGCCGGACAGCCGATGATGAAGTTGGCCGCGGAGATCGTGGTCCACTGCCCGATGAGTATCTCTCCCGCGTTGGTCAAAGTGGCCAGTACGGCGTCCTCGTTGCGCACCGCAATCTGCATATGCTCAGGAGCGTAGGCGTTGGCAACCTCCGCGGCCTCGGTCATGTCGCGTACGAGAATCGCACCACCGTTGACACCGAGTGAACTCGCCGCGTAGCTGCGGCGAGGTTCGGGGAGTTGTTCGAGCTGGCGAGCCACCTCGCGCTGGGCCGCGGCGAGGAGGATCTCGCTGTCGGTGACGAGGACGCTCGAGGAGTCCCCTCCGTGTTCGGCCTCGTTCAACAAGTCGGCCGCCAGCAGACGTGGATCCGCGCTGTCGTCAGCAATGATGAGACTCTCACTCGGGCCCAGCAGCATGTTGGTGACCGTGCCGTATCGCTGCACTTCGATCTGCGCGCACGTGACCGCGGGGCTGCCCGGGCCGACCACCTTGCGTACCTTCGGCACCGTCTCGGTGCCGAAAGCCAAGGCCGCGATGCCCGACGGGCCGTTCGCCCGGAACACCTGGGTGATGCCGAGCTCCGCGGCGACGACGAGCACGGCGTGGTCGACCTCGCCGTTCGACCCTGGAACCGGCGGAACGATCACCGCGATCTGCGCAACGCCCGCTACGACGGCGGGCGTCCCGAGTTGAACGAGCACCGATGGGTACGACGCTTTCCCACTCGGTACGAACAGACCGGCGCTCGCGATTGGAGTCACCTTCTCGCCGACGGTGAGACCCGGCTCGCTTTCGAAGCTCCAGTCTCCTCGCGCCGTGATCTGCTCGTTGAAACGTCGAACGTGGTCGATCCCGTCGCGAATGGCGGCGAGGAGTTCCGGACTCACCTTCGCCCGCGCCGCCGCAAACTCCTCCTCGGTCACTCGAAGACGCGAGGCGTCGACGTCACAGCCATCGAAGTTCTTCAGGGCCCTCACGAGCGCGTCATCGCCGTGCAGTCGTACGTCCTCGATCAGTTCGGCGATGCTTTCGCGAAGCGCGGGATCGAAGATCTTGTCGAAGCCCCGCGTCGTGGCTCGACGTCGTTGTTCTGCATCGAGTTCCCCCCACGCACCGATGATCCGGATAGGACTTGATGACGACATGTTGATCTCCTCGTTGTTCGTTTGTTCAGGTACTTCGTTCATCGCGCTCGACTCCACCGGTAGGGGTTATCCCCGCCACCGAGCTCCCGACGATCTCACGTAGCGCTGCTCGCAGCTCGGCCATCCTCGGCGCCCAACCGACGCTGATCCGTACCCAGCCCGGCATGCCGAGATCCTCACCAGCGCGCACCACCAGCCCGGATCGCTCGAGGACTGGGGCGACGATCCGCGCGTCCAGGTGTGCGGTCACGAAATTGGCCTGACTTGGGAAGTACTCAATTGAACGACGCGCCAACTCGTCCTCGAGGAGCGATCGTTGCTCGCGCACGCGCGCCACGGCCATGTCGCGCCAGCCCTCCCCGTCGGCACCCGCCTCGATGGCGGCAAGCGCGAGTGAGTTCACACTGAAAGGGGATCGTGCGCGCATCAACCACTGCGCAAGCTCAGTGTTCGCGATGGCGTAACCGGCCCGCAGCCCCGCGAGCGCCCAGTCCTTGGAAAGGGTCCGCTGGATGACCAGATTCGGATGACGGGCCAGCAACGCCAACACATCTGGTCGGAGTGCAGGGTCCGCAAAGGCTCGATATGCCTCATCGAGGACCACCAGGCAATCCGCAGGAACTCGGACGAGGAACTTCTCCAGTTCACCAGAGCTAACGATGACGCCGGTCGGATTATGTGGCGACGGAAGCCAAATTACCGACGCGTCCTCGGCGACGTCCGCCATGCGATCGAGATCGTGACCGCCGTCGCGAAGCGCCACAAAACGCAATGTCGCCCCGGCCAGCCGGCTCGCCGTGGCGTCAATCTGATAACAGGGGTCGCCGAGGACCGCGACCCGGCCCGGTCCGAGGAAGATGTTCGCGATCAGGTAGCACAACTCGTCACTACCGTTGGTCAGGACGATTTGGGACGAGTGGACATTCGCTTCCGCCGCGAGCAGCCCCAGGGCTCGTCCTTGCTCGGGGTAGTGATTCACGTTCGCGACCGCAGCCATCACGGCGTCACGAATAGGCGGGGCCGGACCGAGCGGCGACTCGTTGGAGGAGAGTTTTCCTGATGGCAGACCCGGACTCGCCCGGCCCGGACGGTACCCCGGGACGTCGCGCAGGCGGGCTTCGGCGATTTCGACCAGTCGACTCATGGTCGCACCAGGATCTTCCCCGCCGAAGGTGATTTCGCGAGCTGGCGGAGTCTCTCGGGGACGTCCTCGAGCAACACCGCCTCGGTAACCACGGGCCGGTACCGATCTGGATTCGCGCACAGCACCGCAACCGCGTCAGCAAGTTCGTCCGAGAAACCGTTGGAACCAAGGATGGTGAGCTCGCGTTCGGCTAACCCGGCTGGGACAAATTGCACCGGATCGTGCCCGAGCGCGACGACGAGCACCGTGGCGCCATTCGCGCAGTTGCTCACTGCGTCAAGCAGTGACGTCGCGTAGCCCGCCGCGTCGACGACGAGTTGGGCCGGCGCGACGAGATACGGCTCGTCTCCCTCAACGGCCGCGCCAAAGGCGCGAGCGAGTTGACGCCTCGGTAGCGAGGGCTCGACGACCGACACCGATGCCCGTGGCCATCGACGGGTGACTTCCAGGTGCACGAGCGCGCCGATCGGGCCGTAGCCGAGAATCCGCACGTGGCGCGGCTCCGTCGTCACCCTTCGTACGGCGTGCATCGCCACGGCGAGCGGTTCAGCGAGCACGGCGATCGGAGCCTCCAAGCCGGGTGGGCACTCGACGACTCGATCGACCGCCATCAGCAGTGCGCTTTGGAATCCGCCCGGATGTGCCTCGCCGACCCATGCGAGGCGTTCGCAGCGGTTTGGACCGTCGCCACAACCCTCGCACGCGCCGCAGGGGACACGAGAATCAACCACCACCCGCGTTCCGATCGCGAGTTCATCGCCCGGGCATTCCTCGACGACGCCGACCACTTCATGGCCGAGCGTGGCGGGCCAGGACGCAACCCAGTCACCTGTCGAGAGCACGTGAAGATCCGAGCCACAGATTCCCGCCCACTCGACTCGTACGATCACTTCGCCGACACGAGGATCTGGCAGCTCGCGTTCGCCCACGTGCAGCGAGAGGTCCTGATGCAAGAGGAGCGCAGTCGATTTCACGCCGTCGCCTCCAATCCCCACGCACCGCCGAGATCGAGTGATGCTCGCCGCGCCGACGCCACGAGCAAAGGCGCCACCACCGACGGGTCGGGGCCACCTTGGGACAGGTAACTCACGCCGAGGGCGCCACAGCACCCGTTGACGCCGAACACGGGCGCTGCCACGCAGCAGATTCCGAGCGCGGTGCCGCCGTCGTCAACGGCGTAACCCCGTTGGCGGACCTCCTTCAGTTCCCTGACGAGTTCGCCCGTGCCGGCCGTCACCGCCAGACCGCTATAGGCCAGTTGGGCTCGACCTACCGCAGTGGACCAGGCGGGCAGGCGGGCTCCGAGCGAACTGGCCAACCTCACGCCACTACCCGGTGGATCCTGCTTGGCGAGGTAGACGACCTCATCGCCGACCAACACTGCAAAGTGCGACGTCATCGTGAGTTCCTGGGTCAACGTGAGCAATTCACCCGCCGCGACGCTCACCGGCGTCACGGAGTGAAGGTACGCCGCGCCAACCTCAAAACTCCGCAGGCCCAAACTGTAGAGGCCGCCGTCGTCCTTCCGGACGAAATCACGTGTTTCCAGTGCCCGAAGCAAGAGCAGGCAACTCGACTTGGGAATACCCAGTCCGCTCGTGATCTGTGCGAGCCCGAGTGAACGGTGCTCGCCAGCCAGCAACTCGAGAATGTCGATGGCCCGAAGCACCGATCGACTTCCCACGCTCTTCTTGGCGCCGTCGACCATTGCTCCGTCGATGCGGACGGGACGCGTGGCGACCGATGTGTCGCGTCGGGCCTCAGCCTTGACGGCCCCGGCCTTCGCGACGGTTGGCACGGAGCCATTGATACCGGCGGACATGACCATCACAGGACCTCGGCGAAGCCAGTGTTACGAGCCGCCTCGTCGTGAATCAGGCGGCGCACGTGCTGTTTGAGCTCGAGGAATTCGCCGCCCATCTGCTGGGAGAAGTTTCGTGGTCGCGGGAGGGGCACGTTGATTATCTCGCGCACCTCGCCCGGATTAGAGGACAGTACGCAGATCCGGTCGGCGAGGAAGATGGCCTCGTCGATGTCGTGGGTGACGAAGAGCACCGAGAGCCGGTCCCGCTCCCAGACGGACAGGAGCAGCTCCTGCATCAGGCCACGCGTCTGGGCGTCGAGCGCGCCGAACGGCTCGTCCATCAAGAGGATGCTCGGTCGTAGCGCGAGGGCCCGGGCGATGGCGACGCGTTGTTGCATGCCGCCAGAGAGTTGGTGGGGATAGCTGTCAGCGAATTTGAGCAGGCCGACGACCTCGAGGAAGGTGCGCGCGACGCCCTCGCGCTCTTTCCTCGGCAGGTGGCGCAGTGCGAATTCGACGTTCGCGAGCGCAGAAAGCCACGGAAAGAGCGTGTACTGCTGAAAGACCATTCCGCGGTCCTTGCCCGGACCGACGAGCGGCTTCCCGTCCAGCACCAGTTCGCCCGCGCTTGGGGGCTCGAGTCCGGCGACAATGCGCAGTAGCGTCGACTTACCGCACCCCGACGCTCCGACGATCGAGACGAACTCCCCGTCGTCGAGCGTGAGGTCGATGCCTCGCAGCGCTTGGAGTGGGCCGTTGCGCCTCGGGAATGATTTGTCGACTCCTCGAAGGGTGAGTCGGGTAGCAACCATTATCGCCGTCCTCTCGACATGTAGGGGAACGCCCAGGCGTAGATTGCCTTGAATGAGAAGTCGAAGATGAGGCCAAGAATGCCGATGATGATGATCCCGAGAATGATCTCAGGGGTGTTGAGGTAGCGCTCCGCCTCCTGGATTCGAAACCCCAGCCCGTTATCGGCACCGACGAGTTCCACGACCACGAGATAGGTCCATCCCCAGCCCATCGATATTCTCAGGGTGTCTACGATGCCCGGCAGGGCCGCTCGGAAGATCACCCGACGCACAATCTGTGAGGGCGTCAGTCCGAGGGTGCAGGCCATGTCCACGAACTGCTTCGGGACGTTCTTGACGTTGTCCATCACCAGGAGAACCTCTTGGAAGAAGATGGCGATGAACAGGATGATGATCTTCTGGGTCGTCGAAGTTCCGAACCAGATGAGCGTTAGCGGAATGAAGGCGACGGCGGGGGTGTAGCGCATGAAGTCGACCGTCGGTTCGAGTCCGGCTTCAAACGCCTTGTAGGTCCCCATGAGCATCCCGACGGGCACCGCCACCACGCTGCTGATCAGAAAGCCGAGGATGATCCGAGTGACGCTCGCACCGATATCCGACCACAAGATGCCGGTGCTCGATTCCAACACCGCGGCCTGCCACACCTGGGTCGGAGTAGGAAGGAACAGGTTCTGCACCAGCCCGCTGTAGCTGAGTCCCGCCCACAACCCGAAGACGAGGCACAGTGACAGGACCGCTAGCGACAGGTAGGTCCGTCGCCGGATCGGTTCGTAGAGGCGCAGGCGTCGTCGTTGGAGGAGCGGCTTGGGAGCGCTCACTGGCGTGAGCGCTCCCAAGGTCGAGACTGCTGGGCGGGTCACCTCAGGAACTTGAAGTTGGCAACCGAGTTGAGCGCAACGGTGTGCGTGATCGTCCCCATTGCCTTCAACGTGTTGCCGATGCCCTGGTATTCCGTTGCGAGTTTGCCCGAGGAGACGAGCGACTGGTTATCGGCCACGGAGTAGAGGATGACTCCCGCAAGTGTCGAGACAAGCGAACTGGGTGTCGCCCCGATGCCCTTGGCCATGATGGCGACTGCCTGGGTCCTGTGCGTGTGGAAGTACGTGATGGATGCGTCCCACGCCTGAACCAACTCGTGCGCTTGCTTCGCGTGACCGGCGAGCCACGTCTTGTTGGCGACGAGGAAGTCACTGATGAGCCCCGGCGCCTGCGCGCTCGAGAAGAAGACGTGCACACCCTTGGCGCTCGAGCTGCTGCTGCTGGTCGCCTCACTGATGTAGGGCTGGTAGGTCACGACGACCTTGCTCTTGCCGGAGATCAGCAGAACTCCACAGTCCGCGGCTGGCACGTTGACCGACTTCACCGAGTTGAACGAGAGGTGGTGTGTCAACAAGTAGTAGTGGAGCAACAGGTCGCTCGTCGTACCGCTCTCGTAGTCGACCGTCTGTCCCTTCAACTGGGCTGCAGTGGAGACCGACGCCGAGGACATTATCGCGTCGGCGCCATTCGAGTCATCCTCGATCATGAGGGGAACGGCTGGCTCATTCTTCACGGCGAACTGGATCGTCCTTCCGGTGTCGATGTTCGAGACGTCCGTCTGGCCGGCGATCAACGCAGCATTCCTGTCGGCGTCCTGTCCAAAGTTCACGATATTGACGTTGAGACCGAACTTCGCGAAGTAACCCTCCTGTTGGGCGATGTACCAAGGTGCGTAACCTATCCAGGGCTCAATACCCATGGATACATTGGCAAGTGGTGTGGAACTCGCCCCCGCGGTGCCGACCGAGCCGGCGAACAGCGAGGTAGTCGTCAGCGCCGCTCCGAGCAGCGTTGCCGCGGCCCAGTGCAACTTGATCCTTGGGTTCATGCCGCTCCAATCTAGTTGACGTCATGCATATATATGTATGACGTTCATGTTTTGGAACATTGTAAGCCCACGTCCGGTCGAAGTCAAGGATGAATCGATGATGATTCTCAGTTCGGGTAGCGACCCATCACGATGGTACCGACGCACTCCGACGAGTGACAAGTAGTCAGTGAAAGGACGCTGACAACCCGGTTCGTGCGTCGACGATCATTCCATCGATCCCGACTCGATCATCATCTGAGGTCGCCTGCACGCACCGTACTTCCATCAACGCGAGCGAGGTCGACGTAACGTATGGCCCTTCGTCGTTGACACTCACCAGAGCTACCCGTGGACGCTCACTCGACGTGAACGACTCTTGGTGCCCCAGCACAAGGGTCCCGCTCTGGGGGACGAACCCCACCTCTGGGCGAAGGTTGCCAGCATCGACTCAGAAGCAGTTCGCCCCGTCACCCTTCCGATTTCCTTGCGACGGACCTAGCTGACGGGGGCCGTCGTGGTGGTTCCGGACGTGTCGAGCGTCGTGGTGGTCGTGGTGGTCGTGGTGATCGGACTCGTCGTGGTCGTCGGTGTAGGACGAGTGCAACCAGCCCCGACCAGACGCAAGCGCTGGGGCTGGGCAACCACGACGCCGGGCTTCACGCCGGGGCTCGTCCAGTTGCAGGACCAGGAGTCGGGCTCAGCGAGCGCGACGAAGAAGTCACGTTCCCAGGCGCTCTCGTACACCGACGCGTCGTGCTCGGAGCCTGGGAGTTGCAGGGCGAAGACTCCGGGCGAGTGCAGGGGCGTCATCGATGCCCCCAGTATCGGCCAGAAGGGGTTCATGTCGAGCTCCATGCCGACGACTGCCCCGGCCGAGATGAGGGCTTGGGCGACCGAAGCGACCAGTACGGGACTCATCGTCGCGACGAAGAGAAGGTTGCCGTTCGCGTCGACGCCAAGGCCGGTGCGCGGCGTCAACGGCTTGTAGTTGAGCGGTGAACCCCATTGGGCCCAGTTCGAGGAGTTGACCACCGGGTTCAACTTCGCGTGCTCGACGATTGGTCCTAGGTTCTGGCGATAACTGATCGCGTCGAACCCTGGAGGTGGGAACGATGCACTCCCCCAGACGCCCATGCTCCAGTGACCCGCCGCGTCGATCGCGATAGTCGTGTCGCCACGGACCAACGGCTCGAGCGTGACTCCGTCGACGACCGCTCCCCCCGCGTGCGCCAGCTTCTTGAACCCACCGTTGAACACTGCCACGACGCCCGCGAGCCCTTCGCTCGGCCAGTCAATTGCGGGACCCGCGTCGGCGGGGATCAGACCGGCCTTGGCCGGCGGGTCGAGGGTTCCGATGTGCCAGCGCAAGAGCGTGGTGCGAGCCCTCAGGCGCAAAACGCGGAACGTCGCGGTGCCCACCGTCTCGTTCTTGAAGTCGACCATGACGCCGCGCGCGGATCGACTGGCGACCGACCATGTCGGCTGGGCGCGCTCGTAAGGGACGGTGGTGGTGGTCGACGTGCTGGTGGTGCTGGTGGTGGTGCTCGACGTCGTGTCGAAGGCCATCACCGATCCGATGCCTGCCGCCAACAGCACGGCGGCAGCGGGAATGCCCAATGCGCGCAACATGCTCACTGACCTTCTTCCGCGAACCACCGATGTGGCTTAGCGCTCAGCTGTGCGTACGCCGCTCTCACCGGAGTCGTTGGATTCCTCCGTGATGTACTTCGGCACCTCAGTGGCGTCAAGCTCATTGTGCACGTCGTCGACGTAGGCCGGCGCGGGAGTCGCCACGTACTCGCCCTCAGCGGTGCGGCTGACCACGTTGGTGGTCTTGCGCTTGCCGCCACCCTTGACGGCCTGGAGTTCCTTGCAGATCTTCCACGTGATGGGGTACGCGACGAACGGCGACAGGATGACCAGGATGCGCATCGCCCACAGGACTTCCTTGAGCGGGAGCTTGAAGAAGTTCGCGATCACGTCGGTCGAACTGGCGATGAACAGCATCGACAGGAGCGCCAGCGTCGCGGCGCCCGCGGCGGTGCGCTTGGGCCGATTGCTCGGACGGTCGAGCAGGTTGTGCAACTCGTGGTCCTTGGTGAATCGACGTTCGATCGCCGGCCACGCGAAGGCGAGATTGAAGACGATGCCCGGGAACACCACGGACGGGATGAAGACTTCCCACGGGATCGTGTACCCGAAGCTGTGGAACGTCCACGACGGCCAGATTCGCAGGGCCCCGTCGAGGAAGCCCATGTACCAGTCGGGCTGGACGGCGTACGAGATCCGTGAGGCGTCGTAGGGACCGAACTGCCAGATCGGGTTGATCTGGGCGAAGGCACCGAGCAGCGCGGTGACGCCGGTGGTGATGAAGAGGAAGCCGGTCGTCTTGGCCATGAAGACCGGGAACATCGGCGTGCCGACGACGTTGGTCTCGGTGCGACCCTTGCCGGGAAACTGCGTGTGCTTCTGGCGCACGAGCAGGAAGAGATGGGCGCTGACCAATCCGATGATGATGCCGGGCACGATCAGGACGTGCAGGATGTAGAACCTGGGGATCACCGCGGTTCCGGGGAAGTTGCCACCGAAGACGAAGAAGCCGAGGTAACTGCCGACCACCGGAATCGAGAGGATGATCGAGTAGGCGATGCGGATGCCGGTACCCGAGACCAGGTCGTCGGGAAGCGAGTAGCCGAGGAATCCGTTGACGATGCCAAGGATCAGCAGCGTGACCCCGATGGTCCAGTTGATCTCGCGGGGCTTACGGAAGGCACCGGTGAAGAAGACGCGCGCCATGTGCACGACGATCGAGCCCACGAAGATGTCGCACGACCAGTGGTGCATCTGGCGCATCAGGAGGCCGGCGCGCACCGCGAACGAAAGGTTTACCGACGACGCGAAGGCCTCGGTGACGCGCTGACCGTCCAGCGGCAGGTAGCTGCCGTGGTACGTGACGAGCGCGGTGCTCGGAATGTAATAGAGGGTGAGGAAGACACCGGTGACGAGCAGGACCACGAACGAGTAGAGCGCGATCTCGCCGAGCATGAACGACCAGTGGTCGGGGAAGATCTTGTCCAGGAACGAACGTCCGCCCTTGGCAACGCCCAAGCGGTCGTCGAGCTCGTTGAGGACCTTGCCGACGGTACCGTAGGGTCCCGACGCCTGGGACTTGGCGCGCTTGGTGTTGATGGCGTCGGTCATGAACGCTCCCAAAATCCGGGTCCAACTGGCTGGTCGTAATCCTTCTGCGAACGAATGTAACCCGAGCCGTCAACGTAGAGGGGCAACTGGGGCAACGGCCGCGGCGCCGGACCGAAGTTCGGGATCGCACCATTGGTGACGTCGAACATCGACTGGTGGCACGGGCAGACCAGGAGCTGCAACTCCTGCTCGTACAGGCCGACGGGGCAACCCAGGTGGGTGCAGAGCTTGGAGTACGCGACGTAGCCCGCGGGGCCCCAGGTCTCGCGACCCTTCTGGGTGGTGAAGTTCTCGTTCGAGATGCGAATCAGCACGGTCTGGTCGACGGCCTGACCGTTGTCGGTGTTCTGGGTGCCCTCGGGAAAGACGGTGACGATCGAACCGATCGCGAGGTCGTCCACGTGCACGCGCCGACCGGTGATGTCGACCGCGTAGGAACCCGCGCGCCAGTCAGTGTGGAACAGGGTGCCCTTGGGCAGCGGCCCAAGGCTTCGCAACACCGGGAAGATGGCGACGACCCCGAAGACACCGAGGCCTCCGCCGAGCAGCCCCGCGAGCAGCTTGCGTCGCTTGACGACGCCACCGCCGCGCTCGACGATGGCGGCGGCCATGGCGTTGCGGTCGGTCTCGGAATTGGCCAAAGTGTGTCGCTCCTCGACAAACGGCCCCTTCGGCATGAGGTACTTGCCCCAGGCGACCAGGCCGGTACCCAGGAAGAACAAACCACCACCCATGGTCGCGCCGAGCGTCCACGGAGCGGCGTTGATCCAGTAGCAGGCGCCGAATCCGGCGACGAGCAGCACCCCGACCAGCAGGGTGATCGCGATGACGCGTTCGACGAGCTCGGGGTTCCTCGCGGCGGGCTGCAGGTGGGGGTCGTTCGCGCTCAGTCCTTTCAACGAGACTGGCGTGCGGTGATCGTCGTGCTCGCTCACTGGCGCTCTCCTACCCAGAAACCGACGAGGGCCAGGAGGCCGACGCCTAACAAAAGTCCGACGAAACCTTCAGCGACGGGACCGAGTCCGCCGAGTCCGAGACCACCGACGTTCTGGGGGTGCTGGATCTCGGTGGTGACGTACTTGACGACGTCACGAACCTGCTTGTCGCTCAGGTTCCCGGTGAAGCGTGGCATGTTGCCGGGACCGGTGCGAATAGCTTCGACAACCTGGTACGCCGGGATGTTGCGGAGCGAGGGAGCGAAGGTGCCCTGGGCCAACGCGTCGCCGTCACCCTCGATGGTGTGGCACGCCGCACAGTTGAGCGCGAAGAGGGCGGCGCCGTCCGAAACATTCGCGTTCTTCAGGTGGGGCGTCGGAATATCGGGGTAGCTCGGCTGGAGCGAGTTGACCCACGCGGCGATGGCGTGCGCCTGCTTGGTGTCCAGGCGGGGAACGCGGCGATTCGCCTGGATCGCGCGGGGATCGGCGGCCGGCATGCGTCCCGATTCAATCCAGAAGTCGACCGTCGCGGGTCCGACGCCGACGAGGTTCGGGTACGCGCCGCCCGTGCCGTTCACGGGTACGCCGTTGGCCTCGGTGCCGTGACACGAAGCGCAGTTCTGCAAGAAGAGCGCCTGACCGAGGGTCGCGAGCGACGCTGACGGTGCGTTGTAGGTGATGGCGCTGTCGCCGTAACTGATGACGACGCCCGTGGACGGGTCAGTCGTCACGTTGCTCGAGTTGGGTGTACCGGCGTTCTTGCGAGCGGTCTGGTACGGGGTGTGCGTTGAGGCGTTGGCGTTGCCCACGAAGAGCAGTACGGGCCCCATCGCGAACATCGACGCAATGGAAAGCATCGTGATTCGCTTCAGATACGAGGAATTCATAGCCTGTCCTACTTCAACAGGAAGAGGGCCGAGTAGAGCCCAATCCAGACGACGTCAACGAAGTGCCAGTAGTAGCTCACACCCTGGAAGGTCGAAAGCTCACCGGGGTCGCCTTCGGTACCACGCATACGAAAGAGGAGGAACGCCATGGCGACGAGGCCGAGGAAGACGTGCAGACCGTGGATGCCGGTCGTGATGAAGAAGACCGAACCGTACGAGTTGGTGTACCAACGCGTCGCGAGGTGGGTCCATTCGTAGATCTGGTTGCCCACGAAGACGCTGCCCATGACCATGGTGGTGATGACCCAACGGCGGGCTTCGGCACGACGGCGGTTCTCGATAAGCCAAACGGCGTACTGCATCGTGAACGATGAGGCGACCAGGATGACGGTGAAGATGCCAGATTGCAGAACGTCGAGGTGCGTGCCGACAGGTGGCCACGCCGCCAAGTGTGCACGGATGGTAAATAATGCGGCGAAGAGGCCAGAGAAGAACATCAGCTCGCTGCCGAGCCAAATCATCACACCAATGGCCAGCATCGGAGGACGATCGTGGACGATCTTCTCTGTCTTCGCCAGGCTATTGAGGGGAATCGCCTGACTCACGCCTACATTTCTAGTTGAAATCGTGCACCCCGTGCGTTCAGGGTGCTGAGAACTCTTACAGCAGGGTCGCCGGAAGGGCTCGCGCAGCGACTATGGAGAGGCGCCTCGTCGGTCGCGTCATCGCCACGTAGAGGGTTCGAAGGCCGCGAGGTGTGCTGAGTGAGAGATCCGAGGAACCTCGTGTCGCGATCTCGGATGGTTCGACGACGATGGTCGCGTCGAACTCGAGGCCGTTGGCACCCTCCGCGGAGAGCACCACGAGGTCCGCCCCGAGGCCCTTGGACTCCAGTTCACGCGGATCGATCGCGTCGACGCCATTGCTGGTAAGGATCGCGAGGATCTCGTCGACGCGTCGCCCGGTCACGATGACCGCAACTCGTCCCGGAGCCACGGCGGCGACCTCGCGGCGCGTGACGCGAACGAGGCTGGAGGCGAAGTCCTGGTCCGCAACGACGTCAACGATCGGGTTGGAGCCGGCGCGACGAACCGGGCGCGGTGGCTCCAGGTCTGGCGTGGCGGCGAGCAGCGTCGGGGCGGCGAAGTCCAGTACCTCTTCGGGTGTCCGGTAGCTCACCGTGAGATCCACGCGCGTCGGTTGGCGGCGCGGTGCGAGCACCTCGAGAACCGAGTTCCACGACGCCGCCGACGAGGCCGTGGTCGCCTGACCCATGTCACCGACGATGGTCATCGAGCCTGTGAGGTCGCGGCGCTTGAGGACGCGCAGTTCCATGGGCGAGAGATCCTGGGCCTCGTCGACCACGATGTGGCCGTAGGTGACGAATTCCGCCTCGTCGAGTTCAGTGCTCGGCTGGGGCGCGAGCCGCTGGGCCTCGCGCAGCGCCGCGGCGCGTACGTCGCCCGCGTAGGAGTCGAGGTCGATACCGTCGAGGATGCCCGAATCACCAGGTTTGACCGGCGGTCGTGGACGTCGTCGGGGTCCGAGCAAGACGCGCGCCTCGTCGATAAGCGCCGCGTCAGCCTTGGTCCACTCGATCTCCTCGAGGGTGGCCGAACGCTTACGGGCGAGTAGTTCGAGCTCGACGTCGCTGAACAGTCCCTTGCCCGCGGCGCGTAGCAACGCCGGCGCGCCGAAGAGGTCGTGAAGGAGTTCCTGCCCGGAGAGTCGCGGCCAGACGCGCTGGATCGCTTCCTGGAATTCCTTCCTCGAACGAATAAGGTCGGCCAACTCGTTGACACCCGCGACGTCGTCGATCCCCTCGCGCACGAAGCGCGGGTAGTACTCCTGGGCGAGACGGTTCGCGAGTTCACGAGCCACCGCCGATCGACGCTGGTTGTGGTTGCCCGGACGGCGGCGAGCCCGCTCGACGGTCTCGGCCGTGTAGCGAGCCTTCAGGACGACGATGGCTCGGCCGACGGGAATTCGCACGTCGTCGCGCAGCGCTCGTTGACGGGTGCGAAGCGCACGAGCGATCAGCGTGATCATTCGCACGTCCCCCTTCAACTGGTCCACCTCCTCGGTGTCGCGCCCGCGGATTTCCACGTTGGTCACCAGTCCCGAGATCGTCGACAGGGTGACGCCAGACTCACCCAGCGAGGGCAGCACGTTCTCGATGTAGTTGAGGAACAGCGGATTCGGTCCCACCACCAGCACGCCTTGGCGCTCGAGAGTGGCACGAAAGGTGAACAAGAGGTAGGCCGCGCGGTGCAGGGCGACCGCCGTCTTGCCCGTGCCCGGTCCACCCTGGACCAGGAGGATCCCGGGGAGCGGGCTGCGGATTATCTGGTCCTGTTCGCCCTGGATCGTCGCGACGATGTCACCCATTCGACCAGTGCGGGCCCGCCCGAGCGCCGCGAGCAGCGCGCCGGGCCCCCCGAGGGCGAGTCCACCGTCGATCAGTCCTTCTTCGGTGGCGGCTCGTTCCTCCCCATCAGGGAGCATCAGCTCGCCATTGGCGTCTGCGAAGTACTCGTCCTCGACGCTCGTGACTTCGTGGGCGCGAATGGCGACGTGGCGACGGCGAGAGAGACCGAGTGATTCGACGCCGGTCGCGCGATAGAACGCCTCGGCGACGGGCGCGCGCCAGTCGACTACCAGAGGGTTCAGTTGCTCGTCGGAGACCGCGAGACGACCGACGTGGTAACTGTCCTGGTGCCCGGACGCATCAGGGACGTAGTCAATGCGTCCGAAGAAGAGTGACTGGTCACCGATGGCGAGTTGATCGAGACGGTTGAGCGCCGTGCCCATGACGACGTCACGTTCCACGAGGTCACCCGCACCGCGCATGTTCGCGACGGCCGCGCTGTCGCGCAGGGAACGAGCCTCGTCACGCATGTGATCGAGAGCCACCAGTGCACGGTCGAGGAACACCTGTTCCTCGATGACCTCACGCTCATGTGCCATAGTCGCCTCTCGTCGAGCCCCCAATTGGGGTCTGACAAGTCTAGATGACCTTGAGCTCGTCGAGGTCGGTTCGCACGCGCCATCCATCGCCCTAGATTGAGAGGGACAAAAGGAGAGACGTGAGCGACCCAGTTTTTCTCAGGGCCTGTCGTGGCGAGGCCGTCGAGCACGTGCCCGTGTGGTTCATGCGCCAAGCGGGGCGCTCGCTCCCCGAGTACCGCGCCCTGCGCGGCAGCGGTTCGATACTTGACGCGATCGCCGACCCAGCGGTCGCCTGCGAGGTCACACTTCAACCCGTGCGCCGTTACGGGGTTGACGCCGCAATCCTCTTCTCGGACATCGTGGTCCCCTATCACGCGATCGGTTTCGGCGTCGACGTCGTACCGGGGCGCGGACCAGTCATCGCTCAACCGTTCACCAATCACGCCGATCTCGAACGGCTTCGTGACCTCACCCCAAGCGACATCACGCACGTCACCGACACCGTCGACCTCGTGGTCAAGCAACTCGAGGCGACCTCGACTCCGCTCATCGGTTTCGCCGGTGCCCCCTTCACGGTCGCCAGCTACCTCGTCGAGGGAGCGCCCACACGTGACTTCGGGGTGATCAAGAGCCTCATGCACCGCGACCCCGCGCTCTTCGACCTCCTGCTCGACCGTCTCGTCGACATCACCGTCTCGTTCCTTCGCGCCCAGGTCCGCCACGGTGCGCAGGCGCTGCAGTTGTTCGACTCGTGGGCTGGCTCGCTGACCCGCGACGAGTATCGACGTTTCGCCCTCCCCGCGACCACCCGGGTCCTCGAGGGCATCGCCGATCTCGACGTCCCGACGATTCTCTTCGGTGTCGGTACCGGCGAGTTGCTCGACCTGATGAGCACGGCCGGCAGCACGGTCATGGGCATTGACTGGCACGTCGACCTCGACGAGGGTCGTCGACGCGTCGGGGGCAAGCCCGTCCAGGGCAACCTCGATCCCGCCCGTTGTTTGAGCGGCGTGGAACTCGGCGTCGAGGCGGCGCGCGAAGTCCTCAAGCGTGCCGGCACCGACGCCGGTCACATCTTCAATCTGGGGCACGGCGTCCTGCCCTCGACGGACCCCGCGGTCCTCGAAGCGGTCGTTCGCGTCGTGCACGAAGAGGGCCGGGCGGGCGTGCGATGAAGACCGGCGTGCTGGTGATGGCCTACGGGACCCCGACGACCCCCGAGGACGTCGAGAGCTACTACACCCGGATTCGTCACGGCCGCGCGCCGACGCCCGAGTTGCTCGCCGACCTCGTGCGCCGCTACAACGCCATCGGCGGCACCTCGCCGCTCGCCCAGCGCACCGCCGCCCAGGTCGAGGGACTCGCCCTCGCGCTCGAGGCGTTGAGCCCGGACACCTTCGAGGTGCGCTTCGGGTCCAAGTACGAGCCGCCCATGCTCGAGGCGACCGCCGAGTCGTTCCGCGCCGACGGCTTCACCAAGGTCATTGGTCTCGTGCTCGCGCCCCACTCGTCGTCGATGTCGACGCTGCAGTACATGACCCGGGCCAGACAAGCCCTCGGTGACGACATCGAATTCGTCGAGATCGGCGAATGGTACGACGCGCCCGGATTTCTCGAACTCATCGCGGCGCGGGTGAACGACGCACTCGCCACCGTCGACGACAGCGGCACCGAGGTGCTCTTCTCCGCGCACTCGCTACCCGAGAAGATCCTCGCGAGCGGTGACAACTACCCCGAGCAGCTCAAGGACAGCGCGCGACGCGCGGCCGAACTCGCCGGCGTCGAACGCTGGGATATCGCGTGGCAGTCCGCCGGGCGCACCGCCGATCCCTGGATCGGACCGGACATCCTGCAGGTGCTGCGCGAGAAGAAGGCGTCGGGCGTCACCACGATCGTCTCGTGCCCCATTGGCTTCGTCGCCGACCACCTCGAGGTCCTGTTCGACATCGACATCGAGGCGATGGCCGTCGCGAACGAGATCGGCCTTCACCTCGTGCGCACCACGTCGCTCAACGACGACGCGGCATTCATGGAGATCCTGGCGCGCGTCGTGCAAAGCGCGGCCTGAGTGCCGCGCGCGTCAGTTGTCATCGTCGGCGGCGGCATCAGCGGGCTGGCGGCCGCGTGGGAGTTGACCGGCGCCGCGGCCGGACCTGACGCACACACACCGCGCGTCGAGATCATCGAGGCCAGCGACCACGTAGGTGGCGCACTCGTGACCACGAACTTCGCCGGACGGACCATCGACCTCGGCGCGGACGGTTTCCTCGCCCGTCGTCCCGAGGCGGTCGGCCTGGTTCGCGAACTCGGTATCGGCGACCAACTCGAGGCGATCAACGCGAGTGGCGCGTCGATCTGGCTCAACGGTGCCCTCGACGTCTTGCCCGAAGGCCTCGTGCTCGGCTTCCCCGCGTACTCGAAGACCCTGAAGTCGGTCAAGGGCCTCTCGTGGCGGGCCCGACTCGCGGCCAAGCGCGACGAGTGGCTCCCGCGCCGACTGAAGGTCGGTGACGACGCGACCATCGGCGACATCGCTCGCACCAAGTTGGGCCGCGAACTCACCTACCAGTTCATCGAACCGATGATCGGCGGCATCCAGGCCGGACGTATCGACGACCTCTCCGCCAAGTCGGTCTTCCCGCCCCTGCTCGAGGCCGCGCGCAAGGGCGGCTCGCTCATGAAGGCGATCCGACCGAGTGGGCCGGTGAGCCCCGGCCCCGCCTCCCAGACCGTCGCCACCGGTCCGATGTTCTACTCGCTGCTCGGCGGCGTGGGCTCGCTCCCGGTCGAGCTCACCCGTCAACTGCGCGAGCGCGGTGTGATCGTGCGCACCGACGTGGCGGTGACCGCCGCGCGTCGAACGCCGTCGGGTACGTACCCGTGGGAAGTCGACACCGCCGACACGTCGACGCCCGCCGACGCGATCATCTTCGCCACCCCCGCGCCCGTCGTGGCCCGACTCCTCGGCCCCCTCGATGAGAACCTCGACCACCTCAGCACCGTCGCGAGCGCCGGTGCCGCCATGGTGACCTTCAACCTGTTGCGCTCCGAGGTCACCCTGCCCGCCACCGGTACCGGGATCCTGGTGCCGCTCGGCACCCGGTGGTCCGGTGAGGGCACGTTGATGACCACCGCAGTCACGTTCCTCGACCGCAAATGGCCCCGACTCGCCCGCGACGAGGACGTCATCTTCCGCGCACACGTCGGTCGCATCGACGACGAGCGTTGGCTCGCCCTGAGCGACGAGGAACTCGTCGAGCGGGTGTCGAGCGAGTTGCGGGTCCTCCTGCCGCGCTTGGGGACGGTCCGAGCGACCCGGGTGCAACGCTGGCCCCACGGTCTCGCCCAGTACTACGTGGGTCATGACGTCCTCGTCGCGAAGGCCAAGCAAGCCGCCGCGCAGCTGCACGCTGCGCTCGCCGGCAGTGCCTACGACGGCGTGGGCATACCGGCCAGCATCGGTTCGGGTCGGCGCGCGGCGCGCGAGGTACTCGGTTTCCTGGGCCCCCGTTCGACTGATGCACCGTCGTCGACCTGAGCGGACTGCACCAGCCCTTCGAACGTGTTCGTCGGGCGCACGACTCCGTGGGTCGCGCACCGTCCTGGGCGACGCTGGAACCGTCGTCACGACGCGGATTGGCGAACCCTAGTTCCCATTTCGTTCGCGATGCTTGCAGCCCGGCCAACAGCACGGCCGTCGCTTACCCTCTTCGAGTTCCTCTCTGGTCCTTCGCATGCGACGTTGTCGCGTCGTCGATTGCTTCGCATCCTCGACCCAGCAGATGAACTCGTTACGGGCGAGTGGCGTGATGTCGTGCCACGCTTCGAGCGCAACCCGACTCGTCGCAAGCTCCGCCTGAAGGTCCTGGGGAAGTTCATGCACGGTGCCGCCGAGTGACCGGAGATGACGCATGCCAGCATGTTAGGCATCCCCGTACGATGTTCGACGCGCGCACCGGCAGCGGAGCGTCTCGGCGCAGGCCTCAGGAGCGACCGTCGGGCCCCGCGCCGAGCGTGATTCGCCGGCAGCGGATCAGGGTCGGTACCCGAGTCGCACGCGCGCCTCGGGCTTGTGGAACACCAACTGCACGTCAGAGATGTGACGCTCCAGGAACGCCGCCTCGCAGTAGCAGAGGTACATCTCCCAGAGTCGCTTGAACCGGTCGTCGAAGCCGAGGGCTCGGATCTCGTCGAAGCGCTCCTCCACGCTGGCGCCCCAGAGGCGCAGGGTCTTCGCGTAGTGCAGTCCGATGTCGTCGAGGTCGATCGGCTGCAGGTCGGTCACGTTGGCGATCGAGTTCATGATCGCCGTGACACTCGGCAGGCATCCGCCCGGAAAGATCAGGTCGCGGATGAAGTCCTTCTTCAACTTGGCGCGCTCGAAGCTCTCATCGGCGATGGTGATCGCCTGCATCGCCATGCGGCCCCTTTTCGTCAGCAGGGACGAGCATTTCGCGAAGAACGCGTCGTACTCGCGCCAGTTCACCGCCTCGATCATCTCCACCGATACGATCGCGTCGTAGGTGCCCGTGAGATCCGCGTAGTGATCGCCGAGCACCGTGATCAGATGCTGCAGCCCCGCGTCGCTCACCAGTTCGATCGCCATGTCGCGTTGGTTCTGCGAGATGGTGGTGGTGGTGACGCGCGCGCCGTAGCGCGAGGCGGCGTGCAGGGCGAACCCTCCCCACCCGGTGCCGATCTCGAGCACGTGGTCGTTGGGACCGAGTTGGAGTTTGCGGCAAAGGCGGTCGAATTTCTCGACCTGCGCCTCCTCGAGCGACGTGGATTCGTCCTGGAAGATCGCGCAGGAATAGGCCATGGTCGCATCGAGCATGATCTGGAAGAACTCGTTCGAGAGGTCGTAGTGCGCGTGGATGTTCTGGCGGTCCTCGACCTTGACCGACGCGGCCGGCTTGGTCAGGCGACGCAGTGAGTTCGGAACGAGCGCGGTGAACCTCTGGCGACGCCGTGCCCGACGGTCGAGCCGACGCCGTTGAGGCTGGGTGGCGCGAAAGAGGAACCGAACGACTGACGTCACGTCCGATGTGGTCCAGTGGCCGTTCACGTAACTGCGGCCCAGGCCGCGCGATCCGCCGTACACCAGGGCCGCGTACGCGGCGCGGTCGTGCACCGTGAGATCCGCGACGAGATCGCCGCTGCCGATCGTCTTCTCCCAGTGGTGCCCATCCCAGGTCTCGGTGAGGTGCAATGTGCCGATACCCTCGAGCCTCGCGCGGCTCACGATGCCGAGGAAGATCCGTCGGGCTAGCCCCTGGAAGCGCTGGCGTCCCAGGGGCAGGAAATCAGAGGGGGCGATGGTGTCGTCACCGGGTACTGACATCGTCGGAGCCTTTCAGACTGGATGGTGGATGTGGGACGTAGTGGATTCGTTTGGCGAACAACCGAGCCGCCTGCAGGTAGATCCGCAGCGACACCCTAAAGGCCATGTCGGGGTAGCGGCGACGCACCGCCGCGAGGACACGTCGCGTCAAGGGCGTACGCGAGAGGTTCATGGCCGCGCTGAAGCGCCGAGGGCCGAGCGAACCCGTCTCGTCCACGTCGAACAGCGTCATCGACAACGTGAAACGATCCCCCGGTTCGCTGTAGGCCAGTTGGTACCGACCGTTCATCTCGAGGAACGGCGACACGTGGTGCGCCTTGTCAAAGACCGTCGTCCCGCTCGGACCGAGCAGGTAGAGGTGGCGCTCGCGCCAGGGCGTGTTGGTGACCTCGGCGACTGCGTGGGCCACCCGGTCGCCGTCGTAGAAGAAGAAGAGCGTGATCGGGTTGAAGTTCCAGCCGAGCGAGCGCAGGTTCGCGAGCATCGCCACGCGACCGGGGGCGTCGGTCCCCGTCAGATCGCGGTACATGGCGCGCGCCGCCTCGTCGAGGGTGCCGGCGTAGTCCGGCAGGAAGTCGCTGCGCCGGATGGTGAAGCGGCCCGGGAGGGCGTTCGACCACCGCCGAGGCGACGTCACGCCGGTCACGTCGCCCTCAACGCGAAGTCCGGGGATGGTCGAACGCAGTTCCTCGATCTCGTCGAGGAAGATCGAGAACATCATCACGCCGTACGTGAAAGCGTGGACTTTCGGAAGATACCGACGATGCGCGACCCGACCGACGTAGATCGACGAATCGCTCACCACGAGACCCCGAGTGCCTCGCACACCTCGAGCGCGCTGCGGATGCCGTCCTCGTGGAACCCGTACCCGAAGTAGGCCCCGCAGAACGAGGTGCGGTTCCCGGCGAGCATGTGGCGCTGGCGCTGGGCCGCCACGGCCGCCTGGTCGAGTAGCGGGTGCGCGTAGGTGAAGCGCTCGAGCACCTTGGTGGGCTCGATGAGGTGGTCACTGTTGAGCGACACGAGGAACTGGCGCTCCCCGGGTATCGATTGCAGGGTGCTCACGTTGTAGGTGAGCGTCGCCAGCGCGTCGTCGTCGCTCTCACGCCGGTAGTTCCACGCGGCCCACGCACGTCGCCGTTCGGGCAACAATGACGTGTCCCAGTGCAGCGTGACGGCGTTCTCCTGATACCGGATGGCTCCGAGCACTTGACGCTCCTCGGGCGTCGGGTCGCTCAGCATCGCGAGCGCCTCGTCGCTGTGGCACGCCACGATCACGTGATCGAACGTGACGACGTCGTCTTCGGTGGTCACCTCGACGCTTTCGTCGGACCGGCGAATCGAGCGGACGACCGAGGCGTTGCGGATCACTCCCCGGGCGGCGACGTGATCTTCGATGCGGGCCACGTACTCGCGCGACCCTCCGTCGATCGTTCGCCAGATCGGCATCTTGCGCACGTTCAAGAGCCCGTGACGAGAGAAGAACTCGGCGAACGTGCGCGCGGGGATCTCCGCGAAGGTGTGCGGATTGGCCGACCAGATCGCGGCCCCCATCGGCAGCAGGTACCACTCCTCGAACTCGCGGCTCCACGAGCGCGTCGCCAGCACGTCGTCGAGGGTCGTCTCGGGGCTGATATCGCTCTCGAGGAGCGTCCGCAGCGCCCGGTTGAACGAGAGGATGTCGAGCACCATACGGATGAAGCGCGGGCGCACCAGATTGCGCCGCTGCGCGAAGACCGTATTGAGGTTGCTGCCCTTCCATTCGAGGCCGCTACGGATGTCGTGATAACTGAAGCTCATCACGCTCTCCTTGCTCGCGACGCCGAGCCGGTCGAGCAGCGCGATGAAGTGAGGGTACGTCGCCTCATTGAAGACGAGGAAGCCGGTGTCCACCATGTGGTCACCTTCCTCGCCCTTGGCGAGCACGGTGTGGGCGTGACCGCCCAGTTGCTCCTCGCGCTCGAAGAGCGTCACGTCGTGGTGATCGCTCAGGACGTAGGCGGCGCTCAACCCGCTGATGCCCGCTCCGACGATGGCAATCTTCACTCGTAGGTCCCAACCTCTGCGGCAGTTTCCCTTCGCGCGCTCATCTTACGGGTGCGCGAACGCGCCGATTACAGGTAGTAGCCCGAGTGGATGTAGATGCACGGGACGCCTTCGCTGACGTACATCGCGTGGTTCTTCGGGTCGTCGTCGAGGGCCAACTGGATGGCGAAGCCGTGATCGATGAGGTCGCGCAACGCCCCCTGCTTGAAGCGGTCGACCCCCGAGTAGTCCCCGTACTCGCGCATGATCAACAGGTCCCAACGAAGCCCGTAGCGCTCGAGCCACGCGAGGGTCGGGGCCTGCACCCGGCGGGGACGACCCGTCAGCAGGACGATCGAGAGCGAGTCGTCGAGCAGTTCGAGCAGGCGTTCGATCTCCTCGATGACCGGATCGTCCCCGCACGCGTCGAAGAAGCTCTGCCAGTCGCCCCAGTCGAGGTAGTGCTGGCGGCCCGCGGCGTCGGCGAGGACCCCGTCGATGTCAAAGATGACGGCGCGGCCCGTTTCGTGCGTCTCTTCGCGCCAGCGCCAGTTCTCTCGTACGTAATCGGATGTCATGGATGAAAAGTGCCCCTTACCTACACCGGGGTGATGTCTGCGAGACTAGACGGCGTGGGAGCGACTGAACGACAAACGCTACCGATTCCGTACGGACACCACGTGTTCGTCGTGAGCGATCTGTCGCTCTCGCCGAGCACCAGGGTGGACAGCCGTCCGGTTCGCGAGTTCATCGACCTGCTCGGTGACATCGACGACGCGGCCGTCGTCGTGGTCGCCGGCAACCTCTTCCACCCCGACGCCACCTCGGACCTCGCGAAGTTCGTCGACGCCACCTTGAAGGCGCTGCCCGCACTGGCTGACGCGGTGCGCGCCTTCTGCCAGTTCGAGAACCAACGCTTCATCGTGCTGCCGGGCAGCGACGATCACGAGCTCTCGACCAACGAGGACGCGCAGGACCACCTCACGTCGCTCGGCGTCGCACTCGCGACCGACCTCATCCTGCAGGTGGCGACCGCCGACGGCGTGCGCGACCTCGGGGTCGGAGCGGGCGCGTGCGCGATCGACGTCGAACGCGCCGACCTGAGCGACCGCGCGGATGCCGACCGCCTCGAGGACCCCACGTCCCTGCCCCGATTCGTCTCGTCACGGGTCCTCTACCGACGACTCGGTGCATGGGTGTGGCTACCGGTGCTCACGATGCTCGGCTTCGACCTCTTCAACACCACCACCACGTTCATCGGCCACTTCACGCACCACCACTACCGGGTCCACGCTCCCCACACCCAGAGTTTCTGGGGCAATTTCGCGGTGAATATCCTGATCATCGCCATCTGTGAGGCACTCGTCGTGGTCATCGCCGGTCTGATCGTCCGGCGACGATTCGACCGCGCGGCGCGCGCGAGCCATTCGCCAACCTTCTCCGAACCGCTCTCGCTCACCACGGTGAACGGCGTCGACGCCCTCGAGATCGCGCGACGCATCGCCGAGCGCGGCGGCGCCGGCGCGGTCATCGGTGGCGCCCCGCGTCCGGCACTCGCGTTCCTCGACCGCGGCGTCTGCGCCGCTCCCGGTCCGTCGCGCACCGTGTCGGTCGAACACCGGGGCCGCTTCGGATTGCCCCCGGTCTTCGCGTCGGTGGACCGGCTCGGCGTCGTCGAGATCGAGGCCGCCAGCGCGGTGCAGGTCCGCCTCTACGCCGGTGAGACCCCGTTGCGCCGGGGCACCCTGCTCGAACGCATCATCGCCGGGCGCGCGCTGCAGTCCTCGCCGTCCAAGGCGACGACGATCGTCGGGTCGTGGCCGACGGGTGACCCCTTCCCGATCACCGTCGAACGCAGCGCCGAGCAGCGCCGCCAACGGACGATCCGCCGCTGGACCAGCGGGCTGCTGTTCCTCGACGGACTGGTCAACGTCGCCGTCTCGGCGTCACCCCCGCTACGCAGCCGACTGCACACCGTGCTGTCGGTACTGCCACTGGGCGCCGCCCAGTCCGCCGCCGCATTCACTGCGGTCGCCGGCATCGGCATGATCATGATGGCGCGCGGCGTGCGCCGCGGCCAGCGCCGCGCGTGGTTCATCGCGGTGGCGGCGCTGGCGTTCACCATCATCACCCACGTGGCCCGGGGCGGCAGCTTCGTCTCATCCCTGATCGCGGCGGTTATCTTGGCACTGCTGGTCGTCGAACGGCGACACTTCCAGGCCAGTACCGACCGCACGAGCGTGCAGGCCGCCCTCCCACGACTCGCACTGATCGCGACGCTCGCGGTCGCCGCGGCGACCATCGGGGTCGAGGCGTCCTTCACCCGGCACCACCAGTTGCCCGGCCTCGGGGTCGTGATCATGGCCTGCATCGAACGTCTCGCGGGTCAGCAGAACATCGTGCTGCCCGACCGCGCCGGTGACTTCATCACCCCGACCCTGGCGACGGTCGGTGTGTCGCTCGTCATCTCGCTCTTCTACCTGCTCACCCGTCCCGTCGTCGACCGACGCCTCTCGTCCAAGGGGACCAACGCCGAGCGTCGTTTGGCCGAGGTGCGCGCGCGCGAGATCGTGCGTCGTCACGGACGCGGCACGCTCGACTACTTCGCGCTGCGTGACGACAAGCAGTTCTTCTTCTTCCGCGACTCGCTGGTCGCCTACGCCGTCTACGGCGGGGTGGCGCTCATCTCGCCCGACCCGATCGGACCCGAGGCCGAGCGCGCCGAGGTCTTCACCGCCTTTCGCGCGTTCGCCGATTCTCGCGGCTGGACGATCGGCGTCATCGGCGCGAGCGAGGAATGGCTCTCCACCTATCACGCGGCGGGTATGCACTACCTCTACCTCGGTGACGAGGCCATCGTGGACTGCCAGACCTTCTCGCTCGAAGGCGGCAAGATGAAGGGCCTGCGCCAGGCCTGCACCCGGCTCGCGCGCAACGGCTACACCGTCTCGTTCATCGACCCCGCCAAGATCGACCCGGCGCAGGTCACCGACCTGCTGGAACTGATCTCGATGCTGCGCCGCGGTGAGGGCGAACGGGGTTTCTCGATGATGCTGGGGCGCCTCTTCAACCCGAAGGACAAGGGCCTGCTCCTGACCATTGTCCACGGCCCCGACGCCAAGCCGGCGGCGGTCTGCCAGTTCGTGCCCTCGCCCGCCATCAACGGCTACTCGCTCGACCTCATGCGTCGCGACCCGGGTGAGCACCCCAACGGACTCATCGACTACGCGCTCTGCTCGACCATCGCCCACCTGCGCCAACAGGGCGCGCGCGGGCTCAGCCTGAACTTCGCGGCCTTTCGCTCGGTGCTCGAAGGTGGCGACGGGGCGCTGACGCGCGTCGAGCGATGGGCGCTCAAGCGCCTCTCGGGGATCTTGCCCATCGAGTCGCTCAGGACGTTCAACGCGAAGTACCACCCCACCTGGCTGCCACGCCATCTGGTCTATCCGGCGGCCGAGAGCTTCGTGCCCGTCGTGGCGGCCGTGTTACGCGCCGAGTCCATCACCGAGATCCCGGTCATCGGACGCTTCCTCGCCAACGACCCCTCGAACCGGCCCGGTACCGTGGTCCCCGACGAGATCCTCGAAGCCGCCCGCGCCGTCGACCACAAGGTCGGCGACGGGAGCCCGGTCTAGAGGCGAGCCGCGATGGCGCGCGCCAGTCGCGTCGGGGCCTGCTCGTCGAACGACAGGAACAGCGACGGCTCGACCAACTCGAGCTCCATCAGCGCCCAGCCCTCGGGGGTTCGCACCAGGTCCACCCTGGCGTAGAGCAGGGGGTCGAATTCGAGACCGTCGAGGATCGCCTCGGCCAGGGACAGCGCGTCGGCCTCCACCTCGGCCCCCGACATCTGTTCACGGCGGAACAGCGCGTGGCGGTCGAGTTCGTCGGTGTTCAGCATCGCGGCCTTGGTCATGGCGTGCGAGAACGTGCCGTCGATGAAGATCAGGGCGCGCTCACCCACCTCGTCGACCGACGCGACGTAGGGCTGGATGATGACGTCGCGCCCCAGGTCGTGCAGTCGCTCTACGTGGCTCGTCGCTCGCTCCACCTCGTAGGCCCGGTAGCGCGCCGCCTCCATGGAACCGGCCCCCACGCTCGGCTTCACCACGAAGTCCCCGTTCGGGAACGCGGGCGCCGAGCCGACGTCGGCGAAGAACGAGGACACCACCGGGTGTCCTCGCGTCGCCATGTCACCCAGGTAGTGCTTGTCGATCGAGTAGCGGACCACCTCGTAGGGGTTGGCCAGGTGCGTGATGCCCTTCGCCCATTCGAGGAAGCTCAGGTGCCGGGTCGTGTAGTCCCAGGTCGAGCGGATGACCGTGAGGTCGAAGTCGTTCCACGCCACCGAAGGGTCGTCCCATACGCACAGTCGCCCGTCGACGCCCTCGTCAGCGAGGGCGCGCATCAGCAGTGGTGTGTCGGGATCGACATCGTCGCCAGCGCATGTCGCAATGGCGACGCGGCTCATGGCGCGAAGAGGATGGTGGCGTGCTGGGCCAGGGTCGCGAGCGGTCCGGGCCACACACCGAAGACCAGGGTCATGGCGACGCCGGCACCGATGACGAGGCCGGTGCCCATCGGCACCGTCACGCGCGTCGCGTCGAGCGCGTCGTCGGCGTACAGGGTCATGGTCCATCGCAGGTAGAAGAACGCGGCGATCGCGGCCGAGAGCAGCGCGATCAGCGCCACCGACGAGCCGCCACCGTCGAGCGCCGACGCCAGCACCGAGTACTTGGCGTAGAAGCCGGTGGTCAACGGAGCGCCCAACTGGGAGAGCAGCAGCACGGCGAGTGAGGCGCCGAGCCAGGGTTGACGACGGGCGAGTCCGCGGTAGGCGTCGATGGAGTGGTTCTCGTCGCCGAGACCGCCGACCAGGGTAACGATGGCGAAGGTGGCGACCACGGTCGGCGCGTAGGTCATGACGTAGAACAGTGTGGCGGCGGTGCCGCGCACGGTGCCCGCCCAGATGCCGAGCAGGATGAACCCGGCGTGGTTGATCGACGAGTAGGCCAGCATGCGCTTCGCGTTGCGCTGGACGATCGCGAGACCGGCGCCGACGACGGTGGTAGCGACGATGAGCACCCACAGGATGGGACGCCACGTGTCGAGCTGGGTCCCGAGCGCCGAGATCAGCACACGCACGAGCGCGGCGAAGGCGCCGACCTTGACGACCGAGGCCATGAAGCCCGTCACCGGCGTGGGCGCGCCCTCGTAGACGTCGGGCGACCAGAGGTGGAACGGCACCGCCGCCACCTTGAAGGCGAAACCGACGAGCAGCAGCGCGCCACCGGCGTAGAGCAGGCCCGGACGCAGCAGCGCGTTCGCCCCGAGGAAGTACGAGATCGACGACAGGTTCGTCGAGCCGGTCGCGCCGTAGACGAGGGCCGCACCGTAGATGAAGACCGCCGAGGCGAAGCCGCCGAGGAGGAAGTACTTCAGGGCCGCTTCGGCCGAGGTCGCGCGGTGCCGGTCGAAGGCGACCAGCACGTAGAGGCCCAGCGAGAGGATCTCGAGACCGAGGAAGATGACGACGAGGTCGTTCGCCTGGGTCATCAACACCGCGCCCGCCGTCGAGGCGAGGGCCAGGATCTGGTACTCGACGCCGGCGATACGCTCGCGCACCGCCCAGTCGTTCGCCACCAGCGACGCCATCAGCAGGCTGACGGCGATGACCGCGGTCGCGATGACCGAGAAGCCGTCGAGCACGATGGCGTGCGCGATCGTCGTCGAGGCGCCGGCGTGATCGATGCAACGCCACTGGAAGTAGGTGACCACGAGCACGGCCAGCGAGGCGACGACGGTCACCGCCGTGGCGACGCGCTGGGTGACCTTGGTGTTGACGAGCGCGGTCGCGAGCAGCAGGATCAACGCGGCGCTGAAGAGGATGAGGATCGGCGCGATGGCCAGGTAGTGGATGGAGGGGATGGCGATCTTCACTTGGAGACTCCGCTCGGAGCGACGTGCTCGATCAACTGCTGGACCGACGGTGAGATCCGGTCAAGCACGGGCTTGGGGAACACGCCGAGGACCACGATGAGGGCGACGACCGGCACGAGCACCCATCGTTCCTTGGTCGTCGCGTCGGTGATGGTGGCGTTGGCACCGACCGCGTGGCCGTGGAAGACCCGCTGGTAGGCCCACAGGAGGTACAGCGCGGCCCCGACGACGCCGAGGGTCGCAGCGACGCTCCACCACGCGTGCGTGGCGAAGGTGCCGATGAGGATCAGGTACTCGCTGACGAAGCCCGAGAGGCCCGGCAGGCCGATCGACGCCAGCATCACGATGGTGAAGATGGCGGCCAGCACCGGCGCGGGTCCCTGGAGACCGTTGAGGTCGCGCACCAGGATGCTGCCGCGGCGCTTCTCGATGAAACCGATGATGAGGAAGAAGCCGATGGTGATCACGCCGTGGTTGAACATCAACAGAACGGCGCCGACCATGGCGATCTTCGAGCCCGTCATGATGCCCACGGTGATGAAGCCCATCTGGGCGAGCGACGAGTACGCCACGAGACGCTTCATGTCGAGCGCCACGCAGGCGAGGGCCGATCCGTAGAGGATGCCGATCACCGCCAGGGTCAGCACGACCGGGCGCATGTCGGGCAGCGCCAACGGGAACAGGCCCACCGCGAAGCGGAGCAGACCGTAGGAACCAAGCTTGGCGAGCAGGGCCGACAACTCGATGGAACCGGCTGTCGGGGCCTCGGCGTAGGTGATGGGCGACCAGGTGTGCAGCGGCCATATCGGCGACTTGGCGGCGAAGGCGATCGCGAAGGCGACGAACAGCCAGATCGCCATCGAGTGCGACATCGTGGTCGACGACAGCGTGCCGTAGGCGAAGCTCAGCGCACCACCGGTCTGGTGCTGGTGCAGGAAGCCGAGGTACAGGATACCGATGAACAGCGGCGCCGAGGCGGTGAAGGTGTAGATGAAGAACTTGAGCGCGGCCTTGGCCTTCTCGGCGCCACCCCACTGGGAGATGATGAAGTAGCACGGCACGAGCGTGAGCTCGAAGAAGATGAAGAACTCGAAGAGGTCGTGGGCGACGAAGCTGCCCATCGCCATGGACGTGAGCACCAGCAACCAGGCGACGAACGCGGGCTCGCGGCGCTGGTCGCGTGCGCCGAGCAGCGACAGGAGCACCACCAGCGAGGTGAGGACCACCATCAGCAGTGAGATGCCGTCGATCGCCACGTCGTAGGCGAGTCCGAAGGGCGCCGACACGACGTGGCGACTGACGAAGTCGAAGGTCTGGGCGTGGGCGATGTCGCTCTTGTAGAGCACGGCCACCACGATCGTGATCGCCATCTCGACGCTGGCGGTGACGACCGCGGCGACGTAGGACTGGCCGTCGCGCCTGCGCACCAGCATCGCGATCGCGGCCCCCACGAGGGGAACGACCAGCAGCGCGGTTAACCAAAGTGACGAATGCATGCTCAACCAACCCTCGCCACGAGGTACACGACAATGACCGCCATACCGAGCACTGTGGCGAGTGCGTAGTGGCGTACGAAACCGGACTGGATCTTGCGGACGCCCTCGGCGCTGTGACGCACGCCCACGGCCAGACCCATGACGCCGCCGTCGATGACCTGATCCTCGATCACCGCGTCACCGAAGGACGCGGCGCGAGCGAGTGGTCGACCGATGGTCGCATCGTAGAAGTCGTCCCATCGCCACACGTGCTCGAAGAAGGACGACTCGAATCGGGTGGACGACGAGATGCCCTTCCAGATCGTGAAGGCGGCGATAAGGCCAATGGCCGCGGCGACGACGTCGACCGAGGCGAGGCCCCACTGCGCGAACGTGCTGGCGGCCGTCGTCGGGGCGACGTAGCCGAAGGTCGGCGCGAGGAAGGCCGCGAGCGAGTTGTGGTGGACCCAGGGCAGGTCGAGCAGTCCCCCGAGCACCGAGAGGGTGGCGAGCACGACGAGCGGCGTCGTCATGACCCACGGTGACTCGTGCGGATCGTGACCGTGCGTCTCCTCGCGGAAGCGTTCGGTCCCGCGGAAGGTCAGAATGAAGAGACGGCTCATGTAGTACGCCGTGAGGATCGCGGTGAGCACGGCGAGCGCCCAGAGGATCTTGTTGTGCTCGAAGACGTTGGTGAGCACGTCACCCTTCGACCAGAAGCCCGCGAACGGCGGGATCCCCGAGATCGCCAGCCAGCCGATGAGGAACGTGGGGAAGGTGAGGGGCAGGTACTTCTGCAGCCCGCCCATCTTGCGCATGTCCTGCTCGCCGTTGAGCGAGTGGATGACCGAACCCGAACCGAGGAACAGCAGCGCCTTGAAGAAGGCGTGGCTCACCATGAGGAAGATGGCCGCCGAGTAGGCGCCCACGCCGACGGCGAGGACCATGTAGCCGATCTGGGACACCGTCGAGAAGGCGAGAACCTTCTTGATGTCCTTCTGGGACGTCGCGATGGTCGCCGCGACGAAGGCCGTGAGCCCACCGATGATCGCGATCGTCATGCGCCCCGACGAGGAGAGCGCGAGCACCGGCGACATGCGCACGAGCAGGTAGACACCGGCCGTCACCATGGTCGCCGCGTGGATCAGGGCCGACACCGGGGTGGGGCCCTCCATCGCGTCGGGCAGCCAGTTGAACAGCGGGATCTGTGCGCTCTTGCCGGTGGCGGCGAGCAGCAGGGCCAGCACCGTCAGCGTGGCGATGGTCGGCGAGAGGATGCCCGCGTTGTGGAAGATGCCGAGGTAGGTGAGGGTGCCGGTGTGCGAGAACAGCAGGAACATGGCGATCAGCAACCCGACGTCACCCACACGGTTGTAGATGAAGGCCTTCTTGCCCGCCGTGGCCGCCGAGTCGCGGTCGAAGTAGAAGCTCACGAGCCAGTACGAGCAGACCCCCACGCCCTCCCAGCCGACGAACGTGAGGACCAGGTTGTTGGCGAGCACGAGGGTCAGCATGGAGAACACGAAGAGGTTCAGGTAGAGGAAGAACTTGCGGTAGTCCTTCTCCGCGTGCATGTAACCAATGGAGTAGAGATGGATCAACGTCGAGATGCCGGTGACGAAGAGGCACATGGTGATCGACAGCGGGTCGACCAGGAGCGCGGCGGGTACGTGCAGCGTCCCGACGCTGATCCACGTGAACAGGTTGACGGTCACCTCGCGATTGTGCAGGCCGAGGAGCATCACGAAGGACGTCACCGACGCAATGAAACTGACGCCGACCGCCCCCGTCGCCACGTAACCGATCTGGCCTTCGTTCATGAAGCGGCCGTTGACCAGGACCAGGAGGAAGCCCGCCAGGGGCATCAGCAGGATAAGTGTCGCGAAATGTGCCATCTCAGCCCTTTAGCTCCGAAAGTTCGTCCACCGACGTCGAGGAGCGGCGCCGAAAGACCGCCACCACGATGCCGAGTCCGACGGTGACCTCAGCGGCGGCGACGACCATGACGAAGAAGACCGAGGCCTGACCGCCGATGTCACTCATGGTGCGTGCGAAGGTGACGAAGGTCAGGTTCACCGCGTTCAGCATCAACTCGATGCACATGAACATGATCAGGGCACTGCGTCGGGTGAGGACGCCGAAGGCGCCGACCCCGAAGAGCAGGGCAGCGAGGATCAGATACCACGCGGCGGGCACGTTCATACCTCTACCTCTTCACTCTGCAACGCGCGTTCGCGCCGGGCCAGCAATACCGCACCGACGACCGCGATCACGAGCAACGCGGCGGTGGCCTCGAACGCGAACAGGTACGTGGTGAACACGGCGGTGCCGAGCTGCTTGACGTTGGCCTGACCAGTCGCGAGGGCGGTACCGTTGGTCGAGACCGACATGGCGCCGGTGACCCAGTGGGAACGGGCCATGAGGGTGATGAGTCCGCCGACCGTGATGAGCACCCCCACGCCAGCGAAGGCGCGCTGACCGACGAGGGGCTCGACGTGGACGTGCTCCTTGCGGTCGACACCGAGGAACATGATCACGAAGAGGAAGAGCACCACGATGGCGCCGGCGTAGACGATGATCTGGACCGCGGCGAGGAAGTCCGCGGACTGGGCCACGAAGGCCACCGCGACACCGAAGAGGGTCATGATCAGGCTCAACGCGCTGTGCACGGGGTTCTTCAGCGTGATGACGCCGAGCGCCCCCACGAGGATCAGCAGGGCGGCCGTGGCGAAGACCAGGACGCTGGCGAGGGCGTAGGCGCCGGCGATCATCACTTCTCTCCTCGTTGACGACGCGGCATCTTCTCACGAGCGTTCTTCATCAATCCTTGCAGACCGCGCTGATCGAGCGGGACATCGGCGGGAGTGAGGTGACGCGAGAAGACGGTGCGAAGCTGCTTGGAGCCGGTGGCGAGGTCGTCGCGATTGCCCGACTGACCACCTTCGGGCGCGCGCACCCCCACACCGAGGTCACCGGTCCACTGGACCACGCCTTCGTAGGAGGCGTCGCCGCCGGGCGACGTGGCGCGCATCCAACCACCGGTCATCGCCGCTTCGCCCTCGCGCCAGTCTTCCCACGGCAGTCGCTGCGGGAATCCCTGGTCGTCGACCAGCAGTTCGGCCTTGGTGTAGATCGCGTCGGCGCGGTTCGTGAACGAGTACTCGAACATCTTGGATTCGGTGATCGCCTGGGTCGGGCACGCCTCGACGCACAGGTCGCAGTGGATGCAGCGCAGGTAGTTGATCTCGTAGATGTAGCCGTAGCGCTCGCCCGGGCTGACGGGGTGGTCCATCGGGTTGTCGAGGCCGCGCACGTAGATGCAGTTGACCGGGCAGACACCGGCGCAGAGCTCGCAGCCGATGCACTTCTCCATGCCGTCCTCGTAGCGGTTGAGGACGTGGCGTCCGTGCTGGCGCGGCTGCTTGGGTCGCTTGACCTTGGGGTAGCTGTTGGTCACCCTCGGTCGCACCAGGTGCGCCAGGGTGAGTTTGAAGCCACCAAAGAAATCGAACGGCTGGGCCATCAGCTCTCTCCGTCCGTGAAGTTGCGGATGATGCTGCCGGGGATCGGGCGCTCGCCCACGGTGGGCAGCACCGACTCGCTGCCGACCGAACGCGATTCGCCGAGGATGTAGGCGCGCGTCAGCAGGGTCCACGACAGCAGGACGATCGAGCACATGAGGAATCCCCAGCCCGGGGCGATGAGGAATCCGGCGACGATCAGCATCCAGCCGAGGCTCAGCGGGATGAGGCGCTTCCAACCGAGGTCCATCAACTGGTCGTAACGGAAGCGCGGCAGCGCGGCGCGGAACCACACGTAGGTGAAGGCGAACGCCGTGGTCTTGAGGGTGAACCAGACGATCGGGAAGATCCACTTGAAGTGCGCGACGGGCGGGATCCATCCGGCCGGTCCGCCGAGGAAGAGGGTCACGATGATCGCCGACATGGTGATCGTGTTCATGAACTCGGCGAGGAAGAAGATACCGAAGCGGATCGACGAGTACTCCGTGTGGAATCCCCCGACCAGCTCGCTTTCAGCCTCGACGACGTCGAAGGGCGGGCGGTTCAGTTCGGCGGTGATCGAGATGATGAAGACGATGAAGGGCACCACGCCGAGGCGGATGAGGTTCCAGTGCCAGATGCCGCCGCCCTGGGCGGTGACGATGTTGTGCGTCGAGAGCGAGCCGGTGGCGAGGATGATCGTCACGATCGTCATGCCGAGCGCCGCCTCGTAACTGATCATCTGGGCGCTCGCGCGCACCGACGACAAGAGCGGGTACTTCGAGCCCGACGACCAGCCGGCCAGCATGACGCCGTAGACCGAGATGCCCGACATGGCGAGCATCAGGAGTATCCCCATGGGCGGGTTGGCCACCTGCAGCATGACCACGTGACCCGCGATGTGCATGGTGCCGCCGAGCGGCACGAGCGCGAAGGTGATCAACGCCGGGATCAGCACCAGGTAGGGCGCCAGTTTGAAGACGACGCGGTCGGCCTCGGCGGGCACGAGGTCTTCCTTGCCGATCAACTTGATGCCGTCGGCCACGGTCTGGAAGAGTCCGAAGGGACCCCAGCGCTGCGGTCCGATCCGGCTCTGCATGTCCGAGATGGCCTTGCGCTCGAACCAGATCATCACGGTCACCGCACCCATGAGGGCTCCGAAGCCCACGAGGACCTTGATGAGCACGATCAAGAGGACGACCCCGGTGACGCCGTGGGCGAAGAGCGGGTCAGAGGATGCGAGCAACGGGTTCATCGCGTCTCCAATCGAACTTGCGTGATGGCGGCGGTGGCGTCGACCAGGTCCTTCACGAGGTTGTCCCCCTCGGAGGTGAGCGTGGCGAACACGACGTCCGTGGAGCCGCGCGCGACGCCGTCGTCGAGCGTGACCGGGAGTTCGAACGAGCCCTTGGGTCCGCTCACCTTCACCACGTCGCCCGACGCCACGCCGAGGCGGTCGAGATCGAAGTGATTGAGCAGGAGCGACGTCGTCGGGACCAACTGGTTCACGGCCGGTGAACCCTGCATCGCGACGCCGCGGTCGTAGAGTCGGCGGCTCAGCACGACGCGCAGCGCGTAGGCGTCAGCCAACGGCACATCGATACCCCTGCCGGCAGGCACGTCCGCGAGCGACGCCGGGGCGGTGCTGACCGATCCGGTCGCACTGGTGACGACCGTCGAACCGGTGCGCGCACCGAGACCCACGCTGTCGGCCGAGCGGATGCCGGGAAACGCCATGGGGTCGAGCGGCCCGCGCAGTGACGGCGTCACGTTGCGTCCGACCACGACGCCGTCGTAGGTCGCGTCGTTGAGGACCGAGAGCGCGGGGTAACCCGTCGTCTCCTCGATCGTCTGGGAGGTCTGCTCGAGCGAACTGAGGCCGAGGCTCTGGCCGAATTCCTCGGCGAGTTCGGCGGCGATGGCGACGTCGGGCCAGGCCGAACCAGGCGGGACGATCTTGGGGGCGACCGCGCTGACGCGACCCTCGATATTGGTGACCGTGCCGGTGCGCTCGTGCGCGATGGCGGCGGGCAGCACGACGTCGGCGTAGGCCAGGGTCGCGCCACCGTGACCGGTGACGGCGACGACGCGCGCGGCGTCGAGCGCCTGGGCGGCCCCGTCGACGTCGACGACGTTGCCGAGCAGGCATCCGCCGAGCAGCAGGACGGCCTTCTGCTCACCGTTGCGCAGGGCGTCGAGTTGGGCCAGCGTGTCGCGCCCGTGGGCCTCGGGCGCGTAGCCGCGTCCGGGGAGCAGGTTGGGGCCGAGTCCCATGTCGAGAGCACCCATGACGTTCGAACGTCGCAGCGCCGGAAGGAACTTGGCGTCAGGGAAACGCTCGGCGAGGACCCGGATAGCGGTCTCGATGACGCGCGCGTCCTCGGCGAGGTTGGGACGACCGACGACGAACACGACACCGTCGCCTTCACCGATGAGTTGGCGGGCTTCGTTGAGTTCGTCCTCGCCGAACACGACACCCAGCGGCAGCTCGTTGGCGTGCGCGAGGGCCTTGGCGACGATGTGGGCCTCGCCCGGGCGCACCGCGAGCGACACGCGCGCGACGGAACGTAGCGCGCTCGGGGCGAAGGCGAACTCCACGAGGGCGTTGGACCTCTTCACGAAACTCTCGCGCAGACGCAGGAAGAGGATGGGAAGTTCTTCTCGAAGGTCCCCGGTCAGGGTGACGACGGTGCGAGCGTTCGCGGCTTCGTCGATGGTGGCCAGGGGCAGCGCCTGCAGCAGCGCGCCGTCGAGACCGTCGCCGTACTGGGCGTCGAGGTTCTCGCTCGCGAGCACGCCTCGAACGAAGCGCTCCCAGGCGAAGGCGCCTTCGTTGGTCAACGCGGCGCCACCGATCGCGCCCACGCCGTGGGGGGTCGCCGCGGCGTCGCGCAGCATCGTGGCGGCGGCGGCGAGCGCCTCACCCCAACTGACCGCGACGAGTTCGCCGTGTCGACGGACCATGGGTTCGGTGATGCGCGTCGTGGCGAGCAGCGGGTCGGTCGAGAGGATGTTGCCGTCAACGGATTCGAGGGTGAAGCGACCCTTGTCGCACAGCCAGCCGTGGTTCACGGGTTCGCTGTCGACGCCGAGTACGCGCGTCAGTCGGTTGCCCGAGGACTGCACGGCCACCCGACAGCCCACCGAGCACGTCGTGCAGGTGCTCTCGACCTGCTCGAGGTCCCACGGGCGGGCGCTGAAACGGTAGGGCTTGGCGGTGAGGGCACCCACGGGACAGATCTGGACGACGTTGCCCGAGAAGATCGAATCGAACGGCTGGGTGGGCGACGTGGCGACCTCGATGAGGTCCCCGCGACCGGCAAAGGCGATCTGCGCGTCGCCGGCGACCTCGCTGGCGAAACGGGTGCAGCGCGAGCACTGGATGCAGCGCTCGCGGTCGAGCAGGACGAGTTCGCCGATCTCGATGGGCTTGACGAAGTGACGCTTCTCCTCGATGAAACGGGTCTCGCCCGAACCGTGGGCGATCGTCTGGTCCTGCAGGGGGCATTCGCCGCCCTTGTCGCAGACGGGGCAGTCGAGCGGGTGGTTCGCGAGCAGGAACTCGAGTACGCCGTCCTGGGCCTTCTTGACCTTCTCGGATTCGGTGACCACGCTCATGCCGTCGCTGACGCGCAGGTAGCACGCCGGCTGCAGGGTGGCCCCGCGTGGACTGTCCACCTCGACGAGGCACACGCGGCACACGCCGACGGGCTCCATACGGGGGTGGTAGCAGAAGCGGGGTATGAAGGTGCCGGCCCGCTCGGCTGCCTCAATGAGCAACTCGCCCGGCTTGGCCTCGATGGCCCGGCCGTCGAGCGTGATCTGAACCGTTGTGCGCGTCACGTCACTCATGCGGACACCCTCCGTGTTGAACGTGCGCTACGAAATCGTCGCGGAACATCTTGATCGCCGAGTGGACCGATGAAGGGATCGACGGCCCGAGCACGCAGATGGTCGTCTGCTGCGGGGGCCAACTGAGTCCGGGCGCGATGTTGTCGCACAGGTCGAGCAGGAGGTCGATGTCCTCGAGGCGCCCGCCCCCGTGTTCGATGCGGTACATCACGCGCTCGATCCAGCCCGAACCCTCGCGACACGGGGTGCACTGTCCACACGACTCACGCGAGAAGAACTTCGTGATCCGCCACACGGCACGCACGACGCAACTCGTCTCGTCCATCACGACGATCGAACCCGATCCGAGCATCGAGCCCTCGCCCGCCACCTCGTCCTGACCGAGGGGCAGGTCCAGGAGTTCCGGTCCGAACCACGGGGCCGAGACGCCGCCGGGGATGAAGCACTTGATCTCTTTGTCGTCGATGATCCCGCCACCCAGTCGGGGGTCGTAGATCAGGTCGCGGAAGGTGTTCTTGACCATCTCGACCTCGTAGACGCCGGGGTTCTTGACGCGTCCGGCGAGCGCGAAGAGTCGCGTGCCGGTGGAGCGTCCGGCACCGAGCGCCGCGAACGCGGCCCCGCCGTTGTTGACGATCCAGGGAAGGTTCGACATGGTCTCGACGTTGTTGACGACCGTGGGCTCACCGTAGAGACCGGTGACCGCGGGGAAGAACGGTGGCTTGATGCGCGGGAAACCACGCTTGCCCTCGAGCGCCTCGATCAGCGCGGTCTCCTCGCCACAGATATAGGCCCCGGCACCCGGATGCACGACGATGTCGAGCGAGAAGTTCGAACCAAAGATCTTGGAGCCCAGCGCGCCGTGCGCGTAGGCGTCGTTGAGGGCCTGCTGGACCCGCTCGAGGCCCAGGGCGAACTCGCCGCGCAGGTAGATGAATGCCTGATTGACCTGGAGCGCGTAGGCGGCGATGATGACGCCCTCGACCAGCTGGTGCGGATCGCGCTCGACGAGGTAGTGGTCCTTGAAGGTCGCGGGCTCGGACTCGTCACCGTTGACGACGAGGTAGGAGACCGGCGACTTGCGAAGCATCGACCATTTGCGTCCGGCCGGGAAGCCCGCGCCGCCGCGACCGAGCAGCGACGCCGCGTCGACCTCAGCGGCCACTGCCTCGGGGAACATCGTGAGCGCCTTGCGCAACGCGACGTAGCCACCGGTGTCGAGGTAGCGCGTCAGCGTGAACGAATCGGTGAAGTCGCGTCGCGACGAGACGATGCGGGGTGCGTCGAGGGAGGCCACTACTTGGTCTCGTCTTCTGCTCGTTGTTCGCGCGCGGCCTTGGCGGCGACGCGCTGCTCGCTGATCTCCTGGCGCGAGGCGCGAAGCCCCCCGCTGCGTCGAACGCGGATCAGCGTGCCGTGCGACGGCACGTCGTGGTCGAGCTTGCCGTCACGGAGTTCGTCGATCATGGCGTCGAAGGTCTCGGGCGTCGTGGTGCGCACGTAGCGGTGGTTCACCTGGACGACGGGCGCGATGTCGCAGTCCGCGAGGCACTCGGTCTCTTCAAGGGTGAAGAGGCCATCGTCGGACGTCGAACCGACCGGGCAACCGAGCTTCTTCGAGGCGTGCTCGAGGAACTCCTCGCCACCGGCCAAGAGGCAGGCGATGTTGGTACAGACGCCGACCACGTACTTGCCGACGGGCTCGAGGTGGAACATGTCGTAGAACGCCGCGGTGCCGCGCACGTCGGCCGGCGTGGTGGCGGTCAGTTCCGCGACCTCGCCGATGCCGGCGTCGCTGAGGTAACCGTCCTGCTCCTGGGCGAGGTGCAGCAGCGGCAACATCGCCGAGCGTGGACGTGGATACAGCGCGACGATCTCTTCGGCGCGTTGGCGGATATCGCTACGAAAGTGGCTCATCGGTCTACTTCTCCCATGATGGGGTCGATGGTGGAGATAACGGTGATGGTGTCGGACATCGATCCACCGCGCATGAGCAGCGACACGGCCTGGAGGTTCACGAAACTGGGGCCGCGCACGTGCAGGCGGTAGGGCTTCGGTCCGCCGTCCGAGACGATGTAGCAGCCGATCTCGCCGCGGGGCGATTCGACGGCCGAGTAGACCTCGCCGATCGGAACGTGGAAACCCTCGGTGAAGAGTTTGAAGTGGTGGATCAGCGCTTCCATCGACTCGCCGATGCGCTGGCGCGGCGGCGGTGTCACCTTGGGGTCCTGGGTGCGGTAGTCGCCACTCGGCATCATGTCGATGCACTGGCGCACGATGCGCACCGACTCGCGGATCTCGTTGAGACGGATCGCGAAGCGGTCGAAGTTGTCGCCGTAGGTGCCGACGATGACGTCGAACTCCACCTGGTCGTACGCGAGGTACGGCATCGAGCGGCGAAGGTCCCACGCGACGCCCGTCGAGCGCAGCAGCGGACCGGTGAGGCTGAGCGCGAGCGCCTCCTCGGCGGTCATGGGCGCGACACCGATGAGGCGCTGGCGGAAGATGGGCTGACCGGTCAGCAGCTGGTCGTACTCGAACGAACGTTCATAGATGGTGTCGCAGATCACCTGGACGTCGTCCTGCCAACCGTCGGGCAGGTCCGCCGCGACGCCGCCGGGGCGCACGTAGTTCAGGTTCATGCGCAGTCCGGCAGTCTTCTCGAAGAACGCGAGGATCAACTCGCGCTCGCGAAGCCCGTAGATCATCATCGAGGTCGAACCGAGGTCCATGCCGTTGGTGGCCATCCACACGAGGTGGGACGAGATGCGGTTGAGCTCGCTCATCATCATGCGAATCCACACGGCCCGATCAGGGACTTCGATGCCCAGCAGCTTCTCGACGGCCATGGAGTAGGACAGCTCGTTGATGACCGGCGAGAGGTAGTCCATGCGCGTCACGTTGGTGCCGCCCTGGACGTAGCTGAGCTCCTCGGCGGTCTTCTCCATGCCGGTGTGCAGGTAGCCAATGACGGGCTTGGTGCGCAGGACGAACTCGCCGTCGAGCTCGAGCATGAGTCGCAGCACGCCGTGGGTCGACGGGTGCGACGGTCCCATGTTGATGATCATGGTCTCGTCGTCGCGCCGATCGATGTCGATCGAGGTGGGGTCGACGTTGAGCCCCTGGACGCGAAGCACCGCGCCGAGCTCGCGGCCGAGCTCGTCGGTGCCGGTGTCGACGCGGCGCCTCAGCTCCTGGGCTCCTTCGGAGGTGTCGGCGGTGAGCAGGTCGGCGCGCGGCGCGACGCGTACGGTGGGATCGATCATCGCGGACCCGGTGCTTCCTTGAACTGGACGGGCACGCGCCCGGCTCCGTAGTCCTTGCGCAGAGGGTGGCCTTCCCAGTCCTCGGGCATCAGGATGCGCGTCAGGTCGGGGTGGTTCGTGAAGATGATGCCGTACATGTCGAAGACCTCGCGCTCGAGCGCCTCGGTGCCCGGGTAGATCGTGAACAGCGAGTCGACCTCGGGATCGTCGTTGCCGGCCTGCACCCGGATGCGCACGCGCTGCTTCTTGGACAGGCTCAGCATGTTGGTGACGACCTCGAAACGGGTCCCGATGACGCCCTCGGGCAGTGGACGGTCGTGGTATTCCAGGTAATCGACGGCGGTGACGTCCACGCACATCTCGAAACCGTCGCTCTTGAAGGCCTCGACCAGCGCGAAGTACTGCTCACGCGTGGGAAAGCAGAGCAGGTCAGCGGCGAGACCATCACTGGTCACTATGCCTGGGGGGGCCAAGGGGGGAAGGGGGATCACTTCGGCGTTCCCACCCTCACTGCGACGGGGACCTCGGGGGTCCAGAGGTTCTGCGCGTCCTCGACGTGGAGGGGACGACCTTCGTGGCGACGCTGCAGGATCTCGCCGGTGCGGATCTGCTCGTGCAACGTGAGGATCGCGTGCATCAGGGTCTCGGGACTGGGGGGACATCCCGGCGCGTAGACGTCCACGGGGACGATCTGGTCGACGCCCTGGACGATCGCGTAGTTGTTGAAGAGCCCACCCGAGGAGGCGCAGACGCCCATCGAGATGACCCACTTGGGCTCCATCATCTGGTCGTAGACCTGACGAAGGACCGGGGCCATCTTCTGGGAGACACGCCCGGCGACGATCATGAGGTCGGCTTGGCGAGGCGAGTTGCGAAAGACCTCCATGCCGTAGCGGGCGAGGTCGAAGTCGGCGCCGCCGGCGGCCATCATCTCGATGGCGCAGCAGGCCAGACCGAACGAGGCCGGCCACACCGAGGCTCGGCGCGCCCATCGCACCAGGTCCTCGAGTTGTCCCGTCAGGAAGTTGTGCTGGAGATCTTCAAGACCCATTGGCTAGGCCGCCTGTTCGGAACCGGCGCCGATACGCACGATGGTGGACGACGAGGTGCGGTCGGGCATGCCCGGGGTGAGGTGCTTGACGGGGCCCCACGAAAGCGCACCCTCGCTGACGAGAAAGAGGAGCGCGCCAAAGACCGTGACCGAGAAGGCGACGACCTCGACGAGGCCGAAGAGGCCCAATTGGCGGAAAACAACGGCGAACGGGTACATGAAGACGACTTCGATGTCGAAGATGACGAAGATCATCGCCACGAGGTAGAAGCGGACCGGAAAGCGCTGGGGCGGTTCATTCTCAGGGACAATCCCGCACTCGTAGGGCGCCAACTTCGCGTCAGTCGGCCGTTTGTGCGGGGCCAGCCAGGCTGACATCACAAACGACCCTGATGCGAAGAGCACACCGAGGATCAGGAGTCCCAGTATTGGTAAGTACTGGTCCACGTCCATCATTTCTATCAGACTTGGAGGTGCCCTCTTTGAGATGGTGCTCGCAGCGAAACCCGTAGGCTTGTCGCGTGCCGAGTCTCAGTGAAATTGTCGCCCATCCCACCACGTTCGATGTCGTCATCGTCGGCGCCGGTCCGTCGGGCTCCGCCTGCGCGTACTGGCTCGCCGACGCCGGCTGGTCGGTCTGCCTGATCGAGAAGAAGGAGTTCCCCCGCGAGAAGACCTGCGGTGACGGTCTCACCCCCCGCTCGGTCTACCAGCTCCAGGAGATGGGACTCGAGCGCGCGGTCGCCGAACACGGACACCGCTACAACGGACTGCGCGCCTTCGGGTTCGGCGCGTCACTCGAGATGAACTGGCCCGACCACCCGAAATTCCCCAACTACGGCTACACCATCACCCGGTTCAACCTCGACGGGCTGGTCGCCCAGCACGCCGAGTCCAAGGGCGCGGTGCTCTTGAACGGCGTCGAGGTCCTCAGCCTGCTCGACGCGACCCCGGGCGACGCGGGGGCCCTCAAGGGGGCGAAGGGCGTCGTCGTCAAGGAGAAGTCGACCGGCACGACCGGCGAGATCCGCGGACGCTACGTCGTCGTCGGTGACGGACAGAACTCGAGGATCGGTCGCGAACTGGGCGTCACGCGCAACCGTGCGTGGCCCATGGGCATGGCGCTGCGCGGCTACTACACCAGCGAGCGCCACGCCGAGCCGTGGATCGACTCGCACCTCGACATCCGTGACCCCAGCGGCAGCGTCGTACCCGGCTACGGCTGGATCTTCCCCCTCGGCGACGGACGCGTCAACGTCGGGGTCGGGCTGCTCTCGACCGGCGGCGCCTGGAAGGGCGTCAACACCACCAAACTCCAGGAGTACTTCGTCGCCCAGACCGCCGAGGCGTGGGGACTCAACGACGAATCGTGCTGCGGCCCGGCGACCGGAGGCCGACTCCCCATGGGACTCGCGCTCGGCCCGCGCGTGGGTGCCAACACCTTGACCATCGGCGACGCCACCGGCACGGTCAACCCGTTCAACGGTGAGGGCATCGCCTACGGCTACGAGTCGGGACGACTGGCCGCGGGCGTGCTCGGTGAGGCGTTGCTCGCCGACGACGCGCGCGCGCTCTCGCTCTACGACGACCGTCTCGACGAGGCGTACGGGGACTACTACAAGGTCGCGCGCGCGTTCGTGCGGGTCATCTCCGAACCGAAGATCCTGTCGGTCTGCGTGGGGCTGGGACTTCGCATCGAGCCCCTGATGAAGGAGCTGCTCGCGATCATGGCCAACCTGATGAGCAACGACCAGAAGGGTCCGGCCGAGATCGGTTACCGCGCCCTCGTGCGTCTGGCCGACGTGATCCCCGAGCGGGCCTACGAACTGCTGCTCGGCGACTCCAAGTCCGACGACTGAGTCGTGAGCGAACGACGTCGCGGCGGCGCACACACGTCGCCCCGTTAACCTGAAGCCGTGACGTTTCACCCCTCGGACTGCTCGGTGACCCCGTGATTCCGACCTTCGTGATCTTCCTGCGCGAGGGAATCGAGGCGTCGATGATCGTGGCGATCCTGCTCTCGTACCTCAGTCGGATCAACAAGCGCGAACACTTCCGTGACGTCTACCTGGGTGTCGCCGCGGCGATGATCGTCGTGGTCGCCGGCGGCATCGGGGCCTACTTCCTCATCCAGCAGTACGACGGCTCGAGCTTCCAGACCTACTTCGAGACCGCGACCTACATCCTCGCCGCGGGGTTCCTCACCTGGATGACGTTCTGGATGCACAAGCACGCGCGCACCATGGCGAAGGAACTCCAGCAGCGCAGCGACCTCGCGCTCTCCAAGGGGACGCGCCTCGGACTCGGCGTTCTCGCCTTCCAGGCCGTGGGTCGCGAGGGCCTCGAGACCATGGTGTTCACCCTCGCCATCGTCTTCGCGAGTTCCCGACAGGCGGTCACGCCGGTCCACGGCAATCTCCTGCTGGTCGGCGCGGCCCTCGGTCTCGTGGTGGCGCTCGGTCTCGCCTTCGCGATGTACAAGCTCGGCACGAAGTTGAACCTGAAGATCTTCTTCCGGGTGCTCGGCATCGTGCTGATGTTCTTCGCCGCGGGACTGCTCACCGACGCCATCGAGAACTTCCAGCAACTGGGTTGGCTCACCATCGGCAGCCACGTGCTCTGGAACTCCAGCAGCGCGATCAACGAGTCATCCAGCCTGGGCGACGTGTTGCACTCGCTGCTCGGTTACGCCGATCACCCGACCGTGATGCAGGCGTTCGTGTGGCTCGTCTACATCATCGTCAGCGTGAGCGCGTTCGTCGGCTTCGGGCGTTCGCCCAAGCGCCGCGCGCCCGGGCTGGACGCGTAGCTCAGGCGGCGAGTCCACCCTTCGTGGTGATCCTCGACTTGAGCGTGTTGACCAGATTCGCGAGCAGGGCTTCGGTGGCTGGCCACTTCTCGACCAGGGCGCCCAAGGTCACCTCGTAGTGGCCCGAGGTCGCGACCACGAGTACCAGGTGCAACGCGCTCGCGACACCGGGTTCGCTCAGCACGGTGACGCCCCCGCGCGCCCAGCCGCGCGCGTAGGTGACGGGCCGCCAGTTGGCGCCCTCGGGGACCTTGGGTACGTTGCTCTTGTACTGGGACAGGATGAGCGACGCGTTGGAGGCGACGAGGCAGCCGCCGAACTGCTGCATCGACATCTCGGCGGTGTCCTTCGCGACCATCGTCGTGGTGCGGTAGTACTGCGTGAGGTCGGCGACTTCCACGCCGCCGTCGGTGGACGAAGCGAAGACCGGCGACGACACCTGGTAGTCCGGCTGCTGACCGGCACCACCGTAGACGCGGTCACGCTGGTTCGTCACCCCGAGGCAGTGCTGGAACTCCGTGGCCACCTTGGTCCACGCGGAGTTCTTCGGTGGTGCGGTCGTGGTCGTCGAGGTGATGACGTCCTTCGCCGGCGGGAAGATGTACCCGAGGAACGAGCCGTTGGTCGTGTACCAGCCCTTCGGGAAGTCGTTCAAGGTCAGGTTCACGGCCTTGGTGTCGATGAGCTCCTGGTTGGTCGCGTGGCGAGCGACGAACGCACCGATGCCGCCCGCGAGCGACGCCAGCAGCACCACGGCGGCGACCGCGATGACCCCGGCGCGGCGCTTCTGGCGCATCAGCTGTCCCCCGTGCTGGGCGACCACGTTGGACACGTCGTCGTAGTCGCGACGGCTCGCGTTGCGCCAGCAGTAGCGCACGCCGTCGACGGTGGCGAAGAGGGACATGCCGCGAGCGAAGCGCACCAGCTGGAGTGACGACAGCTCGCTCCACGGCGTCTGCCAGGCCACCTCGGGGGTGCCCGACAACTGCGTGAGGCCGTGCTCGTCACCGAGCAGCGTGATCGGCGAGGTCGCCCCGTGGGGCACGAAACTCGGACGCACTACCCAGCCGTCGCTGCGAAAGGTCGTCACGCGTCCATCGCGATCCGCGCGGCCTCGGCGGCCGCGTCGATGGTCGCGAGCAGGTCGTCGTCGGTGTGGGCCATCGAGACGAACATGATCTCGTACGCGCCCGGGGCGAGCGCGATACCGCGTTCGAGCATGGCGTGGAAGAAGGGGCGGTAGAGACCGTTCTCGCAGAGCACCTTGGCCTCGTCGAAGTTCGTCGGCGCCGACGTCGCGTCGCGCGAGAGGTAGAGGCCGAGGAGCGGTCCCTGGGTCGGGGTGAGGGCGACGAGCCCCGCCGAGGCGATGGCGTCGTTCAGACCCGTGGCGAACTGCTCGACGCGGTTGGTGAGCGTCCGGTAGTCGTCGGGCGTCACCGACGACAGGACCTTGGTGCCCGCGGCGGTCGCGAGCGGGTTGCCCGAAAGCGTGCCCGCCTGGTAGACGGGGCCGAGCGGCGCCAGCGAGGCCATCGTGGCGCGGGTCCCTCCGAAGGCCCCGACGGGCAGTCCCCCACCGATGACCTTGCCGAAGCACCACAGGTCGGGGGTGACCCCGAAGAACTCCTCGGCGCCGGCGAAACTGAGTCGAAAGCCCGTGATGACCTCGTCGAAGATCAGCAGCGCCCCGACGCGGTCGCACTCGGCGCGCAGTCCCTCGAGGAATCCCGCGACGGGCGCCACCAGGTTCATGTTCGCCGCGACCGGCTCGACCAGCACCGCGGCGATCGTCTCGTCCAGGGTCGGCACCACGTTGTAGGGGGCGATGATGGTGTCACCCACGGCGCCCGCGGTGACGCCGGCCGATCCGGGCAGGCCCATCTGGGCGACGCCGCTGCCACCGGCGACCAGCAGCGCGTCCGAGTGCCCGTGGTAGCACCCGTCGAATTTCAGGATCTTGTCGCGCTGGGTCGCACCGCGCGCGAGACGCACCGCGCTCATGACCGCCTCGGTACCCGACGAGACCAGTCGGATCTGCTCGATGCCGCGCACGCGTTGGGTGATCGCTTCGGCGAGGAGGACCTCGCCGGGAGTGGGCGCGCCGAAGGTCGTGCCCTCGCCCACGGCGTGGCGCAGCACCTCGACGACGTCGGGGTGGGCGTGACCGAGCAGGGACGCACCGTAGGACTGGACGTAGTCCAGGTAGCGCGTGCCCTCGACGTCCTCGACGTAGGCGCCCTGGCCGCGAACGACCGTGTAGGGGGTGCCGCCGACGGATCGGAACGAGCGCACCGGCGAGTCGACGCCTCCGGGGATGACGAGCTGCGCGCGGTCGAACCACGCCTGGTTGTTCGTTGTCAACGTCCGAGCTCCTCAGCGATCTCGCGGGCGAAATAGGTGAGCACGAAGTCCGCGCCGGCGCGACGCACGGCGGTCAACTGCTCGATGGCGACGGCGGTACCGTCGATCCACCCGTTGGCGGCGGCGGCCTTGACCATGGCGTATTCGCCACTCACGTGATAGGCGCAGACCGGCACGTCGAGCGCGGTGCGCAGGTCACTGAGGATGTCGAGGTAGGTCATCGCGGGCTTCACCATGACGATGTCGGCGCCCTGTTCGACGTCGGCGCGCGCCTCGCGCAGCGACTCTCGCCGGTTGCGCGCGTCCTGCTGGTAGCCGCGACGGTCGCCGCCATTGGCGATCTCGACCCCCACCGCCTCGCGGAAGGGTCCGTAGAGTCCGCTCGCGAACTTGGCGGCGTAGGCCATGACGATCGTCTCGGGGTAACCCGCCTCGTCCAGCGCCGCCCGGATGGCGCCGACCTGGCCGTCCATCATGCCGCTCGGGGCCACCACCGCGGCACCGGCGCTCGCCTGGGCGACGGCGGTGCGGGCGTAGAGCTCGAGGGTCGCGTCATTGTCCACGGTGCCGTCGTCGCGCAGCACACCGCAGTGGCCGTGCACGGTGTACTCGTCGAGGCAGAGATCGGCCATGATCACCAGATCGTCGCCGAATTCGTCGCGCAACGACGAGAGCGCCACCTGGGCGACGCCGCGCGGGTCCCAGGCCCCGCTGCCGATCTCGTCCTTGGTCGCGGGGACACCGAAGAGGATGACGCCGCTGACGCCGGACCGCTTCAGCGCGTGGACCTCGTGGTGCAGCGAGGCAAGGGTGTGCTGGAAGTGCCCGGGGATCGATTGGATGGCGCGGGGCTCGCTCAGGCCCTCGGCGACGAAGAGCGGGGCGATGAAGTCATCGGGCGCCAGGGTCGTCTCGGCGACGAGCCGGCGCAGCGCGGGGGTTCGACGGAGTCGGCGGGGTCGTTCGGCGGGAAACACAGGCACAGCCTATTACCCGACCTCGTCGCCGCTCTCGCGTCAGGCGACGAGCGTGGCGAGGATGTCGCGTAGTGACGGCTCCCAACCTTCGATGACGCGCTCGTGGGTGGCGCGGACCTCGGCACCGGTCGTGCGACCCGGGACCACCACCCAGGTCGAGGGACCAATGAACGCTTGGCCGGCACGCCACGCCGAGGGAGCACCGATGAAGACGACCTGCGCGTCGCGAAGCGCGTCGGCCCCCGCGGCGTCGGGGGCGACGGGCACCGTCTCGTAGCACGCGAGGTGCGTGATCCGCAGACCTCGTTGACGAAGGGCCGCCGGCAACTCGTCGCGCACGACGTCCGCGCCGAGCAACAGGACCGGGCCGCGTTCGATCACGTCGGCCAAGGCGGCGGCCGAGCCTTCAGACTCCGCGCTCACGGTGATCGACGCCCGGACGAGGGCGCGCGTCGTCGCGCGCCCCACCGAGAGGATCTGGGCGCCCTCGCCCAGCGCGTCGGCCGCAATCTGCAGGTACTGGCTGCTGCGCGGGCTGGTCACGACCAGCGCCGCGAACCTCGCGTAGTCGTGGTCCGCTCGAAGCTCACGCTCCACGTCGGCGACCGGCAGATACCGGGTCGTCGTCAGGGGAACCTCGAGGACGTGGGCGTCGTCAGGGAGCAGCGCGCGAAGCTGTTCGTTGTGACCGGTCTCGCGAGTGAGAACGATGTTCACGCGTTGTCGCGTTCCCAACCCGGCAGCAGTGAACCACCCATCTCATCGCGCAGGGTGATGGCGAGTTCGCGGCCCAGCTGCGCCGCCGGTCCCCCGGTGAGGGCCGCGCGAACGCTCCGTGAACCGTCGACGCCGACCATCACGCCGTGCACGTTGATGACGTCGGCCACGTGGAACGCGTAGGCGCCCGCGGGGATCGAACACCCCGAGCCGAGCTCGGCGAGGAACGCCCGCTCGGCCTCGAGCGCGCTGCTCGCGTCGTCATCGTTGATCGAGGCGAGCAGGGCGCGCGTCGGCTCGTCGTCGACCCGTGCCTCGAGCGCGATCGCGCCCTGGCCCACCTGGGGCACGAACCATTCGGGATCGAGGCGCTGCGCGATGCGCCCGCTCTCACCCATCCGCTCGAGCGCCGCGGCCGCGGCGACGATGGCGTCGACACCGTCACGTCCGGGGGTGGCGAGCCGGGCCGCCATGTTGCCGCGCAACTCGACGATCTGCAGGTCGGGGCGACGCTCGAGCAGCAGCGCTCGACGTCGCGGTGAACCCGTGGCGACCGTCGCGCCCGGTCCGAGTCCCGCGAGCGAGCGCCCGACGAGCACGTCGACGGGGTCACGCCGCTCGGGCACGCAGGCGATCATGAGACCTTCGGGACACTGGCTCGGCAGGTCCTTCGCACTGTGCACCGCCACGTCAGCCTCGCCGCGCAGCAGGGCGCGCTGGATCTCCACGGCGAAGACGCCCCGGCCGCCGAGCACCGACAGGGGGACGTCCAACTGGACGTCGCCGCTCGTCTCGATGAGCACCAGGGTGGCTTCGACGCCGTGACGTTCGAGTCTGGCGCGCACCAGTTCGGCCTGCAACAAGGCGAGCGGCGAGCGGCGCGTCGCGAGACGGAGCGTCATAGGTCGAACAACGATCGGGTCGCCTCGTTGAGACGGATGCCCTGGTCGGTGCCCGCCGATTCCTTGAGCGCCACGGTCGGGCGGTGCGCGATCTTGGCGACGACCGACCGGATGACCGAGACGACCTTCTCGCGCTGGACCTCGTCGAGTTCAGCGAGCTCGTGCTCGCGACGGGCGAGCTCCAGGTTCACGACCTGATCGAAGTACTCGCGCAGCTCGCTCACGATCGCCGAGGCGCCCCGGGCCCGCTGATCGTGCAGGAACTTCTCTACGTCCTGCTCGACGATGACCTGGGCCTCGTCGGCGGCCTCGTGTCGTTCACCGAGCGCGTGGTCGATGCGAACGTGCAGGTCGCCGATGTCGATGCGGCGCACGTGGCCCAGCTGCTCGACGTCGGCGGCGACGGCGCGCGGCACCCCGAGGTCGACGAGCAGGAGGGGCGTCGCGGCGTCGGCCAGCATCGAGTGCGTGATGAACGGCGTCGACGTCTCGATGCAGATGACGCCGAGTCGTGACGAACGAAGCACCGACGCGACCTCGTCGAACGCGCGCACGCGTACCCGCGGGTCGCCGATCTCGTCGCGCAGCGCCTCGGCCTTGGCGAGGGTTCGGTTACAGATGGTGAGGGTCCCGATGGCGGGCTGCGCGCTCAGGAGGCTCTTCGCCACCCCAGCGGCGAGTTGGCCCGCGCCGACGACCGCGACGTCGCTGTCGGCGATCGCGTCGCCCAGTTCCTCGGACACCATCGTCACCGACGCCTGGGCGAAACTGGTCGTCCCTCGCGCGATGCCCGTCTCGGCGCGCACGTGTCGACCAGAGGCCAGCGCCCGCTGGAACAAGTCGGTGAGTTCGGTTCCGGCGGTGTCCTCTTCGACGGCGAGTTCGAGCGCGCGGCGCAGTTGCCCGAGGATCTCGAACTCACCGGGCACCACCGACTTGAGTCCCGCCGCGACCCCGAACAGGTGGTTCGCGACGCCGCGGTCGAAGTGCACCGTGAGTTTGTCCTCGAACTCCAGACGGTCCAGACCCGTCACGTCCGCGAGGGTCAGGGTGATCTCCTCGATCGCTCCGTGAAAGCGGTCGATGACGGCCACCACCTCGGTGCGCAGGCACGTCGAGACGAAGACCACCTCGTGGATGTTGCGCTGGGCGAGCAGGGTGCGCAGCACCTTGTTCCAGTCGTGTTCGAGGACGGTGACGCGCTCGAGCAGGTCGAGCGACGCGTGCTCGTGGTCGATGCCGACCGAGATCAGTGCCACGGGGTCTCCATTGTGCAGGTCATATTACGTCCCACGAAGGGGCCGCGGCGGCGAGATCCCGAGCGAGTGCAGCACGCCCCCGCCGAGGGGTCCGGTGCCGTTGTTGAGGTGGTACATGAGGATCTGCAGCTCGATGGAGAAGTCCACGTAGTGCACCGCGGTGCCCAAGGGCACGGTGATCACCTGGGGGACGAAGTTGAGCAGGGCGTGGATATCGGCCGCCACCAGCCGGTCGGCGACCTCCTGGGCGGCGGCGGGCGGCACGCAGATCACCCCGACGGTCGCGGGCGCGATGGGTCCCCGCAACGGCTTCACGATGTGACCGGCCACCTCGGTGCCGATGACCTCGGGGTCGTTGTCGTACAGATCGGCGAGTTGGGCGCCGCGGATGAGGAAGTTCGACGAGTTGACCAGGGCGCGTCCGAGGTTGCCGATGCCCACGACGACCACGTCGTACTTCTTGTCGTGACCGAGCGCCTCACCGATGCGCTCGTTGAGCACGGTCACGTCGTAGCCGGCACCGCGGGTCCCGAACGATCCGAGTCCGGCGAGGTCGCGACGCACCGTCGTGGCGGTGACGCCCGCGAGTTCACCGATCGACTGGGAGTCGATGTGCGTCAGTCCCCGTCGCTGCCATCCCTCGGCGATGCGTTGGTAGACCGGCAGGCGCGAGATGGTCGGCTCGGAGAGTTTCCTCGCTCGATGACGTGGGGTCGCCATGGCCCGACCTCCCGTCGCCCTTAGCGGCCCAGTTGACGGCTGCGCTCGGCGGCCGATGCGACGGCCTCGAGGAACGCCGCGCGCACCGCGCGACCCTCGAGCATGCGAAGTCCGGCGGCGGTGACCCCGCCCGGCGAGGTGACCTGCGAGCGCAGGACCTCGGGGGCCTCGCCCGTGCTCGCGAGCAGCACCGCCGATCCCTCGAAGGTGCCGACGACCAGTTGACGCGACACCTCACGGGTGAGCCCCTGATGCACCCCCGCCTCGATGAGCGCCTCGACGACCAGGTAGAGGTAGGCGGGCATCGCCCCCGAGAGGCCCGAGACCGCGTCGATGTTCTGTTCGGTGATGCGAACGACCGTGCCGACCGCTCCGAGGATCGACTCGGCCCAGTCGAGGTCGGCCGCGGTGACGTGCGCGCCGCCGGCGATGGCGCTCACACCCTTGCGCACGAGTACCGGCGTGTTGGGCATCGATCGCACGACGGCGACTGGAGCAGGGAAGGCAGCCTCGAGGCGGGCCGTCGAGACGCCCGCGGCGACCGACAGGAGTCGGCGGATGCCCGCGATGGCGCACAGTCGAGCCGTCGCCTCGGCGTGGTTGGGCTTGACGCACAGCACCGCGCCGGTGTTCTCGTCGACGTGCTCGAGTTCCAGCGAGGCGAGCACCGTGACGCCGGCGAGGCGTTCGGCGAGGACCGCGCGCTGTTCGACGGAGCTTTCAATGACGCAAAGTCGCTCGGGGGCGCACCATGAGGCGCTCACCAGTCCCTCGGCGAGCGCCGAGCCCATGTTCCCGCCGCCGACGATGATCAGTTCAAAAGCCATGCATTGAAGGCTACAGGGTGGTTCTCGTCACCTCGGGGGGCGACGCCGGTACAGCGAGGCGAGGCCGAGTCCCATCGCCGTGGGGAAGATCTCGTCCACGTAGTGCATGACCGCGCCCACGAGTTCATCCAGTCGCTCGAGGGTCACCTCGGCGATGGGGACCTTCGCCACGAGGTAGATCCCGTCCTCGGGGCCAATGGCCAGGTGCAGGTCGCGCAGGTCCGCGTTCTTCACGAGTAGGTAGCGAAAGAGCGCCTCGCGGTTCTCCCCGGGCGCGGGCATCACCTCGGACTCGAAGTGCACGGTGCGCTGGCGCAACGTGATCCACAGCGCGATGACGTCCTTCTCCTGGCCGCGAAGACGGATGGTCCAGTGGTGGTGACCGCGGTCATCGCCGTGGGTGGCGTACTCGACGTCGCCCGCCAGTCCGCTGGTGTGCCACTCGCTCTCCCAGGCACGGATCACCTCGTCGAGTCGCGCGGGCGCGTCCTCGTCACCAATGGGCGCGGACATCTAGCAGTGGACGAGAAGCGACGAACTCAGCTGTTCGCTGAGCGCGGCGAGCGACTCGGCGGCCGAGCGCCACGTGTAGCGACGCGCCAGCAGGACCGCGCTGTTGGACATCGACGTCGTCGTCTCGGGGTCGATGACCCTCTCGACGGCGTCCGCCCAGACCTCGGGGTCGCGCTCGGCGACGAGCAGGCCGTTGACGCCGGGCTCGATCAGCGTGATCAGACCGCCGACCTCGCTCGCCACCACGGGCGTGCCGCAGGCCGACGATTCGAGGGCCACGAGACCGAAGCTCTCAGACCTCGACGGCACCAGGGTGACGTCCGCCGCGCGCATCCACGACGAGAGGAGCTGGTGCGACTGGGGGGCGACGAAGCTCACGTGCTCGATGACGCCCGCCGCGGCGACGCGTTCGTGCAACGCCGCGAGCGTGACGCGTCCGTCGGGCCCCGAGGGACCGCCGACGATGGCGAGCATGGCGTTGCGCCCCCGTTGACGCAGTTCGATCAATGTCGCGAGCGCCAGTTCGACACCCTTCAGCGCCTGGAGTCGACCCACGAACAGCAGGAGCGTCTTGTCCGCGTCGAGCCCCAGGGCGCGTCGCGCCTGCGGGCGGTATCCGGGGGCGAAGAACGCGTGCTCGACGCCGAGCGGCACCACGTGCACGCGCGACGGCTCGGCGTCGTAGAAGCGCACGAACTGCTCGGCCTCGACCTCGCAGCTGGCGAGCACGGCATCGGCGCACGCGAAGATCGCCGCCTCCTGTGAGGCGCGCTCCTCGGACTCGCTCTCGAAGTGGTCGGCCTTCACGCGTTCGAGGGTGTGGAAGGTCATGACGAGCGGGATGTTCAGCTCGTGCTTCAACCGGTGGCCGGCGAGCCCGCTCAGCCAGTAGTTGGCGTGGAGCACGTCGGGCGGGCCCGAGAGCTGGAAGGACGCGGCGACCGCGTCGGTGAAGGCGCCGACGTGATCGGCGAGCTCGGCGCGCTCGAGCGGGGTCGGCGGACCGGCCACGACGTGATGCACGCGGAATCCGGGCTCGACGACCTCGACGTCGCGCGCGTCGGTGTTGTCGCGACGGGTGTAGACGTCGACCTCGTGACCGAGGCGGGCCAGGGCGCTCGAGAGCTCGCGGACGTAGACGTTCATGCCGCCACCGTCACCGGTGCCCGGTTGGGCCAGGGGCGACGTGTGATACGACAGGATGCCGAGACGGGACATACCCAAAGCCTACCTGTCTGGTCAACAATTGAACAGGGGTGGATTCGGGCTCGTCATCGTCGACTTCGCGGCACGATCCAGGTCACCTCGTGACTCGCCACCAGTCCAAAATCCCTTGAATCAGTTGACGATTCGACGTTGTCGCCCCGCAGGTCGAGTCGACCCTGGTGGCGCGCCGCGCACCGCTTGAGCAGCCAACGATCACGATCCCTCGGGTCGCGCACGACGACGACGTCGCCGACGCGCACCGGACGCCAGCGGCGAACCGCCGTGAGGCGTTCACCCGGCACGTAGGTCGGAAGCATCGAGTGCCCCTCGACGGTGACGCGTCGGAAGAAGAACTCGAGGAGTCGCGACATGAATCTGAACGATAACCGAGGGCACTGGCTAACCTTCGAGGTGACGAACTGGTCAGCTCTTCGCTGGCCGCGACAACCGAAAGGCGAAGCCATGACGCTTCTTTCACGAATCAACCAGGCACTCGATGCCCGCACCACGCCACTCGTCGTCTCCGCGCACTGCGACCTGCCCTGCGGCGTGTACGACCCGGCCCAGGCCCGCCTGGAGGCCCAGTCAGTCAAGGCCTGCATGGAGAAGTTCAATGCGTCGAGCGACCCGGACTTCAAGGTCCGCGCCACCATCATCAAAGAGGAGCGCTGCGAACTCGTCAAGCACCACCTGTGGGTCCTGTGGACCGACTACTTCAAGGTCGACCACCTGAAGGAATTCCCAAACCTGCACGACCTGTTCTGGATGGCGACCAAGACCGCCGGCGACGCCAAGAAGTCCAACGACGTCAACATCGCCGACCGTCTCCTCAGCGAGATCGACGCCATCGGCGAACTCTTCTGGGCGACCAAGAAGTAGTCACCATCGCGACGAGAGCGATGGTGGGACAGACGTCGTACCACTTGCTCTCGGTTCGTTCTGAGAACGTCACGAGCCGGCCTCCTCACGGTGAGGCCGGCTCGTGCTTTGGAGCGACAGCGGTGGTCGGGTGTCGCGAGGTCACGGTCGATGTGAACCGCCGCTCAAACGTTGATCGGCGACGCAGCCTCGGCTCGAGGCCCCTTAGCGACCCTCGACGAAGACGAGGCTGGTGAAGTCGGTCAGTTCGTTGAGGCGCAGGTCCTTGAAGGGCTCGTAGTCCGCCGAGTTGTACCACGCTTCGGCTGATTCCATGCTCGTAAAGCGTCGGACCAGGCGTCGGGACCGTAGCGACCACTGGGCTTGCCAGCGGTCAAGGCGACGACTGACGACGTGAGCGCAACGCGCGCGACGTCAGGCGAGTTCGGGGTGCGCGGGACAGTTCGCGAGCAACGGATTGGCGACGAGGTCGGCGTCCGCAATCGGCGTCGAACAGACCTGGCACGTGCGGTACGAACCGACGCGAAGACGTTCGAGCGCCCGGTCCACCTCGTTGAGGGTGGTTTCGATGGCGATGACGCTCTCGTTACTGAACTCGGACATGGCGTAAAACTTACTCGGTCGCCGCAATAACGCACTCGTGACGGCGCCGATCGCGTGGCACTACGACACATATATATGGTCACCGAGAGGTGTGCTATTGCTGCGGGTGAAGCATTCGCTCGAAAGGAGCCGCCGTGGAACAGCCCGGACGTGGAGACCTTGTGGCGTGGCGAGCCTCGAAATCCGCCAACTTCTACGACGACCTCCCTGATCTCGCCTCGATTCTCCAGTTGCGGATGGGTCACGCCGCGGACCCCGCGCTACTCGATCGGTTTCGCGCCTTCGGCGCCATCGTCGCCACCGTGATCGACCCCGCGGTGACGCTGCTCGAACGTCACCGCGAATTCCCGAAACTCCGCCCGTACGACGAGCTCGGCCAGCACATCGACCAGATCGAGTTCCACCCGGCCCAGTCCGTAGCCGCCGGGGCGGCGTGGGCGTCGGGGATGCTCGCGACGCCCCTCGATTTCGACGGGGCGTTCGAACTCGCCGTCCAGTTCCTGCTGCTCTCGCACGTCGGCGAGGGTGGCCAGGCCTGTCCGATCGTCTGCACCATCGGGCTACGTCGAGCGATCGAGCACCACGGAAACACCGAATTGAGGACGAAGTATCTGGCGGGCCTCACCGACGCCGACGCCGCGTCGGCGTTGCGAGGTTCCCAGTTCCTCACCGAGGTCCAGGGTGGATCGGACGTCGGGGCGAACGTGGCGCGTGCGCTGCCCGACGCGCAGGTCGCCGGAGCGTGGCGGATCAGCGGCGAGAAATGGTTCTGCTCGGTGGCCGACGCGGACCTCTTCGCGGTCACCGCACGACCCGACGACGCGGCCGCGGGAACGCCCGGACTCGCCTGCTTCGTCATTCCGAGAACCCTCGACGGCACCACGCCCAACGGCTTCCGGCTGCGTCGACTGAAGGACAAGCTCGGCACCCGGGCGCTCGCGTCGGCCGAGATCGACTTCGAGAATGCGTTGGCGTGGCCGGTCGGCGAACTGGGCGACGGCTTCAAGATCGCGGTGAGCGAACTGCTCAACACGTCGAGGTGGCTGAACGCGGTGGGCTCGACCGGCATCATGCACCGCGCGTACCTCGAGGCCCGGGGTTTCGCCCACCACCGCGACGCCTTCGCCACGACCATCATCGACTTCCCGGCCGTGCGCGAGCAGTTGGCGATCATGAAGACCGAGGCCGCGGCGGCCCTCGCCTCGACCATGGCGCTCACCGAACTGGTCGCGAAGATCGACGCCGGCGTCGCCACCGGGACCGACGTCGCCGTGCACCGGTTCCTCGTAAACGCCAATAAGTTCGTGACGTCCATTTCGGCCTCGGACGTCGTGCACCGCGGCATCGAGGTGCTCGGGGGCAACGGCACCATCGAGGACTTCTCCCCGCTGCCCCGCCTCTACCGTGACGCGGTCGTCTTCGAGAGTTGGGAGGGCACGCACAACGTGCTGTGCGCCCAGGTGTACCGCGACTGCGTCCGCCTCGGACTCGTGGACACCGTCTTCTCGTGGATCGAGGCGGAACTCTCATTGCTCGAGAACCCCGAGGGCAGGAGCGCGACCCAGATCCTGCTCTCGCTCGGTGACCTGCGACCACAGCTGGAACGATCGATCAGGGACGAGGACCACGCCGCACGACATTTCCGTCGCCAACTGGCGTCGTTGATGGCGATCGTCCAGGCCACGTGTCTCGTGCGCGAAGTCGACCAGGCGTTACCCAGCACGGAGAGGACCGCGGTCGCGCGGCTGTTCATCGGGCGACACCTCAGCGTGCAGCCGCCCGGCGAGGAGCCGGCGTGGACCGCGTTCGTCGACCAGACCCTGGGCCTGGACATCATCACCTGACGGATCCGTCGCCGCAGTGCCCGAGCGCCGGCGACGACCGGCGGGCGTCACCACCCTTGCGTCGTCCAGCGACGACAGTCCTAGAAGACGATGACGGCGCGGCCGTCGAGGGTTCCGTCGTGGAGCTTCTGGTAGGCGGCCGGAGCCTCGTCGATCGAGAAGCGCTCGACGTGGACGTCGAGCTTGCCGTCCTTCGCGAGTTCGATGACCTCGAACAACTCCTCACGGTAACCCCAGTAGGTGGTCGAGATACTGGCTTCGTAGGGTGTGCTGAAGAACCCGACCGGGACGGTCGCGCCACCCTTGCCGATTCCGACGATCTTGAAGTCACCGCCAGAAGCCACCAACTGGCGCGCGACGTCAAGACTCTCCTGGAAGCCCGCGAAGTCGAACACGCCTTCGGCCATACGACCTCCCGTCAACTCACGGACCTTCGCCACGACGTCGGGGTCGGTGGAGAGCATCGTGATGTCCGCACCGGACTCCCGGGCCAAGCGAAGCTTGGACTCATCGATGTCGAGGGCGATCACTCGCGTGCTGCACATCGCCTTCAGGATCTGGATACCGAGGTGACCGAGTCCACCCGCGCCGAGGACCACGGTCGTCGTGCCGGCGCCCAACTTCGCGAGACTGGGCTTGATCGCGTGGTACGGCGTCAGGCCCGCGTCGGTGAGCGGCGCCGCGATCGCGGGGTCCAGATCACCGATGTCGACGAGGTGGCGCGCGTCATCGACGATCATGTACTCGGCCATCGATCCCGGCGCACCGAGACCCGGAGCCTGAATCTTCAGATCCGCCGCCCGCAGGCAGTAGTTCTCGTGCCCCTGAGCGCACTGGTGGCACATGCCGCAGCCCCACGGTCCGTAGACCGCGACGTGCTGGCCCACCTTCACGCTGGTCACACCGGCGCCGAGTTCGGCGACGATCCCAACGCCTTCGTGACCCAGCGTCAGGGGCAGCGTGCCGAGATAGTACTGATCTTCGGGGATGCTCATCACGAAGACGTCCGAGTGGCACAGGCCCGCCGCGGTGATCTTGAGTAGCACCTCGCCGGGACCCGGCGCGGGCTTGTCGATCTCGACAACCTCCGGTGAACCCCCGAAGCTTCGATACTGAACTGCCTTCATAGTGACCTCCTTCTTCGAACCCGTACGACGTCGAATCGCCCAGCCGGTGACCCGGTATCGCATGGTCGAGAACGCCTCACCACCTGACTACCACCGCGCAGCAAGGATGGCCAGAGCCATAAGTCCTTCGAAAGGACCTGAGGTGGTGGATGTCGTGAACCATGACTGGCGAAGCCCGACGGCGCCGCGAAGGAATACCGGGCCCACCAGAGACTTCTGCGGACGACCGCGAAGTCCGACGAGTCCCCGCGCGAGACCGGGCGCCTGTTCGTTACTGGCCGCATTGGACGTCATCGGCTCCCGAGGCGCACTCGGCACCCCCGTGGTACGCCTCGTCGCACTGAAAGGTGCGCTCCAAGCACTGGCCGAGTCGCACAGCCCGCTGCATCACCGACGCAGTGCGACGTTGGCACCACCAGTCACGACGGTGACCTCTCGACTACAGCGTCGTCTGGCGCTCGAGCTCGCGCTTGACCTCGCGCGGTGTCGGGTTGCGCAGCACGGTGGTGCCGACGACGACCGTGGGCACGAGTTCGTCGCCCCCATTGACGGACCGCACGAACGCAGACGCGCTCGGATCCTCCCAGATGTTGAACTCCTCGCTCACCTCGACTCGACGAAGGCCGCGACGCAGGCGAATGCAGTAGGGGCAACCCGGACGCCAGTAGACGACGACCGATGGAACCGCGCTCGGGACTGCGTAATTCATCGAGCCCTCCATCAGGCGTCGCGCAACGCGACGTCCCACCAGATCGTGCTCAACGCACGAAGTGCGACCGGCTCGTGCGAGACCAGGAAGTCACGGACCTCGCCCTCGCGCGACTCGGGCAGGCACAGTCGGATCCGGGTGAAGTGCGCCGCCTGGTCGAGGTCCTGCTCGATCCGCAAGGGACCGGTCCACTGTTCGCGGTGCGCGTCGATCCCGAGTTCGCGAAGGACGTCGAGCAGATCGGCGGGCGTGGGCTCGACGGGGCGTTCGAGGTTCCAGAAGTGGAGCCACGCGGCCGACATCGGCGACAACGGATGGTGATCGGGCATCTCGAGCACGACGCGCTTCGTCGCGTGATCGTCGAGGGCCCGAAGGAACGGATCGATATCGGCGACGTTGTAGACCACGTGGTGCGCGGTCACCACGTCGGCCCGAGGTGTCGACGACGCGACGGCGGGCCAGAAGCCCTCGACGGCCTCACAGGTGAGCCCGCGTGCGGCGGCGTTCTCTCGGAACATCACGAGCATCTCGGGCTGGTGGTCGACCCCGATCACGTGGGTCGCCGGAGGGGTGAGGGCGAAGGCCGCGATACCGCCCCCGCAACCCACGTCGAGCACCGTGTCCCCCGTCGACAGAACCTCGAGGGCACGGTCGTGCGACGGCGACGGGGTGATCACGTCGGGCACCTCGAACAAGACCGGTGGGTGGATCCAGGGACTCTGCGGTGCCGACCTCACGATCTCGTCGGGCAGGGCCCACGCGTCGAGCGCCCGGCGCCACTTCTCGGCGGCGGTGGTCACTGTGCAGCCCCGAAGGGGCCGGTGAGGAGGTCGTCTGCCGAGTCCAACGTCGAAGAACCCTGATCGCAAGCGCAGCGTTCACTCTCGGGCACGCCAGCGAGTGCCTCATCCACCTGACGACCACATCCGCTCCACGTGACTTTGGCGCACGTCGTGCAGTTCTCTCGTTGGCACATCGTCGCCACCTCCCCCATTAGTCTGTCGTCGCAGTCCACCACGACCGGTGGACCCTTGATTCCTCTTCATGTAGAATATACCCCTAGGGGTATCTGTTGAACGAATCGACGGACCAGAGGAGGAGCAATGGCAACCACACAGATGACCGAACAGAATTTCGAGGAGATCGTCACGTCCAACGACATCGTGATCATCGACTTCTGGGCGGCGTGGTGCGGGCCCTGCCGTTCGTTCGCGCCCACCTACGACAAGGTCTCGGACAAGTACCCCGACATCGTGTTCGCCAAGGTCGACACCGAGGCCGAGCAGGGTCTCGCCGGCTCGTTCAACATCATGTCGATACCGACACTGATGATCCTGCGCGAGAACGTGGTGCTCTTCAGCCAGGCGGGCGCCCTGCCCGAGCGGGCGCTCGATGAACTGGTCGGCAAGGTCCTCGACCTGGACATGCAAGAAGTACACCGCCAGATACTGGAACAAGAGAACCCGGACTCCTAGTCGGTGAACGGGCCGTCGTCGTCGTCCTCTTCGACGCGCCGCCCTAGTCCGCTGCTACCACTACGTGAATATGCTCTGGTTGATTCCAGCGACCTATCGGCTCGTCGGCGATACTGACGTGACCGGAATTCGCCCGAGGAGAAGCCATGACCGCCACGAACGCACCCCACGCCCTCCAGGACCAGGACCAACTCGCGGCGATCACCAAGCGCGTCAAGCGGGCGAACGGCCAGATGGGCGCAATCGTGCGCATGCTCGAGGAGGGTCGCAGTTGCGAGGACATCGTCACCCAGATGGCCGCGGTCGCCAAGGCGGTGAACACCGCCGCTTTCACGCTGATCTCGGCGAGCCTCAAGGAATGTCTCGTTGACCCCGAGAGCGACACCGACGAGATCGTCGCCCGACTGCAGAAGTTGTTCTTGAGCCTGGCGTAGGAACTTCTGCGTCGGCGAGCCGTTGTGGTTGGAAAGCGGCTCATGGGTGCTCGCGACACTCGCACGCAGGTGTGTGGCTACCCAGGGATCGAATGGCCCAGTCACCAGCAACGAATGCAGGTGGATTCGAGGAGCAACGCGGGCTGCACGAAAGATCTGTGACGGCGGCCCCGGTGACCGTAGGGTGTAATCACAGGTGTCACCTCGTTGATTGGAGGATCGTGGGAATCGTGCAACGAGAAACGGGACAGGGCCTGGTTCACCGTCACGCGCCCGTGCGCGACATGGCGGCTGAGGCCAAGGAGTCGGGTCGCACCGCGGACAGCCTCGACCACTGGAAGTGTTTGGGTGTGGGCTGTGACGCACACTGGGTGCTCCCGCCCGGCGAGAGGCCGCGCGGCTGACAGCGTCGGTGGCCGAACCGGGTTCGATGATCGGAACGATGGTCCCATAGCGATGCCGGCACAGTGACGGATGTGTCACTGGCGAAATGCGGAGTCCGTCAACCCTCTCGTACCCACCCGTGCATTGCGCGGATTCAGTGACTGCCGGCACGGATGGCCGGACGCCATCGCGCGAACAACCGTGCCTAGGGGCGCTTCAAGAAGGTCAAATAGAACGCCGTGAACACCAGGACAATTCCGATGTTCACCAGCAGGCGTCCCAAGAAGTGGTGCCTGAAGAACAGGACGTCCACACCGACCACGACCGTCGCCATCGAGATCAAGTAGAGGATGGCGGTTGTCTTGACTCCCATCAGTCCAACGTACTCAAAGCGAATCCGACTCTCCGCGCACGTGGACTCTCGGTAGAACTACCGAAGATCGAATTCGTGAGCGTTGCGATGGCCGGATCGCTGATGTTGGTGTCACGACGGGAAATCATCCCAGAATTACCTGAGCTCATCCATGGAGTCCGGGGTTGAGTTACGTACGATGTAGCTCTCCACGCACCAGGCCGCTGGTGGACGGAACAATGCGTTGAGAAATGCTTGGCCGTCCTTGTTGTGATGAGGTGTCGGCTCTGAGAGATTGATCGCCTCCCCGTTGGCGGCGGCGACCCCAGCTCAGTTCGTCTGCTCGAGCACGAATTCAGTGCTGTTCGGATCTATTTCAACCACCGAGGGATCGACGATCCGCCCGTCGCAGCGGTCGAGTTCCCAGAAACATCGTTGGTCCCTTCGGTGGCCGAGGGGCCACGCGCGATACGGTGAACGCTCTGTCGAGCGCCGTATCGATAGATATCTGACTCCCCGCTCCGAGAAGAGTACTGTCCAATTCCAGTTGTCGCTTCCGCGGCGATACCAAGAGGAGAAACCATGAGAAAGTTCAACATTGGGGCAACCGTACTTACCGCGGTGGTGACCAGCCTTGTCACGTCGGGCACCTGGCTGAGCCTGACGCCAGCCGAAGCGTCGAGCCGCACCGCGTACACGGTATTCCAGGGCCCGAAGGTTACCGTCGCGCCCGGTGACGTCGGCCACTCGGTGCTCAATTGCCCAGGCGCGGGCGCGCACGCAATCGCCGGGGGCTACATCATCACCGGGTTCGTTGGGGTCAGCGTTCCATCTGCCGAAGAAGACGCCTTTGGCTCGACTGACGCAGACTGGTACGTCACAGTCGCGAACCCCAAGGCCTCCAGTGGCGACGTTGCCTTTCGGGCCGAGGTCACTTGCATCCAGTAGCGGTGAATTGTGGCTAGGCACTCATCTTGGTCTCGTTTGACCGGCATGTCTCTTCCATGATTCCTTCCTCTTTCCCGAGTGTGTCAGCCTGGGATGACCGGGCCGATTCGCTCCGACGATTGAGACGAAAAGCTGACGCGCATCGCTCCACCACTTCACGGTGGACCAACACCACTGCCTGGCCAATGAAGGGGAGTATTTCCAGCGAGGTTGCCGATCGGGTCATGTCATCGCTTCAGGCATGCAGGCAAGTGAAACCCAAGGCTTCGGGCGGGGAGCGGACATTGGCCCGTTCGATGTTGGGTCCGTGAAAACTGGCGGCCCAGCGTGAATACCAACGCCGAGTCGGACCGCCCAACTTCATTCTTCAACCAAGATCAACTTGACACATGAGATTGCCTAGATCCACTCCAGATTCAAAGGGTTGGCGTTCCGTGCGGGTGATGAAGTGCTAATCAAGTAGCCACTACTCCATCGGCCGCACATGTCGATTTGACGGATAGTACTGGGAAAACGTTTGGACTAACCTTGGGCGTCCGGGGTCGAGCATTTGTTAATGCAAATCTCCGTCCACCGGGCCGCTGGCGGATGGCGAAATGGCTATTTGATTGGTCTTTCGAAAGTTGCTCAAGGAGCCAACCTCCGATTCTGGAACGGATAGAGCCCGAACCGGTCCTGATACCAATTCTTGCGGAACAATCAAGTGATACGGCTGGCGCCGGTGCGGAGCTCGCGTCCGGCCTCCGTCACCAGCAGACTCAGCCTGAGTGACTCGTTGCCCCTGCACCGTCCGCTATAGGTGGCGACAGATCACGCCGCGGGAAGGATGAGTGACGTGGTCGGCCGAAGCAAGGTCGTGAAGTCGACCGCCGTTGGATGATGGCTGATGGAAGTCAGCGTCGCGCTCGAAGAGTAGCGCGAGCCATTCTGTAGGAGCCACGAGACGATGAATCCCGCTCGGTCAATGCAGGTGGTCTGAGTCGTGGGACCCGAGAACTGAGTCAAGCATCGTAAAGGACCGAATGCCCGTGACGACCTCGTGGTGACCGTTGCCCTCTTTTGCGAGTGAACTCTGTAAACGCGCATCGAAAGTAGCCACACTTCGCCTCTGAAATGTGCATCGAAAACAGCCACACCCAACAGCCCCGGCTGGCAAGTTGGTTCCTTAAGGAATCAA